>Ga0213830_1000032_pt1 | contig 347323 bp, 277 predicted proteins | sample SWATP11_FD_161661 | JGI IMG/M metagenome (GOLD analysis project Ga0213830, IMG submission 161661) | Coastal seawater microbial communities from Marineland, Florida, United States - SWA TP1 #1 | ecosystem: Environmental > Aquatic > Marine > Coastal | place: USA: Florida | collected 2016-08-06 | reverse complement strand
TCCCATGTGAGAGTAGGACATCGCTAGGCTTCAAATTAAAGAAACCCGCTCATACGAGCGGGTTTTTTGCTTTCTGTGCCTGCTATTTTTATTAACTCACATGGGAACCATGTGGAGTAGGGGAAAAGAGGTTAATAGACAAAGCTCTGCTTTGGCCCTCTTTTTATTCGGTACTTCCATGTACCTCACCCTAAAGGGCTCCGTGTTAACTTGTTCCAGACAAGTTAATCCGAATAAGCTATGCTTATTTGCGGACCTGAGCGTTCTTTAGATTTAATTGAATGTTTGTAAGTTAAGCCCGCTCAGATGAGCGGGTTTTTGCTTTCTGCGCCTTACGTTTACACATCATATTGCTGCCTTCGCTATTCTCATCCTGAGTTTATCGAAGGGTCTTCTTTCTTATTGAACCAAATACTTCGACAAGCTCAGCATGAAGCAATTGTGGTAGATGTGTATTTCTTCCTGAGCGCGAAGCAGTCGAAGGGCGACAAGCTCAGCATGAAGTAGTTTGTGAGCTTTTGGAATTGGGCGTTCGGTAACATATTGTAGAGTCAAGAATATTAGCCTGCTCATATGAGCGAGTCTTTTGCTTCCTAAGTCTTACGATTTACCCTTTTTAGTCAGTCTACGTCATTCTCACCCTAAGTTATCGCTTTTCAACAAGATCAGGATGAGGGGATTCTCAATTACCAAACTAAATGCTTAGATCGGCATAGTATGAAGGCTTGAGTAAATATGTATTAGACATACAGCTCAACGTAAAGTGGAGTGTATAAATGTTATGTGATGATCAACCATTTACGTTATCTACAAACGTAGAAAGCGCTTCAAATTTGCCACGTAACTTTAAGAAACGTTTATAAGATTCACTATCAGGTGCTAACGATCTAAATTGTTTAATCAAAACACGAGCTTGCTTAAAATCAGAAACTCTATCGTGATCTTTTTCAAAGGATACTAACAATACCTGCAATAGATTTAACTTAACACCGATATGATTAGGGAAGTGATATAACGCTTGATTAAGCTTATCGATCGCTAGTACATAATGCTTAGCTTTGTATAGGCTAATCCCTGTTTCAAGAGCTGCTTGAGCTGCTTGCTTATCTTTTTCACTAATTGGTCTGTTTTCAAGTGCTACAACTTGCGATAGAACTTCCATATCATCCGGATGTCTCTGAGCTAACTTATCCAATAAACCGTTCGCTTTTTGTTGTCTATTTAGCGCTACTAGCGACTTCGCTACGTTAAATGTACCTGATGTAGACAATTGGTCTTTATATCGCTCTAACAAACGTTCAGCTTCCTTTATGGTGCTCTTTACCAGCGCGTGATCGTTTGCTTTCTGATGTAATCGAGCTGTGAGAAACGTAGAGATAACTTTTAGCTCTCCAGCTTTGAAGTCTTTAGTCATATTGTTTAACACGTTAAAGACTTTATGATTAAGTTTCTTTACTTGAAATTCGGATAAAGAGTCAGCGTGTTCTAATAGCGATTCTGCAAACTGGATTGCATTATCAGGATCTCTATGAACTGAGTGGTATGCCAGTTCGTTTGTTTTTGAAAGTGCCTGGGTTGCTTTATCAAAACTTTCGTTTTCAATACAAAGCTCAGCATAATGTTTTAATCTAGGAACAGATCTAGGAGAAACCATTAACGCTTCTTCGAGTACTTCTTCAGCTTTAAGTTTATTACCGGTAAGTTCGTGTTTTTTAGCAAGCCAATCGTAAGCAGACAAGTAAAAAGGATTATCGTCAATAATGGCTTCAAATAGCTTTTCAGCCTTATCGTAATCTTGCTCTATAAGCGCGATTTTTCCTAACCCTATAGCTGCCCATTGGCAATTAGGTGAACCCAAATAAGCATCATATATTTTCTTCGCATTATCGTAGTCCTTCAGCTCGAACAATTGCCTAGCTTTAATACCTAGGCATTCACATTTATAAGGGGTACCATTTCTAATTGCATAATCACAAAGACTGACAACTTGCTCTGGTTGCTGAGCATCCATTGCTCTATATATAGCCTGCATCAATCTCTTTTTTTCAACACACCGATCTAATCGTGTTCTTAAATCTTTAATAGTATAAGGTTTGATTAAGTACTCATCTGGTTTGTGTTCTAATGCTGCCAGAACCATGGCTTGTGAAACTTCTGCGGTTATCATTATGACAATGCACTCACGACTAACCAGCGACTTATTCCGCAATTCTTCAAGAATTTGTTGACCGTTTTTTCTGTTGTCGCCTAGATCATACCCTAGCAAAACTACATCGTAATTATTCGTTTCGCACAGAGCAAAAAGGTCAGGTGCATGGTGAGTGGTATCTACAGCGTGCACGCCAAGGCTATACGCGAATATCTTTAAAGTATCTCTAGATTGTTTAATGTTATCAACAATCAAGAAACGTTTAGATCCATAATCAACGCTTGCCATGACTTCCCTCTGTTAGACTACTATTATGTTTTTAAAGTAAAACTCTCATTTTGTCTAGTTTTGAAGCAATAAAGCTTAATTAATCTTGTTGTGAGAATTACGACTATAATGTATGCTGCGCCGTCATTTAACGAATGCTGTTCAATAATTAGTGAGTGTATATGTCTTTTGATACCCTAAATATAGCAAAACCAATTTTAAAAGCGGTGTCAGAAGCCGGTTATAAAGAACCGTCACCTATTCAAAGCAAAGCCATCCCTGTTATTTTAGACGGTCGAGATATTATGGCTGCGGCGCAAACAGGAACAGGTAAAACAGCAGGTTTCACATTACCTTTATTGACCAATTTATTAGAAGGTAAAAGACCAGCTTCAAACTGCATTAGAGCGCTAGTCTTAACCCCTACTAGAGAGTTGGCTGCTCAAGTACATCAAAATGTAGTGAAGTATTCCGCCAATACTAATCTAAAAGCGGAAGTTGTCTTTGGTGGAGTCAAAATTAATCCACAAATGATGAAGCTGAGAGGCGGGGTTGATGTGCTTGTTGCTACACCTGGTCGCTTATTAGATCTACATTCACAAAACGCCGTTAACTTTAAGCAACTAGAAGTATTGATACTTGATGAAGCCGATCGTATGTTGGATATGGGTTTTATTCGAGACATCAGAAAGATAATTAACCTTTTGCCAGCCAATAGACAGAGCCTTTTGTTCTCCGCAACTTTTTCTGAAGATATAAAAGCACTTGCCAAGTCTTTCTTAAATAAGCCAGTCGAAGTATCTGTAAATCCAGCAAATGCTACAGCCAAAACGGTAGAACAAGTTGTTGTGCCGGTTGATAAAAAGAAAAAGGGCAAACTTCTTTCATATTTAATTAAGGAGAATGATTGGCAGCAGGTCTTGGTATTTACACGCACAAAACATGGAGCGAATAGACTTACACGTCAATTAGAAGCAGATGGCTTAAGCGCTGCTGCCATTCATGGCAACAAAAGCCAAGGTGCGAGAACTAAAGCATTAGCTAATTTTAAGGCAGGTGAGGTAAGGGTTCTTGTCGCTACGGACATTGCCGCTAGAGGTATTGATATTGCGGAGCTCCCGCAAGTTGTAAACTTCGATCTACCGAACGTTTCAGAAGATTATGTTCATCGTATTGGCCGCTCAGGCCGTGCTGGTAAATCTGGTTTTGCTGCGTCCTTAGTTTGTGCGGATGAAATAAAAGAGCTACAAGACATTGAATATGTCATTCAAAAGCATATTGAACGTAAAATAGAGCCAGGTTTTGAGCCTGCTAATGAGCTACCACCCTCAAGAGCTATTCGCCCTTTGAAAGCTAAAAAACCAAAGAAACCTAAAAAGCCAAAAGAGGCGAAAGTAGAGCACAAGGATGGCCAGCGTTCAGGCGACAAAGCCAGAGGCAATAATAAACAGGCTAACACTGGCGACAAGAAGGGAAATACACAGAAGAAATGGCACAAGCCAAATCGTGCAAAAAATAACAATAAAAAGGGTGGAAAGGTAGACCCTTACGCTGCAACTCGATAAACAACAGAGGCATACTTTCAATGAATGCATACGAACGAGAGAAAGTTTTCTTTAAAGAGGTGGCGCAATCTAATGACATCTGGATTCTGGCGGATGAGCACGGTTGTGTAATGCTTAATTCAGACGATGAAGATTGTGTGCCAGTGTGGCCTTCAGAAGCTTTGGCTACTGAATGGGCTAATGAAGATTGGGAAAACTGTGAAGCAAGTAGTATTTCAATCAATAAATGGAAAAGTCGTTGGACCAATGGTTTGGCCCAAGACGACTTAGCTATTGTCATTTACCCTGATCAACAGGGAGAAGGATGTGTTATTGATCCTTTTGAATTTGAGGCGCTGTTAGAAAAGTCAGCAAAAGCTAAGTAGCAAATGTAAGTCTAGGCTTAGCGTCTGTGCTAAAGTCTATCTCAGCAGCACACTGTATAATTCTTTCAGAAGCAACACCATTGGAAACTAGGTGTTGCTTGAATTGTTTTGATCTTAGATTAGAAATAGTAAGTAACTCACTTAACTTTTCTTTATCTTCAATCTTTTCTCCGTTTGCAAGTCCTGTATCTTCAGGAACACCGATGGCACACAAAGTAATGCGCAAATCGTCATTGTCTTTTATTAATTGTGTAAGCTCAGTGGCAAACAACAGCTGTGAATCTGTTAAAGTTGTTTCTTTCGGTTTGTAAGGTAAGTCGTTAAGTCTAACTTTTAAAAGGTGCTCTCCAGCAGCCATTGCAATTGTGACAACATTTGCATAAGGCACGAATGTTGTCATCAAGTAGTCTTTGGCCGCCATCATCGTTGCCCTTTTTACTAATAAAGTTGCGAAACCAGAAAGCCCAAATGAAGGGTCATTGATATCACCAGTAATTGGTAGTTCAATTTCAATATTGCCATCACTATCTTTGAGAAGACCTAGAGCTGCACTTAGTGGAATCGCTGTTTGGTCTTTTAAAGTATCTACTTCAACATCGTTTGCTGAAGATAGATCAAAAGCAGCGACATGAATGTCGGCGCTCCCGTCTATCTTGTTCCCCTTAATTAGTGTTTTGATATCAATGGCAAGTTGACCGCTCTTAATGCTGTGCTGCATCGCGTCTTGAATATAAGGAGATATTTTGTGAAGTGACATTTCTTTTAATTTCGCCGAAACATCGTACACAGGAATTTCGGCAAAAGGTTTCATATCGATATGTGCGTTTAATGCACTGTATTCGTCAAATAAGATCTCGGCTTTTGCCGTACTGACTAAGTCTGGTCTGTTGGAGTCGATTCTAGAAATATCAAATGACTTGACCACTACTGTTTCTTCGTAGTTAGGCGAAACACTTTTATCAACTATGTGTAGTGTGGCTTCATCTGTTAGTGTAAACCCTGAAAGCTCAATTAGTGGCTGTTGTTGTTTTTGCTGCTCAGCCTTCACTTTTACTTCTGTGGTTTCGCTTGCGCTTTTGCCTGTCGATTGTTTTGGTAAGTTTGCGATCGACTTATCTGCTTCAATGGTTAGATTACTTTTGAGCCCATTGAGATTGATAGCGCCTAACTGAATAGAGTCGTTTTGAACTGTACCGCCCGCTACGTCCAGTTGATTGAAGCTTGCTGTTGGTGTCGGTTCGCCCGATAGTGCATTTAGAAAATTTGCTTCGTCGACAATGAACGATTGCCAACTCAACTTCATCTCTTTGTTATTCAGCTCTGTGGTAATATCATCTAGTTTAATAGAACCAAGTGAAGTGAGTAATTGCTTACTATCTTGAGCCGATACTGCTGTGTTTTGAATTACTAGATTCGAATCAGCAGTTAATGATATATCTTGTGCATCTTTATTGATTAGAAGGCTTGTTAGCGAAAAATCTAACGCTTTAACGCTTGCTAGATAATCATTATCTTGTACTTCGATGTCCTTCAAGAGAAATGCGATATCATCTGATTTAATGAGTATTGCGTCGCCATTGATTTCAACGCTTGAATTTAGATTTAGGCTCATCGATCCCGTCGTTTGATATGGCGTTAGAAAATCTGAAAACCTTGATATATCTTTTGTGTCAACCTTAGTTGCTAGCTCGATATTTAAACTGTCGTTTTGCTTTGATGTTGAAGCGGATAACGTGACAACTGTTTTATTAATGAGTGCTGTTAATGAAGTGTCAGCATTTAATGAAGAGGAGTTAGCTATCAACTTACTTAAGACGATTTCTTGTAACTCTATTTCTAATGACTTTTCATTAATTAGCACATTTAGATCGATATCTTCAAATGTGGCCGCGGGTATCTTTACTTGCCAAGCAGTTGTTGTATTTTCTTTCCTAGCTGCTTGTTGAGCAGTATTTTCATTAGAAGCAGGTATCGTTTTGCCTGCAATTGTTATCTTATCATCAACTTGGCTTATAGAGGTTTTAAGCCCACTGAGGGTTATCTCGTCAAACTCAATTACTTTCGAAAAGAGAGGCCACAATGATAAGTCTATTGTTAGGCTTTCAAGAGTAAAAGAGGCTTGTTGTTGGCCTTTAGGTGAGATAGCAATATTGTCTGCTTTTAGCTGTAAAATAAAGGGGTTGAACGTAATCGAAGAGTCGTTTTTCAAAGTGAAGCCTTGTTGAAGCAGCGGCTGTTCACTTAGGTGCTTAATTATCAGGCCTGAGGCTAGCCATATGATGCTGAACAGCACAACATAAACCGCAAAAGTCCATTTTATTAATTTAACGAAAGTGCTCTTCATAAACATTAGCCTCAGTATTGTAAGCAAGCAGATTTTAGCTAGTGGAATCAAAAAAGCCAACCCAAAGGTTGGCTTCTAAATAAGCTATGGTATTAATTACTTTTGAGCTAAGTAGTTAATCAACGCTTTGTATTCTTCAATAAAGTTGTCATTGCTTAACGCTTTTGCATTGATAGCGTATTTGCCATTAACAACGAATGTAGGCACGCTCTTTACGTGGCGAGCTTTAGAAAGTCTGTCTTGCACTTTCTTTTCTTTCTCTGCTGTTTTAACAACCATAAAGTTATTGAAGCCTTTATCAAATTTAGCTGCGTCACCACCAACTTTGACATAGATAGCCTTTAAATCATCCAATGAGCTTACTTGCTTGCGCTCTGTTTGTAAGTAGTTAAACATAGCCGCAGAGAATTCATTGCCTAATTTTGATTTTTCAGCGACTAAGTATGCTTTTGTGATCATGAATTGTGTTGCTTGGTCTGTGTGGCCCATAAAGTCAACGTGAGTCTTTTTAAACTTCACACCCTTAGGTAGGTTGGCTTTGATGTCTGGTAAAATAGATTCGAAGCCACGACATGCAGGGCAATAAAAAGAAAAGTATTCGCGTACTTCTTTTGTTTTAGTTGGTTGGCCTTGGATCACCGTGTAGTGTTTGCCTTCTTGCCAGTTTGCCGCTGTTGCTGCTACAGGAATTAATAATGTTAGCGCTAGTGCTGTAAAAAATTTCTTCATTGATTTCATTCTCTTTACGTTCCTACAAGTCAACAGACTCGTTTTAATGGCTAGGATAATATCATATCTATTCTATTTAAAAAGATATCAAATGATAACTGAACGTTAGCTGACTGACCTTTTAAATAAGATAGGCAACAATATAGATGGAATTGACCTGAAAAAGTTTCAATTCATCAGAAAAATTATAAAAAAAAGCCCAGCAATTGCTGGGCTTTTATAAACTTTATGGATTACGCAACTTTTTGCTCAATATCTTCACCAACTCCTTGTCTAATTAAATAATCAAACGCTCCAAGACTTGCAGATGCGCCGTCTCCCATCGCTATGATTATCTGCTTGTATGGGGAGTCTGTCACATCTCCGGCAGCAAAAACACCTGGTACACTTGTTTCGCCTTTACTACTTGTGACAATCTCGCCGCGAGGGGTTAATTCAATGGTGCCTTCTAGCCATTCACTGTTTGGTACTAAACCTATCTGTACAAAGATCCCAGCTAGTGAAATATCGTGACTTTCGTCCGTAATTCTATCGGTATAACGCAAACCGGTTACCTTGGTACCGTCGCCAATTACCTCGGTGGTAAGTGCGCTCTTAATGATAGAAATATTCCCCATACTGTTGGCTTTATCTTGCAATACTTGGTCTGCTCGTAGTTTGCTATCAAACTCGATAACGGTTACGTGTTCTACGATACCTGCTAAATCAATAGCTGCTTCAATTCCTGAATTACCACCACCAATAACCGCTACTTTCTTTCCTTTGAACAGTGGGCCATCACAGTGTGGGCAATAGGCAACACCAGCACCTAGGTATTCTTGCTCTCCAGGAACATTCATTTTCCTCCAGCGAGCACCAGTAGCTACGATAACGCTAGTACTCGATAACGTTGCACCACTTTCAGTAGTGATATAGACGTCGTCATCTTTCAGTAAGCTGGCCGCTTTTTGCTCCGTAATAATGTCTACGTCGTATTGTTTAACATGATTTTCTAAGTGACCAACGAGTTTTGGTCCTTCAGTAGCTGGCACCGAAATAAAATTCTCAATGGCTACCGTATCTAATACTTGGCCACCAAAACGATCTGCAATAATACCTGTGCGTAGACCTTTGCGTGCAGAATATATGGCAGCCGAAGCGCCTGCAGGGCCACCGCCAACGATGAGTACATCGTACTTTTCTTTTTGATTGAGCTTTTCTACGGTTTTAGCTTCAGCGTTTGTATCAACTTTGCTAAGAATATTTGCCAATGTCATACGGCCTTGGCCAAACTGTTTTCCATTGAGGAATACAGTCGGTACCGCCATGATTTTACGATCGCTAACTTCGTTCTCGAAAAGTGCGCCATCGATCATCGTATGCTTAATGTTTGGATTGATTGCCGCCATGATATTCAGTGCTTGAACGACATCCGGGCAGTTTTGGCAACTTAAAGAGATATATGATTCAAAAATAAGTTCGCCATCTAGCGATTTTATTTGTTCGATAACGTCAGGTTCAAGTTTAGTATCATGTCCACCAGCATGTAATAACGCTAGCACTAACGAAGTAAACTCATGGCCCATAGGTACACCAGAGAATGCTAGTTGGCTACCAGCGTCATTAGTGATTGTCATTGTTGGCTGGCGTATGGCGTATTCATTATCGAGTGTAAATGATATTTTGCTCGAAAGATTAGAAATTTGTTCTGCAAGCGTTTTAAGTTCGTTTGCCGCTTTACTGTCATCTAGTGATAACACTAGCTTTATTGGCTTGGCAATATTTGCCAAATATCCTGATAATTGGTCTACAAGTGATTGATCTAACATGTGAATGCTCCTGAAACTTGGCAAATATTACTAAGGGAGAGTTCGGTGCCTGATGGCACCGAGATATTACGTGTAAGGCTAAATTAGATTTTGCCTACTAAGTCTAAAGATGGTGCAAGTGTTTCTTCACCTGGTGTCCATGCTGCAGGACATACTTCACCATCGTGCTCAGCTACATATTGAGCAGCTTGGATCTTGCGTACTAATTCTGAAGCCGAGCGGCCAATACCTAAATCATGAACTTCTGCTACTTTGATTTCACCTTCTGGGTTAATAACAAAAGTACCTCGAAGTGCTAAACCTTCTTCTTCAATTAGTACGCCAAAGTTACGTGAAATCTTACCTGTAGGGTCACCTAACATTGGGAAGTTGATCTTACCAATAGTGTCAGATGTGTCGTGCCATGCCTTGTGAGTGAAGTGTGTATCTGTTGATACCGAGTAAACTTCTACGCCCATTTCTTGAAGTTTTGCGTAATGGTCAGCCATGTCACCTAATTCGGTTGGACAAACAAATGTGAAGTCAGCAGGGTAGAAGAATACTACAGACCATTTGCCTAGTAAGTCTTGTTCGGTAACTTCTACGAAGTCACCTTTGTGGAAACCTGTTGTTTTGAATTCTTTTAACTTAGTGTTGATAATTGATTGAGTCATTTTTCTTCCTCGTCGTTAAGTAATTTTGTTTACGAGAGAAAGTTTATGAGATCAGAGTTGATAGTTAAAATGAATAGAATTGGTTATCGTGATTTGTTTTTTCGATTAGCTGAGGAGTATCTACACCAATGAATAAAAACTTCGTTAGAAAGTGCTAGGTTTTTTTAAGTAAACATTCCTCTAACTCTAGAAAAGAGGCTTGGCTTGTGAAGAGGAATAGGGATGAAATCAAAATCATTATCCAAAGTGAATATTCTTAATGAATAGGTACCACCATGTCCCCATGGCCACCAAAGAGCAACAATTGCAGGTTCATTTTCAGTGGCAGGCTTAGCTAACATCAATTGTTCTTTGTTTAGCTTTCCTAGTGATCCCAATTGATTACGGATCTCTGCAGGAATAAATTTATTTACTTTTGCTTGCCATTCGTGAGGAAAGATATTTCTTAGGCTTGCTAGTACATCGTCAGCCCTGTTTTGAGCAAATTCAGATAACATGGCATTAAAGCGCTCATCAAATTTCCAAACTAATGACTTATCTAATGGATAGCTGATTTCCGCTCGTAGATGATGTGTATACTGTTCAATTCGTTCCATTTGCGATGCCAAAATATGTTTCCTTGCCCTAGTGATAAAGACATTCTTGATCCAAAATGCGACAGGATTATGACAATTAAAGAGGATTAAGAAAAGAGGGATGCATTAGTTTGGCTAAATATGCACCCCTAGTTGGTTATAGTGCAAGCATTTTATTTGTTGCTGCTAATAAGTGGCGTTTGGTATCGGGTTCAATACTCGCGTGCCCTGCAATTGAGCAGAATAGCTCAGATTTAGGCAGCGCTTTATGAAGTAACCACGCATTGTCAAATGGACAGACAATATCATATCTACCATGCACAATGGTTGTTGGTATATCTTTGATTTTATCGCAGTTAGCCAAGATTTGATTGTCAGAAAGAAAACAATCATGAACCATATAATGTGCTTCATGCCTTGCAAGTGTCCAACATGACTCGTCAGAGGTTGCGGCTTTTACAAACTCTTCGTTAGGTTCCATTGTACAACAACGAATTTCCCATTCTGCCCAAGCTCTCGCTACCTTCTCAGCGGCTTCTTTGTCTTCACCAACCATAATGTCATAGGCACCTTTGACACTTGTTTGATTTTCCCCATCCGGCAGAGCAGATAAGTATTTTTCCCAATAATCTGCAAATATTCTAGTGCCGCCACCACTTGCAAAAGTCCATTGAGTATCTTCAGGCCTACCTAAGAAAATGCCTCTCAATACTAAACTTCTTACACTACTTGGGTGAGATTGAGCATAAACCAATGATAATGTTGAGCCCCATGACCCACCGAATACGTGCCAATTGTCAATTGATAGGTGGCTTCTTATTAATTCAATATCTGCAACTAGGTGTTCAGTTCTATTGTTGTTTAAACTACCGTGAGGTTTTGAACGACCACAACCACGCTGATCAAATAGAATAATATGGTAGCGCTCGGGATCAAAAAAACGTCGATCGTTTGTTGAACAGCCAGCACCTGGTCCGCCATGAATAAACAATACCGGCTGACCATTTGGGTTGCCACATTGTTCCACATAAAGTTGATGTTCTTCATCTACTGACAATAAAAAATTGTTGAAGGGTTCAATTTCTGGATATAGTTCAGTCATTTTTTAATTTTTCGAATAAAATAATAGAGTCATCATGGCGGTTAAAGGCCTTAAAAGCAAGCAGTTAAGAATGTTCTCTTTCAAAAAGCGCTAGGCGTTGAATACAGTTATTGCAAATGCATTTACTTCGTTCTTCACCCAGTAGGTTTCTTAGCTTGACTAAATCAAGCTTTACCCTTGCACACCAACAAGTCTGAGCATCAACTTGGCAGTTATTTTGTTGTTCACAAAGAGGGCAGCGCTGACTATTTGACTTTGTTGTCATGAGGATTATCAATTTCTTTGTAGGGGTATTCTGACATAGGATCTAAATCAAATATGGCTTTTAGCCTGCCATTATCGATTATTTTCTCCAAATTTGTATCCCATTGCTCCAACAATTTAATGCCTCGATCTGTTTTTGCAAACGCGGGGTACAATGCAATTTTCTTGAGTACCTTTGTTGCCATTGACTTATTAAAGGCGGAAGCGTTTTTTATTTCTACTAAATCATCAATAAATATTTCAACTCTTTGTGCCTCAAGCATTCGAAAACCTGTTTCGATATCAGCTACCAAATATACTGCTTGGTTTAACTGAAAGTATTTTTCAAAGTTATATCCCGATACCCACGCCGCCTTTTTATCTTCGATTGAAAGCAACTCGTTATTGGGAAAATTATCTACTAGATATACTGCTGCGACTTTATCGTGATCAAAATGATATCTAGGATAAAGAGCGTCTTTATGCTCATTAAAATAGGCTCCTAGCCATAGATCTGCCTTTTTGTTTACGACCAGTCTAACCGCTCGATCATAAGTAGTAATGATAAGCTCAATATCAGCTTCAGGATAGGCTTCCGATAGAATATCCAAGTACATCCCTGTTTTATCTTCATTGACGTAGCCGGGGTATAATTCACTCGCTACAACTATTCGTTGTGCATGAACCCAAGGTATTGATAAAAAGGTTAAAAGTAAAATAGAGAACTTTTTCATCGCATGAAGTCTTATCCGCCATCCATAATCTTAGAGTATAGACTAAGGAAGTTATTGACGATGGGAGGCAACTTGAGACAGCCCGCTATTAAAACTCTCAATTAAAGACTCACTGTTATTTAGCGCTTTGCTTATTAGTAGATAGCTATGAGCTTGCAAAAAGGGTGTTGGGTGGTAGTTGATTTTGTTTGCATCTTCTGGTGAAAGTAGTTTTTCAATTTGAGCTAAACCAACGTTAACTTCTTGTGGATAAACGGTCGCTTTTCCGCTGGCTAGCAGTTGAAATGCTTGTTCGTCGTTTCTTACTCTATACATTGATAATAAGCCCGACTTCAAATGCTTATCTATATCAGCTCCATACGAGAAACCTTCTAGGCCGACAATAATTTCATTGGTTAGATCGTCTAGCGATTTCCAGGTAATTGGGTTGTTCTTATTGTAGAAAAATACATGATGTTCTTTTAATAATGGCGAAGAAAAATTGAAAATATTTGCTCGTTCGTTCGTTTTTAACCAAACTGCGGTTCCATCAACTAGACCATGTTTAGCTTGTGCATAAGCCCTTTGCCACGGCATAAAAATAAACCTTACCTGGATATTGGAGAGTACAAATGCTTGTCTGATTTTGCTGGCTAAAAGACCTTGTGATTCATCATCTTCGGTAAAATAAGGAGGCCAATTACCCACTGCTATGATTAAATTTTTTTCTTGTGGATTGGTATACGGAATGAATTGTGGACAATCTTTACTGCCCAGGTGCTTACTGATGATAGCCTGCAGTTGCCCTTTATTTTTCAGGTGTCGTAATCCGTGATTAAATGCGGATATTAATTTTTTATACTCAATGGCCTTTTTACTTATCACCAAATGCTGAGCTTCCTTAAAGGTGAAGTTATCAAACCATTGAATAACTTCATTCTTGGTGACCGATCTTTGGCAAATCAGATGTTTCGCCACTCGTTTATCAATTAACAGTGTATCGATTGCGCCTGATGAAAGCGCTTTTAAATTTTCTAATTCTGTGCCAAATCTTGACACGATATTTGCATTTTGGCTGACCTCAGCAGGTAACTGGTAGCCACTCACTACGCCAAATCGCTGCTTGATTATGTCGTTAAAGTTGGTCAGTTGTTTGTTATTTGATTTTCGATTAAGTAAAACTAAATGGTCAATCGCTATCGGCTCAGAATAAGCTAGCCATTGCTCCCTATCTTTGTGTTTCCAAGCAGAAAAAAGAGCGTCTACTTCACCCGACTTCAAACGCTTTAGGGACTCTTGCCAAGTTAGGTGTTGTAGCTCGACTTGTATATTTGAAAATTTGAATGCTTCGACAATAAGCTCTGCAATAGGCCCATTATTTTCGAGTTTTTTACCGTAGTAGGGGGGATAGTCGCCGTAGGCAATGATTAATTTTCTATCTTGCGCATGAGCATGATTGATAAAAATACACAATAGAAAGGTACAAACCAAGTGCCTAAAATTCATTGAACCACATAAACATTGAATACTTATTACCCAATAGATTACAGACAATATTTGACTGGTCAAGTTTTAAACAAACTATAACCTAGGCGACGTTAGTATTCTTCTGTAACAAACTAAAAAAATGACTGCCGCAATCGTCCAGCATATTGTACTAAATGTCCAAGCATAGTGAACAAAACCTAATTCAGCGAGGAGTACTCGGGTGATAGCACTTATCACCAACAAAACAAAACTTATATTCACCAAAGGATTAGTGATAAGTTTTCGCCCTGTATGCCCAAGAGAAACTCGGCTCATCATTGAAAATATCATCAAACCAATTGTGCCGATTGTTATCAGGTGCATAGCGCTACTAATACTGATAAACAGATCTTGAATACTTAATCCCAAGAACAAGAGACCTAACACCATAAATAAATACGCGACATGTAAAGACCATAATAAGGGTACTTTAAACGTTTTTAGTCCTTGCCATTTCGACATACGGATGCCGTGTACAATGGATAAAATAATCAACAAGGCAGACGTAATCAGATGTTGAGAATCAACTAAATAGCCAACAAAACTAATAATAGATAAAGGTAATATCGTCTTTTCTAACCACTCTATTGGTTTAGCGGCGGGACTTTGGATGCCGTTTGCGGTGAACATTGGGATTATACGACCACCAATAATGGTCACTAATAAAGAAAATAACAGTACTGAGAATTTGGCTATATGCAGTGAGTAGTTTGCATACTGATTAATATCTAAAAGCACAATAGCGCTTTGACAAATAGCTAACATCAGCAAAATAGGGATAAATAGATAGTTACGTTTATTCTTTGCGGCAAATACTATTTTGCTAAAAATGGAAATAACCGCAATCCACCATATCGCTTGCAGTGATAAACCTAAATAGATAGTGATTTGGCTATTAAACCAAAAACATAACCGAACTGAGAACCAAAGAGCTAGAAGCAGTGCTACAGGTCTTCCGGTGATACTAGGTATGCCTGTCCACGTTTGAACAGCAGTCAAAATGAAGCCAACTGCCACTAGTACAGCAAATCCAAACGTCATTTCATGAATGTGCCATACAATTGGGTTCAATCCATTGCTCGCAAAAGAAAAGCCGGTCGTCAATTTTGCCAGCCATAACAGTAAAGCAACTATTGAAGCCAATGCCGCAGACAGAAAGAAGCTTCGAAATGGTAATGCCCACAATGCATGATTAAATGAACTGTTTTGTGCAGATACTTTAGGTGGTTCTTGAATTTGAAGCATGGCTATATCGTTAATTATAGGCTTTAAACTCATTCTATTTTACGCTAGCTAGCGGTCAATAACACTACCCATAAAGGGGGATGGTAAACCTAATTAAACATTGTTTGATCGGGCGTAATAAATAGCAAAATTGTAATTTTACGAATAAGGTCATAGACTTACTCCATTGCTTTTTAAAAAAATAAGGAAAGACAATGAAAGATGTAAATACATCAGTTGAGCAAATCGAGTCACTTTCGATGAAAGTATATGAACTCGGTATTGAATATGCACCAAAGTTAGCACTCGCTATCGTTACTTTGCTGATAGGTTTGTGGGTCATCAAAGGGATCACCAAACTAGTCTACGTGTCGATGAAGCGCTCGAAGGTAGACAAAACACTCATGCCTTTTGTGTGTAGTTTGGTTTCATGGACGTTAAAGATACTGCTATTTATCTCCGTTGCGTCGATGATCGGTATCGCGACGACTTCTTTTGTTGCTGTGCTAGGTGCAGCAGGTTTAGCAGTTGGTCTAGCCTTGCAAGGTAGTTTATCCAATTTTGCTGGTGGCGTACTTATTATGATATTTAAACCATATAAAGTAGGCGACCTTATTGAAGCGCAAGGTCACTTTGGTGAAGTTAAAGAAGTGCAGATTTTCAATACGATTATTCTATCACCTCAATCTAAACGTATTATTATTCCAAACGGTGCGGTTTCAAATGGCTCAATTGTCAATTACAGCGCAGAAGGTAAGATCCGTGTAGATATGGTGATTGGCATTTCTTACGATTCAGATATAGATAAAGCCAAATCAATCTTGATGGAAGTATTAGAAAATAACGACCGTGTCATGAAAGATCCTGCGCCGTTTGTAGGTGTAACGGAAATGGCTGATAGCTCCGTGAATCTAGTTGTTCGCCCACACTGTAAGCCTGAAGAATATTGGGATACGCACTTTGAAATTAGCGAAGCAGCTAAAAAAGCACTTGATGCAAATGGTATTTCAATTCCATTCCCACAACGCGATGTTCATCTTATTCAGTCTTAATAAATAGATTGAATAGTTAATAAAAAAGCCTCACGAATGAGGCTTTTTTTATTCAAGTTTCAATTACAACGGTAAAGGAATTTGCTTATCATTTACCGTTAACGCTTTGTCTTTAAATGAGAACTTAGACGTGTAGCTAGTGTCATTAGCGACGATAAAGCCTTGTTGCATAAACATTTGCAACATTTGAGGCACTTGCTGCTGTGCTATTTGCTCTAATTCAGCTTCAGACATACCCATTGTTTGAGGGTTGGTTTTTAATTGATTAACCATGACTAGAGTAGCTATTCGTTCAACCACCGCTTTATCACCGACAATCTCTCCGTCAGCAAGCACATGTGACAACCAGAACCCAGGGTCTTCAAGCATCTGAGGTAGTTGAGTGATACCTACTAAAGAAGTGTTTACTTTTGATTCAAATGAACCTTCTTCTAAAGTGCCTCGTAAACTTGTGACGTTGATTTGTGGCTCGGCTTCTAAAACACTCAATAGGTTATTTTCTAGAAACTGTTGAAGCTTAGCTTGTACTTGCTCAGTAGAACCTTTAGATAACTCCGACTCAACTTTTTTGTATGCTTGCACAAAGGAATTGCTGATATTATTTACTTCGATAGCTAATGCTAGATCAGTTGCAGCAAATTCCTGGAAATCAATGCTGCCTAAACCATAAGTGATACCAACACTGCCCACATCTTTGGTTTTGTCTACTGCTGATGTTGCGACTATGTATAAGTTTTCTAATTCAATGTTATTATTTGAATTATCATCCTTCACAGACAGTGATTTTAAGTTGATTTTGCTGTCTGAGTCGTAAAGGCTGGTCTCTAGCATTTGAGCAAAGGACGCATTTGCATGGATATCTAGTTCTATTTCACCTAACGTTACATTCCCTGTGTTTTCAGATTCAATTGTTAATGGTAAAGCAAGGCCTTTGTATGACCACTCGGTGTTACTAAAATTGCCGTTACCTTGATAACCTTTGAAGCTAATATTAGTTCCTTCGTCATTTGCGACATTGAACGGTTCAATAGTATCTTTATAAGTGATGTTACCTAGTAAACTTCCATATAGCTTTGCATTATATAGTGGCTTATCTTCAGCCCAACGTAAATATTCTCTAACTTCAGAATCTTCTAATGTGACGTTCATCGACATCAAGCCAATAAATTTGTCACTATTGAGCAATATTGGACCATGATCAGCTGAAAATTGGAACTTAGCTTCGAATCCTTCAATTTTACTAGCAGAGTTAGCATTTAGGGCTGTTGGGTCAAAAGAGATGTTTATAACACCTTCCGTATTAAACCAAGTTGGTGAGACCTCTGTTAGTGACGCTTGGTATCCATGCAATGCATTGATTTCTGTAACCAAGTTGTTGATATTGCTTTCGATCTTACCTGCGATCAGTTTAGGTGTTATCAAGGCTCCAGCAACCGATAGAGCACAAACGCTTAAAACAAGTTTTTTCATGGAATAAATCCTTGTAAGTATTGTTATTTCCTGTGAAGTAACAGTATCTCACAAGCAAGCGGTAGTTGAAATGTTCTTGTTTTGATAACGGTGAATAAAAAAACCACCTCACTTGAGAGGTGGATTGGAAGGGGAGTTCAATATTAAGCGAAGTTATCTTAGCGTGTGCTTGTGAAATAAATGTGAAGCCCAATAGTTTTGAAGTATATTAGTAACTTACTACAAGGAATAGATGAGGTTTTAAATGGATCAGCAGTTAGCAAAAAGGATGCTTCTTTGGTTAATAGCCATCATTGCTGTTGTTAGTATTGCGCAAGTACCCGCTATTAGTCAGGCCGCTGAATATCATCATTTTGCTGATGAAAGAAGTTTATTTGGTATACCTAATTTCGGTAATGTCTTTTCAAACTTTCCCTTTTTTGTGATTGGCTTGTGGGGGATGGTTTATGTGCAAAAGCATCGAACGCAACTGGGTGCATTTTATTTAGGCGCCTTGACCTTTTCTGTTGGCGTATTCCTAGTTTCTCTAGGTTCAGGCTACTATCATTGGCAACCTAGCAATCAAACTCTACTATGGGATCGCCTTCCCATGACGATCGGTTTTATGGGGTTATATGCCTTGATTGTATCGGCTTTTGTTAAAGCTGAAAGTGGCGTAAAGCTCTTACCTTGGCTTGTTACTGCTGGAATCATCAGTGTCTTTTACTGGTATGCTACCGAATCATTGGGGCAAGGAGATTTAAGGTGGTATGCGCTTGTTCAATTTTTACCTATGATTTTGACACTAGCTATTTTGCTGATGTTTAAAGTTGAAGGTTTAGAGAGGCGTAGCTTAGTGATGGTACTATGTTGGTACGGGTTAGCTAAAATACTCGAAATGACCGATTTGTTCTTACTTGATATGACTAAGGTCGTAAGCGGACATAGTCTTAAACATGTCGCAGCGGCCATTGCATGTTACTACGTCATTCGCTGGTTAAAGAGTATCGTTAACTTTCAAAGCCGAAGCGCTTTGGATGATGCCGTCAGTTAGTGTCACCAAATTTACTCTTGAAGCAAATTCTCATTGCTATACCGGGCTTCATACGTTTAATGCTAATTGCCCCTTGCTGCATAACAACTAATTCCCGAACTAATGCTAGTCCGATGCCTGTTCCTTGTGTGGAGCGGGTAAGTTCACTGCCACCGCGGTAGAAGAGCTCAAAAATCTTGTTTTCCTGCTCTGGGTCTATACCCACACCATAGTCCCTGATTTCTAACACTATATTATTTGCATCATTAGGGTCTTTGAAGAAAGAGAAATCAACTTTCTTACGGCTGTTGTCTGAGATTTTATCTTCGCTGAAGAACTTAATTGCATTATCAGTAATATTGATGATGACTTGAGAGAATGCATCCATATCTACTAGTAGATACACTTCATCCGGATTGTCAAAATCGTATTCGATATTTAATGCGAAGCCACTGTTTTCGAGCAGTGAAGATAGCTTTGATTTGATCACATCATTAATCACCGAAAGCTCGGTATATTCAAGGTGTATATCGTGTTTCGGCCTGCTCAAAGACGATAACTGTAAGATGTTATCGATCAGCCTTGATAAACGTTCACTTTCTTGGTGAATAAAATCGTAGTACTCCAGCTGGTGTGTTTTGGAAGTTACCATGCCCGATTTGAGCATCTCGGAATACATACGTATAGAGGTTAAAGGTGTCTTTAACTCATGGCTAACAGACGATACAAAGTTTAAACGTTGCTCTGCCAGTTTAAGGTGCCTTTTGCCTAAATAATAAAGCCCACAACAGCCAATCAGGATGGTAGTTAACAGTGCTAAGATTAGACTGAACCCGTAGGTTGTTGTTGAATCCCATGTTAATGAGGTGGTTCGATAGGTAAGCGTATGGTTTTTGTATGGCCAGTTTAAAGTTTGTTCGCCGATAACTTGTTCGCTTATTTCCGTCGGTAAAGTTTGGTGGATATTCTTATTTGTATGATGTTGTTCATTTGTTTTAACGACAAAATAGTACGGCACTTTGTTTTCTTGTTTTACTTCAATCGCTAGATCTATATCCAACGAGGCAAAGTTGGCAACGTCAATTAATAGATGCTTTAAATACGTCGCTCGGTGAATAATGTAACCTTGAATTTTGATCTCACCTAAAGACTCAATAGGTCGATAAAAAATATAATAATCAGGCTCGCTCAGGAGGACATCAAATTTGTTACCAGGTAAAGGTTTAGCGTTTTCGAAAAGATCTCTTATTGCATTTGCCTTGCTTATTATTTCAAATACCTCCAACGCGACGGAGCGTCTTTTATAAAGCTCATCGGTTAATTTGACTATTGGTTGTTGCGCTTCAATATCAATAGAGGACTGAGGCCAAATAGGGCTATTAATCAGGCCGTTCTTGTCTACCTGAAAGTACCCCATATGTCCTGGGAAACGATTAAGAAATTCAACACTTGAGAGTGGCGAGACCACCTTGCTGACTTCTTTTGTCAGCGGGTTGTAAAGTGTCAGATAGTAATCAAAAGCGTCTAAAGGAGCAGCGTTAGCCAATGCTGCGCGTTTAAAGAGCCGCCTGTTTATCTGATCGCCAATTTTACTGGCTTGCTTTTGATATTGTGTCAGTAAATCTTGTTTGTGCTGCTGATAACCTTGGTATGAAATGATGCTTACAGGTAAAAATAGCAATAAAAAGAGCACCGTAGTGGCAATGCGTAGTCGCCATAGCCTTTGTTGATAGTCTAGAAGTTGTTCGCTTTTGAAAAGAGTGCTTATCATGATTTTTGTTTAACGAGTTGCATTAAATAGTTTGTACCCTTCTCCTCGCAACGTGACGAGTAGTTTTGGCGTTTTGGGATCGTGTTCAATCTTCTTTCTAAGTTTAGCGATATGAATATCAACGGTTCGGGTATCGATATGCTCAGTAGATTTATAGCCCCACACCTCTTTTAGCAATTCAGCTCTTGATACGGCATTTGGCTTATCCAATAAATAAACTAATATTTCTACTTCTCTACGTGTATAGCGCCTTTCCTCTTGATAAGAAGAGCCTGACAAACTTTCGGTACAGATTGTGACGTGCTCACCTATTTTTATTGATTGGTCGGCGCTAGACCAACCTGAACGCCTGACAAGTGCATTCACCCTTAAAACGAGCTCTGATGTTGAAAATGGTTTAGACAAATAGTCATCTGCGCCTAGGGTGAGGCCATTGATAATATCTTGTTCGCTATTCTTGGCAGTCAGCATCAAGATGGCTTGCTGTTGTGATTGTAGACGAATTGCATTGCAAATATCAAAGCCATTCATTGTTGGTAACATCACATCCAAAATGACACAGTTATATCGATTTTCCAGCGCTTTGTTTAATCCCAACTGACCATCAGCTTCACTATCAACATCATATCCATGGTAAACAAATAAATCTGTTAACCCTCTAAGAATAGTAGGTTCATCTTCAACAATGAGTAGTTTGGGTTTTAACGACATACACTTAAATTTTTAACGCTGATAATGGATGTGACTATAGCAATATTCTTCTTAGGTGCAATGTAAAGTTTTGTAAAACATTCATACGGTTAATTTTACTTTTTGTGCCTATTTTACGCAGGAGTGAAGCACTAGCATGTGATGGAATATTGATGAAGGAAGTTATCCATGGCACAAACATTTAACCAAACGAAACAAGCGAGTTATCTTAAATCAACAAACATTCGAAGGGCTGGCGCTGTTTGTACGGCTTGCGCTCTTATTGTTTTTAGTTCAACTAGTTATGCGTCTGGTGTAAACACCAAAACGACAGACAAAAATATCTATGGTGTTGATTACTTTATGCCGTTTGAGCCGCAAACACTGTACGACATTCTTGAAAAAATCCCCGACGCAAATACTGCACTCATTGCTATGAATAATGGCGGGCAAAACCGAGGTTTTGGCTCTTCAGGAGATCAAATATTGATTAATAGCAAGCGAGTATCTGGTAAAGAAAATAACTTAAGAAAAGAGTTGGACAACATTCGAGCGAGAGACGTGGAATATGTTGAACTTATTCGAGGTACTAGATCAGGGCTCGACGTTCAAAGTGAAGGGCTTGTGGTAAACGTTATTCTTAAAAAAGAAATCGACTCTTCTTTCTTGTGGACAGTTGCAGCTGTCAAAACGTCGAGCATGACAACTAAACCGGAAGGCTCTGTAGTGTACAGCAATGGTGAAGGTAACTTTAAATACAGGCTAGGTGTCAGTCGAAATGCTAGTCCAACCAAATTGACTAGGGAAGATTTCTATCGCAATACAGATAATGTTTTAACTGATAAATATACAAGAGTCAGAGAAAATTGGTATGTCGAGGACCAACTGACAAGTAAAGTGGAATATAACTTTTCTGATGCTACTGCGATGCAACTAAGTGGATTATATGCATGGATTTATGTCGACGCAGAGCAAAACATTAGTCACAACAATTTTTTAACCAATGAAGATGACCTAAGTATCATTACAATAGACTGGCAACGAAAACAGTGGGAAATTAGCGGCGACATCACGCACCAACTAAATGACGCTAATAACCTAAAATTACTCTTTATTAGTAATCGGGCTGATTCAAATGACCAAACGTGGAAGACATCCTTCTTTGACGCTGTTGATCCTAGCTTAGAATATCAGTTACCAAGGTTAAACGTGGCATCGGAAAATGTCATTCGGACGAACTGGTCATCTAAGTTAGACAGCAAACACTCTCTAAATATAGGTGGCGAGATTGCGGTTAATCAATTAGAAGAAGACCTTCAATTTATCAGCTTTGATAGCAGCCCTTATCATTCAACAGAAATAAACGACATTGAAGAAAAACGTTACGAGTTATTCAGCAATTACAACTTGACGATGTCTCCAAAACTCAACCTACAGGCATCGTTAATATACGAACGTTCAACGATGACTGTTAACACTGATTTTAGGCTTGTCAGTGATTCAGATGAGCAAGCACAGAAGCATACTTCTCGCACATTTTCGTATCTAAAGCCTCGTTTTAACGTTAGGTACGATATTGATGACTTACACCAGTTCAGGTTCAATTATGAACGCACAGCGAGTCAATTAAACCTAAGGGATTTTGTGCCTGAATTTAATCGTGACGAAACGCGACTAGAAGAAACTAATCCAAACTTAAAGCCAGAGGTTCGTGACAAACTTTCATTCAGCATAGAAAAGCAGTGGCAGAGCACTAATGGCAGTATTACTTTGACCCCTTATTATCATGATATTAGTGATCTAATCGTTGAAGTGCCTTTATCTGAATATTCGGGGGATGGAAATATCGATAGTGGTAAGGAGTACGGCGTAAAACTTGAGACAAACTTTGGTTTGGAGGCGTTGGGTCTAGAGAATACATTGATCAGTGCCAACTATACCTGGAGAGAGAGTGAAATGACGCATCCCTTTACTGGAGAATCGTCGGATATCGAATTGCTAAGTGACAATGACTGGCAACTAAAGATAAATCAAAATGAAGTCTTACCAGGTTTATCCTTCAATCTTACCTTGTCTAATAGAAGCCCTTACCGTTATACACGCCATGATTTTCAGGGGACTCGAAAGAACGAAATTAAAGGGCGAGGGTTTATTGAATATCAAATTAGTAAGCAACTTAAGCTGAGGTTAGCCGCTGCTCGATTGTTTAATCACAAATCAGATTTTTTGCGTACTCGTTATGAAGGTCGATTCACAGAAACTGACATCTTGAGATATGAACACCGTTTCGATAGACGAGCACCTAGATACATTTTAACACTCTCTGGACAATTCTAAATAGCCATCAGATGCTCATTTTTATTTAGTTTAGCTCGATTTATAAACAGGATAATGTTGAGCTATTCTTAATAATAAGCTGTCGTTTAAACTGGTAAACCTGTCGCAATTTTTACAGTTTTAAGTGAAGCGGTGGTCAATACTCAAGGAGGAAACAGAAAATATAGAAATGATAACAACTAAAAATACATTTCTTTAATAACAATATAACAACAGGTGCTAGTTATGACATTCAAACTTAAATCTCTATATACCGCAACAGCGTTAGCGATAGGCTTATCTGGTTCAGCATATGCGGGTAATGGTCAAATTGACGTAATTGTGAAATTAAACAAGGATAACGTTGTTGGCAGTCATGCAAGTAAAAAAGGGCAAGCTAAAAATGTCGCGGCTGGTCTAGGCTTGTCTGCAAAACATACATACGGTAGTGCAATCTACGGTTTTTCAGCATCTATTCCGGAAGCGCGTTTAAAATCGTTGCAAAACCACCCTTTAGTTGAGAGTGTCGAAATTGACGTTATTCATCAAATTCCCGATCCTGTTGTTCAACGAGGTAAGCCAAATAAAGGTGGCGGTGGTACACCCGATCCACAAACAACACCTTGGGGTGTATCTAGAGTAGGCGCTGATTCTAATAATAATGAAGGTGCTGGTATGCACGTTTATGTGTTAGATACAGGTGTTGATTCAGACCATGCTGATATTGCTGGTAACTTAGGTAATGGTTTTGCTGCTCAAAATTGTAAAGGTAGAAGTTGTAATGAATCTTGGGATGACGACCATGGCCACGGTACTCATGTTGCTGGTTCAATTGCTGCGATAGACAATGCTATCGATGTAGTTGGTGTAGCTTCTGAAGTAACTATTCACCCAATCAAGATCTGTTCAAGCAGAGGCTCATGTCCACAGTCTTCAACGATTGCTGGTTTGGATTGGATGATCTCAGAAGTACAGGCGCGTGGTGAAGCTGCTGTTGCGAATTTAAGTATCGGTGGCTCAGGCTCGGTGAATGGTACGTGTACTGATAGTGGTTACACGGGTAGTGATTCTTACTATGAAGCTTACTGTAACGCTAAGAATGCTGGTATTGTGGTTGTTGTTGCAGCAGGTAATAGTAGTGCAGATGCGCAAAATTACACACCAGCAGGATTCCAAGATGCTGTTATTACAGTTAGCTCTGCAAAAGAGGGCGATGATTGGAACGGTTTTTCAAACTGGGGTAACAATTCAGCAAGCTGGACTAACAATAACTCAGCGCCTATCGCTATTGCTGCGCCGGGTGGCAGCATTTTATCACTAAGACATGGCGGCGGCACAACTACAATGAGTGGTACTTCAATGGCTTCACCTCATGTTGCTGGTGCGGCTGCATTGTACATGGCGACCAATCCTCAACAGTTAGACGCTAGTGCGTTCCATAATGTTAGAGCTGCTTTGTTAAATTCAGCTGAAAGTACTTCTAATTGGAACAATACTTCAGGCTACCCACATAGTGAAGATTTCCTAGATACTACAGGGTTATAATCAGCCTTTTTGGGGTTGGCTGGTAAAGCCAACCATTTTTTACATTCTTTTCAATTGCTTGCTTCATTCTTCTCTATATCGTAATAAGTTGAGTTACTCATACAAATTACCTAAACTATTTTCTAAATGATTACCTTTGAGAGCTAATATGACCACAGTTTCGGAAAGTGAAAAGGTTATACGACGTTTATATGAAATAACCCATGCCTATGAAAAAGGGTTTAAAGCTCAAATTTCAGAATTGTTGAAAATGGGACTAGAGCGGTTCAATCTTGATATTGCTATTTTGTCTAGAATCGAAAATGGCGTGTATACGGTAGAACATTGCGTGGTTCCAGAAGAAGTTGAGTTGGCGTCGGGTGTCTTATTTGATTTTGACAATACCTATTGTTCAATTACATGCCAAGCAAACGGTCCAGTAGCAATAGAGAACATGGGCAAAGATGATAAGTATGCAAGCCACCCTGCGTACCAAGCGTTTGGTTTAGAGTCATATATAGGTATTCCTATTCGGATCAAAGGTGAGCTATACGGCACTTTAAATTTCTCTAGCGCCAATGTTTATCCACGTTCATTTAACCAAATTGATATTGATGCATTGAAATTGATGGCGTCATGGGTAGAGGTAGAAATTGATCGCAGACAAAAAGAAAAACAACTTAAAGAATTTAATGATCTACTGTCAAAAATGGCATTTGAGGATAGCTTAACTTCACTTCCTAATAGACGAGCTCTTTTTGAGCATTTATCAAATGAAGTAAATCGAGCTTATCGCACTAAAGGGCAAGCTACGCTTGTGATGGCTGATATCGATCATTTTAAGGCTATTAATGACACGTATGGGCACCTTGCTGGCGATACAGCACTAGCGGCCATTGGTGATATTCTTAGGCAACAGAAACGAAATTATGACTATGTTGCTCGCTTTGGTGGCGAAGAGTTTCTGCTTTGGCTACCTGATACGACTGCAAAAGCTGCTCTGCCTATTTGTGAACGCATAAACAAAAAGGTAGCCGCGCTTAAACTTACCGAGAAGCCAATGACATTGTCTTTTGGGTTGACGGAGTATCAATATCAAGAAGAAGGTAGCTTTGATATTACAGTAGCTGTTCGAGGCTTGATTGAAGAAGCCGATCAAGCTCTATATCAAGCTAAAGAAAACGGTCGAAATAGAGCTGAATTTTACGAACGTTTATAACCTATCGTTATGCTTACGTTTGATAGTATTTATTGCCCCCAGCATTACCTCTAAGACAATGCTGGGTAGATAGACTTAACTAACTTACAAATGCTGGAATAACGACATCTGAAATTTGTTTCATGATAGTATCTTCTCTGTCATGGCCAGTAATAGCGATGACTAAGTCAAGCTCCTCAACCACTATTACACGGTTTCCGCCACCGCCCCACGCGACATTAAGATCATATGTTTTACCTTCAACAACTACAGGCATACTGTACCAGTAGTAACCATAACGGTATTCATCAGGCATCCAATCTTCAGTTGGCTTAATGATATTACTTGTTGCTTTAGTTAAGTAAGTAGGTGAAACAAACTGTTTACCTTGCCATTTACCTTGGTTAATAACGATGTTACCTAGTTTAAGCATGTCTCGTGACGTTAGGGAAACTCTATAGCCTGCTTGAGGTAAGCCACTTAGGTGAGTGTCCCACTTGTAGTTTGAAATGTTCAATGGGTCTAATATTTCAGACTTGATAAACGCCTTAGCTCCGCCTGGAACAATGGCATCTATTACTGACATCACAAGTATAGGGTTGAAGTTACCGTACTTATACGCTTGCGTTTCTTCAGTGATTGCAGCGCTTTCTTGTAAAAGTCTTTGCACAAGCTTTTGGCCTTCTAATTGCTCTGGTGATTTTTCAATTTCTTGCCATTCATCACGATCAATTGTTAAACCACCTCGCATCGTTAGTGCTTTATGAAGCGTAATTTTATCGGCGCCAGCGACTAGTTTGCTAGTGTCTAATTCTTTTAAGAAGCTAATTACCGGTTTGTGTAAGTCTGCCATGGATAAATAGCCCAACTGAATTGCTCGACCAACGATCAAGCTCGTATAACCTTTTGTTGCTGAAGCTTGCCCATGAGCTAAGCCGTAACGGCCTCTGTGGTGGTAACTTTCAAAAACAAGTTTATCGTCCTTAGCGATTAATAAACTGTCGTATTTACCATGTTTACCCTCGCCAATTTCTTTTGCTAGGTTAACGATTGCAGAAGCTTTATCTTTTGAAAGAGCAAGCTTTCCTGCTACTAGGCTGGCATCCGTCGATTTTGGCTTGGTATTTGTAAATCCTTTTGTTAGCACTGGGATATCCCAAAGAGAGCCTGAAGCTTGTGCTGCGGTTGGCAATGGTCCTTGTTTAGCTATCGATTTTTTTACGTGTTTCGGTTTTAGATCTTCAATTACCTTTGCATCTACCCAATAGGTATCTACATTACGGTCATCGCCATTACGATTAAAGAATAAGTACTTCCCATCAGGTGAAAGTTGAGCTGCGAACTCATTTTCTGAGGTATTAACGTTGTCACCAAATTTAATCGCTTCTCCCCAAGAACCATCTGATTGTTTGAAACTAATAAATAGATCTGAATTACGGGTATCTTCACCTCTTTGACCATCCCAAATAACATAGCTTTCGTCAGGTGCGATAAAAGGATGAGCGTTCCAAGTACCAGTATTAATCGCTTTCGGGAATGGTTTTGGTGTGCTTAGCTTGCCGTGTTCCATGGTTGAATAACGCAAAATTCCATTGCCGTCACTGCCAGCTTCATCAAATGCTATTGTACCGTTTATAGAAGAAGTTACACGCATAATACGATAAGGCTCAAAATCTGGGCCTAGTCTTTTCATTTCTGACCAACCATCAGTTGTACGCTCTTTGTAACCTCTGCCAAAAAACATAATTTTATTGTTCGGTGACAAAGTTGGTGTGCCCACTCTTTTTGAGATCACTCGCTCATTCCAGTTTTCACCGTCTTTTTCATAAACGACAAATTGTTGTTCCGGTTTAGTATCCGCATTTACTTCTCGTACCATGTACATTTCTTTCATGTTAGGTGCGAATACCACACCATATTCCCACCCTTTAGTTGAGATGATGTTTGGTGCAAATACCTCAGCTGTTAAGCCCGGTGCTTTTTGTCCTAGATAAGGGCCCGTTAATTTAGTTTCAGCAGAAGCAGTGCCACTCAAACTAGCCAATAAAGCTATAGTCATTAGGTTTTTAATTGGTAAATTCATTATCTTTCTCTCTTTCCTTAGTCACTTGGTATCATAGTGAATAACTATTGCCCTAACTTGCCTGCAAGGGACCTGACGTACATGAAAAAAACCTGACGTTTAGCTGATTTCTTTATTTTTTCTTTATTTTGGGGCAAAGAGCGAGGTAAGATTTGATGCACAACGAATAAGGACTGTATTCTCTTTTATGACCAAAACGTTTTGGGTAAACAACTACTTTATTGATGTTTCTCGCAATCAGATAGAGCATCAACAACAAGCTACGCCTATTCCACCAAAAGCACTTAAAGTGTTAGAGGTTTTGGCTTCACGTGCTGGCGAAGTAGTGAGTCATGATGAACTGATGGACATCGTATGGGAGAACAGCGTTGTTGGCCCAAATACGTTACAAAGATCTATCGCTCAGTTGAGAAAAGCATTTGGTGACGATAGTAAAAAACAGGCTTTTATCAAAACACATTCAAAAAAGGGATATAGTTTAGAAGCTAATGTTCGTTGGGAAAACAATGAAATAACACAAGCACCGCAGCTAATATCCGAGCAACCTAAGCAGAGCAAGAGTTGGTTGTTATTAGCAAGTGTTTCTATCGTTATTATGTCGCTTATTCTTCTGTGGCCATCTAAATCCGTTATTTATGATCAAGTAACACCGTTAACAGCAAGTGATGAACAAGAATACAATGCGACTTACTCACCTGACGGTAAATATTTAGTATTTAATAGATTTGTCGGTCAATGTGAGAGCCATTTATGGGCAAAAGATCTGAATAATAATCAAGAGCAGCGATTAAGCTCTGAACCGGGACATTATAGTCAATTAAGCTGGTCTTCTGATGGCTCGCAATTAGCATTTGTGCTGCAATCTGATTGCTCTGATGCACCAACAGAAATCAAGCAGTGCTGGCAATTACAGACTTTGGATTTTGCTCACGCATGGAATGGCAACGCGAACAATAAGCTGCGTTACGACTGTGCAGACATTAAAACAACTCATCCAACTTGGTTAAATGACGGACGTATCGCTTTACTTCAATACCCAGAGCCAGACAGCAATGAGCCTGAACTGGTTATCTACGATGCGGTTTCAGATCAAATTTCGAAGGTGCCGCATGAGCATTCTGGTCGCATCTACTCATTGGATTATTCGCGTAAGAGTGGTCTTTTAGCAACAGTGACTATAGGTAGCGAAAACTCGAACGTGGTGAGAACTTTAACACTATCGGGTGAAGTCAAAAGTGAGGCGGAAATCAAACGTCATGAAAGCCACTCAGTGTATGAACGTTTTTCAATTAAATTTGCGCCTGATGGCAGTCATTTTATTACTGATATAGAAGGTAAGATCTATCGATTGAGTTTAGATGGACAATTAGATCTTCTGCACCCTGTGAGCCACACTGGATTATGGACCCCGAGTTACCATCCAGACCAAACAAAGTTTGCCGTCACCTATGGTACTAAAGACTTTGATATTGGCTATTTAACTTTAGATGGCGAGCAAGCTAAGTTTGATATTTTCTCCCGTTCTACCGTTCCAGATATTAATGCTAAGTTTCAGCCTGACGGTGATTTAATTGCTTTTGTTTCTTTTCGTTCAGGAGAGCGTCAATTATGGATAAAAGACAATGACAAAACTTATCAGCTAACCAAGTTTGAACAAGGCCTTAAAAGCACTCGATACGATTGGGCCCCAGGCGGCAAAAGCTTAGTGGTAAACGTTAATAATCAAGTTACTTTAGTCAATTTAGATGGCAGCTACCAAATGGTTAAGTCGCCTGTTGCGGCGCGATTGGTGTTACCTTGGACGGTTCCACATAAGTTGCTTGTTATAGACAACCAAGCAGACAAACTGCAACTATTTGATATTGACTTAAATACTGGTGAGACAACAGATCTCAAAATTCAAAACGTTTTGTGGGCGGCATATACCAAAGATAATCAAATCGTCTACGTAGATCAGCAAGGAAGCTTCTGGCTTCACTCAAACGATGGAAAGCAGGCGCTTACTGCGCTCAATCAAAAACTCGAAGATGATTATGCACTGCTTATAGGTGAGAACATTTATGGTCTTGATCTACAAGCCAATTTCTGGCGCTACAATTTAACCACTCATGAATTGCAAATAGTAGCGGCGCTAGATAAAGATACTACCTACGTTACTGATGTTAAGGGTGACAAGATACTAGCGACCAAATTTATCGGCGGTAGACGAGAGCTTGTAGAGTATAGTCAGCGTTAACTCAGCAATTAACGCTTAACTGTGCAATTACAATAAAGTCTGCCCCTTATTTAGAGTCTTTACAATAGAGTTTGCCCCTTGCTCGTGGTACTTCTAATTGAGCATAGGAATAATGTGGAAATACTATTTCAGCATTTTGCATTGTATTTCTTTTTGCTAATTTAATTCACTCGATAATTATTTGACTAACTTCTTTTCATCTAAGTTATGTCGATTATGGAATTGAGAATATGTAGCTCGTAGTTTGACTTCCCACCATACTTTTTATATTCCTTAGATTTTTCTATTTGTCGTATTACTTGATATTCTCCGTTAGATACACCTAGTAATTTTTGATGGTTGGCTATTTTATACTCTATATCTTCCTCGAATGTCGTCAAAGGGAAACTATTCATTTGCTGAAAATATTCATTTAAAGAGTATATCTTCAATTTACATCGGAATATCACGTTACTCTTCGCACAAGACGGATATCTCATTCTTCTAAGGCATGTTTTACAGTCTATTTCATAGTCTTTGAGCATTACTTTTATTGTATTTGCATACTCAAGATGAGGATGCTTAATATAGCTAAAGGCCAATTTGTTATTAATAAACTCCATTAATTCTTTATACGCAGTATCCGTCAATTGTTGGTAAAAATCTGTCCACTTTGATTTCACTTCTTTTCTATATCTGGATCTATTGAAAGCGTTTTTCTTATCAGCGGGAAGTAAGTCATAGTCAACTAAATCTGAGTATCCATGAGGATAGTATTTCTCGTTTGCTAAAACCCAATTCATCATTGCAGATTGGGCACACGGAGCAAATTTTATGTACCTGCTATTTAAATCTGGATTTGAGTTCTCAGTTCCTGCGCAAGGTACTATGCACTTTTCGTCAAATTTACATTTTAGTAAACCATCAATTCTTGAAATCAAGTTTGCCAAATTATCTGGAATGAGGCTTGATAATAACCTCGAATGAATAGAGCAGTATTTTCCGTTCAGCCATGAAGCTTTGAAATAGGAGAACCCTAAATTATACTGCTGAGTAATCAAACAATCTTCACAAAAACTGATAGGAATTCCTTTTCCTGCATGGTCTTTTCGAGTATTAGGAAAAAATGTATTTTCAATTATTGGCAGGTGGTCAAAAAGGTTTGAAAAGTCAGATTCAGTATTTGGAATAGGCATGCTTTGTTCAAAAATATGAAGTAGATGCGCTCTATTTTTATTTTGAAAAACTTCTCTTGCTTCTAGAGGGACCGATGGTTTTGAACCCCAGCCATGTTTAGGAATTATGACCGTTGTAAACCGAGAATAACCATGGGTTTTCAGCATGCGATATATATAGCTAGGCAGCGATTCATCTTTTGGTGAATTTGGATTAATTGTATTAGGCATTTACATTAAGTATTAACATCAGTTTATTGACTATGAATAGAGGTAAAATGTGAGTATGGATATTAGTTAGTCATGGGAGTACCTATAGAATGCCTCCATCGTCAAAGGCAACTTATGCCGCATTCTAATGAGCCAACCGTGCCCACCTAACAATTTATCAAGCTTACTCAAAGATATTAACTCTCTTCTACTTTCTAATATTGTTTTGACTTTTTTCGCTAACTTGAGGTCACGCTTCACCCAGTTCTTACCGCTATTTTGTTTGGGCTTGGAAGGTTTGGGCGCTACGTCATTTAACCATTTACGTTCATGCCTATATAACCAATAAAAAGCAGGGTAATTGAGCTCTTTTATTTCTTGTTTTATCGCCCAAGGCTTATTCTCAATTATTCGTAAAATTTGAGCTTTATATCTTCTTCTTATTGATTCATATTTGAATCTTCTACGTACCTCAACCAGGCCTTCTTCTGAGGATATTATTTGCTCAATACTACCTAATGATACTTTGAAGCGTTGAGCGATTGCACGGCGATGAAATCCTTTTCGAGCCAAGAGTAAAACGCCTTGTATGACTTTCTCGTTTATTTTTTTGGGGTTGAGGTTAATAGCTATTTGAGACTTAATAGCAAGGGCTTTCAAATAGCATCTGCTCTTGCCTGTCAATCGACTTGTTTCTGCCAATGAACAACCTTGCTTTAAAAGGGCCTTACAAAAAGCTGATAAGTCTTTTTTTGACTTTTCTTGATCAATCTTGATGGCTTCTCGTTTCTTGTGGATAGGCTGAACACTTTCTAACCAAAACAACACAAGTAGATATTTGAATGGATGCTGATAATGAGAACCTGATAGTAATGCAGACAAATATTTATAGTCTTTGTTTGAATTTGGCAAAAACCTATGAGATGCGTATTCCATTTTCTTAACAAAGCAATAGAAGTTCTGAAATAAATCGTTATATGCAAAAAATTAAAAAATAGGCCAGCAAGAAAATGGACTTTAAAATAATTATATCCATTGCTTGATGATTCGATGAAACACTGTAATTGCAAATGATAATGATTAGCATTAATATTGGTGGCGTTTTAATATTCGAATAAATGGAATGAAAATGCTAAGAACAAAAATAAGTCTGTTAACCTTACTAGTAGCCCAAGGTCTTAATGCAAAAACATTAGATAACTCAATAGAAAATAACGAAGATATTGAGCGTATAGTAGTAACTGGTAGTCGTATTATAGAAAGTATTGATGAAGTCCCTGCGACTATCACGATTATCAATAGAGAAGAAATTGAAGCACAATTAAAAATCTCATCCGAATTGCAATCATTATTGTCTGCACTCGTACCGGGTTTAGCTCCAAATACAGGCTCATCAAGTAATTCAACCCAAACATTAAGAGGGCGTTCGCCTCTTGTAATGATTGATGGCGTCCCTCAATCAACACCTTTAAGAAATGGTTCTTTAGGAATTAGAACATTAGATCCAAATGTTCTTCAACGTATTGAAGTTATCAAAGGGGCCACTTCTATTTATGGCAATGGTGCAGCAGGTGGCATTATTAACTACATCACGAAAAAAGCGAATGAGAACGACAAAATTAATGGCAATGTTAGTGTATCTAGTCGCTTTAGCGCCGTAAAATTTGAAGATAGTGCAGGCCAGCGTATTGAAGGCTCCATTGATGGGAACATTGATAACTTCACCTATGTGTTAAATGCAAGCTATGAAGAAAATGGTGTTCAACGAGATGCGGAGGGAGATGTTTTAGGACTAATTTACGGCCTATCTGATGCAAAAGTGCAAAACTATTTTACTAAACTTGGCTATCAATTTGACGAAGATAAATCACTTCAACTGACCTATAATCATTATCGTTCCGAGCAAGACAGTGACTTAATAGATGTTACAGGCAGTGTAAATTCAGGCACAAAGTCTTATGCAGTAAATGCCCCATCAGGGACTAAGAAACCGGGAGTACCGCAAGGGCCTAAAAATAACAATTTAATGATCAAATATACTGATGAAGCACTGTTTGAGAATACCCAAATGGTAATCGATGCATATTCACAAAAAATTAAGAACATCTTCTTTTACTCCCCGGTTTTGTCAAACCCTAGTCAAGGGTATGAAGGTGGTCAATCACTAATAAAATCAGAAAAAGATGGCTTAAGGGTTACACTCAATAGCCAGTTTGAATGGGACAGTATTGATGCTACATTGATTTATGGAATAGATGCCCTCAATGATGTTACCTCACAACCCTTAGTAGATGGACGAAAATGGGTACCCGAAATGGATATGGAAAACCTTGCGGGTTTCTTACAAACCAAATGGGTTTATAATGATGATTTTATCATTAAAGCAGGTATTCGACGCGAAGAAATTGATCTAGGTGTAAATGATTACAGCACATTGAAGCTTTGCCGCACACCAGATACTTGTTCCATTCCAGTAGATGTTAAAGGTGACACGTTAAACTACCGCGCAACAACCTATAACTTCGGTATTCGTTATAACGCTATGGAGTCATTTCAACCATTTGCTAGCTACTCTCAAGGTGCAGACATTTCAGATATTGGTAGACTTCTTCGCACCGCAACAGTAACCGATATAAGTTTAATCCAAACTGAAGCCTCAATTATTGATAACTATGAGATAGGATTTGTTTCAGATATCGATAACTTACACCTTGAATTCTCAGCTTATCGGAGCACATCAGAATTGGGCACAACAAATAAATATGACGCGGCAACTGGCGTCTATTTGCCTGTCAGAGCACCACAAGAGATTTATGGTTATGAAGTATTAGCACACTACACTTTTTCTCCTGAACTTAACCTAACAGCAACTTATGCGTGGATTGAAGGTAAGGATACAGCAAATGATGTGTATTTAGGGGCAAAACAAATTAGTGCTCCTAAAGGTACCATTAATATGAATTGGCAACCTATAAACAATGCATATATATCAATGAGCTACCTTTATGTTGCTGATAGAAAGAAATTCGACAAAGTTGAAGGGCAATATGTTGGCGATAAAGGACCTATAGATAGTTACCATGTAGTGAACCTAAGTGGTAATTACAATTTTGACAATGCGTGGTCAGCCTTTATTGGTGTTGAAAACTTATTTAATCAAGACTACTTTCCTGCGAAATCACAAGCTTATACCTATAGCGGCTATAACGTAAAAGGGTTGGGCACAACAATTAACATAGGTGTTAATTATCAGTTCTAAATAACAATTTAATTTAAAGTTAATAAATGGGAGTTTACCACTTTAAGCTCCCATGATTTTACGTACAAGAAAGGCAAAATTTCGTGCTTAAATTATGGCTTAGGCGAATTCATCTTACATTAGCGGTGTTTACAGGTATTCTACTGCTTAATATAAGCATTTCAGGTGCATTGTTGATTTACGCCAAAGATATTCAAGCTTTCATTAATCCAGAGTTTTGGACAATACCAACACCTCAGGAACAAATTAGTCTAGTTTTACCTTTATCAAAAATAATACAAAACGTTGAATTGGCAACTAATGCTAAAATCAAATTCATTCAACAAGAAGAGCAAGCCCAAGACGCATGGCTTGTGTCATTAACCAATGGTAAATATTTAAATATAAATCCTTATAACGGTGAAATATTGCTAGAGCACAGGTACTACGACACTTTCTATGGTTTTATTATGTCTTGGCATAGATGGTTGCTGTATACAACAGATACCAATACTAAGCCATTAAAGGTTTGGATATCTATTGCTAGCCTTATCTTAATTATAGAGATGTTGCTCGGCTGTATTTTATGGTTGCGACCTAAAAACAGGCTTAAGCGTCTAAAAATAAGATGGCATGCCAAACCCAAGGAGCTATATAGCCAACTACATACAACCATAGGTATATTAACGTCAATTCCTTTAATACTAATTGCCTTTTCTGGTATGGCATTTCATTGGCAACCAGCGACCAAACAAGTTGTTGAGTGGCTAAGTTTTAGTAAAGTTCAGACTCCAAACTTCCAAACTGAGTTAGCAGTAAAACAAGATCAATATCAAATAGATTATGCATACCAGCAAGGCAGAAAGGCGCTTAAAGAAAGCAGAGTTTTTCGTGTTTACTTACCGCAAGAACAAGGAGAACCACTTAAATTAAGGCTTAGAATGCCAGATGAAAGTCATGGTTATAGTTGGAGCTGGGTTTATCCAAGTACAGGAGAAGTCATCAGAACATTTGATGCTTCAAATACCAGCTTAGCAACAAAGATTTGGAACTTTAAATATAAGTTTCACATTGGGGAGTTTTTTGGTTGGCCTATTAAAGCTCTTTGGTTTTTACTAAGTTTATTGCCAAGCTTTTTTGTATTATCAGGTATATACCTATTTATGAAAAGAAAAAAAGGGTAATAGCATCAAATTGCTATTACCCCAATTAATTTGAATAACAAGAGTTAATTACTAATTTGTGCACTCCGCATGTGATCATGCATAATGTTTGGGGGTGTTTTCATATTGAAGTAGCTAATTAGCGAACTAAATCAATTTACTGTTCCATCTACTTACCCAACATTCGGTTTAAAGTATTATCTTTGTCAATTAAATGGTGCTTAATAGCTCCAATAACATGTAGAACTATCGCCACAATCAAAACGTTGCTGCCTACACCGTGTACTTCATGACCAAAACTAGCTAGTGTCCCATTGACTGCGATAACTTCTTTTGGGTTAGCCGGATCTGGATTTATGGCAAAAAGTTCAATACCAAAAACAAAAATTCCGTGACCACCAAATCCTGACATCATCATTCCTGAAATAGGCATGAGTAAAGTTCCTAAGATAAGTAGCCAATGAACTAATTTTGCAAGAAACGTTTCTATGGAAGAATGTTCCTCATGAGATTTCGGCCAACCATTCATGATTCTCCAAACAATTCGAGGGAGCACCAACAACAATATCAACACACCTAGAGATTTGTGCCACGGATAGAGCGCATATACCTCTTGCTCTTCCATATAAATGCCTACAGCTAGAAGACCAATCATCATTATTGCGACTAACCAATGTAGCCTAACCGTTGTTCTACTTAAACTAGTTATTGTGTCTTTAATCATAATTCATTCCTACAATAGAAAGTAAGCCTACCTTTATAATATTAATTGTCTAAAAATTTCAGCCCTAAACGGACAATTAAAGATTCATATGATTCAAACAATATGAATTTTGTACTTTTCAATGAAAGACAATCTATCTTGTTCTGTCGGTCGATTTCCTTCTGAAAATTTGGATATGTCTCTGATAAAGTTTTCTGATGGTCCTGATGGAGCATTAATAACAAGTAAACGGCTATCGGTTATCGCTTTAAACCTTCTTTTTACATTAGGACCTGCTATGACTAAATCTCCCTGTTTAGCTAGAAATTGTTCACCTTCTACGCCAAATTCAACTTCACCAGAAATGATATAGAAAATCTCATCATCAATTTCATGAAAATGCCAAGGAGCTTCATTACCCTTAGGTAATATGCTATCAAATATTGATACTCTGTTGTCCGTATCTTGGCCGCTAGCAAGTATAGAAGTTAATTCTCCACCATCAGTTAAATACTGCTCTGATTTTCCGGCCTTAACGTGTTTATATCTCATAATTACCTCAACGTTTTACTGGTATATGCTCAGTTTTCTAGCAAGCACATCTATTATTTTTTTATGAATCATATTTCTGTTACTTCCTACAGGGTCGGTACAAACAGGGTATCGCCCTTGTTCTGCTAATTTAGCTTCAGCGCCTTGTTGGCATTCTAAAGCCGCTGAAAATCGATATGCAGGGTTGAAGTTTATACGTGTTGAGTTAGGTAATGCTTGAGCTAGCCCACTCGCATCTATATCCGTTGCGATATCAAAGTGAGAGCCATTCTTAAAACTGAACAAAGTCACATTTTCAACCAAGTCTTCTACCTGTTTATTACCAAACCCAAAAGCTAAAGAAGGTTCGATTACTGCAACTGAGCTGACATTTTCTAGTTTATAGCTCGCATTCCATTTTTGTGGATTGAAGTTTGGTAAATCAACATCTTTAGATAACATCTCTTCACAGTAACGCATTTTTTCTCGATGTCTTTGGCATGCTTCAATAACGGCTGCCAAGTTAGCTTTAGCTCCTCCAGCAACTAAAGCTGTTAAACCTCCTTCACCAAAGCCAATTACCATAATACCTGAAACATCTATATATTTTGAAAATTCACTATTTAATACAAATTCTAGTACTACATTTAAGTCATCAACTCTTGTCCAGTGCTTAAGCGCTTCAGCAACATTATTTTGCCCCCATAAAGAATTAATATGGTCTACATGTACTGTTATAGCACCACGAGCCGCCAAATCGGCTGTGATCCATGATTGAGGACCCAGCCCCCCGTCCCAATCGTGGCTATACAAGACGAGTGGAAGTTTCTCTCCTGCAATTTTGGCTTCTTCAATAACAGTAATTTTTTTGAATGTCGGGCCACCACCAAATAAGGTTCGCTTTCCTCCCTCATGAGTGGGATAAAAAACATTAACTTTCGTCTTTTTGCTGTGATGTGGCATGTAAACATCGTAAGCTGCATGACCTGCAAATAGTTCTTTACTATGAACAAGTGTAGGGCTAACTGAAGCTACTATAAAAAGTAATACTATCAGGGAATCAAATTTTATCATGTCGTTCTCTCGGTAACTGCAAAGTCGCAGACAATTATTTAAGCGGATTGCACACTTTTTGTTTTAGTACTTGAATTTAATATCAGAACTGCGGGAACAATTGATATCATAAAAATAGTGCCTAACTGCGCATAACTATTAACAGGTAATGAACTAACAATTACAGCAATTATTGCACCACCTACCATCCTTATAAAACCATCTAATGAAGTTGCTAAACCTGCGCAATATTTAAAAGGTTCAAGACTTAATGAAGTTGCCGCACCACTTATGACACTGAACCCGGCACAACCAATTCCTGATAAAAAGAAAAAGACATAAGCATTTTCTACATCCACAACAGTCAATGCTACTCCCGCAGTAATGATCATAAGTAATCCAGATAAAACTGTAATCTTTCGACCAATGAATTGCATTGCTTTGGGCGCAATAAGACTTGCAATGATCTGCGCCCCTCCGATAAGCCCAAATAGTATTGAAAAGGTAATCTGGCTGAACCCAGCTTCTTTGATAGCGACAATAGGAGAAATCGCAACATATGAAATTAATCCGCCGAAGCTAATCATATTGGCAAAGCTAAATGTCATGAACTGACGGTTTGAGAGGATGCTTTTAACATTGCATGTAATTTGACTAGTGTCTTCAGAATCCATTGTAAACGTGCAGGGCTTCTCTGATGAAATAAAAGAAATAGTCAAAAACAATATCACAACAGATACTAGCGCCATTGCATAGAATCCACCGTTCCACCCCCAATATAATGCTAGTAAGCTTCCAAGTAATGGGGCTATAGTTGGTATAGCACTGGTTACACCTCCCATATAGCTGAGCCATTTTGCTGCTTGAACACCATTAAAATGGTCACGAATCCATGCCAATGCACTAACCATCGTAAAGGCGGCTCCTATACCCTGAATGATTCGATAAACGTATAGATGTACAACGGTATTACTAAGAGTCACAAGTAAACTTGCCAATCCATATAAAACAACACCTATAAGAATTGACGTTCTTCGACCGTACTTATCTGAAATAGGGCCAGCTATAAGCTGCGCAAAACCAAGGGATAGCACATAGATAGAAATTGTAAATTGAATCTCAGAATTAGATGCTTCGAAATACTCCACCATTTGAGGTAAAGACGGTAAAAACACATCGATTGCGAGAGGACCTAAAGGCACCAACATGAATATCACAACTAACGCGGAAAGTTTTGGCGTCTTCATTAAATTACTCCCCCAAACCTAGCTTATTGATTGGTGGGTATAAGTGAATATCCGCTTGTTCTGCCATAAAATTTATGAATGACATTAGACTATTGGGCAGTGATAACTCCTTAATCATGGTCAGGTTTCTCAATTCGGCAAAAACAACCAAATCATTAATAGTTAGCTTTCTCATGCCATTGACCAAATCTTTCACTTGATATTCATTGTTCAGGGAGTTCAAAACTAGCTCACAAGTCCCAACGTATTTGCCTGTGTTACGTAGCGCCTCATCAAAGCTAGCATTGATCCGCTCTTCTCTAGAACGCCGAAAATAGTCTAATCCTTGACTACTTTGCAACTCAGGTAATTCCAAATAAGGCATGCGCGGATAGCATAGGGCACTGCTAGACATCGAAATATCTTTGACTGTTGTTAATATTTTGTCATTAGGCTCATAGCTTTGAAATAAAGGAGGTCCGACAAATCGATCTAAAAACTCGATTATTTCCAGACTCTCTTGCATTAAAATTGGCGCTTCGCCTTCGCTACTTTGTATCTCCAAAATGGGCACTGTTTTAGCTTTTAACTTTGGAGTCAAATTTATAGGAAAATCTCCGGCAGGGAGAAACTCAATCTGCATAGGAATACTCTTTATCCCTATGAATGCCCTAACTCTAGTGCAGAAGGGGCAACTATCGTAAGCATAAAGTTTCATCTATCCACCATGTACAATGGAGAAGCCCATTTTTTGAATGTAAATCGGTAAATCCTGATAATTGCTCCAATCTTTATATTCAGGCATCTCTAATGTGTTGCTCAAATTGATAATTGACGGAACCATCATGGAAGGTGTTGTTTCATGCACTTTTTTTACTTCTCTAAATACTAATGTATAAAGATCATCTAGAAACATAGCCGTGTTTCGCATAGGCTCAATTGATGTTGAGTTTGAATGCACATTTATAGCGTGCTTCACATCCCAGCTAAGTATGGTGTTTAGTGCATTCCTTACACCGAGTAAGTTAGTGTCAGTTAAATAAACACCTCCACCAATACCTTTATCTACATACATGTCTGCACTTAAGACAATTTTTTCACTCGGCAGATAGACAATAGCTGTTGCCAACCCATCGGCTGCGGGCATATGGTGCAACTCCACAGTTGTCGTGCCCATATCAATTGTAAGCTGCGATTCGAACGTCTGATGTATATTGTCAGGAACCATATTAAGCGGATCTAAACCATCGTATTCTCGGATGTTGTTATGGGCTATGATCTCTGCATTTGAAAATACTTCTGTTCCACCAACATGATCAAAATGTTCATGTGACAATACGATTTTAGTTACAGGTTTTTCAGTAAGCTTTCTAATTTCTTTTTTGAGCAGAGCTGCCCTATATGGATTTGCTGTATCTGTTATTAAGACATCATCCGTTCCAATGACGACAAGACTTGCATAATGCATCAGGCTTATCATGTAGATGCCTTTATCCAGCTCTCTTACAGCAATATCGTCCTTAGCAAACGTGATGCTAGATGTAAAAACAACAGCTAAAAGAGAAAGTAGCTTTAAAAAGTTCATGTCATATAGCCTCAAGATATTAATTGCCATGCCATATTGAATATGCCATTCGTTCTACATGGGCTGGAAGGTGTTCGTATCCATACCAATGACTGAACTTAGGAAGCTTAACGGTCTTCATTAGCTCTTCAGTTGTTTTCCCTTCAGCTAACCCCTTTGATACAGCTTCATGTAAAGCGCTAACAAATTCTTGGCTTTCTTTTAATAACGCTGGAGAGTCAGGACTTACGTGACCGTTAATCACTTTCTCTACTTCTAGATCTTTGTGAACACGGTTAAGTGTATTCAGAACTCCTGCATAGTCTTGAGCAATCAAGCGCACTCGCTCAACAAGGTATCTAGGTAGGTGCCAATCTACAGCAAGCAAAACTTTCTCTTTAGGCATATGAACAACACTCATGCACTGTCCATCATTCTGGCCATAATAATGCAAATCGATAACCTTCCCTCCTAATGAAACACTCATTTTGTCTTTATATGTCACATCAGGTACAACGACTTTGTTTTCTGGATCTCTTGATAGCAACTCAACACAATTCTCTTGAGAAATAAACTCTGCGCCTTCATCTTTAAAAATTTGCCCACCTCTAGAGTGATCGAAGTGATTGTGGGTATAAATAACCTTAACGACAGGTTTATCAGTTAGCTTTCGAATTTCTTCTCTCATTTGACTTGCTCTTGGCTCTCTCGATGGGTCTGTAACAATGACACCTTCATCCGTTACGACAATCATGCTGCCATAGTGAAACTGGTGGTATTCATAAACACCATCAGCAACTTTTTTCATCACGGGCTTAGAAAAGTCAGGTTTTTGAGCATACGCACCACCACTAAGCAAAATGGCAGGGACAAGCGCTAAAGCAGTTACTATTTTTTTCATTTCAATACCTTCTACGTTTGGCCACTCTTCATCTACTTTTATCTTTCGAAGAGTTCTGGAGTTTGAATATTTCGTAAAGATGAGTATATTAGGTATCTAATGTAAATAAATAAGCTAAATGTACTTTTACAGTATACAAAAAGTATCGAATAAAGAAATGTATGGATAAGTTAAAAGATATGCAGCTATTCTGCGAAGTTGTTGAAAGAGGAAACTTCGCGAAAGCTGCGAAAAAAATTGGCGTAACTCCAGCTATTGTAGGAAGAAGAGTAGCTAGTTTAGAAAACCAACTAGGTTTCATTCTATTAAATAGAACGACCAGAACAATGACATTAACGCCAAGTGGCAAAGCATATTATGAAGGAGCAAAAAAAATAATTGAAAACATTGGAGAGCTTGAAGAAGCGCTAGGTATGGAGCACCATGAATCTCCCAGAGGGAACATTCGCTTGTCAGCTCCTGATGGGTTAGGAAACCCTTTTTTAGTTGATACTATTAAAGCTTTTCAAGAAAAATATCCAAATATCCGGTTTGATTTATTACTCCAAAATAACCAAGTGGACCTAGTTGAGCAGTCGATTGATTTAGCATTTCGGTTTTCTTTTGATCTACAAGACTCTTCTTATATTGCAACAAAGTTTGGTGAAACAACATTTGGTTTATATGCTGCTCCAAGTTATTTAGCTAAACATGGGGTGCCTACTTCAATTAAAGAACTAGATAGCCACCAATGCATTCATATGGGCGAAAACAGGTATGGTGATTATTGGAATTTAAAGGTTGATGGGCAAAATGTGACCTACCGTCAGCCTTGGTCAATCGTTGTATCAAACACTGATAGCCTCAAGCGTGCGTTAACTTCTGGTATGGGGATAGGCATTGTTCCAAGGCTATTCATGAATGAAGAGTTAGAAAATAACACCGTTAGAGAAATTGGTTCTATTACTGAATTTCCAACTATTGGCATTTATGGTATTTACCCAACAAGAAAGCATTTGCCTCACAGGTTAAGACTATTTCTAGACTTCCTTAAAGAGCATTTTGCTTCCAAATTGTGATCGAATAATTGTTTAAACCTCAACTTTCGTTGTAGTTTTCAATTATACGATCATATGAGCCATCAACACTCATTTGCTCCAACGCTTTATTGATTTTACTTATAAACTTTGCGCCGTACTCACTCTTATGGCAAATAATGTAGTCTTTGCCTTCGTCCAGTATAAACTCGCTATTATAATGCAGTTCCTCACTGAAATTTTTTAAGTTTGGAAAAATAGCAATCAGCGCGTTAATTCTCCCTTTCCTTAACATTTCAATATTTTGAGAATTATCATTTACGTAGTTAACCGCAATATGCTTAGGCATAATGGATGTAGTCAATTCTTGCATTCCTCTCAAACTACCAATCGCTGCTTCACTGGGTATATCCGAAAATGAAGAAATCATGGGGACGCTTTTAAGGGTTAATATATGCACCCTGTACCACCCAATTGGTGAAGAAAAAAGATACTTGTCTCGCTTACTTTGAACAGCGCCTTCTCCAGCGAGAAGACAAGTACTACTATTATTATCAAACTGATAGATCGCTCTAGCGCGAGGCATAATTACTAAAGAACTTTCTATCTCTCCTTTACTTTTTATCTCACTATAGATCTGTTGATATAAGCCTAAGCCATCTTCTTGCACAAAGCCTTCCATTTTTAGTGTAAGAATATCTACCCCATAACCAACTGGAGCAAAAACAAAAAGAGATAAAAAAAAGGGAAGCCATACTTTCATTAAAATTATTTAAGCCCAAACAGTGCGGTGATATAAAGATTATAGTAAACACTAAACTTTGTAATACCAAGTTCACTTTCCATTACATTAGTTTATTTAACTTTGTTAGCCGTGTATTTTGTTGCCTAAGTTTGATTGTTGAAAATAAGGATGTTTAATTTCATGTGGGTTGTTATCAGTACGAGTAAAGAGCTTCAATTCTTTGATTTACACAGTGATGAGGCACGTCCAGTCGATGGATTAACGTATTTTATAGAAGCTCAGGGGCATATACCTCAGATCAGGTTTGATCACGATGAAGCGGTCAGTAAGTTACTTCAAGCGGGGATCCCATTATTTGTGAGTAAAGCGGATGCCCGCAAGAAAGTGACTACCCTTAAATCAACAGGGTTTAAGTACCTTAAATTGACACCTTCGATTGTGCGATTGTGATTACTTCCCATGAGTTTTCTCTGTCATTTCATTCACTTTAGATAGAATGCGCCACTACCTAGATTTTTAAACGAAAAAGACCTAAAACGAAGAATCTGTATCGTCGGGGCCTGGTATTCTGAATTTGAAGTTCAGAGACGTTCAGCGACGCTTACTAAGGAGTTAGTGATGATTGAGACATTGATTTTTATGAGTTTATTGTGTTTAGGAAGAATGGGTATTTACGTATTGAGCATAGTGTTCGATTATTGTTATACGTTCTACCCTTGGTATTTATTACTATTTTTTATTTCGTTTATTTTGGGTGTCGCTATGATAGACAAAGAAGAAAAGTCAGAGTTAAAAACAGTTTGTATATTGCTGGGCTTTGCTGAGATAGAATTTCATGAAAATGACTGTATGAGTTTCTTGAAGAACAAGAGCAAATGTGTGATGACAATTAAGCAGTTTGTGGCTAAATATGTTCCTAGTTGGGACATTAACAACTCTGCCCACAAGCGACACCTGAGCTCCAGGCAAATTGAAAATTGTAGCCGCCTAGCCAACCAGTAACGTCAATCACTTCACCGATGAAAAATAGATTGCTGGCCTTTTTCGCTTCAAAAGTCTTTGAGCTTAGCTCGTCAGTATCAACCCCACCAAGCGTCACTTCAGCTGTTCTGTATCCTTCGGTGCCATTAGGCTTTATTTGCCAATTGTGAAGGTATTCACTTAACACTTGAAGTTCAGTGTTGCTCACCTGATTAATTGGTTTGTCGATGATTTCATTTTGGCTCACCATAGCTTCCACAAAGCGCTTAGGTAATACTGTTGCTAGCATATTTTTCAGAGACTTTTGAGTCGCTTCTTGACGCCAAGTAGTCATCAACTCTTCAATAGGGGAATCAGGTAACAGATTGATAAAGACGGATTGTCCTGCTTGCCAAAATGACGATATTTGTAGAATTGCTGGGCCTGACAGTCCTCTATGAGTAAAAAGAATGTTCTCTCTAAACTGTGTTTTATCTTCGCTGGTAACGATAGTTGGGATGCTTATACCGGATAAACCATCAAGCCTTTCTTTATCGTGGTCATGCAGGGTAAAGGGAACAAGTGCTGCAGTCGTCGGTAGCACATTTAAGCCAAATTGTTCAGCGATTTTGTAGCCGATAGGTGTGGCACCTAATTTAGGCATCGTTAATCCACCAGAAGCCACGACCAATGACGTTGTTTGGTAAACTTCACCTGACGTTGTTATTAAATACCCATCATCGTTCTTTTCTATTTTGAGTACTTCGCTTCTGAGCTGAACTTGTACACCTGCCCATTCACATTCGGTCATCAAAATATCGACGATATCTTGAGCACCGTTGTCACAAAACAATTGTCCTAATGTTTTGTGATGAAACGGCATACCGTGCCTTTCTACTAACTCTATAAAGTCGTGTTGTGTATAGCGACTTAGTGCCGATTTCACAAAGTGTGGATTTTGGCACAAGTAGTTTTCTGGAGAGGCATTTTCATTAGTGAAATTACAACGGCCACCACCACTTATCAGAATTTTTCTGCCAGGCTTTTTGCCCATATCAACCACAATGACACTTTTGCCGCGGTAGCCTGCAGTAGCTGCACACATTAAACCAGCAGCGCCTGCGCCGATAATAAGAACGTCTGTTGTGATCAAAGGGAAAATCCTGTCATAAAAATTGGCTGGCCATTATAAAGGCAAGCGCTATTTTGAGCCAGTTTTGTTATCAAATCGTAACTGAAAATAAAGAAGTGCAAAGGTTGTGTAAAGTCGTGAACTTTTCATTGTGATCGCCGTCTATTGCTTGCAAAGTCTCGGGCCCAGACTTAAGCGAGCATTCAGTATTGCTGAATTTTAAACTATAGATCAACAAAAAGATGAGTCATAACATGCGTTTTTTTCAGAGCAATTTTCTTTTGGGTTTTACCGCTACTAGTTTAGCAATTGGATTAACAGGATGTGGGTCATCCAGTGACGATACGTCTAATGATGGCTATGTAAAATTTTACAATGGTTCAGAAAATGCACCAGCCATCCACTTAATTGTCGATGAAGACCTTGAGACTAGTGAAGATGATGAGATTGAAGTTACCTTTGGTGGTGTTGCGTACGGCCAAGCGTTGGGCAACAGTCAATTAGAGAATAATGATTATTTCTATGAACTTGCATGGCAAGACGACGACAGTACGTCAAGAGATGAATTAGAAGTCATTTACCAAGGTGATGTAAAAGTCATAGATGACACCATTCATATGATAGCGATGAAAGGTGATATCAGCGCGCCGGAAGTATTAGAGTTTGATATTCCAATTATCGATGAAGACGATGATGATACTTACGATCGTTTTAATTTTAGATTCCTCAATTTACATCCAAACAACGAGAGTTTTGATGTATATGTTTCTGAAGATGATGAAACATTCAATGAAGCTGAGTTACTTAGCTCAGTAGCGCCAGAGGTACTCACAGATAATATTAAACGTGACCAAGGCAGCTATATTTTTTATATCACCGCGTCTGGCTCTGACGAGGTGTTATACCAGTCAAACAGTATCGATTTCTTCTATACCTCTCAGTACGTGATGGTCGTTCGCAAAAATGATGGCGCAGGTACATCTCCGTACATTATTGACCAGTTAACAAATTCCTCAACTTATACACATATCGATAGTGATGCTGAAGCACAATTTAACGTTTATAACGCACTAATCACACATGAGCTTCAACCGATTTATACTGGGCGCTTTGATTTACATATTGGCGCGGTTGATGACACGCCAGAGGTAAATAACTTAGATTTTGGCGCCAGTAGCGATACGATCCCAATGGCTAGTGGAGATTACGCCGTAACGATTATGGATAACACAACTCAACAACCATTAATGACCAACCACTTGTTAACCTTGCCTGAGAATTCAAATAAAACGGTATTTTTCTACGCTGATATTGTCGACGTTGATGAAGATGGTGACGGCAATGTTGATGAAGACGGTGATGGCATTGTTGATAAGCAAGAATACCATGTTCACTCTAAAGTTGTGAGCAACTCGGTTAGCGAGAGTATATATCATCATAACTTGGCGCTAGTTAATTTGGTGGATAGTGATGATTTTAATAGTGTGACTTACTATTTTGTTAGATCGGACGAGACTATCGATACGGCATATTACAAAAGAACGTTAGGTTTTACAGAAGATAAAACACTGACGCTGAGCAACAATACTTATGAAGTTTATGCTGTCGCTGAAGACAACGGTAGTGAGATTATTCTCGATTCGTTGACACTTACGCTCGATGAGTCGTTTGATGACGCGTTTATTGTTGTTGAGAAAGAAGCGACATCAGCAACTGGTTACAAAATTACGCTATTTGATCAATCAGCACTTTGAGTTTTGATAATGACACAGGAAAACATGCCTAGTTTAGCTGGGCTAGAGTTAAATGCTGGCTCTCGTCAGGCAAGGATAGCAGGGCAGGAGTTAGCATTAACTGGCTTAGAGTTTGATTTACTGCAGACATTAATTGCTTACTCGCCAGAAATGGTGAAGCGACAGCAGTTGATGTGGTTTTTAGAAGATAGGACTAGTGCTGATAATCTTACTGTTCATGTTTCTAATATTCGCAGGAAAATAGCTAAGCTTTCAACGAGTATTGAGGTTAAAGCCGTGCGTGGGCAGGGGTATTATTTGATTGCTCGATCTATTAAATAACAACGTCGAAGTACGTCTATATAAGGCACAAAAAAGGCTTCCCTTTGGAAGCCTTTGTATTAATTCTTCTCAAGCAATTAAGCTTGGTCAGTCATGATGCTTGAAGAGCCTTTTTTAGCCATTTCAGCAAGATCTTTATCAACAAAGAATAATGCGTGGCCATCGTGACCAACTAGGTTGATCTTATCTAAGATACTCTTAAATAGCGTTTCTTCTTCGTGTTGCTCTGATACATACCATTGCAAGAAGTTGAAAGTAGAATAATCTTGATTAGTGAAAGCTAGATGAGCTAACGCATTAATACGCTCAGTGATCTCACATTCATGCTTGTAAGTTTCTTCAAATACTTCTGCTAATGAGCCAAACTCGTGTGGTGGCGCATCAATAGCACCTAAAATTGGCATAGCACCGGTTTCACTTACGTAAGTGAAAATGCGATTCATGTGATCCATTTCTTCTAATGCATGCTTACGCATGAACTCAGCAGCACCTTCGAAGCCTTGGTCTTCACACCACGCACTCATTTGTAAATACAAGTTAGAAGAATAAAACTCTAAGTTGATTTGCTTATTTAGTTCTTCGACCATTTCTGGTTTTAACATAATAGGATCCTAACAATTACTTCAATGTGGGTATTTTGCCTAAACCTTCCTGCTTAGACAAGTTTTTAGTGAAAAAATTCAATAAAAACAAATGCATAACTAATGATAATTATTGCTATTTGTGTTTGTTATAAAGTTTCTAAAATCACTTCCGCTTTACTAACTTCAAATTCTTTAGGTTTTTCAAGATGTAAGTTAGTAACGATGCCATTATCTATTACTATTGCATAACGCTGAGATCTGATGCCGCCAAAATGTCCGGTCTCCATCTCTAAACCAAGTGCTTTTGTATAACTTCCGTCGCCATCAGCGAGCATACGAATGTTCTCTGCATTTTGGGCTTCACCCCAGGCAGACATAACAAAGGCATCATTGACTGAAATACACATAATTTCATCTACGCCTTTTGCTTTAAGCTCGTCTGCTGAAACAACGTAACCTGGTAAATGAGCGGCAGAACAGGTCGGTGTGAATGCACCTGGTACCGCAAACAGCACTACTTTTTTATTGGCGAATAACTCAGGTGTATTGTGAGTTGTCATATTGCCATCTTTAAGTTCTTGCAATTGGCCAATAGGCATTTTTTCTTGTTCTTGGATCATGATTTATCCTAATAATGAGTGCGATTAATGAGATAAGGGTAGTTTTATAGGCTTACACAAAAAGCCTTTATCGTGTGCAGCACGTGCACAATCTTTACAAATAAAGCGCGGTTTATCAACGATGTGTGCTAGTTCGTGAACATTATCTTTAATGTCTTTTTTCTTCCACTTACACAGAGATTTTGCCATAGGTATGCCTCTTAATAACCATTCAATTATAGGATATTAAGAGGCAATATGCAGCGATTAAGCGTTCAATTAAGAGACTAATTTTAGAGTTTGATTGATGTCATTCATTTGATTTGAGACATCTTGAGAAATATTTTCAGCTAACTGCTTTGATTGACTGACTTCACCATTCACACTTTGCATTGCATGAGCGAATTCAGCGAAATGATTCCGTTGCTGATTAATCTGACCAAGCGTGTCTTCAGCTACACTTGCGGAGGTGATCGCTTGTTGCACAACGTTAGCAGCGTTGTCTTTTAGTACTTCAGCAATGGATCGTTGTTGTGTTGAGGCTGCTTCTATACCAAATATATTCTGTTCTAATGTACTACTTGCTTGATTGAGCTGCTCTAAACGTTTACTTACTTGCCCTAGAGATTCTTGTGTTTTGCCTGCTAGTTGTCTAACTTCATCGGCGACAACACTGAACCCTCGACCATGTTCTCCCGCCCGAGCTGCTTCGATTGCTGCGTTCAGAGCAAGTAGATTGGTCTGGTCGGCAATAGAGCTAATAACGTCTACAATAGAGCCAACACTTTCAACCGACTGGGTGAGTGAAATAATAGCTGCTTTACCGTCACTTGCGGCTCTGTTGGTTGCCTCACTAGCGGTAAGTACCTCGGTCACTTTTTCTTGGCTGTGATTCATTGCTTGTTGTGTTGCTTGAGCATTATCTACCACTTGCTGAGACAATGTATTCACTGTATCGGTAACTTGCGTAAGCGCCTGCATAATATCGTCAACTTCACCTAGGTGCTGATGGGTAGTGCTTGACGAGTCTAAAATGTTTCTAGCCTGACTTTCCATGGTTTGCATAGCATTGGAGACTAAATTCAATTGATTTGCTTTTTCTTTGTCTTCTTCTGCCAATTTATTAACAAGCTGATTGAAGCTAGTTGATATTTCACCAAGCTCCGTTTTAGTACTGATGCCTATGATGTTCTCTACTTTGCCTTCTTGTACTAGTAAAACAAAACTATCACGTAATTTGCGCAACGGGTTTAATATGACCGATCGCATCAACCAGTAATTAGCCGACAAGAAAATAATAAGAAACGCCAGTAGACCAATAACAACAACTATCAATTGTTGATTTAGCGCGGCTTGTTGCTCATCTATTACTTTTTCACCGGACAAAATAATTGTTTCTAATTCGGCTACTTGTTTAGTAAGTAACGATAGCCCTTGTTCTTTCTGGCGCATTAAAGAGGTTGTATTGGCTAATTCGCTTTGATATCTATTAACTAATGACGACAGCTCCGAAATAGCTTCTTCACTTAAATCTTCTGCTTCTTCGTCGTCGTCGAAGAAGTCATCTTCATCCTCCTCCTTTGCAGGAAAGATAGCCAACAAAGGAAAATTCTTCAGCTTTTGGGTTTCCGATCTTAATTCTGCGATGGCTGCATTGACCCCATCAGTTGACGTATTTGTGCCTGATAGTACTTTCTCGCGAGCGATGATTACATTACTTAAGGCGGCTGAAATGATAGAGGTTTGATACAAATAACTAGTTCGCTGAGGCTGTGTTATGGCGGTACTTTGCTGAGCGTATTTCGCTAGTGAAGCTGAGATACTTGAAATACCTTGCTCAGCATTATTGAGAAGCGCTAAAGGGTCGCCGCTTAATTTACCCATAGCGCGGTATTTAGTCTCAATATCTGATTTAAGTGTGTTAGCGTTTGATTCAACAGTCATAGATAGCTGAGCAGCTTCAAGAGATTTGATCTTAGCCACAATAGTATCTAATTGTTCTTGTGCTTGATTAAGGAGAGTTGCATCGCCTGACTGCAAGTAAGTTGCAATTGTTCGGTAAAAATCAACCGTCGTTAATGACTTTAGTGCTTGGTAATTTGAATATTGCGCTCTACCTTCTTTTATGGAATCACCTACCTTGTACATGGCAGCTAAAAAGACTGCCGCAAAAATACTAATAGCAATGACAGAGCCTTTTGAAAAACTTGAAACACGCATCGGTTAATCCTCAAGAGATAGTGTGCACACATTGTTCAAATGCGGGCGAATTTTCACTATATTTTGTGACGACTGTGTTACAGCTTTATGAAGGATTTAAGACAATGGCAGGACGAGATAGTACAAAAGAATGACCTTCTCAAAAGGCCATTCTTGTTGAGGTTAGTTGTATTTAGTTGCTTTTATCAGTGTATTTTTATTGATAAATCGAATGAGCGCTTTATCTTTTGTTTCATCCAGCGGCTGTAAAGCTCCACCTATGTGTTCAGCAAGCGTTTTTTCTTTTAAATAGAGGTAAGCCATCAGGCTTTGTTTGCCACGTGGCGAATGTAGTGCTTTTGGGTCGACAAATAACTTCACGTTTTTGTTTTGTTCTTGTAAGCGAGAAGCGTAGTCTTTTACATCTGCAATAAACACTCTGCGATCATGTTTACCGGCCCAGATAACAAGTGGCTTTTCAATATTTTCTATATTCTCATCAGGTGTATTTCGTACGTGCTTTTTGAGTGCTTTAGGATCATCCCAATCAACAACAGTTTGCTTCATAAAATAATCATTATGTTCTCGTCTTAGCTTTTCGCTAAAGCGCCAATAATATTTGGCGGAGTGGGCGACATTCGCCGGTGGAGCACCAGCAAAACCCACTTTATACAGCTTAGGCGTGAAGCTTAATCCAGACAATGTACTGAAACCGCCGAATGAGTGGCCAGTTATTGCGACTCTTTTAGGGTCTCCAACACCGTTTTTCAATAAGAAATGTGTACCATCTACAATATCGTTTTGCGAGGTACCATCACCAAAGTCCTGTTTAGTGCCAAACTTATAAGCTTTGCCAAGGCCTGTAGAGGCCCTAAAGTTAGGTCTAAATACAATGTAACCCCGGTTGGCTAAGAATTCAGTGCTCTTACTAAAGCCTCCTTCAGAGCGGCTCCAAGGGCCGCCGTGTACGTCAATGACTAAGGGTGCTGATTGGATTTCTATTCCCCTAGGCAGAGTCAAATACCCTTGCAGTTTAAAGCCGTCTCTCGCTAGATAACCAACAGCATACGTTGGTGAAATGTTGGCGCTTGAAATGAGTGGTATATCTTGATCTGCGTTTTGCTGAACGCCTAATAGAATTGGCTCTATTTCACTCGTTAGCTTATTAAAGAGGTAGTAACGAGGTAAAGCAGATCTATTGTCCAAATCCACCAGTAACCAGTACGAATGTTGATTGTCTAATAGTGGTAAACCTATCTTAATGACAGTATCTTCGAATCTTTCCTTAATTCTATTAATATACCTACGGTTGTTGTTATTGTTAAGTGCGTAGTTTGTAAAGAAATCTCCATGATAGGTGGCTATAGTGGGCACAAACTTGTTGTCTTTTAATGTTGATTGAATGTTTGCAACGTCACCAAAGGATTGAGGATCAGAGTGGATTTCAGTAATCGTCTTCGTTTTAAGGTCAACCTGAATAGGGCGCAAGAAGTTACTGTTTTTATTGCTGATTAAGCTAAGTGTTTTATTTGTTTGGTCGTAGTTAATGATACTGCAGCTATCGTCCCAATCACATTGCCAGATTTTACGTTCCCGTCCTTCCTTTAAGTCGTAGAAAAAAACTTCGCCTTTGTTATTATCAGCTTGATTTCGTCTAGCAATGAGGGAGATATTACCCGTTGCTAGATTAGTTTCTGCTAGTAAAAAATCAGCTGAGGTGGTTAACAATGTGTTTTTAGCTCCTGATTCATTGACGCTAACTACTTCAAAATGTTTTTCTTTGTCATTCCACAATTTAACTAGAAAGCTACTTGGCTGGCTATAGTCGATACCGAGAAAGCGTTCTTTCTTTTCAGGCCTAATTGTCAGTAATCTTTGTGGGATATATGTAGTGCTTTTTAACTTACTAACCGCAATGCCATATGAGAGCTTCAAGAAGATATGTTGGCCATCTATACTCCAATAAGTGCTCATCAAGTCCTTAAAGGTAAAGAGCTTCTCGTGCTTATTCTGCTTGATATCATAGAGCCACAAAGATGCCAATTTTTGCTGCTCACGACCTTCTTTGATCATATACGACAAATAGTTTGTAGCAGGAGATAGCGTTACGTTTTGTAAACGGCTACTACGAATAAAGTAAGATCTATCCAATAAATTAGATTTACGCAGCGATTGACTATGTTCAATCGCACTTTTTAATTGTTCAATAGAGCGAATAGATTGTCCATTTTGCGCTAGTGCGCTTGTGCTCAAAGCTAAAATTAAGGTGAGCAAAGCTATATCACGCCAAAAAGAGGTGATGCTTTTCATGTTTAATTCCTTTTTGAAAAGCGAGGGAATGTGCCCTCGCTTTAGATATGAGTTAAGCGATAGATAGGTGCTTTTGAACCTTTACTTTTTCGGTATTTCGCTTGCGTTTAAACACTGAGTGTCGCCATCGATTTAAGAGTAAGAAGCTGAATAGCCCAGGTACTGACGCAACTAAACAAAATACTACCCAAAAGATGGTGAGTGATTTATCAAGCTCAATTCTCCGTGCTATGAATAAACACAGCAAAGCTGAAAGAATCGCAGCGACAATGGCGTAATAGTAGGTTGTTGGGGAGTAAGTACGCTCAGCAAAATTCCACACCGTTGTATATTCATTTGGCCTACTTAGTTCATAAAGACTATTGAGAGTACCAAACAACACATTGATCACTATTGGAGATTGCCAATAATCTTGATCGCCTACTATTAAAGGTAGTGGACGATAGTTATCAAACGCTTTCTCACCTATTGTCATAACAGTACCGTCATGGTTTGCGTGTACTAGCGACACGCCAGGTTTCTCAAAACCATAGAAACTTCTTGAGGCAAACTTTAATAAGTAGCCATCTACCAACCTATAGATGAGGATGTCATCTTTACGGTATAAATCCTGTTGGTAAGGCACCATCAAATCAGACTCTGTATAAGTGTTTTCTTCTTGTATTAGCTGACTATTAAAGAAGTGTAACCCCTTATTTGTGACTAATAGGGCGGTATCTATTGTTCTATCTAACACAAGAGGGCGAATAAAATGCTCTGCTGAGTCACTAAGTTTGTATTTTAGTTCGATGTATTGACCAGTAAAATCTACTACAAATAGTGCCTGCTTCGTTTGAATGAAGTTGTCAAAAAGAGCGATGGGGACAGATTCGAAAATATTCCCTTGCGTTTGCTTAGCTTCATTTAATGATTTAAAGAAGCCTTGTTTACCCATATAACCAACTACGTCTTTAGAATATTTATCTCTGCCAATATACAAAGATTGGTCATGGCTGAATTGCCAATATACTTTATTAGTATTGTCAAAGAGGCCTTTGCTCTTGTCTTGATGTGGCAACTGACCTTTTACTTGATCCGGAATCAATCTCATTCTGACGCGATATTGTTCTGCGTAATCAATTTGATTCAGTAATAATGTTTTGTCTGGATAGACAGCTCCATCAACCACTTTTTCTATCAGATCTTGCTCATCCCAGTGCCAGAGAGCGGCATAATAGTTGTCGTAATCACCATTAGAGTAGTCGTATTTATCAGGATGGCTACCCGCAACCATTAGCGGAAGGTGGTAAGCAAGTTGTGTCATCATCAATAACATGGCTGCAATCGGTTGCATAAAGAGTGCTGCAACGATTATTTGCCTTTTCTTCGTGAAGTGTTTGTTCAAATTTACCTGAAACGAATTGATAGCTAGATAAAAAGTAATGAGTAAACAGGCTAAATCTGAAATCAATATTAACGCTACTGAATTTGGCTTGGTTGATAACATTACAGTAAATACAGAGAGTAAAAAGATCGCACCCCAGCTTGCATTAAGTACCGTAAACGCTCCAATAGAGTAAGCTGTTAATGCCAATAAGGTAATGTGTAAAACATAGAGATAATGGCGCAGTTCTACTGTCTCATTGCCAATTAGCGAAAGTGTTGCGTATGACATAAACAAAGGGATCGACAGCGCAATTACAATACAAACAGCGCCTGCTCCTGCAATAGCCAAAAATATATGGTTTATAGGCAAAGGTCTATGGACAAGATACGTCCAGTGGTTTTTACGCTTGTGCAAAGCAAATTGCGTAATACCAAAAAGCAAACTAGCTAAAATAGCATAAGTCGACAAATTGCCATTGATAATGCCTGAAATATTGATAATTGACGTTTGGCGTTGTAGATATGCCCATAAGATTACTTGTGCTAGTGCTAGCAACAGAGCGTATTTTTGGAAGCGTTTTAACTCAATTTTTAATAGGATTAGCATGTTGATACTCCTTGAGAAACAACACGACTGCTTGGCTTCTCTTTCTTTAAAGATTGTCTGTCGATTTTGTTTAATACAAAAAAGGTGGCCAGTCCTGGCAATGCACATATTAGGTTGAGGAAAACCCATAGCCATTTAGTTTTGTTTGGTAAGCCTATTCTGTTAGCTAAAAAATAGGTGGCGATAGCTGAAAAGAGTGCAGCTAGAATCATGAAATACAAGATTTGAGCAGATATATGCCTTTGCCAAAACGCTCCTTCATTTCTTGGCGGATCAAAACTGAAATGCAATGCTGAAGTTAAGGTATCATCAATAAAATTCATCACTATCGGTGACAGCATGAACTTTTGGTTTTGGATGAAATCTGGGTATAACTTGTCAATAAAAATATGTTCAGTTAATAGGCTATGTGAGGCCTCGTGAGGCTGATGAATTATCGCTGCACCAGGCTTCTCTGAACCACCTAAATGTCTCCCTTTATAAAGCAACATAAAGCCATCGGTTACCTCTGCCATATCAATAGAAAAGGATCCTGTTACTCGTGAAGGGTGAGGAACAACATGCGTTGGCTTAACAATAGTGTCTGCATCACTAAAGTGAATACTATTAAACAAATAACTTTGCTGATCTGACAGTAGTGCAAATAAATCAAAAGCTTGGTTAATCGAGGTGATGTATTCTTCTTCACCTAACAATTGGTGAATCAAATATATATCTTGTTGTTCAAAATCGACTTTGAAAAAGCGTTTCTTTGTTTGAATATTTTGACCAGAGACAACAATAGGCACGTGTTGAAAACGATTGCTACTTCCTACACTGTTAAGCGTTGATACAAATCCTTCAGGGCCAAAATAACCGATTACGTTTTCTTGGTGAAAGTCACGACCTACATACATCATATGACGATGCGAAAATATCCAAAACGTTTTATTTGTGCCGTCTATCAGCATAAATTCTTTCGTTTTGTCGTTCATAAACAGCCCATTTCTGTCGGCAAAATATACCTTATTTCTCGATATTGGTTTGTATTCAGCAAACGTTGCTTGTCGCGATAAAGCAGATGAGCGTTCGTCTTGTGCTAGTGATAGCAATTGCTTGGTTGTAGTAGGTAAATCTTGTTGAATAAACTCCGTATAAGTTGATGGCATCTCCCCACTAGGTTTTTTATTTAGTGGGTCTAGCCCAAAGATTGTCATCGGAATATGAAAATAGACAGCTTGTAGCATTAAAAAGCCAATAAGAGCAGCTGGTTGTAGCAAGATAACTGATATCACCAAAGCAGTTGGTTTTGTGCTATAGGTCGATAAATTAATCTTAAATGCACCATGGGCTACGTAAGCTGTCAAGCAGGCGAGCAACACGTCCACTGACATTTCATAAGTAAGAGGAGAATGATTCCGTTCTATTAAGTAGAGAAATACGAAGACAATTGCAAAGGCAATTTTACTAGGGTGAAGCATTATAAACTGACCCGCAAAGTAGGCGGTTGCCATAATGAAAAACAAATGCACTGAGTATAAGTAGTGTCTCATTTCTACTACGTTGTCAGTAAATAAATCTAATGCGATCATCACCGTTAAAAACGGTAATACAAAGGCTACAAATAGTAGTGCTAAACCCGCCAAAGACAGCGCCATGTGTATTTTATTTATTGCCAGTGGGCGGTGAACTAAATAGGTCCAGTTGTTTTTGCGTTTGTGAAGACCTATGGATAAGAGAGCGAATAACAAACCACCAAACAAGCAGCTTAATACCAACGCTGCATGTTTTTCGCTGCCAGGGTGCAGTATCATTTGTAGGCGCGAAAGGACGTGCCAAAGACCTATTTGCACCAAACACAAAATGATTGCGGCTGTTTGGTAGCGTTTAAATTCGCTAATGAATAGACTAAACATAATGGCTCCTAAGCTGCTTTTTCCGAGCCGTGGTGGTTTTTAGCCAAAACCGCATTAATTGCTTTGTCTAAACTAATTGGAGCATTGACCAATTCACTACATCCAGTTTCTGTAAGTAGTGTTTTTACCGCCTGCAAATCGCCGTTCGCAACCGTGATATGGTACTGATCATCAATCAACTTAACCGAAAGAACATCTGGTATTTGCTTTAATTGCTGGCGTTGCCCGTCAAAATTAGCGATCCAGTAGCTAATTTGCTGACAAAAATCATCAGGACTCGCAAAATACTTAACTTCACCTGATTCGATGATGATTAAGTTTTCCGCAATTCTCTCTATTTCTTCCATCTGATGAGAACAGTAGATAATCGTTGTTTGCAAGTCTGTTTCGGTGTGCATTAATGCTTCAAGAAAAGCTTGTTTAGCTATTACATCAAGGCCTAATGTTGGTTCATCCAAGATTAAAACATCTGGTGCCTGTGCTAATGCCATTGAGAGGTTTAATCCAGCTCGCTCACCACGAGAAAGTGCTGATACTTTTTGATCGGGCTGAACGTCAAAGTTGGCAATAACATCATCAAAAATGGATTGCTGCCAGTTGCAGTAGAGCTCCTTTTGCATCTTAATCAGATCAGATACTTTCATCCACATTGGCAACGTATGCTCTTCGTTGACGTAACCTATCTTGCCTCTCAATTCAGGTGTAAGACTTTCGCTGTCGTAACCAAGAATTGTTGTTTTGCCTTCACTAGGTGCTTCAAGACCGAGTAAAATTCTAAAAAGGGTCGATTTACCCGCGCCATTTGCTCCAATAATGGCGTGAATACCGCCTTTTGGAATACTTAAATTAAAGTTATTCAACGCGGTTTTACTACCAAAGTGCTTCGTCAAACCTTCTGTTGTGATGATGTAATCCGTCATTTTGATTATTCTCTGGTTGTTTTTAACTGCTGTAGTTCAGTTAATACGTAATCGGTAATTTCTTCTGCCGTGAAGTCTAAGTACATCACTTCATTAACAAATTGTTTGCTGGCATCGATTAAACGTTTACGTTGTTCCTGCTCACTTAGCATTTGTTTTGTTTCGGTCACAAATAAACCAAGCCCTTTTCTAGACTCGATTAAGCCTTGTGTCGTTAACTCAGAGTAAGCTTTGGCAACGGTATTGGCATTAATGCCTAGTTGCATAGCTAACCCTCGGACACTGGGCAATTTGCTACCTGCTTTTAAGTTGTCGAGAGCAATTTCTTTTCTTATGCCATCGACAATTTGGCGAAAAATAGGTCGGGCGTCCCCGGTCACTATTTGGATCGCAATTGCAGACGTTTTTGTCATTAATATAATTCACTAGTGTACTATCTGTACTAGTACACTAGGCACACTGTACCAGTATGTCAAGAGGTAGATTTTTTTAGAGCGTAAAAAAAGCACCAGAAAAGGTGCTTAATTATTTGATAATTATAGATAAAGTTAACGTTTAAGTTTTTGGGATAGCTTGTTTGACGTAGACGTCAAAGCGGTTCTTTTTCATCTTAATACTTGTAGAAGGTTTCTTATTTGCTATTGGTTCAGCATAAGAAGGTCGCTTAACAACAACTCGATAATTTGCCAGTTCAAGTGCTGGCGTGAGTAAATTATCTGCATCTAGATCTTCACCTACCAAGGTCTGAAATACACGCATTTCTTTCTTCACTGCTGCCGACTTTTCTCGATGAGGATACATTGGATCCAGGTAGATAACGTCAGGGTTATCTGCGAGCTTCATGTCTTCAATACTAGATGCATGTATTAATGTCATATTGTTCGCTATTTCAGATACGTCTGCGTTTAACTTTGCTCTCTCTAATCCGTCATTAAGTAGTGCGGCCACTGCTGGCATACGCTCCATCAAGGTTACTTTGCAGCCTAATGCTGCCAAAACAAATGCATCTCTACCTAAGCCTGCCGTCGCGTCTAATACATGAGGTGTAAAGCCGTGTTTTAACCCCACTGCCTTTGCAATGTCCTGACCTCTGCCACCACCAAATTTACGTCGATGTGCTGAAGCGCCTTCTACAAAATCAACATAAATAGCGCCTAGCTTAGGTTCATCTAGCTTTTCCAGTTTTAATTTTTGCTCTTCAGCTATCAATAAAAACTCAAGCTCTTTATGTTTTGCTATTGCTGCTCGATCACCAATATAAGTGAACTGCCATTTATTAGCGGTGCGTTTAGCAAGATCGGCATCTGATTTGTCACTGTATGCGACAGCAATGTTTTCAAAACTCATGAACTAATTATATCTTTACTATTTGATAGCCTCATTATCGCTCAATTGTTTATTGAAAGTCATGTCAGAATTTTTTTTATGGTAGTAGAGTTCGAATTGCATACCTAGAATAATAAGCAGTAAACCAGATTGAAAACTCATTTGGCTAGGCAAAGGCACATGCAAAGCGATACTTGTGTAAATGGCATCAACAAAACAACTTATTGTCGCTAGCAGTAGTGCAGTCCTTTGAATTATTTTTAAATTCATCGCTTGTTCCTTAGGTTAGTTCTCATTAATGGGAGTTTCGGCGACGGCAATTGGGATATCTAGCCCGTTTCGCTTTGAGCTTCAATGTGAAAATTGCTATCAACAAAGACAATGAGCAAAGGGAAAGTGCAATAAATAAGGCAAACCATTCATGCTCACTAAAGTAATGTGTTGCAAACACTATAAACATGACGATTAACGCAAAGCACAGTTTAATCTCTGGTTTCGATTGTGATACGAAGCAGGAGGGTAAGATTAAGAACCCCATAACCAGTCCATAAGCAACGATCAAAAGAAAGCTGTAAATATCCATATAAGTCTTGCTCCAAAAAGAGGTAAAAGTGTTAGTTCATCGCGTGCCACTCTGGGAAAATAGCAGTTGATGAACTAACAACGGGTTGCCAAACCTGTGCGTTAAAGGGATAGGGTGCACAATGGTTTAGCGGCTAAATAACTTGTTTAAATACAAATCCATTTAGCAATACGACATTGACAACCTTCCATGGCTGTTAATTGTCAACATTTGCGGGTCTCGTTAACCAGCGATAAGGATTATAAGAGCGATTTAGTTGGATACTAGGTTGAGAAAAAAAGACAATATGATTGCAATGTTTTGACAATATTAAATTTTTATAAAGTGTTGTATTTATTAAAAAAGCGAGCTACCAAATGTAAGCTCGCTTTTGTTTGTAGGGATAGGTGCTACAGACTATTCTGCCTGAATATGATTGTCGCCTGTAGCGTAAGCTACTAGTCTACTCAATTGACTCAAGGATAAATCAGACTGAGCCCGCCATTCGTTAAAACTAGTTTGAATGGTCGCTAAACTTCCCTTTGTTTGAACGCCACCCGTGATCAGGTTATTTGCACGAAAGTACGCTTCAACATCTCTACTCAGTAGAAACGTATCTTTCCCCAATGCTCTTAAAGCATATGGCCCTGTATTACCGCCTAGTCTAGCGCCATGCTTTTTCAAATAAGTCCACAATCCAATAATGTCGTCGTTAGGCCAGTTGGCAACAAACTCAGCAAAAGTGTGACCATTTTGTTGCTCTTCAAAGATCATTTGAGCATTTGCTTTGATGGTTTTTACCTTATTGTAGTTACGAATAATACGAGGGTCTGTTGCTTTTCTTTCCAGCATTTCCTCGGGCATCATCAGTATTTTTTCAATATCAAAACCAAAAAAGACGTCTTCAAAGTCAGGCCACTTTTGCTCAACGACACGCCAAACAAAGCCTGATTGAAATACCTTTTTAGTCATTGCGGCGAGTATACGGTTGTCATCTAATTTAGCAACAAGAGTGCTTGTGTCTCCTTCTCCTAACAGTAGGTTAAGCGCCTTCGGACCACCTTTGCGGTCGGCAGCGCGTTGATACAAGTCTTCAAATTTTTCTAGTGACATTAAGCAGCCTCAACCTCTATACCACTGTGACGTAACAAGGCGTCAATAGATGGTTGTCTTCCTCTGAATGATTCGAACAATTCACTTGGCTCTTGTGAACCACCTTTTTCCAATATGTTAGTGAGAAAATCACGACCGGTTTGAGCGTTAAAGATACCTTCCTCTTCAAAGCGAGAAAACGCATCCGCCGACAACACTTCAGCCCATTTGTAGCTGTAATAGCCCGCTGCATAACCGCCACCAAAAATATGGCCGAAGCTGTGTTGGAATCGATTAAATTCAGGTGCTTTAACCACAGCATAATCCGCTCTTACTTGGTTTAGTACGGCCTGTATTTCGTCGCCTTTTGTAGGATCATAGTTCGCATGCATTTTGAAATCGAATAAAGAGAATTCTAATTGCCTTAACATCTGCATCGCAGACTGAAAATTCTTAGCCGCTAACATTTTATCTAGCATTTCTTGTGGTAGAGGCTCTCCAGTTTCAAAGTGACCAGAGATAAAAGCCAACGCTTCAGGCTGCCAGCACCAATTTTCTAAAAACTGACTAGGTAACTCTACCGCATCCCATGGAACACCATTGATACCGGCAACGCTAGATTCATTGATTTGTGTTAGCATGTGGTGGATACCATGACCAAATTCATGGAATAGGGTAACCACTTCATCATGAGTGAAGAGTGCTGGTTTGTCACCAACCGGTTGATTGAAATTACAAGTTAGGTAGGCAACTGGATATTGGATGTCACCACTTGCTAATCGACGTCTGCCAACACAGTCATCCATCCAAGCACCGCCTCTTTTCTTGGCGCGAGCGTACAGATCTAAATAAAAACTACCTCTCAGTTGCCCTGCGCTATCAAGTACGTCGTAGTACTTAACGTCTTTGTGCCAAGTATCGATACCATTTTGCTCTTGTATCGTTAAACCAAACAAACGATGTACCACTTCAAATAGTCCAGAAACTACTTTATTTTCAGGGAAGTACGGACGAAGTTCTTCATCGGAAATCGAGTAACGTTTTTGTTTTAGCTTTTCGCTATAGTAAGGCAAATCCCATGCGTTTAATTGCTCAACTTGGTACTCTTCACGGGCAAATTGGCATACTTCTGAATAGTCTTTTTCGCCTTGAGTTTTCGATTTTACCGCTAAATCTTCCAAGAAACTGATGACTTCCTGATTATCTGTCGCCATTTTGGTCGCGAGTGATTTCTCAGCAAAATTGTTAAAAGACAATAGGTGAGCTAATTCATGACGCAATGCTAAGATTTCCGACATGATCGGACTGTTATCATACTCTCCTGCATTTGGACCTAGTTCCGATGCTCGAGTAACGTACGCTTTGTATAACTCTTCTCTTAATGAAGCGTTGTCACAATACATCATGACAGGTAAGTAACTTGGAATATCTAGTGTAAATAACCAACCGTCTTTTTCTTGCTCTTGTGCTAATGCTTGCGCTGCTTCTTTAGCGCTTTCAGGCAAACCTGATAATTCATCTTCGTTGTTTATATTCACGCTAAATGCATGTGTCGCGTCAAGTAGGTTGTTACTGAAAGTAGAGCCCAATTCTGACAAACGAGTCACTATTTCGCCGTAACGCTGTTTTTCTTTTTCAGGTAAGGCGATACCTGATAATGTAAAGTCACGTAATGCATTATTAATTACCTTTTGCTGAGCTGTATTTAATGACGTAAATGCTTCACTTTCTGCTATTTGTTTATAAGCCTGATAAAGCGCTTCGTGCTGCCCAACAAAGGTGCCGTATTCTGACAATAATGGTAAACATGATTCGTAAGCCTCGCGCAGTTCGTCACTATTTACGACTGAATTCATATGTGAAACGGGTGACCATAATTTACCTAACACATCATCCACGTCATCTATAGGTACAACCAAATTATCCCAACTGTAGGTACTATTGTCTGAAAGTGTTTTTGCGATAACGGCCTTGCAGTCAGCAATCGCTTTCTCTACCGCTGGCTTAATATGTTCAGGTTTTATTTGGGAAAATGCGGGCAATTTATTATTGCTTTGAAGAGGGTTGGTTGTCATATCGGTTACCTGTAGATTAGATTACTTTAGATGTAATGCTTTATCGTTGTAAATTCAAGATATTTAACATTATGTTTACACAAAGCTATTGATTTCAATCAATTAGGCTAGTATGAAGGGTTGCATTTCATAGGAGGTGTAGGATAATTAAACAATGAGTATTAATAACTATTCATTCCGCCCGCAAAAACGCTATGCAGTAATTCTTCTTATACTGCTTTGTTTTGCGTCTCAGGTATTCGCTCAATCATTTCAAGTACTCAATAGCCTGAAGTTGAAACACCTTAAAGTTGAAGATGGCTTATCTCAAGGCACTATTAATGCTTTATATGAAGACAATCAAGGCTTTATGTGGATAGGCACTGAGACAGGTATCGATATTTTTGATGGGTATAAGTTTAGACGTCTTGCGGGGTTAGATGGTGATCTTTCTGAATATGGCGTCTATAAAATTTCTCAGGACAGTGCCGGCCTTATTTGGTATCTGGCAGGTAATGGCTTATTTACTTACGACAAAATCAATAATGAGTATGAATTCATTTTTGATGTTACTGCTGACGATAAAGATGACTATATTCAAGATTACGTCGAAGGCGAAGGTAATATCGTTTGGTTATTAACTCAAAAACACGTTCACAAATATGACAAGTCGAAGAAGGCTATAGTTGATTCAATTTTACTTGTAGAAGGTAAAAGTAAACAGCGACTGCACAAGGTTATTAAGTACGACAATTATTTACTTGTTTCCTCCTCTGATGGTGTGTTTGCTATTTCCAATACGTTAAGTACAGTGAAAAAGCTTCCGCATATCGTAGAAGACAAGGCTAACAAAGCTCGCATCGCTTATACGTTGCACCTGCACAATGAATCTACACTTTACGTTGGGACTTACAACGGTGTATTTTCGTTGAATATCCAAGAGTTGGATGCATATGTAAAAACAGGAAAACCGTTACTTGAATATAAGGTTGTTGAGCGAAGCGTTTCCACCTGGAGCTTTTTCAGTCACGAAGGTAACTTGTTTATAGGATCTCAAAAAGGCATTGGCAAAGTAAATTTAGATACAGGTGTCTACCAACATTTATTTGAGATAAGCGACGCTTATGATGCTATACATAGCAATATTATTTCTGCAATTGAAGTAGATAACAGCGGTACTGTTTGGCTTGGCTCAAATGTAACGGGTATTTTCAAATGGCAGCCATCGCAAGCTTTGATTAGCAACTATCGATATAGTCGGCTAAATCCCTCGTCACTGAGTAACAATGTTGTTTGGTCTATCAAACCTGACCCTTTAGATAGTAATTTTATTTGGGCAACAACAGAAAATGGCCTTAATAAAATTAATATTAATACGTCAGTGGTGCAAAGGTATCTGATCAATACAGATATTCGAGCGGAGCTTTACACTGCAAGTTATATTTCTCAGTCGGCTTTTGATAGCAAAGCCAATCTATGGTTAGGCACCGCTGTAGGCATTCAAAAGTTTGATATCAATCGCGAAGAGCTAGTAACTTTTCAAATGAGTGACGAAGCCAAAAAAGTGCTTAAACAAGAGCAGTTTAGTTTGGTTGTTGATAATAAAGACAACTTGATTTTGGCTAATTGGGAGGGCTTATCTCGGTTTAATACAACAACAGGAGAGATAGATCATCTCGATTGGGTTACTGAATTTATTCCTGATAAAGATATTTATCACGTGTTAGGTTTTACTAAAGAAAGTAAGTTATTAGTTTCGACTAATAGAGCGCTATGGGAGTTAGATTTTGAAAATCAAACCGCGCTAGAAAAATTTCAATACCCGAAAGCCAAAGCTACTGATTGGACGTTCGCAGAAAACTTCGTCTACGATAGTGAAGGTAACATTTGGCTAGCGCACATGACTGACGGCATTTTTATACTCAATGGCAAAGACTATCAGTTAATAAAGCACCTTGATCCTCGCGAACTGAGATTTGATTCTAACGTATATGGTTTATCCATTGATGAACAAGGTGATATTTGGTTCTCTTCTCACAATGGTATTTACTTAATTGATAAAGAAACTCATTTTTTTAGAAATTTTAATGTAGGGCATGGATTTTCTGCAAGGGAATTCAACGCAGGAGCGTATTTAAAATTGGGGCAGGGCGAATTGGTTTATGGATCTGTTGATGGCGTTAGTCTTTTCAATCCGTTGGAATTAAAGTCCCAAGGGCATCGCTCACAATCCACACCTATCTTAACCGATGTAAGTGTACTTTCTAGAGAATTGGCGATGCCAATGTTTATCAATGCCAGCAAAGAAATATCACTTAACTACGATGACGTAGGGCTACGCTTTGATTTTTCGACTTTTGGTGATGTTTCGTTAGCCAAGAGCTTTAAATTTTCAATATCTGGTGAAGAAAACGTTGAGTTTCCACTTTCCAATTTAAATTACCTTTCTGTTGCTCGTCTTTCACCTGGCGAGCACAAGTTGTCTGTTAGGGTTCTATCAGCACAATCTGGTGAATTGGGACCTGCATCGATTGTAAATATAAAAGTCGCCTATCCATGGTGGTCAGCTCCAGCAGCTTATTTTATTTATATTCTATTACTCGTTTTAGGGTTAGGTACCTGGCTTTACCGTAAACGTCAATTTACTCAAGAGTTACTAGCGGCGCATGAGCAAGTAAAAAATAGAGAACAAAGACTTTCGTTAGCGCTAAAAGGCAGCAATAGTGCCGTTTGGGATTGGCATGCCGCCAACAATAAAATATTTGCAGTACGTGCTCAGCAAGATTTGGGCTTTAAGCATATAGACAACTCTTATACATTGGATGACCATATTGCGCTTATTCACGATAATGACAAGCCAATTTTTACGCACAAATGGTTGTTATTTATGGAAGCTGCTAATCCAGACGAGAGTTTTTCATGTACGTATAGGATGCGTACAGCTGATGGTGAATGGCAGTGGTATACCGATTTAGGTAAGGTTGTATCATTAGATTCGCAAGGTAAGCCTAAAAGGGTGACGGGTTCATACACAAACATCACAGATGAAAGGGCCAAATCTGAACGTGCGCAGTATTTTGGTGAAGCGTTTAAACAAACTCAAGATTGGGTGATGATCATTAGCCAAGACTTTTCAAACGTCATTGCTAATTATGCGATAAGAGAAGCCTTTGGCTGGGAAAATGAGCAAATTATTTTTGACGCTAGTACGTTTGGTTTGAGTGAAGAGCGAACAAGAGAATACAAACAGATCTTTAAATCTCTCAAAGAAGGTGAACATTGGCGTGGAGAAGAACTCATCAAAACTCAAAATGAAGAAGAGTTCCATGTATTGTTAAACATCTCTGTCAGCTCCAATGAAGCCACTAAAGAGTTACATTATGTTTGTATTTTCACTGACATTACTGCGCAAAAAAATGCCGAAAAAGAGTTACGTTATCTAGCTAACTACGACCACTTAACTAACTTGCCAAACAGAAGTTTGTTACTAGAGCGCATTAACCATGCTATGGATTACTCAGCACGATCATCAAAATCAATTGCTTTATTTTTCATAGATTTAGACCGGTTCAAGCAAGTAAATGACTCATTAGGACATGACTATGGAGATATCCTACTAAAAGAAATTACTAGTCGCTTGAAAAAAGCGCTTAGGGTTGATGACACGGTAGCTCGATTGGGTGGAGATGAGTTTGTCGTGTTACTCGAGTCATACCGTAATAACAACCAGCTAACCAAAATCGCCCAAAAATTAATTAATGTCATTGGTGAGAGTATTCAATTAAACGGGGTTTCTGTAAATGTAGGCGCGAGTATTGGCATTGCATTATACCCTGATGATGCAGCTGATTCGGATCAATTACTTCGACATGCCGATGTAGCCATGTATCACGCGAAGCAAATGGGTAGAAATACATTCCAATTCTTTACTCAATCAATGAATGAAGAAGCTACTCAACGCTTAGCGAGAGAAGCTAAAATTAAAGCAGCGCATGAGCAAGATGAATTTATCAATTATTATCAACCGATTGTCGATTCTAAAACCGGTAAAGCTGTGGGAGTAGAACTTCTATTACGCTGGCAGCACGAAGGAAAAATCATCGGACCAAACGAATTTATCAATATTGCGGAAGAGATGGGTCTTATCATTCCTATCACAGAAAGGGCCTTTGAAAGATCTTTACGTGACATAAAACAATGGATTTCTTATCGTCCAGATTTTTACTTATCGATAAACATCTCGGCTTTACACTTCTTAAAGCCAGGATTGCGTACTTATTTGGAAGGATTATTACAACGTTATCAAATTCCTGCTCAGCATTTAAAGTTGGAAATAACAGAGACTACTTTAATCAAAGAGCCTGAAAGAGCGATTGAAAAAATGCGTTCGCTAAAAGCACTTGGGGTGAGTTTATCACTTGATGATTTTGGTACAGGTTATTCATCCTTGATGTATTTAAAACGACTACCACTTGATGTAATCAAAATTGATAGAGCATTTATTTCTGGTATAGGCTCCGATAGTAATGATCAGGCGATTGTCGATGCAACGCTAGTATTGGCGCAGAGTTTAGGGATGCAGTGTATTGCTGAGGGTGTAGAAAGTGAGGAACAGTTAAATTATCTCGCGCAACACGATTGTTATTGCATTCAAGGATTCATTTATAGCAAACCAGTACCTGAAAATCAGATCACTCAGTACCTAGTAGATGACAAAGTTGAAATTAAAGTGCATTAGTTTGCACTTGAAATCTTATATTGCCTATCTTATATAACTAAATGAGACTATTTAGAGATTATAACAATGACACAACATTTTGATTTTATCGCCATTGGTGGCGGTAGTGGTGGTATAGCGTCGGCAAATAGAGCGGCTAAACTAGGTAAGAAGGCAGCTGTTGTAGAAGCAAAAGCTATCGGAGGCACTTGTGTCAATGTTGGATGTGTACCTAAAAAAGCGATGTGGTATGCAGGTCAAATTGCTGATGCTATCAATTACGCACCTGATTACGGCTTTAATGCACCCTTGCAAAGCTTTGATTGGTCGACGTTAATCAAAAATAGAGAAGCTTACATAGAACGCATTCACGCTGCTTATCAGCGAGGATTTGATAGTAATGAAGTAACGGTTATTAAAGGCTTTGCTAAGTTTGTTAACAAAAATACAATAGAAGTTGATGGTGTTCAATACACCGCCGATCACATTAATATCGCCACTGGTGGGCGTCCAAGTATTCCAAATATCCCTGGAGCTGATTTAGGTATAGATTCTGATGGCTTCTTTGCTATGACAGAGCAGCCAAAAAGTGTAGCTGTAATAGGAGCCGGATACATTGCAGTTGAACTAGCTGGTGTATTGCATGCATTGGGTAGCGAATCGCATTTATTAGTTCGTAAAGAAAAACCATTGCGCGGTTTTGACGACATGTTGAGTGATACGCTTGTAGAGCAAATGGCTAAACATGGTCCTAAACTACATACCTTAAGTGTGCCTACTCAGATTGAAGAAACAGCCGAAGGTCTTGTTGTTCATCTGGAAAACGGCAATACAGTTGGACCAGTAGAAAAAGTTATTTGGGCGATAGGTCGAGAGCCTGCAACGGATAACTTAAATCTTGAATCAACTGGCATAGAACTTGACGAACGCGGCTATATTCCAACAGACAAATATCAAAATACTAACGTCGAAGGTATTTATGCTGTTGGTGACAATACCGGAAGAGTACAACTTACGCCTGTAGCAGTTGCTGCTGGTCGTCGTTTATGTGAGCGCTTATTTAATAATAAGCCATATGAACATTTAGACTATGAAAATGTAGCGACGGTTGTTTTTAGCCATCCTGTTATTGGTACTGTTGGTTTGTCTGAAGCTGAGGCCATTGCTGAATACGGTGAAGAACAAGTTAAGGTGTATAAATCTCAATTCACAGCACTTTATCAGGCTATCACTGAAGATCATCGAGACCCAACACGTATGAAGTTAGTATGTGTAGGTAAAGAAGAGAAAATTGTCGGTATTCATAGTATTGGTTTTGGTAGTGATGAGTTATTGCAAGGTTTTGCTGTTGCTATGAAAATGGGCGCAACTAAAGCTGATTTTGATAACACTGTAGCAATTCATCCTACCTCTGCGGAAGAATTCGTTACTATGAATTGATAGCTCCGGAAAGTTACTCTCACATGTTTAGACCTCCGGAAATATGGAGACTCTAAACATGTATTTTATTATAAAGTATTGGAGTAATTAGATTTAAAATAGAGGTTGTTCGAGTTGTGAAGTTTAATCTCAAAAAAACTAAAAGCAGTTTTTTATATGGCTATAGTTTATTATTTTAATCAGTATTTGGTGAGCTTCTCTAGTAGTAGTAATACAAGCTCTCGCTGAAAGTACCGATATTTATCTTCGATATAGAGATTGGATATTTTTTCTAAATACACTTCGCCGGTATAAGCTTTAATGCGTTCGATATGGATCTCTTCAAAAACATATATTTTATCAGCCTAGATTAGCATTGCTTCTGTACATAGCGTAGTGCCTGCTTTCTGTACATATTTAGCACTTAAACCTGCGGATTTATAGATGTTAGTTTTATCTATTGCGTTAGATACTTCTTGTGCAGTCACACTACGCTGTTTGTTTGAGGTACAAAGAAATAGAATATTCAAACTTTCACCACAGGGTTATTTGATTGGTTCCTAGAAGGCTAATTCATCTTGAAATTAAGAAAAATCACCAGTTTTCATCCGCTCTAGCATTTCCATTACTAGAACGGGCTCATTTATTAAAGTTTCTAAAGGTGTCTTACCTAGTAGTGGCCTTTTAGGTGTTGTCATCCAGCTATAAATGATATCTTCACGATCTTTAAATATGCTTGATAACTCATTAGTTATATCTGGGTGTTTTGACAGAGCTTTTTCTAATTCGATTTTACTCATAGCCAACTATCTTCGGAATATGCAGATATAGCTTCGTGCATAATTTGATCTAATATGCCTATTTTTTCTATATGAAGTTCCTTTCGACGGATGAGTTTAAGATATCGCCAAACTGTGCGTTCATCATTGTGGCCAAGTCGTTCCATAATCTCCTCAATAGCGTCACTGGCAGCTACGCCTCTATCGAGAAGGTCTTTAAGATAGTATGTGGCATATGAAGACCGACAGTCATAAAGTTTGTGATCGAATAGTGGGTCTAATGTTTTTAGATGACCTCTGAACTGAGACCAACGAGTATTCATTGAAGCTGTAGTAAAAGGGTTCCCTTGTTGGCTGATAAATATTGAATCATGAGTTAATGCACGCTCTAAACTTTCAACTTTTTTTAAGTCAATTTCATCTTCATTATTCATAGAGTGTTCATCTGAATTTTCATATTTTTCTTCTAATTTCGTAACTCGTTTTAATCGTCTCTCTGAAAAGAAGTAATCGTTTAAAGCGTTATATAAATCAGCAGACATTAAAATAGTTCTGTCTTTATTGAATTTTGTACATACGCCAACTTCAGGAGCTATAACTATTTCATAAACTGTACGCGTTTCATTAGGTATAGCTTGTTTTAACGCGGCCATGGAGAAAGTACATGCCTCCTCAATTCTTAATCCGCATAGCAGCACAAGCATTAAAATTAATTGAAACTCAATGCTTTCTTTATATAGCTCAGATTTAACTAATTCAATACTTTCAACGCTTAACGGTTTTAAACCTCGCACAGTCTTGGTTGTTGCATTTTTGGTAACTCGGATTCTGAGATCTGTTGTATCAACGGTAAATTTTGGCAACATATGTGCAAAAGCATCATCTCTACTAATTTCGACAAATTCAATTTGAAACGGAGCGCAAAGCTCATCTCTAATAATTAAATATCGCTGATGGATAGCCCACTTATAGAATTGAACAATATGACCTATGTATGTATTCGCAGTCGATCTAGCCAATGTTCCATCGTTGACTCGTTTAATTAAAACTTCTTGTCTAAATTTATAAGTAGGCTTTTTACTTTTGATACCCGGAAAGTGGTCCCAACTTAGTTGCGATGATTCTAAGTAGCGCCAATATAAAAGTAGAGCTCTTTGATATGAATTTAAGTTTTTTTTATCTGGGGCTAAATGTAAAAACCAAGAGTTTACAACTTCTACATAGTCACTGTTTATATCATAAAGGGTTGGAATTGAGCCTATGTTTTTACCTCCGGTCAGTAAAATTTTTTTCTTTCTAATTTGAACATCGCAATTAATAGTGACATTTTTTGAGTTAACGATAATTGCCATTTATTTCACCTGAGAATTTATTTCGGTAATGCTCTTACGTTTTTCCTTAGCTAAATCATCTTTTAGCTCACTTATCTGTTGATGCAGTTCTTGATTCTCTAGCAAAGTGCTATTAAGTGTTGATTGGTATTTACTCAGTGTAGATGCATGTTTTTTGTTTATGCTTTCTGCTATTTTTCGCTTTTTCTTTTCTTTTTCGTATTTCTCTTTTAGTACTAAATATTTGTCTCTTTTTAAAATATTTGAATTCAAGTCTATTACATTATGTGTGTGTTGTTCTCTATCTTTAATTTCAGTAATAAGATCCTTATAGGAATAACAAGTGCCTTCTATAACACCAGCTTCCTCTTCAATAGCGCTTATAGTGAACTTTCTATTCGTATCGATTAATCGGGGCTTCCCATCTAAAATACGTTGCAGTGCGGCTCTCAATTTAACTTCATCAATCAAACCGCCATAGTAATAAGCAGTGTCTTTACCAACATCGGCTTCATCTTCAACAGCTCTTACACTGAGCTTTCTTTTCGTATCAATTAATCGAGGCTTCCCTTCTAAAATACGTTGCAGTGCCGCTCTTAGTTTATCTTCTGTTGTTATCATGATAATGCGACTTCTATCAGTTCCGGAAATTTTGTGAAGGCTATATCAAAGTCCTTCATAACGTTCTCAGCAGCTTGTATTTGAAGTAAAAAGGGGAGTTTTTCTTGAAATGTCATATCTTTATTTTGATCAAAAAAATCAGTTAGCCGGGTATGTTTCTGCTGCCAGTTCTTAGCATGCTCATCCTCTATAACGCTGCCATCAGAATTGCAATCTACACAAAACGCTGGGTTTACTACGCCTTCCATATCGCAGTTATAGCCATTACGGCAATGTGAGTGCAATGAACTATGTAATGATAATTTCTTAGACTTAATGGCTTTATATAAAGTATTCCAATCTGAATATAGCTTCGGTGCATCACCTCTTAAGTTCATTATTGCTTTGCCACCACTACCTGATAGCTTTTTATCAGAGTTAAACCAATCAAAGTATTTGTTAGTAACAAATTTGTTTTTTTCTTCTATCAACAACTGATTAAACTCTGGGTCAACCATATAGCCCTCTTCTCTAAGCTCTTTTGCTCCTTCCCTATACCAATCGGTCATTTGTAGATAAAGGTGCTTAAATTGTTGTTTAATTGCTACTGGTGAACTAAGTCGATTGCTAGCAGAAAAAACAGCTAAAGTTCTTCTGAATTGATGTGTAGTCAAATGCCAAACAGCACCCAATTTCACATACTTTTTTAAATTCTTCAGGCTATTTGGGTTGGCTACTTTGCACTCCTGGATATCCTTGTCATTTAAGGTGGCAGATGCCTTTTTGGCAAATAACTGAAGTCTTGAATTCCAGCCTGAAATTGGAATAGGAGGCTTTGTACGAGCTTGTTGGGTAAGCCATAAGCGATTTTTATATTTATCGTTGAGTTGTTGCAGTTCAACTCTCATGTGTTTTGTCAGTGCAGTAATTATTTCACAGGCTTTCATGCTGATTGGAGCACTGACCCAAGCGAACTTTTTACCATTATGGATTTTTTGTTCGGTAGAATGAATAAAGTTAAATTGGGTTTCTTCAATAACTTCTGAACTTGCAGAATTAGCCATCATTTTATTAATTTCAGATATTCGCATTCCAGAAAAGCCGGCACAACAAATATAACAAGCAGTTACTAATTCAGATTTGAATGATGTCCACCACTGCCCATCAAATTTTTTAGGTAATAAATTAAACTCACTTAAGTTACTTCTAATAATTGAAGAAGCTTTTTCAGGACAGGCTCTATTAACTTCTTGAGCATACTGTTCATCACCTTGCTCAGAAATAAACTTAAGAATCCCAAGCGCTATTTTTTCATCTACTACTCGTTGACCAGCTCTAAAGTTTTCTTGTATCAATGATTCAACTTTGGCTATTTTTCCTAAAAAGGGATGACAATCTTCAACTATCTTTATCGCTTTACCATAAATTATATCTACGATTCGGCTAGGAATTGCCAAGGCTTGGTTATCGGAGCTTGCTGCTAGCTTCTTGGCTATTGTTTTCACTTTAAACCTTGGAAGTTTGAAATCTATTTGCAGCCAAGTTTCTAGATCTCTAACACGGTTAAATGCGATAAACATTTCATCAAGTGAGCTATATGAATATTCCCCTTTTTTTATGAAGTCTTGAAAATCCTTCCAAATGCGATTTCTCCTAAACTCTGAAATAGATTTATAATTGTGCAGAGCTAAATACTTATAAACCTTTTTAAAATTAGAAAACCTATTCCAAATGGTTTGAATTTTAGCGGGTTTTGTTTTTCGACCACTCTTATGAAAAATCCACCCATAGCAAATTATTTTAGCTTCTAGCTGAAGCGCCTTATGCTCATCTAAGAATGAAAAATCTATTTTACGCTTATTATCATTATCGGGGTTATGGATATAAGGACTTATATCCCAGGCATTATCACCAAACAATGATGGGCTCATACCTAAGGGCTTTGAGACAATGACTTGATCTAAAGCGGCGTAATTTTCTTCATTTAGAAGTAAAGGAATATTTGTTTTTTTAGGGATCCGTTTAAAATTGGTTGTACCTTCTAAATCGAGTGCTGTTGGGTTTTCTCTAATCTTCATGAGTACCTCCTATACCTATTAGGTCATCAGACTCAAGCCAAAGAGGATGACGCCCAAAGTCGCTCATTCTAATTTTTGCTTGTTTAAAAGCATTCTTACTGATTTTTCTAATAATTTTATTAATTGAATCTAATACTTTTTTGAAATTAGTTTGGTAATGGGTGAAGTCAAGATGAGAGTATTTCGACTCTTCTATGCACTCTTTAAATGAAATTAAGCACCAAATATCATTAACTGATTCAACAATTACTTGGTGCTTACATTCAAAGCAGGATAGTAGATCCGCACACACTAATTTTTTACCAATAGATAAATTGTGTTTATGAACTTTTCTTGTAAACTTTTCTGCTTCAGGTCCTTGACTATCTTGGCAGTAAGTACCATGTGCATTTCTTGCTAAAGCTACTTTTTTTTCTAAATACTCTTCATACGTGAGTATCTCTAAATCTAGCTTTTCTTTTACTAGCTCTACAGCCTCGGCTACAGTACTTTTATTCTTAATCTTGGTTTCTAAAATAGTTACTGTTTCACTAACCATTTTATCATTTTCATGTTCATTACCTTTTGAGTAATTTGCTTCTACAGTATTTGGGGTATTGTCTAGCAAGATAGCTGCTTCCATCGAACCTTTCTTCGCTACTATCAATTTACTACCCGTTTCTCTGAATCTAGATACAACAGGATGTAGAGGCCTATTTCTATCATCAGTGAAGCAAAGCTCTCTTTTGATAAACGCTTTAATTGGATCAGATAGCAGGTTGCTACACATAGGTTTACATTTCTTATCTATAACGGTTTGAATTAGGAAAGCCTCAGGTGACGGATCGATAAGAATTGATATTTCCATTAACTTATCGAAGAAACCCATTGCATATTTAGGGACTTCTAATTCATGCTCCCCAATTTCTACTGAAATTGTTTTAAATGCTCTTCGTTTAAATGCAGGCATTGAATACCATGTATCACTCAACGTATGAGAAACTAATTTAGGGCGCTTTAAGTTATAAATTACGGAACTATTAGACCATGTGTAATAAGCTAAAAGGTAGGTTGCGCAGGCTGCTAGTTTTGTCATGCCACCTTGTATAGGAAAGGTCTTACCTTGCCAAGCAAAAGAAAATGAAGCTTTTTGCTTATTGGCTCGAATGTGTCTTTTGGGGTTTGCTATAAACTGCTCAGCTAGTTGTTTAAACATTCCTCGTAATAGAGGAAGCAGTTTCTTTAAGTCGTTTTGGCTATATGCTTCAAATGACTCTCTTTGATTTGCTCCTAATACTCTAACGTCTTTAAACCAGCTTGATGGTTTATCCAAAAACGAAAATAAAGTTGTTAAATCACTAATTTCTCTAGTGTATGTAGAATTTTTAATTTCATTTCTTGAATATTTTTCGAATAGGTAATCTTCGTATAAAGACACTGATTCTAATGTGAAAATATCAATTTCATTTTCATCACATAACGCAACATATTTACGTAATGTGTTACTGTAAAACGAATGAAGAGATGCTTCTGAGTAATCTGATTTAAGCATTGCTTTAAAGAGTGAGTGTACGATCTCATCTCTAGATGCAAAACAAACACTCTTACCATCTTTTAGTGTTTGAGTGCTTGGGAATCCAATATATCTCATACGATTAAGATCGATCAGTGAAATTCCATTAGATGCATTTTTAACTTTTTTGCAAAAACGACTACTCCATTTTCCGCTCTGTCTAATTCTCAAAACACAACCTATCATAATGATGATATCAATATGATTAGATCTAGCCCATTAAATCTCCTAGGTCAAGCTTTAAATCAAAATGATACTATCATTTTGATTGCTAGTGGTTAGGTTAGAGCGTATATTGACAGAATGTAATTATCGATATAGTAAGTCTTAAATAGTGCTTGAAGATATGAATTATGCTCAACGAGAAAGGTTGGCATATATAGATTTTTGCCTTGAGTATCATGGCCATATAGCAAGAGCTGACCTTATTCAAAGGTTTAAAACTGGCTTGGCTTCTTGTTCTCGTGATTTAGCGTTGTACAAAGAAATAGCTCCTGATAACGCAGAACTTAAACATGAGACGAAGAAGTACCTTCGTTCAAGTTCATTTTTACCTGTATTTAAGCATGATCCGGAATCAATATTAAAGGCCTTGTCTAGAGGGTTTGGTGACGGGATATCTCAGTCACTAGAGCCTTCGAGTATATGTTTTGATGCTATAAGACTTATCCATCCAGACTCTAAAATGATAGGGGCAATAATGAGGGCCATTCACCGTGGCACGGCCCTTAGGTGTGAATATGAATCACTTAGCTCAGGTACGACCAAAAGAATCATTGTCCCCCATGCTATCGTAAATAATGGTCATCGTTGGCATGTCAGAGCATTCGATAGAAAAACTAGTTCATTTAAAGACTTTGTTTGCACTCGATTTAGCAAAGCTGAAGTTATTGATAATAAGATTAAACCTTTTGAAATACCTGAGGAAGATCTCGCTTGGCACAATATTGTGTCTTTAGAAGTAATTCCGCATCCAAATATTAAGCACCATAAAGCTATTGAGATGGACTACGGCATGAAAAAGGGAGTTTTAGCTCTTGAAGTCAGAGAGGCACTAGTCGGTTACTTATTAAGGCAGTGGAATATAGATTGCTCAATAAATGCGACTCTAACAGGCCCAGAGTATCAGTTATATTTGAAGAATGTAGATTCGTTAAATATCAGTGAAAGTTTGGAATTGGCACCAGGTTATAACTCAAAATAAGGATATAAAATGAGTAGTGTAAACATTAGACGTGCAGTAGAAAATATTAAGTCAGGTATTAATATCTACACACCACTGGTTGAACTCGTTGTTAACGCAATTCAAGCAATTGAACAAAATGGCAACTCAAATGGTAAAGTCGAAATATTAATCAGAAGAGCACAGCAAAAAGGCTTAGATTTTAATGGTTCACCTGATGTAATTGGTTTTGTTGTTACCGATAACGGTATTGGTTTTAACAACAAAAATCGCACCTCGTTCGATACCCTTTATTCTGAGCACAAAATTGATATCGGCGGTAAAGGATTTGGGCGCTTTACTTGTCTTAAATATTTTGAAGATCTTGTTATTTCGAGTAACTATATTGAAGGTGACACTAAGTTCAATCGCTCATTCAAAATGGGCAAAAAGAACGACATTATCGAAAACGAAAAGAACATCCCAAGCGACTTTGAGCAAACAGGTACAACAGCTGAACTTAAATCTATTAAGAAAAGTAAGTTTGTTGAAAAAGGTCATAAAACAATAGCTCGCACCCTGTTCGAAAAGCTACTGCCGTACTTCTGTACTGATGGTTATTCCTGTCCAGTAATCGAATTAAAAGACGAACATAATGGCGCAGTTATTACGCTGAACGACTTCCTCAAAAAAGAAGGTAAAGACTCCATTATTGAGCTAAAAAGCTTCAATCAGGAATTTATCTTAAGCGAAAACAATGGTAACAATCAGGCTTTCGACGTTCGAGTTTTTAAGTTTTATTCACCAAAACAACAGAAAAGCCAAGTTAACTTAGTCGCCCATAAGCGAGCAGTTACAAGTACTCCAATACAAACATACATACCAGAGTTTGAAGAAGAGTTCAGCGAACCAACAGAAGCAGGCAAATCTAAAAATTTCATTTTAAAAGTTTATGTTTTTTCATGCTTTCTTGATGAACACGTGTCTTTGGAGCGAGGTAATTTCGACTTCAGTAAAGATAGTGATCTTCAATACGGTATTTCGCAAGTTCAGATTGAAGAGCAAGCCATAAAAGCAGCACATGAAGTGGTGAGTTCAGAAGTAAACAAGCGAAGCTCTAAGAAGCAAGATTTAGTAAATGAATATATTAGCCAGGAAGCGCCTTGGCACACGCAACTGCTTGATACCGTAGATTTATCAAGCTTACCGATGAATCCGTCAGATGAACAAATAGAACTGACGTTTCAAAAAGCGAAGTTTAATGCTGAAGGTGAGCTTAAAAAAGATGTTAAGGCCATTCTAGCGTCTGAAGATGTGGAATCATTGCATGACAAAGCTGCCGATATCTTAGGCCGAATATCTGACTCTAACAAAAATGATCTAGCGCATTACGTAGCACTTAGGTGCAGTGTGATTGATATTTTCAAAAAGAGCTTAGAATCTAAGGAAGATGGCAAATACTCATCGGAAGGAGTAGTTCACGATATTATTTTTCCTCGTAAAGGCGATTCATTAACTACGCCATTTCAAGAGCATAACCTATGGCTGATCGATGAAAGATTAAACTTTACAGAATACTTATCATCAGACTTGCCTTTAGAAGGTAGTCATTCAGACCGACCTGATTTACTAGCCTACGATAAGCGTGTCGTATTCAGGGGTGAAAACGAGCCGAGTAACCCTGTTATGGTTTTTGAATTTAAAAAACCAAAACGTAATGACTTTGCTAATCCATCATCAAAAGACGACCCCGTTAAGCAGGTTATTCGCTACGTTCGGAAAATAAGAAATGGTGAATTTGAAACACCAGAAGGTCGTGAAATAAACATTGAAGACAATACCCCGTTTTACGGCTATATCGTCTGTGACTTTGATAAAAAAGTAAGAAACTGGTTAGAGGAAGAGCACGACTTTAAACCTATGCCAGATCGTAAAGGTTATTTCAGATGGCACGCAAACCTAAATTTATATCTAGAAGCATTAAGTTGGGACAAAGTGTTAAAAGACGCAGGTATGCGCAATAAAGTATTTTTCCATAAGTTAGGCATCAAATAGCACTAACTTAAACATAAGAATTTAAGGCAAAACAAAAATGCTAACAGGCAAACTTAAAAATCAAGTAGATGAAATCTGGGAAGTATTCTGGACGGGTGGTGTTACCAATCCTATCTCAGTTATCGAGCAATTTACCTATCTGCTATTCATCCGCCGTTTAGATGAAATACACACCTCTCGTGAACGCCAAGCCATGTTGCTTGAAACCGAGGTCGCTAATCCTATTTTCTCAATGGAACAAGCGAACTATCGATGGAATAAGTTTAAAAACTTAGACCCTCAGGTCATGTTTGATTTAGTCAAAGACAAAGTATTCCCGTTTATTAAAACCATTAATGGTGAAGATACTAGTTTTGCCAAGCACATGTCAGATGCTATTTTCATGATCCCTAAGGCGCAGGTGCTCGATAAGGTAGTCAACCTCATTGATAAAATCGACATGGATGATCGTGACACTAAAGGCGATTTATACGAGTACATGTTATCTAAGCTGCAAAGCTCAGGTACTAACGGCCAATTCCGCACGCCTCGCCACATTATTCAAATGATGGTGGAAATGACACAGCCAAAACTCGATGGCAATAAGTCAGACGTTATTTGTGACCCAGCCTCTGGTACGTGTGGCTTCTTAATGGCGTCAGAAGAATATGTGCGTAAGCAGTTTGAAAATGAGCTAATGAAGCCTGAAAACAGCGAGCATTTTCATAACAAAATGTTCAACGCCTACGACTTCGACCAACACATGTTACGCATTGGTGCAATGAACTTAATGCTACATGGTGTTGAGCATCCAACGGTTGAATATAAAGATTCATTAAGCGATCACGGTGAGCAAAATATCAGTGATAAATACACGCTTATTTTGGCTAACCCGCCATTTAAAGGCAGTGTTGCTTACGATGAGCTTTCACCAGACTTATTAACCGCATTAGGTAAAACTCCTAAGAAAGCGGCAGCCAAAGTTGAAGTAGATGAAGACGGTAACAAGAAAAAGAAAAAAGGCCCGTCAGAGAAAACTGAGCTACTGTTTTTAGCGCTGATCCTACGTATGTTGCAACCGGGTGGCCGAGCTGCTGTGATTGTGCCAGACGGCGTATTATTTGGCTCTACCAAATCTCACAAAGAAATCCGTAAAGCCATTATTGAAGACCACAAGCTAGACGCTGTGGTATCACTACCATCAGGTGTATTTAAGCCGTATGCAGGTGTTTCTACCGCAATTTTATTCTTTACCAAAACCAACAGTGGCGGTACAGACAAGGTGTGGTTTTACGATATGCAAGCCGATGGCTTTTCACTTGATGATAAACGTACACCGCTTATCAAAGACCAAGAGTTAACCACAGAAGCTGATGCTATTGATACTTCATTGTTAGCTGAAGACAAAGCACCATCAGAACATGAAAATCATAAGTTCAATAACATTCCTGATGTGCTTTACCGTTGGCAACAGCTAAATACTGAAAATGAACGTAAACGTACAGACCAGAGCTTTTATGTGCCAATTTCTGAAATCACCAGTAAAGATTACGACCTATCGATAAATCGCTACAAAGAAGTGGTTTACGAAGAAGTGAAATATGACGAGCCACAGATCATTTTAAAGCGCATTAAAGAGCTACAACAAGCGATGGATAAAGGTATTGCTGATTTGGAGGCTATGCTGTGATTTGGGAAACAATCGCTCTAGGTGATATTTTTAAAGTAACATCAGGAGGCACACCTTCTAGAAAAAGGCCTGAGTTTTATGAAAATGGGAATATCCACTGGGTAAAAACGGGTGATTTACATAACAAATATGTAGAAACTGCCAGTGAATTTATAACGAAAGAAGCATTGGATTCATCTTCTACAAAATTGTATCCCCCAGGCACTGTACTAATCGCCATGTATGGTGCAACGATTGGAGCGTGTTCAATACTAAATATTAAGGCATGCACAAACCAAGCTTGTGCCGCATTTACTCCAAATGACAAAGTTGACTCTCAATATTTGTATTATCTTTTAAAATCAAAGAAAGATACTTTTGTCAGAGCTGGAGCAGGTGGAGCACAGCCGAACATATCAGCTACTTTCTTAAAGCAGTTTAAAATCCCACTGCCAGCATTATCTGTTCAAAAGCAAATTGCAAAAGTATTAGAAAAAGCCGATACCTTGCGTGGTCAATGCCAAAAAATGGAACAAGAGTTAAATACTTTTGCTCAATCTGTGTTTTTGGATATGTTTGGTGATCCTGTTAAAAACCCTAAAGGGTGGGAAAAACGCAAAATTAAAGATTTAGTTGCAGATTTTCAGGGCGGTAAAAGCATAGCGGCTTCTGAAAACCAAGAAAATTCTGGTTTGAATAGAGTATTAAAAATAAGTGCTGTTACCTGGGGTGAATTTAAACCAGAGGAGTCTAAACCTCTACCTAACTCCTATGAACCACCTAATGAGCACTTTGTTAAGGCTAATGATTTATTGTTTAGTCGAGCAAATACTACAGAGTTAGTCGGAGCAACTTCTTTAGTTTTTAAAACACCAAATAATATATTGCTCCCCGATAAGCTTTGGCGCTTTGTTTGGCACAAAGACAATGCTCAATCACAAGTATTTATGTGGCAATTATTGAGTAATAAAGGTGTCCGCAATGAACTAGGTAAAATATCAACAGGTTCAGGCGGCTCAATGAAGAATATTTCGAAATCTAAATTATATGATTTTGAAGTTATTTATCCCGAAGTTGCACTCCAATTGGATTATGAAGCTAAGTTCTTAAAAATAAGAGAGCAATTAAGTGCTGTTTACGGGTTACAAAAAGAGCATTCAGATAACTTTAACTCTCTTATGCAACGAGCGTTTAAAGGCGAGCTTAATTTAAAGGATGTGGCTTAGCGTCATTAACGTAAAGGCTAAATAAAGGACTTTATTAAAGGAATACCAATGTCGAATTTCAACTTTTTAACTGAATGGCCAGAGTTACAAGAACACGCTAAGCAAGCCGAAGCTGCGGTTAACTCTGACCCTCGCTCTAGTTGTTTTTACAGCCGCTATACACTAGAGCGATTAGTTCAGTGGATGTATGAGTTCGACAACTGGTTAGAAAAGCCTAAATACGATACCACCTTAAATACACTGATTAACCAGCGAGAATTTAAAAACTCGTTGGGCAGCAATATCTTCCCTAAAATTAAGGCGGTACAAAAAGCAGGTAACAATGCGGTGCATAGTGAACGCAAAGTATCGCCAACCGAATCAACACAAAGCTTAAAAGAGCTGCATCATATTCTGTATTGGTTTTATCGCACTTATACGGCATCTAAACCTGCGACTAACCAAATATTCGATTTAGCCAACTTACCTAAAACCATTCAAATTGACGCTAACTTGGTATTAAGCAGTGCCAAGAAGTTAAAAGAATTACAAAAGCAATTATCTGAGCGTGATGACAAACATCAAGAAAAACTCGATAAAGAACGAGAGCAAAACCAAGATCTTAAAAATCAATTAAAGGCATTACAACAACAGTTAGCTGAGCAAAAAGTACAAAATGCCAAAGCAGCTGAAAATGAAAAAGATCCGCACGATTATAACGAAGCGGAAACTCGCACTTTCATCATCGATCAGTACCTCAAAGAAATGGGCTGGAACCTAGATGCAGCGAATGTAAAAGAGTTCCCTGTTAGTGGTATGCCGATTTCAAAACAAAACCCTAAAGGCAACGGCTTTGTTGATTACGTTTTATGGGGTAAAGACGGTAAGCCATTAGCAGTTGTTGAGGCAAAGCGCACTACCATTAACGCCAAAGAAGGTAAACGCCAAGCAGAGCTATATGCTGATTGCTTGGAAAATGATCCCCAGTTCGGAGGGAAGAGCGGTGGCCAACGCCCATTAATTTATTACACCAATGGGTACGACATATACTTTTGGGATGATGAGAATTACATTCCTCGCTCTGTACAAGGGTTCTTAAACCAAGATGAAATGCAGCGCTTAATTGACAGGCGCACACTAGCCAAAGACCTAAATACGGTAGAGCTTGATACTAATATTGCAGGTAAAGGTAGACCTTATCAGCGCTTGGCAATTGAATCGGTATGTGAGCAATTTGATGATGAGAAACAGCGTAAATCATTATTGGTAATGGCAACCGGTACAGGTAAAACACGAACTACTATTGCTCTAGTTGATATATTAATGCGTGCCGGTTGGGTGAAGAATATTTTGTTTTTGGCCGACCGTAATGCGCTAGTTAACCAGGCTAAAAAAGAGTTTTCTAAATTACTACCTAAATCATCGCCAGAAATTCTATCGAGTGGTACAAGTGCTTTAAAAGGCAGACTGTACCTGTCTACTTACCCAACTATGATGAACCTCTTAAGCGCAGCGCCTGATAGCCGCTTGTTTGGTGTTGGTCATTTTGATTTAGTGATAGTGGATGAAGCGCACCGTAGTGTTTATAAAAAATACCGCTATATTTTTGATTATTTCGATGCCTTGCTGCTTGGCTTAACCGCCACGCCTAAGAGTGAAATAGACAAAAACACCTTTGATATTTTTGAGCAACCAGATGGCGACCCGACCTACGCTTACGAATTAAAAGAAGCGATTGACGATAAATTTTTAGTACCACCTAAAGATGTTGAGATTGATTTAGGTTTTATTCGCAAAGGCATTAAGTACACTGAGCTTTCTGATGATGAAAAAGAAGAATGGGAAAGCAAAGAGCAGCTTGAAGGTAAGGAAGAAGTTTTACCTTCTGAAGTAAACAAGTTTTTGTTTAACCAAGATACGGTAGATAAAGCCCTAGAAGTATTAATGGAGCGAGGCGTAAAAGTAGCCGGTGGCGACAGATTAGGTAAAACCATTATTTTTTCCGCCAACAATGACCATGCTGAGTTTATTGTTGAGCGCTTTGATGCCAATTATCGAAAATACAAAGGCAAGTTTGCCCGAGTGATCACCTATAAAGAAACCTACGCTGACTCACTAATTGAAGAGTTTAAAGGCGAGAAGAAGCCTTCAGATCCAAACATTCCGCTAACGATTGCTGTATCGGTAGACATGCTAGATACCGGTGTCGATGTACCTGAAGTGGTTAACTTGATGTTCTTCAAAGTGATTAAATCGAAGGTTAAGTTTCTTCAAATGCTTGGCCGTGGAACTCGTTTATGTGAAAACTTATTTGGCCCTGAAGACAACAAACTGTTTTTTAAAGTATTTGATTGCTGTAAAAACTTTGAATACTTCGAAATGAACCCTGACGGAGCTAAAGACAATGGCGCTAAATCGCTTTCTCAAGCGATATTTGAGAAACGACTAACATTGTCGCAGCAGTTAATTGATAACGAGCAATTTGGTACTTACGGTGCCGAATATCAGCGTTATTTAATTGATACGCTGCATAACCGTGTTGCTGGCATGAATTTGGACAACTTTGTTGTCCGCCCAAATCGACAAGTCATAGAAAAATATCAAAAAGTTGATACCTGGTTTAAGTTAACGACTGAACATTTAGCTGAACTTGAAAAGCAAGTCGCTGCTTTGCCGACAGAGGCTGAGCCATTAGAGCCTGATGAGAAAGAAGAAGAACTAGCGCTGCGATTTGACCATATGATGTTAACCATGCAGTTGGCGTTAACCGAAAAAACAGGTATCACTGACTTTTATCGAGATAAACTCAACCAAATTGCTGAGAAGCTTGAAAGTAAAGCAAGCGTACCAGCCGTTGGTGAGCAATTGGAATGGCTACAGTATGTTCAATCAGCTAATTTCTGGACGGACTTAACGCTAGAAGAACTAGAGCAAACTCGCCGCAAGCTTCGTTTATTAATGCGCTTTATTGAAAAAGAAAGTACCGGTGTTGTTTACACCAACTTCCAAGATGAAGTGCTCGATGTGCGTGAAAACGAAGGTGTGTATGAATTCGGTCAAGATGGTGGTTTAGAGTTATATCGCAAGAAAGTTGAATCTTACATTAAAGAGAACCAAGACAACTTAACCATTCAGCGTATCAAGCGAAACCAACCGATCACCAAATTAGATTTGGAAGAATTAGACAATAAATTATTTGAAGCTAGTGGTATTGCTGATATAGAAACGTATCAATCAACCATTCACCCTGACAAGTCACTCGGCGTATTTATACGTGAATTAGTTGGCCTAGACCGAGGTGCAGCTAAAGAAGCCTTTGCCGATTACTTAGATGATGCCAAATTCAACAGCCAGCAAATACGCTTTGTAAATACCATCATAGATTTCTTAACTCAAAATGGCGTAATGAGCCCAGCAATGCTGGCAAAACCACCATTTTCAGACATCCACTTCGAAGGTGTATTCGGGCTATTTGACGATAGTGCAGTGATGGATTTGAGAAACCGTATTAAACAAGTAGAAGCACAGGCTGTGGGTGAATAAATAATGAATGCACGAGAGATTGTTGAGGAAACTATTGCCTCTACTGGTAGTGGTAAATCTGCCGATTTATGTGCTCAGACTATCCTGTGCAATCTTATTAACGACAATATGCCATTTCAAGCTGTTGAGTTACGAAAAATTGATGATCTGCTAATAATGATGAAGCAAGCCGATTCTGCTCATATTTATGGTGAGGGAGGTGTTTTCTATTTTTCAGCGTTGTATAAACATACTGATAGGTATCCTATTGCTCGAAATTATTTCACAAAAACATCTAATCTTTTGGATGTTGCAAAGCTCAAATCTATTTTCGAACAGGGTGGTATTGCGCTGCCAATTATTTCTGCATGTGATATGGCTAATCTTTTGGGTGAGAGTCATTTTCGAGCGAGAATTGAAGAGTTTCGAGAGCGTCAGTCAAAAGAAACTAAGCTTTTTAAAGGTTTATTTGAAGGTAGGACTGAATCAACCAATGTAGAAAAAGCTATGTTTCTAAATACGAGTGGTTGCTTAGTTTGTGGTAGTGAAAAATACCAGATGGTTTGTTCAACTCTTAGTGCTAAAAAGGGCTTTATGCTCGGCTTTAATCTTTGCAGTAAGCACGTTGATATTGCAAAAGATGAGAATAGCTTAATTGAATATTTGGCCAAGGCTTTTGAGCAACCTTCTCCAATAAAAGTTACACCTTTGAATACCGAAGATCATATAAATGAGGTTAAAAAGTGGCTTCCATCTACTTTAGGTTGTGAACTATTAAAAGTAAACAATAATACCTTAACCTTAATTAGACCTTCTGGATTGAAAAGTATATTTAGGCTCGATGGGTTATGTGACTATGCATACATGATAATTGACTCTAATGGAAAGGAAGTAGCTAGAATTGATTCAGCTGATCACCATAATGTTGATTATGGTCCAGATCACCTTCACCCTGATTTAAAGAAAAATAAAAAAGCCGTTGAATCTAGTTTTACTACTGGTAGTCCATTAGTCGATACAAAGAGAATACTCAAACTTATTGAGAAATATGAAAATTTCTAAAGATGAGTTATCCGTGCATATTTAACCAATTAATCAATAGAGTGTCTGACACAGTAACATTACCTTCTCTGATAGATTTTTGCTTCCCTTCTCTTTTCCTGACGGGTTCAAGCAGAGATGGATCCATTTCTTCAAAGATCTTGTTAGCTTCGTATTGATAACGTATGAACGCTTCTTCTGGAGAAGTTATGCTGCTAGATTTTTCCACTGTATAAAATAATGCATTCAACGTGCTTCTTAAATAATGCTCAAGGTTTACAACTAACAACTCCAATCTTTCATGCGAAGTGGCATTATGAACAATTGCATTTCTAATTCGGTAAAGTCGATTAATGTGTAATTCAACTTTATGTTGGTGAGCCTCAATTTTTTGAGCTAAGTTGAAAGGAGAAGCACACAATTCTATAAACTTACTAAATCTAAACTGGGCATAAGGGTAAGTCTCTAAGCGTCTATTAACTTCATCAACAAAGTCTGTACTTTTTAGGGCTGTAAATATTTCACCGAGATTAGAGGATTGAATTGAAAATGGAGAGCCATTTAAGGGAATTGGCTCCCAGTTAAGAACCTTTGCACAGCCTCTAAATGCGAATAATTGCTTCAAAGGGTAGTCCATTGCAATACATGGTAGAACTGCTTTTATAACGTGTTCATCGTGCTTTAAATTACTATTTTCTTCAATTAAAGTTAAAGATTCTAATGCTGACCAAAAGGCAGTGAAACGACTTTCTAGTCCCTTTTCATTAACTCCATTTTGATAAAACCTAAAAGCAGCGTTTATTTTATTGCTGGTCTTTTGAGAGCCTTTCTGCCTTAGGTGAGTAACTGAACTAATATAGACAGAAAAATCATCATCAATCCATCTATCTAATGAGTTTTCAAGATCTTTATCAAAACGAGGAAGATTTTTTGTTTGCCCACTATCTTCGTTAGTTATATCTGCTCTAACCATTATATTGATTTTGTTCTTACCGAGAAAATAAGAAAAAAGATCAATTGCTTGCAGCAATTTTTTCTCTGCGATATTTCTTGCAGCACTATAAGAAACAGCATTTACATTAATAATAGAATTAACAATATGATTCCTATCATCATCTTCTCTGTCTTGAATAGTGAATTGAGATTCCCCCAATGTGACCACAGAGGTTTGCCTAATCAACTCATACAATGCTTTGTTATCTATGGATAACTTCACTGTATACTTTTGCACAGGGGTAGTTACATTATTTGCTAAAGAATTGAACGCATCTAAAAAAGTTACTTGTGTTCTTCTATTGATAAGAAAGTTTCTACAGAGTAAATAGCACTCAGAGGTTGGCATGCCTAAAGTAACTAGGTGACTGATTAATTCGTTTGTTTGATGATAAATTTTAACTAACGAGCTTTCTGAGTGATCAGCACCATTTTGCAAAAGGTTGGTTAATTCACCAATAGCAACAGTTCGATAATGTGTTTCGAGTAATCCTTTTAGCTCCTCTAAAAAGCTAATTATCAGCTCTTTTTGCTCTTCTAAAGGCTTACCGTGTTCTTTAAAGATACTTTTTAATTGTTGAGGAATGCCTTTAAATTCTTCTTTAAGAAGAAGATCGTTAGTATCCATTAACTCATTTAATTCTTCGACTACATGCAGCCTTTTTTCAGCCGCTCTGTGTTTAGTTCCCAATGAGTAAAGATCTAGTAACTCTAAAACTGAATTTAAAATGTTATTATAAGAAACACGATCACTGTCTAGGCTTCGTACATTACTCATACTTGCCCAACACTCTAGAAAAAATAATTGTTGTTTCTCTAAATCTCGGTTAATGTTGTTATGTATTCTCAATATTGCGTAGCCATTTAAAGTTGGTTATAATCAGTTTAACGAATTAACATCGACAGTCCATAAACTAGTGACTGTTGATTCAGAAAAAAACGGTCTCCACTTTTGACTGTGGGTAATTCCCGAAGAGTCTGAGGCCAATCCTTTTCAAAAGGCGCTATTTAATAGCGCCTTTTTTTCATCTCCAAGAATCTGTTAATTTATTGTCAGATGCTTAGGTGTGACAAGCTTTTCTAATCCAGTAGCTGGATCAATTTTCAGGGCATCACAGTACTGAACATACTCAAAAACATTGAGTTTTCGTTCACATGTTTCCACTTTAACAACAAATTGATGTGGTTCATCAAGCCTTTGTCCAAGATCACGCACACTTAACCCCTGCTCTATACGAGCAGCTTTTAGCCAGTCTATCAATGCTTTATAACGCACATCGTTAATATGCTTAATCATACAGTGCATTCTATTCTACATCCCAGTTGGCACCAATTTAGTGCCGATGTATACTTTAATCGGTCGGCACTATTTTGGTGCCATTACTTTATCAATAATTAAATATATTGTCATAGGAATGAAGATGATTAACCAGATGCCAAATAGCAATGCTGTTGAACTGACTAGGTTTGGAGCGATGCAAATAATAATGAACATTGAAGTTGGGCTTAAAGCTTTTGGTGGGATTGAAAAGAGTATGCGGAAGTACAGTAAATCAAGTTTTACCGAGCCTGTTGATGTACAAATGTGCTTTAATGCCTGCAAGAAAGCGTTCTTTGATATGGGAAAGCACGGTCTTGAGCAATTGATTGATGAGAAGTTGCATATTGAAGATAGTGAAATAATTCCACTAAGTTTTGTAAATCACCGAGTCCCTGACAGTTGGGTTGTTCTTGAAGCACCACTAAACTCGAATAACAATAAACTCTATAAAGTCTTTGTAAATTGGTATGCCGTAGATAAATATGAATTATCGCCTAGTATCGCTTCGTTGAATGATATTGAGGAATTCCCTAATTATTATTTATGGCGCTCCTCTTCCAGGTATACATATTTACTTCCAAAGTTGGCAAGTGGCCGACTAACCCCCTCGGCAGAACAAGAATTTTATTTATACCATGTTAATAAAACATACTTAGACTTGGGCGATGCTAATTTTTACAAGCCAAAGCTCTTTAAAAATTTACTATCAAAGCATTATAAAACTCCGGAAAATAATTAGTAATTTATGTATATTTTTATCAAATTTCACAACTTTCCGGAAAGTGCGCTAAGCCATGTTCTATATGGGTTTTTAAGGTTTCCGGAAATAGACATGTGGTAGTAGTCATTTACGATGACTTAAGGTTATAACAACGCACTTTGATGCAGAAACGGAAGTTTCTGCATCACTCTATACAGTCAAAGAATCTTGTGAGAAGTAAGTTTTTAATGCTGAAAGTGCTGCTTTGACTTTGTATGGGTGTTTCTTATCTTGAGTGAGTGCAAAGATGTTATGACTATCCAACTGCCAGTCTGGTAATAGAGCGACTAGTTCTCCTGATTCGATCAGATGTTTGACTTCAAGTAGCGGTAATAGTGCTATACCAAAACCTTCCTGGACATGATTGATTAGCGAGTTTAAATCATTGAAAGTAAATCGGAGTGTTGGACTAAAGGTCAAACTCTCCCTTGTTCTATGAGTTAAAGAGACCTTGTTTAGTACGCCTTTTGCTTCCGCCACACCTAAGCCCAGCCAAGCATGTTGCATTAAGTCTTCAGGAACAACCGGATTTCCTGCTTTTTGCAGATATTTAGGACTGGCACATAATAGTTTTCCGTTGCTCCCTAAATGATGATAAATCATATTTGAGTCACTCGGCTCACCACAATCAACAATAATATCTATTCTTTCCTGAATCAGATCAATGTGATCATCACTTGCTGTAATCGAAAGCTTTAGCTCAGGATGTTTTTCAAACAAGGGGGATAGTGCCTGAGCAACAGGCTTTGCTGCCAATCCTACTGGTAGAGCAATACGCAAGATTCCGCATATGGAACGTTTGCTTTCGTTAATTACATCTTCTGCTTGCTCAGCGGCACCAAGCATTTTTTTCCCTTGTTGATAGTATTTTTCCCCAGCTTCAGAGAGACCTATCTTGCGAGTAGAACGATAAAGCAGGGTAACATTTAATTCTCTTTCGAGTTGATTAATAAACTGACTGACAGCAGGGGGACTTATACCTAGCTTTTGGGCTGCCTCTCTCATTGAGCCTGATTCTACAACATGGCAGAAAATGCCAATCAATTTAAGTCTGTTAAGTACTTCAATAGTCATTTTGTAATCAATAATTAAGTATTTGTTAATAATGTTATAAGAAAAGTCTTGGTAATTAAATAGTATTTTTATCCTTATAATGCGCCCTCTCTTACTTTGATGCTTTATTTTTAAGGTCTTGGTGTGATTTATGCTCGCTGTGTAGTCCAAGAGAGATGTGTTTAGTGATAATCAATGCTTAATAAGTTGTATGATAATGGTTTTCATTTGCCTTTTCGTATGCGTAGTTGGTAACTCATTTATTATAAAACCAATGTTCAGTACCTAATATGCACTTCAACAACTTTCAGCTTTTAGGCAATCACTTATTTCTATAAAAATTATTTGGGAAAGTAACAAAAATGAAACGCTTATTATTGTCTCCAATTACCTTGGCAATGATCGCAACTAGCGGTAATGCCTTTGCTGATGCAAACGTCAAAAACATTGAACGAATTAGTGTGTATGGCAAACAAAACGAACTTATTCTAAGTTCCGGCACCGCTACTAAATCTGATATGGACCTTATTGAAATACCTGCGGCTATTGTTGTTGTAGGCAAAGAACTAATTGAACAGCAAGGTTCTACTGATCTTCAAGAGGTTATCAATAATATCAGTGGATTAAACCAAGCAGGTAACAACTACGGCATTGGTGATAATCTAATTATTCGTGGTTTAGGTGTTAGCTATACATATGACGGTATGTATGCTGGTGCTGACTTAGGCAATAGCTTTAATCCAACTCGTTCAATGACCAATATTGAAAGTATTGAAGTTTTAAAAGGCCCAGCGACAGGGTTGTACGGTATTGGCGCTGCCGGTGGTGTTATTAACTTAGTTGAAAAAAGACCTCAACGTGAAGCTGCTTACCAATTCAGAGCAAGTATCGGTGACTGGGACAGTGCACAGGTGATGTTTGATGCCACAGGCGAGTTATCTAACGATTTTGTTTACCGCTTCATAGCTAATCATGAAACAAGTGATGGCTATCGAGGTTTAGGTCAAGAACGTACAGAGTTGTACTCGACGCTTCTGCTCGATAACATCGAAGATCATGCGTTAACTTTCACTGCCGCCTATATTGACGATAGTATGCAAATTGATTCAATCGGCCACCCTGTAAGAATCTTAAATCACGATAGCATCAACGGCTCTTCACAAGATTGGCAAGCGTTAGTTAATGACTCTGACGCAGACGGTGATGGTGTGTTTGGTATTCAGTTAACAGAAGAACAACGCCAGCAACTTGCAAACTCAATTCGCAAAAGTGATGGATTCAAGCCTTATGATTTAGGTGACGGTGCTGTTATCTCACCACTATCAACACCAAATGAAGGTGAAGAGTTGCGCCTTAAACTAAAATCAGAGTGGCAAATTTCAAATGACACTCAATTAATTCAACAGCTTCAATATAGAGACTATGAATCTAACTTTTCTCGCCAAACAGGTGCGTTTAATTACGTATACTGGAATCGTCGCGGTGAAATTAATGCCAATCCTAGAGCGCCATTGGTGATTGATGGTGAGCTTTATCCATTTGCTGCTCGTCGACAAGAGTATCGCCGCCAGTTCTCAGAAGAGCAGTCATTACAGTATTTTGCTGATTTTCAAACCAAGTGGCAATGGATGGGAATGGAAGGTGAGCACTTAATTAGTGCTAACTATGAAAATAGAGATATGCACGTTAAATCGTGGTCTATTTACGATGCAGACGGCACTGCGGCAGAAAATGCAATTCCATACATTTTGGATATTAGAAATCCAAACTGGCCAACAGGTGCATTCGAGGATTATGCCCCGTCATTACGCAGTAACTATGACAAGACTGTTAGCGCAGCTGGTATAAGCTTCCAAGAAGTTATTTACTTTACTGATGATTTAACTGGCCGTGTTGGTGGAGCGTACACAAAAATCAAGCAAGATTATCAGCATTTAGGTACTGATCGGTCACCGCTGAAAACCGAAGAAGCAGATACCGATGATAAAGGTTTCACCTATAACTTAGGTTTAAACTATCGCATTACTCCTGAAATCGCTGTTTTTGCAAATGTTTCAAAAGGCCGCACGGCATATAGCATTTTGGGCAGTATCTCTAGCACTGAAGAAAACAATCGCCCTGATTCTGAGTCAAAATCAGTAGATGTAGGTATTCGTTTTACTGCTTTGAACGAAGAGCTTATTGGTTCAATCGTTTGGTTTGATACGAGCCGTACGAACATTCGTTATAACAATCCGATGTTCAACGATAATCCAAATGATGCAGAGTTTAATATCGATGTGCCTAAGTACTTCTATGACGATGAAGACAAAACAACAGGTGTAGAATTTGACCTTAATGTAGAGCTAAGCCAAACATTGTCATTGAATGCCAACGCGACTTACCAAGATGCTGAACTTATTAGAAACAGTAACCGTGGTACTACAACACCAGTTTCTGGCCCAGTGAAAGGCATTCCTGAAAAGCTTGCAGGTCTTTGGGCACACTACCGTGCAGGATTATTTGGTTTGCCAGGTGAGTTTAACGCCAGTTTAGGCGTCACGTACGAAGACGAGCGCACGATAAACTCAGTTTCTTTTGGCTTACCTGTATCTGTAGTCGACAGCTACAGTGTCTGGGATGCTGCAGTCGGATATGAGTTAAATGAATGGAAAGTTAAACTGAACGTCAACAATCTATTTGATAAAACTTACTATCAAAAAGCACTGTTCTTAGGTGGTTTGCCTGGTGAAGAGCGCAATATGAAAATAACACTAGACTACCAATTCTAGGAATATTGGCGCCAATATTAAGGTTGGCGCCTTCTTTTTTGCTCATGACTTTTTCTCGGGATGTCTTTTTCAGACTCATAGCAGCTGCACTTGGTGGCTACCTGTGTGCGGTGTTGTTTAGCTTCGCTTTAGTTCCAGTACTGGTCGCCGTGCTTTCCAGTCAACTAGGTGATGCCGTATATGCTGCAACGATGTGGTCATATGTATGCTTTTTCATCGTTTTTATTATGAGCTTCGCGGTGGGCTCTGTAAAACGCTTGTATGCGTACTTGATCAGCTTTTGTTTTATTTGTCATTTAATGACTCATTTCAGTTCTATTTTTTCAGGTGTTTAGCAGATCATGAAAACTACATTTAGAAAGTCGATGATTTGGCTGCATACATACACAGGTTTGCTAGGTGGCTGGTTACTCTTTGCCGTTTTCCTGACTGGTACGCTAAGTTACTACAATCAAGAAATTACACAGTGGATGAATCATGAAAAAGTGAGTCAACATGATCAGTGGACATTGTTATCTCACAGTGTAACAGTGCTGGAAAAAGAGGCTTTGCAAGCCAAAAGTTGGCAAATTCAATTGCCAGATGATCGAGGCAATAAGTTTAGCGTGAGCTATCGCCTAAATGGCAAGCGCAAATCAATGGAATTTGATGCCAATGAGCTAACAGAAAAAGATAAAAGCATCTCTAGAGGTGGTGACTTTTTCCGCACTTTTCATTACACCCTTTCTCTGCGAAATTGGGGAGGAAGATACTACACTGGTATTGCTGCAATGCTAATGCTCATCGGCGTATTCACGGGTATTTATACTCACCGTCGATTCTTTAAAGACTTTTTCACTATCCGAAGTGGAGTTTGGAAAAAGTTCCTCACTGATTTTCACGCTGTTGCGGGCGTTATCACTATTCCTTTTTGCTTTGTTATTAGCTTCAGTGCGCTACTCATTTATATCAACATGTACCAGCCGTTTGCAATTGATAGGTATTTTGAAAGCTATCGAGCATTGGATAGAGAGGTTTCTACTCTTCATCAAACCACAAAAGAACATGGAGAAAAAGCCGCACTAAGCCTCAATTGGCAGCTGTTCAGAAGTCAATTACAAGCACAATGGGGGGAATTCAAACTATCTTCAGTCACAATTAATCATCCGAGAGACACAAATGCACAGCTCATTTTTGTTAAAGATAAAGCTAATTCGCTTTCGAACAAGGCTGATAGCGTAGCTTTTAATAAGTACGCCGAAATGCAATCACCGATTGCTAGTGAAAGACTCGCACGTAACGTTCGACGTATTTTTTATGGGCTTCACGAAGCACATTTTGCTGAACCATTATTGAGAGCCTCACTATTTATCTTGGGCATGGTCTCTACGTTGATGATTAGCACTGGCATGATCATTTGGCTTGCTAAAAGAGCCGTTAAGCAAACAAAAAGCTCTTACAACATTGTTGAAAGAATAAATCATGGAATGTTCTACGGGCTAAGTTTATCTGTCGGCTTATATTTGGCTTGTGGCAAACTCAATTATTTTGGACTTACTGTTAGTCATCACGACCAAATAGTGTTTTTTATGACTTGGTTAATTTCTTTGATTGGTTGCATCATCTTACAATCGAATTTGGCCAAACGATTTCTATTGTTGGCTAACTTGGCAGCCTATAGCGGCTTGTTGCTACTTGACGTGGTTGCTGTATCAATGGATGGGCAAATGAATATTGCTCACGCAACTGTGACTTTTTGGCTGACCATAGCTGTATTATTTTTTAGTTATTTGTATAAAGCCGAGCAGCCCGTAGAAACGAGTAAGGAATACAAATATGCTTAGTCTTTTTATTTTAGCTCTTGGTATCCTTTGTTTATCATTGGCAATGTCAAAACACTATAAAACATGCTTTCGCCGCCCTCTAAAAGAAGATCGAAGAAAAGTGCTGTCTGCCATCGGTTGGCTGCTCGTAGTTGTTTCAATTAGTGTGGTACCGCCTTTGGCATTAAATTACGTTATCTGGTGTTGCCAGCTGTCACTGCTTATTTTACTGCAATCAACCGCGCTTAACTGGAGAAGCAGAAACAAAAAAACGAATGCTAGTTGAGTGTTATTTCCTCACTTTGAAGTTAGATTGGTATTATGTAACCAATAAACCGAGTTCTTTCGTTCAATTCATTGTTATCAAATGTAATCTTTGCTTATTTTAGTTCTTGCACAGACTAAAATGGTCTCATCTAAATAACAGTCAGTCTTCACCAAGATGGTCGCTAAAGAGAGCCTGTTAAATCAGCAACTAATATGAGATGAGAAAACAATGGATTTAAATGAAATATTGCAACTGTTCGGCGGTAGCGAAATAACCGATACCTCGAGCTATGAGTTGTGGGCAATGAAGTATTTTCACGATAAATCTGTTGTTGAAAACCCTTATTTAAATATGACCGTGGACATCGATTTGACTGAAGCTAGGGCAGTTTATGAACAGCATTTCAAATCTATCGAGAATGCGTCATTCCAAGCCTATATAGTGTGGAATCTAATAAGAGCATTGCAGGAGCATTGCATTTTCAACACGCGTAGAATAGGGGGTAAGTGGTATAGGTTCTCTAATTTACCTGTATTTATGCCCATCGCTATAGGCGGTGATTTCCGTTTTAAAGACGCAATATTGTTTGATTGCTGTGGGCTTGATTGGGCAGAGTTTTGCGCTTGCTATCGACGCGCAATAGACAATGAAAAAAGTGAGTTAGAGATGTTACCTCAACACGTCTGGTCGCTTTGTACATTTGTTGGAAATCTGCCAAACATGAATTTTAAGAGTTTTACCCTACATCAAAGTGCAACAAGTACTGGCAGACCGTTTTTCTATTTTGGTCAACGTAGAGTCGAGAATAACCGTTTACTTGTGCCTGTCAGTATTACCTTTGATCACGCTAATAGTGATCCTTTTGTGCTTGAAAAGTTAATGAATAGCGTGCTTGCAAATATGTGTGAAGGCGTTAATGTTGAAAACAAACTAAGTGCATAAATAACAGCTTTTTTCTAGGTGAAAGATGAAAATATTAATTGTAGGTGCAGGCATTGCAGGGCTGAGTTTGTGGCATAAGCTCAAAAGCAGTGATCATGAAATCGATATCATTGAAAAAGCCAATGAACACGCAGAAAAAGGAGCTGGTATTTGTCTACCGGCTCATGCAGTCAGACAACTTGCAAATATGGGCTTAAAAGAGCAAGTATTAGCATGTGCACGCAAGGTTCAAGAAGTGAGATTTGAAACGAGTCAGCGAAAGCTACTGGCTAGTGCTTCGTTACTTGAAGAGCCTTTGAATTTTCAACCTTTTATTGCGCTGCGCAGATCTGAGCTAATTGATGTTTTACTCGAACAAGCGAAAACGTCTGTAAAATACAGCACAACGGTCAAAGATATTTCAGGTAATAGCTCCGTAACCTTTAATACAGGCGAAGTTAAAACATACGACCTTATCGTTGCAGCCGATGGTATTAATTCCCAAATTCGACATCAAGTATTCGAACAACCCGATTTATTAGACTTATCTGTGACCAATTGGCGTTTTTGTATTACCTCAAAGAACCATGAAGTGCAGCCTAGTTATCTATTAGGTAACAATGAAGTCTTTATGTTTTACCCAATATCTAACGACGAAATATACTGCTATGGGCAGATTTCAGATCCTAAAAAGTACTGGTATAACCTAGATGACAAAGCTGCATTGCAGCAAGTATTTGCTCACTACCATGAGTCGGTATTGCAAGCGATTAATGACAGTCAGCATATCGTTGCAGGCAGACTAAAATCGGTTCAGTCTAGAGAAGTGTATAAAAACAACTGCGTCTTGATTGGGGATGCACTGCACGGTTGTCCTCCATCTTTGCAACAAGGAGTGAATATGGCATTGGAGGATGTTGCTGTACTTGCAAACGCGCTTTGTAAATCTCAAAGCATTGAAGATTCACTTATTGAATATAAAAAGTTGCGTCTAGCAAGAATTGATTGGGTAATTAAAGAGTCCAATAAAACAATCAAGTTAGCAGAACTTGGAAAGTACAAAGTTGGACGCTTTATTAGAAACGCTATTGTGAAGTTAACCGGGCCTACTAATGTGCAAGCGTGGAAAAAATTAATTTAGTTTTACGGTGTTTCCGAATCATTTGTTAACATTTTTTTAATGACTGTTCTAAATTTGACCGCTAATATGTTTGTTGAACAAAACAAAACTTAGAAAGTATAAATAAAAAGGAAAAACGGATGTTCAAGTTAAAACAAACTTCTTGCGCAGTTGCGCTTGGTACATTCTTAGTATGTGCCTCTGTTCCAACTTCAATCGCTTTCGCTGGGGAATATACGAAAGCGGTCACGCAAGTTGAGGGTATCAGTGAATACCAGTTAGCAAACGGTTTGAAAGTATTATTATTTCCAGATCAAACAAAAGAAACGGTAACCGTTAACGTCACCTATCATGTTGGCTCAAAACATGAAAATTATGGTGAAACTGGTATGGCTCATTTGTTGGAGCATTTAGTCTTTAAAGGCACACCAAACCACCCTGATATTCCAAAAGAGCTCAGCTCTCACGGTGCTCGTCCTAACGGCACGACTTGGACAGATAGAACAAATTACTTCGAAACTTTTGCAGCAACAGATGAAAACATCAACTGGGCATTAGATATGGAGTCAGATCGCATGGTGAATTCTTTTATTTCAAAGGAAGATCTAGATAGCGAAATGACGGTTGTTCGCAACGAATTTGAAGCAGGTGAAAATAGCCCATTTGGCGTTACATTAAAACGTATGATGGCTTCCGCTTATGCGTGGCATAACTACGGTAAGTCAACTATCGGTTCTAAAGCCGATTTAGAAAATGTGCCTATTGATCGCTTAAAAGCGTTTTACAAAAAGTACTACCAGCCAGATAACGCTACCTTGATTGTTGCGGGTAAATTCAAAACTGAAGACATGATCAAGCGTGTTAACAAGTACTTTGGCAAGATTCCTAAACCAACACGTACAATAGCGCCGCTTTACACGCAAGAACCGGCGCAAGATGGTGAGCGTTCTGTAACAGTTCGCCGAGTGGGTGATATGCAATTAGCAGGTGCTATGTATCATATTCCAGCAGGTTCTCATCCTGACTATGCGGCGATAGATGTTTTATCACAAGTGCTTGGTGATACACCGAGTGGTCGTTTGCATAAATCACTTGTTGAAGGGAAATTGGCAAGTCGCTCATTTGGTTTTAACTTCCAATGGCAAGAACCTGGCTTAGCCATTTTTGGTACGCAAGTAGATAAGTCGTTTGATTTAGACAAAACACAAAAGAAAATGCTGTCAGTTATTGAAGGTGTTGGCTCAAATAAGATTACTGACGAAGAGGTAGAGCGAGCCAAGCGTAATATTTTAAAGAATATTGAATTATCGTTTAACTCTTCAGAGCGTATTGCACTTGGTTTAAGTGAGTGGCTTGGTATGGGTGATTGGCGTTTATTCTTCTTACACCGTGATCGCATTGAAAAAGTTACGACTGCAGACGTGCAGCGAGTGGCGGAGCAGTACCTAACTCGCAATAATCGAACGGCAGGTCGCTTTATTCCAACAGACAAACCTGCTCGTGTTGAAGTGCCACAAGTGACACAAGAAGAAGTGATCGCTATGGTACAAAATTACAAAGGCCGAGAGCAGATTGCTCAAGGTGAAGATTTTGAACCGTCGTTTGATAATATTGATTCGCGCACAGAATCTTATACGCTCAAAAATGGTGCTAAAGTTTCTCTTCTAGCGAAGAAAACACGTGGTGAAACTGTTTCCGTGAGTATGTCATTTGACTTTGGTAATGAAAAAGCACTTAAAAACAAAGCACAAACAGCATCTGCTTTAGGTGCAATGTTGATGAGAGGCACCAAAGATTTATCTCGCGAAGAGCTTCAAGATGAGTTTGATAAGCTAAAAGCTAATGTTCGCATTGGTGCTGGCGCCACGGGTGCGTGGGCTGTCGTGACGACAACTAAAGATAATTTACCTAAGACATTATCTCTTGTGGAGAAAGTGCTAAAAGAGCCTGGTTTTGATAAGAAAGAATTTGAGCAATATATTTCAACAACGAAAGTAGATATTGAATCACAGCTTCAAGACCCACAAAGTATTGCTTTTAGAGAGTACTCTCGTAAACAAAGCCAAGTGAAAAAAGGTCATCCGTACTACACGCCAACATTTGAGGAATTAATTGCTGATATTGATGCGTTAAAATTGAAAGATTTGAAAGCGTTCCATAAGAAGTTCTTCGGTGGTAACAATTCACAAATCGCTGTTGTGGGTGATTTTGATGAAAGCGCTGTTAAATCTCAATTGTCTGAGATGTTAGATGGTTGGAAATCAAAGGTTAAGTACAAGCGCGTTGCTATGCCATTCAAAAAGATGCCTGTTAAAGACGCTGATTTTGATACACCAGACAAAGAAAATGCTACTTTCGTAGCTGCGGTTACTTTGCCTATCGGTATTGATCATAAAGATGCGGCGGCACTAGAGCTTGGTAATTACATGCTTGGTGGTGGCTTCTTGAATAGTCGTTTAGCAACACGCCTACGTCAAAAAGACGGTTTAAGTTACGGTGCGGGTTCATTTATTAACCCTAGCAACTTTAATGAAAAAACGTCCATGGGTGCTTACGCTATTTGTGCTCCACAAAACCTTGAAAAAGTGGAAATTGGCTTTAAAGAAGAAATAGCACGTATGTTAAAAGACGGTTTCACAGCTGAAGAAGTAGCAAGTGCTAAATCAGGCGTACTTCAAGGCAAGAAAGTAAGCAGAGCACAAGACAGAGAGCTAGTGTCTAAACTTAGCTTAAACCTAGACAGAGAAATTGATATGCAATGGCATGAAAAATACGAGTCTAGACTAGCAGAGTTAACGGCCGAAGAAGTTAATCGCGTAATGCGTAAATACATCAAACTTGAAGACTTCTCTATCATTAAAGCTGGCGACATGACTAAAGCTGTGGCGCAAGTTGATGGCGAGAAAGAAACTAAGACGACTTCTGAATAATTCTAGGTAGTCAGTATCACAGATAAGGCAACACTTAACAGTGTTGCCTTTTTTATATTCTATGAATTGCTTTTAAGTAGTATCTAGTTAAAGCCTAGTGACGTACAAGATGCCATTTTCTAGCTCAGTATCAACAAAAATGACCTAAACGAGATGAATTTATACATCTAAAATCGTATGCGTGGTCAACCAGTAATTCGTCTCATTTAAAAAATTTGGTCAACTTTTTTCGGGCTGCTATCCCTTATAAAATCTACATATATTTTTTTGTTATTTGTATGCGTCACATTACTTTAAAAATAATTTAATAATTCACTAGATTTGCTAAAAAATTCTGGTAATCTCTTACATCCCTACTACAAAGGCGCGGTTGTTTTTTGTACTGGCTAAGTAGGGCAATTCAATTTTTATCCACATTGATAAAAATAATAATAAAAGTGAGTAAAAGGATTTTTCTTTACCTTTTTCCCTTGTAAAACAATATGTTCAAACCATTGCTAGCATAGTTGATAGTATCGGCTGTGGCGATTACTCCTGTTTGTCAACAAAGTTATCCACAAGTTAAGGGCAAATCTGTTGAATTAATTGAATCGCTTTCTAGCGACTAGCTCAGCTTTGTGGCATCCTTATCAGCAATTTTTACTTTTCTTCATATCATTATGGCAAATACAGACCTTTCTCCACTGATTTTAGTTGACGGCTCGTCGTACCTATTTCGCGCTTACCATGTTCCTTATCTGCAAGCCTTGTCTACAGCAGATGGTCAGCCAACGGGTGCTATTACCGGTGTGCTAAACATGATAAAGAGCCTTAAAAAAGACTTTCCAAATGGCAATATCGTTGTTGTTTTTGATGCCAAAGGCAAAACATTTAGAAACGATTTATACCCGGAATACAAAGCAAATCGCCCACCAATGCCGGAAGACCTTCGCAGTCAAATTGCGCCACTTCATGAAATTATCGCAGCGATGGGGTTGCCTCTACTTGTGATTGAAGGTGTAGAAGCTGACGATGTTATTGGTACCTTAGCAAAACAGGCTTGTGAAGCAGGTATTGAAACCGTTATTTCTACCGGTGATAAAGACATGGCACAGCTAGTTTCACCAAATGTTCGCCTGATCAATACGATGACCGACACCGTTACAGATGAAGCTGGTGTCGTTGAAAAGTTTGGTGTACGTCCAGATCAAATTATCGATTATCTTGCGCTGATGGGAGATAAAGTAGATAACATTCCTGGTGTAGAAAAGTGTGGCCCTAAGACGGCTGTTAAATGGTTAACTGAACATGGCACATTAGAGCAAGTTATTGCAAACGCTGATAATGTTAAAGGCAAAATCGGTGAAAATCTGAGACGTGCACTTGAGCAATTACCTTTGTCTTATGAGCTTGCCACTATAAAGTTAGATGTCGGACTAGAACAAAGTGTTCAAGAACTGCAACCTGTTACTCCTGACGTCACGAAATTGACTGAACTATATACTCAGTTTGAATTGAGAAGAATGTTAGCTGACTTAAAAGCTGGCAATGGTGAACCAACCGAAACGACGGCTGAAGTGAGCCCTAGCGCTGAAAAGGTTGAAGTTGAATATCGCAACATTCTTACAAAGGCGGACTTTGAAGAATGGTTTAAAACGTTGCAAGCTGCTGAGCTTATTGCTTTTGATACTGAGACCACAAGCCTTGACTATATGGCTGCAGAATTAGTTGGCTTATCTTTCGCATTTGAAGCAGGAAAAGCAGTATATATTCCTGTGGCTCATGACTATGTTGGAGCACCAGAGCAACTTGACCGTGACTGGGTGCTAACGCAATTAAAGCCAATTTTAGAAGATGAAAATAAACCTAAGGTTGGTCAGAACTTAAAATACGATGCTAACGTACTAAGCCATTATGATATCAATGTTAAAGGGATAGCTTATGATACGATGTTAGAGTCGTATTGTTTTAACAGTGTTGCTACACGACACAATATGGACGCTTTGGCTGAAAAGTACTTAGATCATAAGACCGTTCATTTTGAAGATATTGCAGGTAAAGGAGCTAAGCAATTAACGTTCAATCAAATTGATATTGAAAAAGCAGGCCACTATGCTGCGGAAGATGCCGATATCACATTGAGATTGCATCAAGCTATTTTCCCACAATTAGAGAAGTTAAAAGGGCAGCTTTCAGTATTTAACGATATTGAAGTGCCTTTGTTATCTGTGTTGGCGAAAATGGAGCAACACGGCGTACTTATTGACAGTGATTTGCTTAATGAGCAGAGTGCACAAATTGGCGCTCGTCTCGATGAATTGGAAGTTGAAGCTCATAACATAGCAGGTCAAAGCTTTAACTTGAGTTCGCCAAAACAGCTACAGCAAATTCTTTTTGAAGAACTCAAAATCCCTGTTATCAAAAAGACACCTAAAGGCGCACCATCTACTGCTGAAGAAGTGTTACAAGAATTAGCGCTAGATTACCCTTTACCTAAGCTAATCTTAGAGCATCGAGGGTTAAGTAAACTTAAATCAACTTATACTGATAAATTACCATTAATGGTCGCAGGTAAATCAAATCGTGTACATACGTCGTATCATCAAGCGGTAGCAGCAACAGGGCGATTGTCATCAACTGATCCTAATTTACAAAATATTCCGATCAGAAGTGAAGAAGGTAGAAAGATTCGTTTAGCCTTTATTGCACCTGAGAATCATAAAGTAGTTGCCATTGATTACTCACAAATTGAATTACGTATTATGGCTCATTTGTCGGGTGATAAAGGTTTGGTAACCGCTTTTGCTGAAGGTAGAGATGTTCACCAAGCAACAGCATCGGAAATTTTTGGTGTTGAGCTTGATGAAGTGACTGCAGATCAAAGACGCAGTGCCAAAGCAATTAACTTTGGTTTGATATATGGCATGTCAGCCTTTGGTTTGGCTAAACAACTAGGCATTGGTCGAAATCAGGCGCAAGATTATATGGATAAATACTTCGAGCGTTATCCTGGTGTATTGGCTTATATGGAAGATACTCGTCAACTAGCGAGTGAAAAAGGCTACGTGGAGACATTGTTTGGCCGCAGATTATACTTGCCTGATATTAAAGCTCGTAATGGTATGAGAAGACAAGCTGCAGAGCGTGCAGCTATTAATGCACCTATGCAAGGTACGGCTGCAGATATAATCAAAAAAGCAATGTTAGCAGTTGATCAATGGCTGACCGAAAATAATGATGACCGTGTGAAGATGACGATGCAAGTACACGATGAATTGATTTTTGAAATTCACAAAGACATTGTTGAAGAAGCTACGGCTAAAATCGTTGAAATCATGAATGGTGCTGTCAACCTTGATGTACCGCTTATTGCAGAGGCTGGTATGGGCGAAAATTGGGAGCAAGCACACTAATTTTATTTAGTGATTGAAATTTATTTGGAAATCGTCGGTTCATATATTATGCGGTTTCCATCGGTTTCCTTTTTAATCCCTTTTAAAGGCACTAAATCGCATTCTCGCCTCTACATTTGTAGAGGCTTTTTTTATTCTGCTTCAAATAACTAGTCTAGTCGAGGGTCTGAAAGTTGTTTTATATCAGCTTTAGGGAATTCTCGTTGGGTGAATATTACTCGATTCTTGCTTGGAATTGCTGTGAGTGTAGTCATTCGATCTATGGTGCCCGTCGGTAGTTTAACAATGGCATCGAGCTGTTCGCTAGTGGTATCAAATCTAGAAAACTGAACATGATCAGATTGTTCTTGCACGAAATAAATGCCTGATTCAGATATTTGCCATTGATAACTTACGTTAAAAACAGATGCTGGCAGTATTTGTTTGACGGTATTCGTATCTTTGTCGGTAGCTAATACCCATAGGCCCTTATTACGCCCTGGTGAAAACCATAATTGCCCATCTGATGTTTGTTGTGCCATTTTAACTTTACGGTTTAATAGTTTTTGAGGCTCCCCGCCATTGATAGGGAACGCGTATAGCCCCCAATCATTGCCTGTTCTTGCACCCGCTAACAGGCTTCTGTCATTCAACTGCCATGATGGTGGAAAGTGCTGCTCTACTTCAGAGTCCAGTTGCTTGATAACTTTTGAACTGACGTTTAATACGTAAAGCGCGGTGCCGCTAGCTCCCGCTTTAGGGCCTAAAAATGCGATAAATTCGCCATTATGGGACCATTTAGGGAAAGATAGGTTGGATGTCATCGACGTTAACTTTTGGCGATTACTACCATCAATATCACTTAACCATAGCTCGTTATGGCCTGACTCATTTGACACGAACACAAGCTGATTAGTTGTCAAAGAATAATGTGGACTATGGTAGGAGTAATCTGATTGAACCAAAGGAAACGGTGCGCTTGATACTTCTTCGTTAATGGCGATTGAAGATAAGTGATTCAAGTTTTGATAATTATGATAAATAAGCTCGTTAGTGCCTGGTAAAAAGGTTGGGTAACTAAAACCTGCAATATCAAGTTTGGTTGTCTCTTTGTTTTTTAAATTTATACTGTAACCGTCTCTCTGGCCTGCTACCTGAGCGCTATAAAGGATACTATTGCCAGAAGGATGCCAAGCTAACCCTTTTACGTCACCTTCACTATTTGTCAGTAAATCAAATTCTTCTTTATTGATATCGTAAACAAAAATGCTCTCCAGTAGCCCTTCATCTAATGTTCTTGAGATGAGTACTTTTTTATCATCTGGCGAGAAAGCGAAGTCTAAATCTTTATACTGACAACGTTCAATACATGGGTATAAAGCGGTTTCACTAAATTCATTTTCGAGGTCTATCAGGTAAACATGAGGCTTTTGTTCTGCTTCCGTGCTCTTACTATATGCGAGATATTGACCGCTGGAAGAGATAGCCAAAGCAAAATCGATTTCAGCCTGGCAGTTAACGATAATCTTTTCTTCAATTGTAATAACGTTGAGTTCAACGATTTCACATCGACGATAATCCCATGACTTTCTTTGAAAGTAGATGGTTTCATTATTTGGATGCCATACGGCTCGACCTTCATAATCTTCGCTAAAGGTGAGTTGTTTCGCTGGCTCTTGAAGTTGTTTTAGCTTTCTTAAATATAAATTAGGTTGCTGGCCAATTTGGCGCCATGAATAGATGAGGTGTTGCCCATCTCTAGAGACTGACGCGTAAACTTCTCTACCTGGATCATTTGTAATGGTCTTAGTGAGCTTAATAGCGGGTTTTGTTGACGGATTAAAAGCAAGCAGGCCGTATACAACTACACATAAAAATAACGTGGCAAATATGGCTACCGAGCTTGCTTGTTTGTACCAAACTGGCTTTTCTTGCACGGCATTGTCAGCTACTTCTTCATCTAAATAAACTGGTTTAACCTGCAGTCGGTATCCTTTCTTTCTTACCGTCTCTATGTAGTTGTTGCCGGTTCTTTTTAGTTCGTTTCTAATATTCCAAATGGCATTGGTTAGCGATTTTTCACCAACAAAGTGGTTGCCATCCCAAATGTTTTCGATCAGCTCTTGTCTATCTACTAATCTTGGATATTGAGCAGCAAGGTAGTTGATGACCTCAATAAACTTAGGTTGTAAAATTTTGACTTCACCATTTGGAAACTCGATCGAAAACTCTCTCGGCTTGATTGTGCATTGCTCAATTTTAAATGGCTTGTCTGTGCTCACTATTTATCCAGAATATTATCGTTTTATGCAGTGGAATAGGACTGTATTTCAACGGGACAAAATGTCCCATAGTTGTTAGGCAATATATCTTATTCGCCAATTAATTTCATCTAAAAATCCCCAAATACAGTATTAAATAAAGAATTTTTTAGACCGTTTGGTTCTCTATTTTTATGTTGTAAGTCATTGTTAATATTAGTATAGAGATAGAAAAGATATACAAATGAGCTGTAAAAGAGTTTTCTAAGTTGTGCTCTCAAGTGGTTATTGCGAAAACAGGGACTGGTTCAAACAAAAAATAATCAAAAGACAATAATAATTGAACCCCAGTAAATCGGAATAAACAGAATAAATATTCAAACCTTGAGGGGATAAACATGTCAAACAAAAACATCGCGCCATTGGCGAAGTTGTCGTTAGTAGCGTTAGCGCTATCAACAACTACTTCAGCTAGCGCAGAAGATGCTACTACAGATGAAAATGTAGAGCGTATTCAAATTACTGGTTCTAGTATTAAACGTGCTGATATGGAAGGCGCTTTACCAGTTACAACTTTTTCAAAAGAAGATATCGCACGTACAGGTGTAACAAGTGTTCCTGAACTTGTTCAACAAATTCCAGCAATGCAAGGCTTTACTGTAGGTGCTCAATCTGTAGGTGCTGGTAGTGGTGCAGCTACTGCTTCACTACGGGACTTAGGAAGTAGTTACACATTAGTACTTCTTAACGGTCGTCGTATGGCGTCACGTGACTCTGGTAGTTCTGTAGATATCAGTTCAATTCCACTAGCGGCAATTGAGCGAGTAGATGTATTAATGGATGGTGCATCAGCGCTATATGGTTCAGATGCTATTGCTGGTGTAATCAACTTCATCACTAAACAAGATTATACGGGCACAGACGCAACAGTTCGTATTGATGAAACACAACACGGTGGTGGTGAGAAGTTTAACTTTGATATTGCAACTGGTTTTGGCGATTTAGATGCCGACGGTTACAACGTAATGTTGGCTTATACTCGCAGTACTCAGAAGCAGCTAAGCTCATTAGATCGTGAATTCTCAGACACTGGTTTTGTCGATTATACTGCTCCTGATGGCACACCTGTTGTAATTCAACGTGCTTCATCAAATGCTATTCCTGCTAACTTGTACCTTAAGTTTGACGAAGACATCACGGGTTATAGCAAAAAATCTTACAACCCGTACCGTGAAGAAAATGGCGCTTGTGCCGATTTTAACGTGCCTTCAGGTAGTACTTGTTTGTATGACTTTACGGAAATGGTTCAAATTTTCCCAGAGCAACAATCAGATAACTTCTTTGTGAATGGTACATACCGTTTAAATGATGATGCTGAACTATACGGTAACTTCATGTACGCAAATAACCAAATGGTTACACGTATTGCGGCAAAAACAGTAAGTAACTACAAATTCGACCTAGATTCAGGTTTTGTGACTGACTTACTTCAACCAATGTTAACACCTGAAGAGTATGCTGGTTTAACAGAAGTAAAGATTAAGTGGCGTGCTCGTCCTGCAGATAGTCGTACAACGAAGTGGGATACAGATACATTTAACTCGACGATTGGTATTCGCGGTGCATACGAAGATATCGACTACGATTTTGCATACACTGCTTCTGCGAGTACACGTGAACAAAGCCGTATCGCTGGTTATTTATTGGCGAAAGAATTTGGCGAAGTGATCGAAAGTGGTATCGTCGATGTCTTTACAACGCCTGACAATATTGCTCCTGATGCAGCAAATGCTGTAGCAGAGTCAGATTACAATGGCCTTTGGGAAACAACTAAGACAAAATCAAACACCTTCCAAGGTAATGCTTCAATGCCGGTATTTGAAGTACCTGCTGGTGATGTTTACTTAGGTACAGGTTTTGACTACCGTTCAGTTTCTTATTCAAGCACACCAAGCGAAGCTAACGAGCAAGGTTTACTATTCTCATATTCTCCTGACTTAGCATTTGATATGTCGCGTGAAATGTATGGTATGTACGCTGAGATGGTGACTCCTGTAACTGATAACTTAGAGATCACGGGTGCTGTTCGTTATGACAACATCGGTAAGATCACTGATGAACTGCGCGAAGGCGAAAAAGTTGTTAACGAAGATGTTGATGATGTGACATACAAGTTAAATGGTTCTTGGCGTCCAATGGACGGCTTAGTTGTTCGTGCATCAATCGGTACCGGTTTTAAAGCGCCAACCATGAAGCAAATTGCTGGTCCTAAAGAAGAAGCCGGTTGGACTTCAGGTTCATATCCTTGTCCGGTAGGCACTAGCCATGAATTGTCTCAATACTGTTTCGAGGAGCCTGGTCAGTACCGTATGGCACGTGAAGGTTACAGTAAGTTAAAACCTGAAAAATCAGAGCAGAAGTCAGTTGGTTTTGTTTACTCACCAACAAAAGACTTCAGCTTCAGCATCGACTGGTGGTCAATTGATTTAGAAGACCAGGTTAAAACAGTCACAGAGAAGCAAATTATTGAAGATCCTGTTCGTTATAACGACTTATTTGGTACACGCCCTAATACACAAAGCGGCGAGCTTGAACTTCAAATTACACGTTCTCCAGTAAATATCGGTGTTTCTGAAAACTCAGGTATTGATTGGTTGGTAACGGTTGGACATGACTTTGACTTCGGTACGCTAAGATCAACATTACGTGGTGCACGTATGTTAGAAAGTAAATACTTGATCCCTGGTGATGAAGAGCTTTCTACTAGCCTTGGTAAGTTTGGTCCAAATGATGCCGTAACATTTGAAGATATTATTAAGTTTAATAATACGTTTAGTCACGGCGACTTCACTCACTCTTTAAACATTAGCTACAAGAGCGGTTATCAAGATCAGCAATACATTGCGAGTCGTGATGAAAACGGTGTGATCACTAAAGGTCATACAAAAGTGCGTTTAAAGAGTGATTTAACACAGCGCTACATGGGTGACATTATTCGCGATGTAGATGCTTACATATTAGTTGACTACTCAACACAATGGCAGCAATCAGACAATCTCAAATTAACGTTTGGTATTAAGAACCTGTTTGATGAGCAACCACCATTGTCATTACGTACGTCAGGTGGTGGTCACCAGGTTGGTTATGATCCACGTTATGTTCAAGAGTTAGGTCGAACTTTCTACCTTAAGTTAGCTTACTCGCTATAATACCTGTTAATTATCGCTATACGTTAAAGGCGCTACATAGGTAGCGCTTTTTTATTATCTCAACTAATTATGTAATAAAATTACGCATTTATTGTTATTATGTAATTTAATTACATAAATCGCTTTACAAACGTAGAATGATTGCTCTATAATTCATCACGTTCCTAACGCGAACGCTTGTTGTAATAATTTGTATATTCTAGCTTTCCTCATAGCTATGGCCGACATCCTTGATGTTGGCCTTTTTTTTAGCTACAAATTATATGATGTAATTTAATTACATTAAGTTAGCTATCTTCAGGATCAATGATAGGTTCAATAGGGCGGGGTTTACTACGTCCAGATTTTCTTAGTGCATCTCTTAGGACGTATTCAATCTGAGCATTTAGGCTGCGTAGCTCGTCATCAGCCCACATTTGCATAGCTTTCAATATGTCTTCATTGATTCGCAATGGGTATGCTTTCTTGGCCACAATAAAACTCCGAGTACAGCTTAGTTAAAGGATTGCCCAGCCGAAACTGGGCGGTGCGTATTCTAATATAAACTACCAGTGTTGACGACAGGTTGAGCTGCATCATCACTACATAGAACAACAAGTAAATTACTTACCATTGCCGCTTTGCGCTCTGAATCTAATTCAACAATTTCACGCTCAGCTAAGCTATCTAAGGCTGTTTCAACCATACCAACTGCACCTTCTACTACTTTTTGGCGAGCTGCAATAATGGCCATCGCTTGTTGTCTTCGTAACATAGCGTTTGCGATTTCTGGTGCATAAGCTAAGTGACTTATGCGTGATTCGATAACATTAACACCAGCCTTTTCTAGTCGTTCTTGAACTTCAGCTTTTAACGCGTTTGATATTTCTACAGGATTGCTGCGAAGTGCTACGTCTTCACCTTCGTGATTATCATATGCATAACTAGTTGCAAGGTTTCTTAATGCCGCTTCACTTTGAATCGAGACGAAATCTTCATAGTCATCTACTTGGAAGACAGCCTCTGCTGAATCAACGACTTCCCAAACGACAACTGCCGCTATCTCAATAGGGTTACCGTTCTTGTCATTTACTTTTAGCTTGCCACTCTCAAAGTTACGTACTCGCATTGATACTGGCATTTTGCTGTAAAAAGGGTTTGCCCAACGTAAACCTGAATCATGCACGGTACCGACATATTTACCAAATAATTGAAGTACTCTTGCTTCTTTTGGGTTGACCATAAAAAAGCCAAACCAGCAAATAAAGATAATGATTGCCATAATAATTGCCGGTACTGCAATCAATCCAGTCTTGATTTTTATGCCGTATATAAACGTTGCAAGCGCTGTGATTTGTAGAATCAGCAAAACAACAATGAACATAATACCGTTTGGTGCTTTTATTTCTTTTTCTGTAAACATAACCTTCTCCTGTTTATGTCTTGATGATATCACTATGATATCACTTTGGCATTTTTGCAAGTATTTTTTGCCAGCAAGTGTGCTAAAGTTGTTACAACTCGTAACAAATCCGAAATGAAATCTTGCGACAAACGGCTACTAGAACATGGTGCTATTGCAATAAATTTTGTTACACTGGACGTGTAAAAAAAATGTAAAAACAGGACGCATAATAATGAAAAAATTAGTTGCTCTGTTTGTTGGTGGAGCGTTAGCTGCATGCGCTGGTAGTTATCAACAATCAACAGAAGAAATGTCTATAAAATATCCAGAAACTCAGAAAGGTACTGTCGTTGACACGTACTTTGGCCATAAAGTATCAGATCCATATCGTTGGTTAGAAGACGACATGAGTGATGAAACGGCGGCTTGGGTAAAAACTCAAAATGAAACAACCTTCAATTATCTTTCGAATATTCCTTACCGTGAACAGTTAAAAGACCGTTTATCGGAGTTATGGAATTATGAAAAAGTAGGTGCACCTTTCAAGCGTGGAAATTACACCTACTTCTATAAAAACGATGGTTTACAAAACCAATACGTTGTTTATCGTCAAAAAGACGGTGGTGAGCCAGAAGTATTCCTAGATCCAAACAAGTTCAGCGAAGATGGCACAACATCATTGGCTCAACTTAGCTTCTCACGTGACGGTTCGATTGCTGCTTATTCAATTTCAGAAGGTGGTAGTGATTGGCGTAAAGTGATTATTATTGATGTAGCATCTAAAAAAGTACTAGAAGACACTTTAGTAGATGTTAAATTCTCAGGTATCTCTTGGTACAAAAACGAAGGTTTCTACTACTCTAGCTACGACAAGCCAAAGGGTAGCGAGCTATCTGCAAAAACGGATCAACACAAGCTTTACTACCATAAATTGGGCACTGCTCAAAAAGACGATCCAGTCATCTTTGGTGGTACAGAAGCTGAAAAACATCGTTATGTTGGTGGTTATGTCACTGAAGATGATCGCTACTTAGTGATCTCTGGCTCAGTATCTACATCAGGTAATCGTTTATTTATTAAAGATTTAACGAAGCCAAACAGTAAATTAGTGACTGTATTAGACCATACTGACTCAGACACCTATGTGATTGAAAATGAAGGTAGCAAGTTATTCCTAGTGACTAACTTAAACGCACCGAATAAGAAAATCGTTACCGTTGATGCTAATAAGCCAGGTTCAGATAACTGGGTTGATTTTATTCCAGAAACTGAGCATGTATTAACTGCTTCAACAGGTGGTGGGTACTTCTTTGCTGAGTACATGGTTGATGCTATTTCTAAAGTATTCCAGTACGACTACCAAGGTAAGCAAGTTCGTGAAATTGAATTACCAGGTGTAGGTAGTGCAAGTTCACTTTCAGGTAAAAAAGAAGACAAAACACTTTACTATTCTTTCACTAACTACAAAACACCAGGCACTATCTACGCGTACAACGTAGACAAAGGTGAAACTGACGTTTACCGCAAGTCAGGTGCAAAGTTTGATAGTGATAAGTACGAATCAAAGCAAGTATTCTACAAGTCAAAAGACGGCACAAAAGTACCGATGATCATTACCTACAAAAAAGGTACTAAGTTAGATGGGAAAAACCCTACTATCTTGTATGGTTACGGTGGTTTCAATGTTAGCTTAACGCCTTCATTTAGCGTGACTCGTGCGGTATGGATGGAGCAAGGCGGTATTTATGCTGTAGCCAACCTACGTGGCGGCGGTGAATACGGTAAAGAGTGGCACAAAGCTGGTACTCAATTACAAAAGCAAAACGTATTTGATGACTTTATCGCAGCAGCTGAATACTTAATTGACGAAGGTTATACATCAAGTGATTACCTAGCAATCAACGGCGGTTCAAATGGCGGTTTATTAGTAGGTGCTGTAATGACTCAGCGTCCTGAGCTAGTAAGAGTTGCACTTCCTGCTGTTGGTGTATTAGATATGCTTAGATATCATACGTTTACAGCTGGTGCAGGTTGGGCGTACGACTACGGTACGGCAGAGCAAAGTGAAGACATGTTTAAGTATCTAAAAGCTTATTCTCCGGTTCACAATGTTAAAGCTGGTGTTAAGTACCCTGCAACAATGGTAACTACAGGTGATCACGATGATCGTGTTGTACCTGCACACTCGTTTAAATTTGCTGCAGAGTTGCAAGACAAACAAGCTGGTCAATTACCTACGTTAATTCGTATTGAAACTAACGCAGGTCACGGTGCTGGTACGCCAGTATCTAAAACAATTGAGCAATACGCTGATATTTTTGGCTTCACGCTTTATAACATGGGTTATAAATCACTGCCAAATTAATAAAAAAGTAATATTAAGCCGCTGATTACAGCGGCTTTTTTTCGTATAACTATATTGAAAAAACTAAACGTTGGGGGAAGATAACATGAAATCAATTTTATCCGTTATCTTAGTATCAATCTCGCTTTTTGCCTCACAAGCTAAGGCAACAAAAGTTGAAGATGTAAAAACATTTACACTCGAAAATGGCATGAAAATAATGGTGTTGGAAGACCACTCCATTCCAAATGCCAATATGTATTTATTCTGGAAGGTAGGTTCACGCAATGAATACCCAGGTATCACTGGCCTATCTCATTTTTTTGAACACATGATGTTCAATGGTGCCAAAAAATACGGTCCAAAAATGTTTGACCGTACAATGGAAGCTGCCGGCGGTAGCAACAATGCCTACACAACTGAAAACTTAACGGTTTACACTGATTGGTTTCCTGCAAGTGCATTAGAAAAGATGTTTGATTTAGAAGCCGATCGCATCGCTAACCTAGAAATCGATAAAGATATTGTTGAAAGTGAGCGTGGTGTTGTTACTTCTGAGCGAAGCACTGGTCTAGAAAATTCAAATTTCCGTTCTATTTGGCAAGAAGTTAAAGGTACAGCGTTCCATGCTCATCCTTATAGCTGGTCTGTAATCGGTCACGAAAGTGATATTGCTAATTGGAGCTTAGAAGATCTTAAAACCTTCCATAAAACCTACTACGCACCAAACAATGCAGTTGTTGTTATCGCGGGTGATGTAAAGTTAGCGGAAGTTAAACGCTTAGCTAAGAAATACTTTGAACCTATTCCTGCACAACCAGCACCTAGAGAAGTGCATACGGTAGAGCCAAAGCAAACTGGTGAGCGCACTGTATACGTGCAAAAGGAATCAGTTACTACGCCTAACTTAATGATGGGTTTCCACGTGCCTAGTACGCAGCATGAAGACTACTATGCATTAGATATCTTAAGTAATATTCTAGCAACAGGTGAGAGCTCTCGTTTATATCAAGACCTTATTAGCGATAAGCAAATTGCTAGCAGCGTATTTACGTATATGCCAGAAACCATCGACCCAAATCTTTTCTACATTTACGGCGTTGCTGCTAAGGATGTTTCTGCCGAGACACTTAAGAAGGCGATTATTGCGCAGGTAAACAAGGTGATGAAAGAAGGTGTTACTGAGCGTGAATTGCAAAAAGTTAAAAACATTAAATTAGTCGATTTCTACCGCGAGATGTCAACTATCAATGGTAAAGCAAACACAATTGGTAGTTATGAAATGTATTTTGGTGACTACAAAAAGCTATTTACCGCACCAGAAGAATACAACAAGGTTACTGTTGAAGACATTCAACGAGTAGCTAAAAAATACTTAGTAAAATCAAACAGAACAGTTGGTATTTTATCATCAGAGAAGGATAGTAACGATGAAGATCTTTAAATCATTAATTATTGCTTGCTCATTGGTGACAACAGCATCAAGTTACGCTGGCTACCAATTACCAAAGTATGAAAAGTACCAAATGGATAACGGTTTAAACGTTTATCTGATGGAACAAAAAGAAGTGCCTTTAGTAGATGTTAAAGTTGTTGTTAAAGCAGGTGCTTTAACTGATGGCGAGCAAGCAGGTTTGAATTACATCACTGCCGCCAATTTATCTCTAGGTACAAAGAAGTTAACTAAAAAAGAACTTGATGAGTCGTTAGACTTTATTGGTGCCAACGTTTATTCAACAGCAAACGTCGAATTTTCAACTGTTTCCGCTTCATTTGCTAAAAAGGATTCTGAGCAGGTATTAAATACACTTGGCGATATTGTTTTAAAACCTCGTTTTGATAAAGAAGAGTTTGGCAAATTTAAGAAGCGTCATCTGCTTTCTTTAGAGCAAGCGAAAGAGAGTCCGAAGTCGGTAATCAATAATTACTTCAATCAGCTGATATACAAAGGCAATGGCTATAACGCTATTGTGCGTGGTGATCGTAATAGTGTTGACGCATTAACAATCAAGCAACTTAAGGCGCACTACGATAAGTGGTACCAACCTAAAAACGCTGCAGTAGTTGTTGTTGGTGATTTCGAAAGCAAAGATATGAAGCGTAAGCTTAATGCTTTGTTTGCAGGCTGGAAAAATACGGAAACTGCAAAACAGAAGTCTGTTGTAGCGGCTAAAGCAGCTAAACAGGCAAATGTTCTTTTAGTTGATAAAGCTGATGCAAGTGAATCAACGTTCCTTATCGGTGGAAAGGGTATTGCTCAAAGTAATCCTGATCGCGTTGGTATTTCGGTTATCAATACAATCTTGGGTGGCCGTTTTACTTCTTGGTTAAACGACGAATTACGTGTTAACGCGGGTCTAACTTACGGTGCTCGTTCTCGTTTTAGCTCATTCAGCAATGACGGTAGTTTTGCAATCTCTACTTTTACGAGAACAGAAACAACGGTTGAAGCAATTGATTTAGCACTAGAAACATACAAAAGACTGTGGAAAAAAGGCATTGATGAAGCTACGCTAGCTTCAGCAAAAGCTTATGTTAAAGGTCAATTTCCACCTAAATTTGAAACGTCATCAGATTTAGCAAGTTTATTGGCAAACATGTTTGGCTATCAATTTGATGAGAATTACATCAATACATTTGAAGCTCAAGTTGATTCATTGACGGCTGAAAAAGCAAGCCAGTTAGTGAAAAAGTACTTCCCTAAAGACAACTTACAGTTTGTGGTTGTAGGTAAGTCGAGTGAAATTAAAGAAAAGCTTGCCAAGTACGGTGAGATCAGTGAAGTAAGCATCAAAGATGTTGGCTTCAATACAAAATAATAATATCAGGAGAGATACATTGAAAAAATTAGCCTTATCAGTCCTTATTACTAGTGTGCTTGCCGGTTGTGGCCAAACAAGCAACACTAATAATTCAGTGGATGTTCCTGAAATTGCTGGCATTCAGTTTGTTGAGCAAGTGAAAGGTCAAGCAGGAAAAACCGTCATTCCTTATCAAAAGTATGTGCTTGATAACGGTTTAACGGTTGTTCTACACAAAGATGATTCAGATCCATTAGTACACGTAGATGTGACTTATCATGTTGGCTCTGGCCGCGAAGAACTAGGCAAATCAGGCTTTGCTCATTTCTTTGAACATATGATGTTCCAAGGCTCTGAAAACGTTGCTGATGAACAACATTTCAAACTAGTGACAGAAGCTGGCGGTACCATGAATGGTACAACTAATACTGACCGTACTAACTACTTCCAAACGGTACCAGCAAACCAACTTGAAAAAATGCTTTGGTTAGAGTCTGACCGCATGGGTTACTTATTAGATGCAGTAACTCAAGAGAAGTTTGAAGTACAACGTGAAACGGTTAAAAATGAACGTGGCCAACGTGTTGATAACCGCCCTTATGGTCGTTTAAATGAACGTGTTTCTGAAGCTTTATACCCAGCGGGTCACCCATACTCATGGCCTGTTATTGGTTACATGGAAGATTTGAACCGCGTAAATGTAAACGACCTTAAAGCGTTCTTCCTACGTTGGTATGGCCCAAACAACGCGACAATTACTATCGGTGGTGACATTAACGAAGCTGAGACATTAGCGCTTGTTAAAAAGTACTTTGGTTCTATTCCTCGTGGTCCGGAAGTAGAGAAACCAGAAAAGCCTAAAGTAACGTTAGATGCTGATCGTTATATCTCAATGGAAGACAATGTTCATTTACCATTGATTTATATGTCTTACCCTACGGTTTCGGTTCGTCATGAAGATGAAGCACCACTAGATGTACTTTCAAGTATTTTAGGTGGTGGTAAAACATCGCTTTTATATAAAAACTTAGTTAAGAACCAGATCGCCGTTCAAGCATCTGTAAGTCATCCGTGTGCTGAATTAGCATGTACTTTCAATATGCTCGCTTTACCACACCCTGCTTCTGGCAAATCATTGGCTGATATTGAAACTATCATTCGTGACACGTTAGTTGAGTTTGAAGAGCGTGGCGTTCAAGACGATGACTTAACAAAAGTTAAAGCAGACATGGAGTCTGGCTTTGTATTTGGTTTACAAAGTGTGTCGGGTAAAGTTAGTCAGCTTGCAGCTAACCAAACATTTACGGGTAATCCAAACTACATTGAGCAAGATATTGCACGTTACGCTAATGTAACTAAAGAAGATGTAATGCGTGTATTTAAGCAATACATCAAAGGCAAAAATGCGGTGATCATGAGTGTTGTACCAAACGGTAAGCTTGATATGATTGCAGCAAAAGATAACTTTAAGCCTGCACCACGTAAGATTGCTGAAACATCTAATACTTCTGCTGATTCATTAGCGATCAGAAAAGCAAAAGATGATTTCGACCGTAGTCAAATTCCAACAGCGGGTGCGAACAAAGCTGTAGACGTACCAAGCATGTGGCAAAAAACTGCATCTAACGGTATTAAGATTCTTGGCGCACAAAGTATCGAAACACCGACAACGTCATTGTTGTTAAAGATCCCTGCGGGTAACTACTACACAGGTAAAGACAAAGCAGGTACGGTTACAATGCTAGCTCGTATGTTAAACGAGTCTACAACTGATCGTAGCGCTGAAGAGATGAGTAATGAACTACAAAAGTTAGGTAGTTCAGTGAGTATCTATTCTGGTAATCAATACCTAAATGTTCACGTAAGCTCACTAACTAAAAACATCGATGCGACGCTAGCTTTAGTGAAAGAAAAACTAACTAAACCAGCGTTTAAAGAAGATGAGTTTGCACGTGTGAAAAGCAATGCTATTCAAGGTGTGATCAACAGTAAAAAAGATGCTGGCTACTTAGCATCTCGTGCATACCGCCAGTTACTGCATGCTGATAACATTGCTGCTAAGCCATCTGGCGGTACAGAAGCAACGATCAAGAGCATTGAACTTACTGATGTTAAAGCTTTCTTTGATAAGCAAGTTAAGCCATTTGATAGCCAGTTAATAGTCGTTTCAGATATGTCTGAGAAGAAAGTATCAAAAACACTTTCAGTATTAGATAGCTGGAAAGGGCAAGGTGAAAAGCTTACGTTAGACTTACCTGTTCCTGATACAAAAATGGGTGTTATCTACTTAGTTAATAAAGATAAAGCAGCTCAATCAGCGATTCGTATTGGTAAGCGCTCTATCACTCAAGATATTACCGGTGAATACTACAAGTCTTACTTAATGAACTTCCCATTAGGTGGCGCATTCAATAGCCGTATTAACCTTAATCTTCGTGAAGACAAAGGTTATACCTACGGTGCTCGTTCTTACTTCAATGCAAACAAGTTAGCTGGATTCTATACTGCTTCAGCTGAAGTAAGAGCAGACGCGACAGACAAGTCTATTGTTGAATTTGTTAATGAAATTAAGTCATATGCAAATAAAGGTATCACTGATGCAGAGCTTAACTTCATGCGTAATGCTATTAACCAAAAAGATGCACTTAAATATGAAACGCCACGTGCAAAACTAGGATTCTTAGCACAAATTCTTGAGCATGACTTATCGCCAGAATTTGTTAAGGAGCGCACTGAGATTGTTGCCAATATTTCAGCTGATGAAATCAATGCACTTGCTAAAAAACATTTAGATATTGAAAACATGTTGATGGTAGTTGTTGGTGATGCAGAAACGCTTAAGCCTCAACTTGAAGCTTTAGGTTACGAAGTGATTAACTACGAAATCTAGAGTTGAACGATAGTTTGTATGTTAAAAGGTGGGCTTTGCCCACCTTTTTTATTACATAAAATTAATCTAAAAGTATTAGATATAGTGTCAGTTTATTTTACGATCCTAATTTAGGTTTAGTGTAAGTTATTGATTTTAAAGTGGTGGTATACTTCTTGTATAGTGGTTGTCAATTGCATGTTAACAAAATGTAATCCATAACAAATTAAAAAAATATTAACGATGAGAGAGATCATGTTTAGTAAAAAATTTGGGAAAAAAGCGGTATTTACAACAATACTTGGTATGTCATTAGCTGGCGCTAGTGCTAATGCTTCACTAATTAGCGGTGCTAACTTAGTAAACAATGCTGATGCTAATGCGTACGTATCAGCTGGTAACGGTGACAACAGCATGTCACGTTCTGATGCGTTAGACACTAGAACTGATGCAAATACGTTAAACTCTAGATTTACTGGTGTTGTAAGTCTTTTCATTAACCGTGGTGGTGCAGGTTTTATTTGTACTGGTACTGCAATTACACAGAAGCACATCATCACAGCTGCTCACTGTATTGACAGCAATGGCCAAGGTCAGACATTAGATATCACTGATCCAAACAACAGTGTAAGTGTTGTTTTCAATCATGATGGTGATTACTCAGCAATTATCGATGCTAAAAGCATCGCTATGCACCAAGACTACGAAGGCTTTAACGTATGTCCTGATGGCTCAAGCGGTTGTGTAAACGATGACGTGGCAATTATTGAGCTAGAAAGCGTTGTTCCAGATGGCGTAGAAATCTATGAATTATATCAAGATACTATCTACGACACGTTAAACTTATCTTACTTTGGCGGTGGCGACGGTGATTTACTGACTTTAGTTGGTTACGGTACTCGTGGAGACGGTTATTCTGGTTACTACACTAACGATGGTGACACAGCCAACGGTAGTCCAAAATTTAATGAGAAGCTTGTTGGTGCGAACATTGCTGACATGATCGATGTAGATGATGAAGGTCAAAATGTTGCAGAAGTTTGGTACGCTGACTTTGATGGTACTTACGACGATGGTCAAACACAAGAAGATGTAGATTTCTTATGTGGTTTGTCTCCGCGCCTATGTAGTACAGTATTATCAGATGACTTAGAAACTGCTATTGGTGGCGGTGACTCTGGTGGTCCATCGTTTATCTACGATTCAATCAATGACAAGTTCTTACTTGCAGGTATTAATACATTTGGTATCAATACTTCTTCGATTGCTCATGGTGCATTTGGTCACGTATTTGGTGGTATCATTTTAGACCCTTACCGCCAATGGATTGCGAACAACACAGTTGTTCCTACGCCAGCGACATTAGGTTTATTTGCTATCGCTTTAGGTGGCTTAGTAATGCGTCGTCGCAAAACTTCTTAGTAGCTTTTGTTAGTTAGAAAGGCTAGTCTTTGACTAGCCTTTTTTATATCTGGTGGATTGTATGAAATTGATTGTTTTATTAAGTTTGATTTTTACTGTTTCAATACCTATGGTTGCAAATAGCAGTCAATCAACACATGAACAAATGAAAGAAAAATTAAAAAGCATGGTGCCTTTAACTCATGATATGAATGTAAGTAGAAGCATCGCATTAACACTTCACATTGATAAACAAGGCAGAGTAATTAAAGCTGAGCAAAGAGATCAAAAGGAAAAAGAAGCATTACTCATACTCGCCAAAGGAAAAATCATTAATAAGCAATTTCCAATTAAAACAGATAATGGAAAAGCAATTAGCTATATCATTGACGAATACTATGTGGAACTTGGAAAACCTACAAAAGAAAATGGCGCTAATTAAAAACAGCGCCATTTTATAAATCCTTTAGTATTTTGCCGGTGTACTCTTGTCCGGTAATGTCGACAGAATAAACTGTCTTAAATCTTCATTTGAAGCCGCTAAGTCTTCTGCTCGAAGATACATCATATGGCCACTTCTATAGCCTTTAAAAGACATTCTATCTTTCATTTTACCGCTGCGGTCTAATTGCCAAAGAGTATACTTGGCATCAAAGTAGTTTGTTGCGCCATCGTAGTAACCAGCTTGAACCATCACATTTAAGTACGGATTCTGTGCCATCGCTTGGCGTAGGTCCGCACCCGTATTGTTCTTGGTACGATCCCATGGATGAACATTGCCAAACATGTTGTACTTGAGATCTGTCTTGTATTTCAATTCATCACGGAGGTAATGATTAATGGCAGGTGTGAAGCTATGTAACCATGAGGTTAGTTCTGCCCAATAATCTGGTCTTGAGCCACTGTTTTTCTCATCGATGCCCAGATAACGAGAGTCTAATCGGCCTACAGTAACCTCTCGGTCTCGTAGTAATGCTTTCCAGAAATAGCTTGTACCAATATCCAAATTATTATCTAAGATATCTTGAACAGATAAGCCACTGTACTTTGAAACTTGATTAGCAACAGCTATTTGCTCTTCTTTAGACAAACGATTGCCTTTTGCTAGTGCTGGCAAATAAGTGTCTAGTGTGTAGTTCTCTACTTCAGTTAAGAAGGGAAGTAAGTCTTTATTTTGGAATGAAGCTTCCAATGCCTTGTGATACCATGCCGTCGCTGCAAAATAAGGCAGTCTATTTGCGGCTTTAACAGGCCCTTCACGCTTAATACCTATATCTGTAGGTGATACCAATACAACACCGTTTAGGTACATCCATTGTCTATTTTGTAGCTCTAGAGCCAAGCCTGACACGCGAGTTGTGCCGTAACTCTCTCCAATCAAGTACTTAGGTGATTCCCATCTCTCGCTTCTTGTAACAAAAGTATTAATCCAGCCAGCTAGATATTTAACGTCCGCATTTACACCAAAAAACCATTTCTTTTGCTTGTCGCGGGAAGGTATTTTACCATCTTTGCCCGGCAGTACACGTGAATAGCCCGTGTTTACAGGGTTAACAAAAACAATATCAGCTACGTCTAATACAGAATAGGGGTTAGTTTTTACACCGTAAGGTTGCAACGGGTAACCTTCATCATCAACATTTAGTACTTTGGGTCCCGTATAGGCAACGTGCATCCATACAGAAGCTGAGCCAGGACCACCATTAAATGAAATGAGCAATGGTCGTGTTGAACGGTCTTTAACATCCGTTCTTTTGTAGTAAGTATAAAAAAGGCTTGCGATTGGGTTTCCGTCCTCATCCCAAACAGGTTGTGTGCCTGTTGTCGCAGAGTATTTTATTTTTTTACCTTTAATTTTTGTTGTGTGCTCAGTGGTATTCGATTCATCAATAGGGAGTGAAAGCTTGTGCTCACTAGCAATACTTGTCCATGTAAAAAATATGGCTACAAATGATATAAATTTGAAGGTCTTATTCATTTTTTTGTCCTGACCAGTTTGAATACTAATTAATCTAACCAACTAGGTTGGCGTTGTCAGGAATTATAGTTCAGATAACAAAATTTAGCGGTTAATCGCTGCACATTGGCTATTCATCGAATTGCATTGACATATTATGTCTGTTAACAATACACTAACAACTCACGACATATTATGTCTTGAGTTGTTAGTGTTAAGTAACCTTTTAGGTTTGCTTTGACGGTTAGAGAAAGCACTCTCCCCAACAGAGCTCGTTAGTCATAGTTCAGTCAACCCTCCAACGTGCTCCGAGTGCTTTCTCATTTTTTTACTAGTCGCCTAAAATATTTAGGCTGCCTACGTAAAACTCTTTGTTGATATTAAAACTCTGGGCTTGCTTAGCCAATGAAATCGTTTGCCATTTAGTTGTAGGTGTAATCCACCTCTCTTCGCCATCAATGTTTACTTTTATTGGCATATCAAAAGACTTGATCGTATTTGCCCAGCGAACGTCAATCTCTTTCTCTTTTATGAAGTATTCCAACATTGGTATACGAGCATCTCGGATATACTGATCAAATACTGGAGCCAAGTTAAGCTGCGCTTGTTCAGCAATATAACGCTCAACTTGCTTTGCCGTCACTGTTTGATGATAAAACTCTTTGTTTAATCCTCGTAAAATTTGACGCCATTTTTCATCACTATCAACCAGCTGACGGATTGTATGAAGCACGTTGCCGCCTTTATCATACATGTCACTTGAGCCTTCGCGATGGACACCGTGTAAACCTTCTATGGTTTTTTGATTCTGCGGGTTACGTCTTGAACCACGTTGATACTTAAAGGCTGTGCCTTTACCAAAGTGATACTCTAGAAACAGGCTTTCAGAGTAATTGGTAAAGCTCTCATGAATCCACAAATCAGCTACATCTTTTGCGGTAATATTATTGGCAAACCATTCATGACCAGCTTCATGCACGATAATGAAGTCAAATAACAGTCCAGGTCCTGCTTGGCTTCGATCACGACCTAGATATCCATTTTGATAACCATTTCCGTAGGTGACTGAACTTTGGTGCTCCATGCCTAGATAAGGTGCTTCGACTAATTTGAAGCTATCCTCATAAAAAGGGTAAGGGCCAAACCAATGTTCAAAAGCTTCGATTGTACGAGCTGCTTCTTTAAACTGTTTTTTAGCTTTATCTAAGTTATAGGAAAGTACATAGTAATCCATATCCAAAGCGCCTTTTTCACCTCGGTATGTTTCACCAAAGTGCACATAGTCGCCTACGTTAATATTTACGCCATAGTTGTTAATAGGATTTATCACTTTCCAATGATAGGTTTTTGTTTTTCTATCTTGATTGTGGCTAGTGCTAATGAGTCGACCATTTGAGATGTTCATTAAGTGCTCTGGCACTTCCACGTGCATATCGATACCTTGGTCTGGTTCATCATATCCATGATCTTTATTTGGCCACCAAATACTTGAACCAATACCTTGGTTTGCGGAAGCGACAAAGTCTGTACCTTGCTCATCCTTCGTCCATGTAATACCACCGTCCCACGGCGCTCTGATTGCTTCTTTAGGCATACCTTCAAAATAAACCGTTACAGCCTCTTCACTACCAATTTTGTTATCTGCATTAGTAGCAATGAAATAGCTGTAGCCCTTTGTGGTTATTTCTAACGTTTTACCATTTTGCTCAGCTTTTGTTATTTTCATCGGTGGCTGCAACTCAATTTGCAATGCTTGAGCTTCGTTAAGTACTTTGTATTTTATGACGTTGCTACCCGAGATCGACTTTGTTGCAGGATCTACGTTTAGTGATAGCGTGTAGTGTTGTAAATCCCACCAAGCTCTTTCTGGCGTGATTGAACCTCTAAGTACATCTTGCTCAGTGATGTCTTTAGGTAAATTAAACAGACTCTCTGACTTTCTCTCTTTGATTTCAACTGTTTTAGTTGTTGTGTTACAGGCGCTTAACGCTGCAATGCAAGACATTGTAACGAATGCCTTTGTAGCCATTTTTTTCATTGTTATTACCAGTGATCTCGGTGTTGTTATGCTATTTTTATCATAGATAGATAACTTTACTCTAGCGGATTATGACCAATAGTTGGATTTATAAGGTAGTGGTCTGCTTGCGAAAGTTCTGAAAACACGTAAAATTGCTTCAAGGCATTTAGATATGCCGTAAACTTGTCGGAGTGCTTACTTGAAAAAGTAAGCTGAGATCGCATATGCGGGATCCGTAGAACCTGATCAGGCTAATACCTGCGAAAGGGAACAAGACAAAATAGATCCATTCTTTTTTTGTTTGTGTATTCTGCACTCCGTCTTTTTTGTAATAACACTAAAAAGGCAAACCAATGACCCAATTAACACGCCGTGAACGCCGCCAACAGGCAGAAGAATTTATTAAAAATGTGTCCGGCCAGAGCTACCCTAATTCAGAAAAAATTTACGTAAAAGGCGAATTGCATGACATTAAGGTCGGCATGCGAGAAATCAAAGTAGGTGATACCTTTGTTGGTGGCACTGAAGAAAACCCTATTTTTGAACCAAATGAACCTGTGCGTGTTTACGACACATCAGGCGTGTATACAGACCCTGAAGTTACGGTTGATGTTCATGTTGGTTTACCTAAGTTACGTGACAAGTGGATCTCTTCACGTGATGATACAGAAGAACTTCAAGGTGCCAGTTCTGGTTATAGTCAGCAGCGTCTAGCGGATGAAGGTTTAGACCATATTCGTTTCGAAAACTTACCAAAAGTGCGCAAAGCAAAGCCGGGTAAGAACGTGACTCAAATGCACTATGCACGCCAAGGTATCATTACACCTGAAATGGAATACATTGCTATTCGCGAAAATATAAAACGCGCGGAAATGAAAGATGAAATTCTAAAGCATCAGCATAAAGGGCAAAGTTTCGGTGCTAATATCCCAGAGCAAATTACGCCAGAATTTGTGCGTAAAGAAGTTGCTGAAGGTCGTGCAATTATTCCTTCAAACATCAACCACCCTGAAAGTGAACCAATGATTATTGGTCGCAACTTCTTGATCAAAGTAAATTCGAATATTGGTAATTCAGCCGTTTCTTCGTCTATAGAAGAAGAAGTTGAAAAGCTTGTTTGGTCAACAAAGTGGGGCGCTGATACGGTAATGGACCTGTCAACTGGTCGTTATATTCACGAGACACGCGAGTGGATTATTCGTAATTCACCTGTACCAATTGGTACAGTGCCTATTTACCAAGCGCTTGAGAAAGTAAACGGTGTTGCAGAAGACTTAACTTGGGAAGTGTTCAGAGATACATTGATTGAACAAGCAGAGCAAGGTGTTGACTACTTCACTATTCATGCTGGCGTATTACTTCGTTATGTACCAATGACAGCAAAGCGTGTAACGGGTATTGTTTCTCGTGGTGGTTCAATTATGGCTAAGTGGTGTTTATCACATCACAAAGAAAACTTCCTATACACACATTTTGAAGAGATCTGTGAAATCTGTAAAGCGTACGATGTTGCATTCTCACTAGGTGATGGTTTACGTCCAGGCTCTATTGCAGACGCCAATGACGAAGCACAGTTCAGTGAACTACATACTTTAGGTGAGTTAACAAAAATTGCTTGGGAACATGATGTACAAGTGATGATTGAAGGCCCAGGTCATGTGCCACTTCATATGATTAAAGAAAATATGGAAGAGCAACTTGAACACTGCCATGAAGCACCTTTCTATACGCTAGGACCACTAACTACTGATATCGCGCCAGGCTATGACCACATTACCTCAGGTATCGGTGCTGCCAACATTGGTTGGTATGGTTGTGCGATGCTTTGTTATGTAACACCAAAAGAGCATTTAGGCCTACCAAACAAAGAAGACGTAAAAGAAGGTTTAATCACTTACAAAATAGCAGCTCATGCTGGTGACTTAGCAAAAGGTCATCCTGGTGCACAAATTCGTGACAATGCGTTATCAAAAGCTCGTTTTGAATTCAGATGGCATGACCAATTCAATCTAGGTCTAGATCCAGAACGTGCTCGTGAGTATCACGATGAAACACTACCACAAGAATCAGGCAAGATTGCTCACTTCTGTTCAATGTGTGGTCCTAAGTTCTGTTCGATGAAAATCACACAAGACGTTCGTGACTACGCGGCGAAATTAGAAGCTGATGCGATTGAAATTAAGCTTTTAGATGAAACTGTTGTGCTAGAGAAAGGCATGCAAGAGAAGTCTGAAGAGTTTAAAGCGACTGGCAGTGAAATTTATCACGTAGCTAAGTAGCGTAAAAGTGAGTAATAACTTACATCATATTGCTATTGTAGGAGCTGGCCTAATTGGCCGGCTTTCTGCGCTATGGTTGTCACGGGCTGGGTATCAAATTACGTTAATTGATAAAGATACCAAAGAGGGTAAGCAAAGTGCTGCTTATGCGGCGGCTGGCTTGTTAACGCCTTTAGGTGAATCACTCCATTGTGAACCTAATATTGTTGAAATGGGCTTTGAAAGTATTCACTTGTGGCCGTCTTTACTAGATAGCTTGGATGGTTATACCTATTTTCAGCAAGAAGGCGCGATTATGGTCAGCCATGAGCAAGACCAAGGAGATTACTTAAGGTTTGTCCGTCATCTCAAGCAGCACTACCCTGAACATGGTGTCCATCAACTTAATCGCAGCCAATTACTTGAGTTAGAGCCTGAACTTGGCAGGAGCTTTAGAGGGGGGTTGTATTTACCTCAAGAGGGACAAGTAGGTAATCGAAAGCTGCTTATTGCCTTGCAAGAGGCGCTAAGTGACTCAAGTGTTAATTGGCTGGAAGAACACACCGTTCATTCGATTGATGCAAGTGATAGTGGTGCACGAATAGTTGCTGGTAATCAAACCGTGTTGGCTGATCTTGTTATTGATTGTCGAGGTTATGGGGCGGCTAGCAGTCAAACTTATAGCAAAGCGCTTAGTGATTTGCGTGCCGTTAGAGGTGACCTGTTTCAGCTATTTGCACCCGATGTGAACTTATCACGCCCAATTCGTCTTATGCATCCTCGCTACCAGCTTTATATAGCGCCTAAAACCAAAGGGTTTTATGTTGTCGGTGCAACAGAAATTGAAAGTGATGATACCTCTGAAATGACAGTACGCTCGGCGATGGAATTACTGAGCGCTGCGTATAGTGTTCATCCAGGATTTGCTGAAGCAAATATTCGTCAGCATGTCACTCAACTGCGGCCAGCATTTAGTGATAACCAACCTAAAATTAACGTGCAATCAAGGCTGATACAAGTGAATGGTTTGTACCGTCATGGCTACCTTATTTCGCCTGTGGTACTGAAACAGGTGCTTGCGCTTGTAAATGAAATGAATGGTACTGACGGCAACTTTCGAAGTGATGCTAACTTGCCATATAGTCATTGGCTTCCTATCAAGGAATTATCATGAATATACACATAAATGGAGAACCGTTATCGCTCTCCAATGAAGAACAATCCGTCGCAGCTGCTTTAGGTATTTATCTGACAGCTCAACAAGCGTTGCTAAGCTTCGCTGTAGCACTCAATGGTGAGTTTGTCAGTAAAGATGACTATGCAACTACGGTACTAAGTAGTGGCGATAGTCTTGATGTATTGTTTCCAATCCAAGGAGGCTGACATGTCACTAACTATATATGGTGAGACACTTTCAAATCGCATGCTAATTGGTAGTGCGTTATATCCGTCTCCTGAAATCATGAAAAATGCTATTTTAGCTAGTGGCTCTCAAGTGGTGACACTCTCACTTAAAAGGCAGAATCCACAATCATTGTCAGGTGAAAAAATTTGGCAATATATTCAAGAAGTCGTTACGCAGAATAACGGACATTTACTACCAAATACTGCTGGCTGCAAATCAGCTAAAGAAGCGGTAACCCTTGCTAAAATGAGCCGTGAGATCTTTCAAACAAACTGGATCAAGCTAGAGGTAATCGGTGATGACTATAATCTACAGCCAGATCCTATCGAGTTACTCTCGGCGACAGAGCAGTTAATAGCCGACGGCTTTAAAGTCCTGCCATACTGCACAGATGATCTCGTGCTTTGTCAGCGCCTATATGATTTGGGCTGTGAAGTGATTATGCCTTGGGCTTCACCGATTGGTACAGGTAAAGGATTGATGAATCCATACAACTTGGAGACCATTCGCCTTCGTTTACCTGACGCAACGCTTATCTTAGATGCTGGCATAGGTAAACCTTCTGATGCTTGCTTAGCAATGGAAATGGGATACGACGGTATTCTACTAAATAGTGCAATAGCGTTAGCGGATAACCCTGTGGCGATGGCAAAAGCATTTGCATTGGCGCTAGCAGCTGGTGAGCAAGGGTATATTGCGGGAGTCATGCAAGAGAGGCAAACCGCACATCCAAGTACGCCAACGTTAGATACTCCGTTTTGGCATCAGCCAGGAGTGTAATTAGGTGAATAACGATAAACCTATCATTTGGACGATATCAGGTGCTGATTGCTCTGGCGGTGCTGGAATTGCAGCGGATATAAAAACAGGCCATTCACTCAATACTGAAGTGTGCCATTTAATCACAGTCAATACTGTGCAAAATAGTGAAGTGCTAGTCTCAGTTAACCCTGTAGCTAGTGAGTTACTACTTGAGCAAGTAGAGTGTTTGTTGACTGATAAGGTACCTAGCGCTATTAAAATAGGGCTCATAGCCAATAAAGAGCAAGTGGCTGCCATCGTTACGATAATTGAAAATGTTCGCCAGGCTAATAAAAACGTTAAAGTAATCTATGATCCAGTAGGCCAAGCAAGTGTTGGCGGTAAGTTTAATCAACTTACTAGTGCTGATCTTAAACCGCTACTTATTCATGTCGATGTATTAACACCAAATGTGATCGAGGCTGGAAGCTTGTCTCAACGGCAAGGAAGTACACTGAAGGAAATTGCTCAATCGCTTCTTCAACTAGGTTGTAATTCTGTTGTCATTAAAGGTGGCCATGCAGAAGGTGATATTAGCAGTGATGTTTGCTATCACCAGCTTATTAATGAAATGCAATTGGAAAAACTAGATACGACAGAGATAGTTTATACGTTAAAGACTCCAAGAATCGGTACCAGCTATAGCCATGGTGGTGGTTGTAGTTTTGCTAGCGCCCTTGCTTGTTTTATTGCACATGGTTATTTGCTTCGTGATGCTTTAGTGTTAACAAAAGCCTTTATTAATCAAGGGTTAACTGCACAGGAAGGGAAGTCGGGTTATTACGGCGCGTTTGAGCAAACCAATTGGCCACAGCAAAAATCATTATTTCCGGTTGCGGAAGATGAGGTCATTCGTAAATATCAAAGTCTACCTAGCTTTCCAAGTCTGGGTATTATCCGTGGTGATGGTGAAAAGCTTGGTTTATACCCTGTTATAGGTTCTTTGGAGTGGTTAGCAAAGTTACTCCCTTTAAACTTGAATATTGTTCAACTGAGATTAAAAGGTTACCAAGAAGCTGAGTTGGAGCCTATGATCAAAGAAGCAGTGGAGATGTGTAAAGGAAGTAACACTAGGCTATTCATTAATGATTATTGGCAACTAGCTATCAAGCACGGTGCATATGGTGTTCATATTGGTCAAGAAGATCTAATTTCAGCCGATCTGGCTGCTATTCATGCCTCAGGGTTGAGGTTAGGTATTAGTACCCATGGATGCTATGAATTTCTTTTAGCACAGCAATTAAAGCCATCTTATTTGGCTGTAGGCGCTATTTTTGAAACTAAAACCAAGGACATGTCTAGCCAGCTGCAAGGCGTCGATAACTTGAAACAAATACTCACGCTATCAACTGATATTCCCGTTGTAGCTATCGGTGGTATTAATCATGATAGAGCGCCAGAAGTCTGGCAAACCGGTGTAGATAGTTTGGCTGTGGTTACTGCAATTACAGAAGCTGAAGACTATGTGGACTCTGTAGATACTTTTAAAACTATTATGTCTGATTAGTGCCCTTCGATAAGCTCAGGGTGAAGTAGTTTTTTAGATGGTGAAAACAGAGTAGCTCAGGCGGAAGTAGTTTCTTAAGTGCTGAAAATAAAGTTACTCATGCTGAGCTTGTCGAAGCATTTGCAAACATTCACCCATCCCCAAAAAACAAAAAAGCCGGCATAATGCCGGCTTTTTTATAGCAATCTATTGATTAACGAATAGAAGCCATGAACTGAGATAATGCTGCGATATCTTCGTCAGTTAATTTCGCTGCGATGTTTCTCATCATTGAACCTCTGTCGTTGTTACGAGCACCTGAACGGAATTGCTCTAACTGAGACTTCAAGTAATCTGCATTTTGACCAGCAATACCTGGGAACATCGCGTTTTCCATGCCTTTACCGTCAACAGAGTGACATGCAGCACAAGCAGTGATGCTACGTGTATTGTCACCAGAGAAGTATAATTTCTTACCTACTTCGTTAGCTTCAGCGTTTGCTGGACGTAGCTCTTGTGAAGCGAAGAATGCAGAAAGATCTTTGATATCTTGATCAGATAAGCTAGCAACCATTGGGTACATTACTGCGTTATCACGACCTTCTTTACCTTTCTTGAAGTCATGGATTTGTTTCACTAAATAAGCTTCACCTTGACCTGCAAGTGATGGGTGCATAGGAAGTGCTGCATTACCATCAGCACCGTGACACGCTGCACATGTTGCTGCTAGTGTTTTACCTTTAGCAATATCGCCACCAAATGACTTAGCCGCTACAGGTACTGATGCTTTTACGTCAGCAACTGCCGCTGTATCTTTGAAGTAAGCACCGATATCAGCGATATCTTCAGCTGTCATGTTGCCAGCTACTTGGTTCATAACAGCATTGTGGCGAGAGCTTGCCTTAAATGCTGCTAATTGCTTTTCAATGTATTCAGCGTGTTGGTTTGAAAGATTCGGGTTGATTAATACATCACTGTTACCATCTTCACCGTGACAACCGATACAAGAAGTAATACCACGTGCTTTGTCACCATGGATGTATAAAGACTTACCTTTAACTGGGTCTGGCTTGTAAGCTGCTGGTGCTGCTGCCGCTACTGCTGCAGGTGCTGTACCTGAAGCTGCTGCTGAATCACCACCTTTTGAAGAACCGTCAATGTTGAATGTTGCAAAGTAAGCAGCAACGTCAGCCATATCTGTATCTGATAAAGGCATTGCCATTGGCGCCATTACAGGGTCTTTACGATCGCCAGATTTAAATGCTTTTAATTGCTTAACAATGTAGTCAGCGTGCTGACCAGCAAGGTTAGGGTACATATCAGTAGAACCGATACCATTATTACCGTGACATGCTGCACAAACGGCTGCTTTTGTTTTGCCTGCTTCTGCGTCGCCCGCTAAAGCATTGGCATTAGATAACATACCTAAGCCAAGTACGACTGAAACTAATACTTTTTTCATGATTGCTCTCTGTTTTACTTGCGCTTGATAAGCCCGAGTTCAAGCGATTTGACTGTTTTTAATAACGCGGCATTTTACACCATTACGCTCATTATTTAATAGCTCAGATTAAAAAAAACATCAAAAAAAGTACGGATTTAGCAAATTCTAGACAAAAGTCTATATAATAGAGAGCAATGTATAAGCAAATTGGTAATGATTTTGTCTGCTGAACAAATAAATTTGAACAAAGCTGCCTTTTCGATCAGTGCACCTGATATCAGTAAACTGCCGTCGGATACAGGAATTGAAGTAGCTTTTGCTGGCCGCTCAAACGCGGGTAAATCGAGCGCTCTTAATACGTTAACTCGTCAAAAGAGTTTAGCAAGAACGAGTAAAACACCAGGGCGAACTCAGCTCATCAACGTATTTTCTATTACTGAAGATCAGCGTCTAGTTGATTTACCGGGCTATGGCTTTGCTAAAGTACCGATGGAAATGAAGAAGAAGTGGCAGCGTGCATTGGGTGAATACCTGGAGAAACGTGAGAGTCTTCAAGGTTTAGTTGTATTGATGGATATTCGTCATCCATTAAAAGACTTGGACCAAGATTTAATAGAGTGGGCAGCGGATTCTGAATTACCTGTTTTAGTGTTGTTGACCAAGTCAGATAAATTATCACAAGGTAAAGCTAGCGCAGAAGTGTTGAAAGTTAAGAAACATTTAGCATCACTTAACGCCGATATTAAAGTACAAGCTTTCTCTTCGCTTAAACGCACTGGTGTTGATCAAGCTACAAATGTGATTTGTACTTGGTTAACTGAAGGTGTTGAAGCTATTGAAGAATAGTTAATTCTCTTAATCATCAACAATGGGTTGACAATAAAGGTTAACTCATTGTTAATATGATACAAAAATATACATTACAGGGACGTTATGAAATATATCATTCTTTTGATATTGCTCAGCTTTTTGGCTGCGTGTAATTCTACTGTCAAATCAATCAAAACCGACCAAGATACTATCTTAACCAATGACACCGGCTACATACTCATGGGTGTTGAAACTAATCGTCAGCTCAAGTCGATTAAACTCTCGGGACCTGAAACTATTTCATTTTCCCATCAAGACCTTAAGCATGGAAAAAACTATATTCTAGTTAACGTAGAGGCCGGTGATTATTTCATTGAAAAGATAGATGTTAATCGCAGGTGGCGTGCCAAACTTGACGATGAAGACAATTGGTTGATTAGGGTTGAGCCAGGAAAAGTGAACTATGTAGGCCATCTAGAATTTAAATCAAAGGGGTTTTGGTTTATGTATTATGAGGCTGAATTAGTGAACAAATCATCATATGCTTTGGAGCACATGGAGAACAATTTCTCAAACATCCTTTCCAGTCGCGAAATTTTCTATGGTGGACCGGGCACCGATGAATTTTTCAAATACATACCGAATATCAAACGTGAAGGAGAGGAATAATGAGAATCTTTCTATTGTTATTGCTTCTTATTCTAGGTGCTCCTCTTCAAGCAAAGCAACTTATTGATAGTAAGGTATTGTTTGACAATGCGGTTTACAGTCAAGTGATGTTGTCTTCTGAAGGTAACTATATTTCTTATGTTGAGAAAGCTGAAGACAAAAGAGTTATTTCACTTTTTAATATCAAGAGTAAAGATGTTCACACGCTGCTAACTTTGGACAGTGGAGAGATCATTTCGGACTTTGCATGGTTAAATGAAGAGCAAGTTTTTTTGACATTAAAACAAGACGGAAGACTAAATAGCTATATAGTTGATATCGACCTTGTTAATCCGATGACTATTGATAACTTCACTAAAATAAAAGGGGTTGATGTCATTAATACGCTGCCGTCTGACCCTCTTCATGTGATGATAACCCTAGGCCCCAATAAGAAACGAAAAAAGAAAAAACTCGTCAAGCTCTCTATAGAACAACTTAAACAAGGAAACTATGAGCATGGTGCAGTCTTAGATACGGTAGCTAACAATCTTGAAAGATACGTATATGATGACAATTTGCATCGGATTATTAAAATTGAATTTGACGAAGACAATGAAAAAGTTGCAATCAAATGGCGAAAACTCGGGAGTCGAAAATGGCAACTGGTTTTTGAGCTAGAAGATCAAGATGACTACTTCTATCCAGAAACGTTTATTGATGATACCAGATTGGCCATTCTTTCAAATAAGCACACTGATAAAATTGCACTTTATGAATTTGACCTTGCTACTCAAACATTGGGTAAAAAACTTTTTGAACATGGCGATTATGATTTAGTCAGTGCAGAGTTCAATCTACAAGGGCAATTAGAGTGGGTAAGTTATTTTCAAAAAGGAAAATTGACTAGGCATTATCTTAATGAAGACAAAATGGGTCTACAAAAGCGTCTACAAAAAACGCTAAATGACCAAATGGTCTTTATTGTTGATACTCATAAACAGAAAAACATTAGCCTCATTTATACCGAAGCCTCAAACATACCCGGTGACTATTATCTATACGATCATGCTAACGATCGCTTAGAGCATATATTTAATGCTTTTCCTGAGCTTAAGGACCTATCGTTTGCTAAAACAAAGAACATCATGGTCAAAACTGTTGATGGAACGGTGTTAGAAGCATTTTTAACTAAGCCCATTTCAGACGATAAGAATACGCTCTTAGTCATGCCGCATGGTGGCCCTATTGATGTTCAAGAAACCGATGGTTTTAATCAAGAGATTCAATATTTAGTAAACCGCGGCTTTTCTGTTTTAAGGGTTAATTTTAGAGGTTCATCAGGTTTTGGTAAGGCATTCCTACATCAGGGTGTTGGCCAGTTTGGCAAACGAATCGAAGAAGATATTTCTGCCGTTGTTGATCATGTCTTAACCGACGAAAAATATGACAATGTTTGTTCTATTGGATCAAGCTATGGAGGTTACTCGGCAATGATGCTGGCGATTAAGCACCCTGATATTTATAAGTGTGTTATCGCTGCTTACGGTATTTACGATTTGCCATTACTTTTCAATTCAAGTAACTACAAAGCAACGGATGAATATAGAGAAATGGTCGCAAAAGTTGTTGGTGAACAAAGTGAGGAACATCGTAAATATTCTCCATTATACTTGCTCGATCAGCTAGAAGCCCCCGTTCTTCTAATCGCTGGAGACAAAGACAAAATATCCGGTGTAGAGCAATCAAACCGATTAAAATATCTACTCAAAAGACATGGCATTCCTGTGGAGTCTGTCTTTTATCGACACGTTGGTCACGGCCATCATAATTGGTACGGTGAGCGCCATCAGTCAGCACTTGTCGTGGATTTTCTGTTAAGGAAATTAGCGCTTCCACTTCCACACCAAACTGAATTGTCAGATCACGACAAAAAAATCTTGAAAGAAGAGTATATTCAGCTTGGTGATGTATTGGACAATAATCGTTCGGTGAACAGAGAAGATGGCCGTTCATTGCCTTATTATCATGTTGCCGCAGAGTTGGGAGATGCACGCTCATTATTTAATTTTGGTGCGTATTATCATCGCGGCGAAGAGGTTGAAAAGAATATCTCCAAAGCCATTGAGTATTATGAAAGGAGCGCCGATCTAGATGCAGAATTTGCTCATCGTCGACTAGGTAACCTCTATTACAGAGGCAAACTAGTTGCAACTGATATTGATAAAGCGTTTGAACATTACCAAAAAGCTTATGAATTAAAAGGTGACAATGTTAACCGTTTAAATTTCGCAAAAATGCATTGTTTAGGAGCAGGTATAGAAAAAGACGTTTCAAAATGCGTTGAGCTACTTAAAATCAACTCGATTGAAGGGCTTAGTTATGATGATAAAAGTGAACTAAAAAGCTATCGCCGCGAGCTTTTTGCGCAAGTATTTGCAGAAGGAATATATGAACAAGATGAGTTGAAACTGCTTAATTCCTTATTGACTGAAATGTATAGCCTTAACTTTTTTGAGTATAAATTTGACGTTGACGAAACAGGTTTTTTCAAATTTGAAGAAAGTGAACGCTATGGTAGGAAAGGTGAATACGTTCAAGTGACAGAAGAGAACGTATATACGCGCCCAAATGATGAGGAATTAACATTTGGTGTCTATTTCACAACGAATAAGCCAGGCATTGATAATCGAAAAGACAGAACGGCAGTTATCATTTATTGGACGAGTATTGACGAGAATGGAAATCATCAACGTGTTCATTCATCTATTTTATGGGGTAGTCCTAGAGATGATTGGAATTCGCTGTATACATCTCTTGCTGAAGATGAGGCAACGAAATATCAACTCAAAGTCTACAATTTGAATCGTGAACTTGTTCACCAACAAGAATTTACTATCCAATAGAAAGGGCGCATTAAGCGCCCTTTTTTTGTTATTTATAAACCACTTAAGAAATTCTACTTGGACATCCGGTGGTGTGATATTCATACCATGACATCAAGCTTGGTACTTTATGCCAAACTTTATTCAAAGCGTATGAGTGCTTGTAGAAAGGCTGTCGATTCCCCTCATAAACATGTGCAAATAGACTAGATGAACATTCTCTTTCTTTAGCTGCTTTTGCTAAACCATACCTGACAACCACTTCACCTGCTCCCTGTTTTAACAACTGAGGGCGACAAGCAAAACTATAGGAAGGCACGTCTCCCACATTGCCACAAATGTAGAGCACTTTTTCCGTATTATTATTTTGGTAGTGATAACGAATAAACAACTCATTATCTGACTCAGATTCAATAACAGCAGACACAATTTTAACGTCACTAAGGGCAAATGATTCTCTTTGTTCATCGACAGAAATCAGAGACTCGCCGTTTCGTATCGGGCCTGTTAGTTTGTCAGCTAAAAGCATTTGGTAGGTGACGGCGATAATTAAGATAGTTAGCAAAGGTATAATCACACGAATCATTATGTAGTCTCCTTAGCATTTACAGGCAGTGCAAAACGGACTTTCTTAATTTCACCTATGCGGCCTTTATATCTATTGTCTTTAATGTGATCAAAAGAAAGCTGTAAGTCTACTTCTGAAGGCAGTTCCAAAGGCTTATCTTTATCCATGATAGTAAACAGCATTGCAGAACGATTGTTGCCAGTTTTTATGGAGAAGGATTGCCCATAAGTATTTTGCCCCGCTAGACTTGCTGATAGTTTGATCTCTTGGGCAGGTGCAGTATTCGTGCTGGTGTAATGAAAATCCATTTCCAGCAAAACCCCGCTATTATTAGCCTCAACAAGTGTTATATTGGTAATGCTCCAAGGTTGACCTTGTTTCAATTGGTCTTGGTATATCACTTCATTAATTGTGGTCGGCGGAAGAATAAGATCAGTATTGCTAGCACTCGAATCTAAAATCGGTTTAGCGAGAATAAAAAGACAAACCAGCACTATTGAACAGGCTAGGCTAATGATAAGTTCTATTTGATATCTGGTATTCATATCACCTCCATATGTTTAGTTAATAATTACTCTAAAGCCTTTTTTTCTTGTCAATACAGCCTAAATCCCGTTCAGGTGCAATAGCGTCACGGACACATTGTTTAAGTTCTGTGATTTCTGGAAATCGGCCTTTTTCCTTTCTCGACCAAATAATTTCATCATTAGCAATTATTTCGAAAATACCACCAGTACCTGGCAGCAAGGAGAGTTCGTCAATTTCTTGATCAAAGGTGGTTAGTAATTCTTGTGCCATCCAAGTAGAGCGCATTAGCCAGCGACATTGAACACAGTATTTAATAGAAATTTTATTCATCGTATTTAAGATTTAATTTACATCTCTATAGAGAGTAATAGATAGCGAAAACGATTTAAATTAAAAAGAAATGTCAAATTGTAAGCAAAAAAAAACCGATGATTAAAAATCATCGGCTGGTTAGCTTTGGGGAAAGCTAGAATATTAAATTATTACAACAGGCGTTCGCTAGGGAACGGAATGCATTATAGAGTAAACATTCTATAAAAGTAAAGTGTTTACTCTAAAAAAATTAAAAAAAGGTCGGATGAGTTTGATTTTTAATCTGTTGAGGATGAAGCGTAATTGGGATAATCTTAACTAAATCAGAATATTATAGAAGTCGGTGTTAATTCAATATCGACAAATAATTATTTAAGGGAATTAAAATGTACAGGTATGTATTTGTAGCTTTGTTAGCCGTCTTACCATTTTGTTCATTTGCCGACTTATTAAGTGATGAATTGGTTAAAGAAGAAAACTCCTGCTTCAGCTGGATATTTGAAGACTACGATACTTGGAGGTCGACGGTAGAAAAGGCACGGAGCAATCAAGCTGAAGACAAAGAAAAACTGAAACAAGCTATGGAAAAGTTTGATCAGACTTTTGGCAAAGATCAATTCACTAAGTATAAGCAAAATTTAGCCTGTAGTACTTTTAAGTATGAAGTTGATGGTATTGATGTTCATGGCTTTTACATTAGACCAACAAAAGCCGCTAGCGACTTACCTATTTTGGTTTACAACAGAGGTGGCAATCAAAACTTTGGTCGGGTTAACTTTCCCCGAATGATGTTAGATCTTTTTCCAATCGCACACGAGGGTTTTGCCATTATTGGTACCCAATATCGAGGTACGCAAACCAAAAATACCTTACTCGACGAATTTGGTGGCGCGGATGTTAATGATGTGATGGCGTTAATTGATATGATCCCTAGTTTACCGAATATCGATAAAGACAGAATTGGCATGTATGGCGTTAGCCGTGGAGGGATGCAATCTTTCTTGACGCTAAAAAGAACAAATCAAGTTAAAGCGCTAGCTGTTCTTGGTGGTGCCAGTGACCTTGCCAAGGAACTTGAGTTTAGGCCTTTTATGGAAAAAGTGTATAAGCGCCAGATCCCTAATTATTTGGAAAACAAAAATGCTGAATTAACAAAGCGTTCAGTGGTCAACTGGATACCAAGTTTACCTAAAACGACGCCGATACTCTTGTTACATGGTGAAAGTGACAAGCGAGTATCCGTGCAAAGTTCAATCACACTTGCTGAGTTGTTTGCAAAACATGAAATTCCACACAAATTAGTCATTTATCCAAACGATAATCATGGGTTGTATTACAACAAAGGCAACGCAGATAAAGAGATTGTTGAGTGGTTTATAAAACATCTTTGATGTAATTAGCGCTAGTGACAATGTAGTCAATAGTCAGTCGTAATCCATTTCACATATGTGTTAAAAGCATTGGCTTAAGCGCTAGGAAAGTTTTACTATTTACGCACTTTATTGCAAATGCAATTTATTGATAGTGGTTTCATTCCTTGGAGCAAAAATGAAATTTTTAAAAAATGTCACTTTAAGCGCATTGTTATGTGTTTTGAGTGCGCCATTAATGGCTGAACAATCACCGATCACTAAGCAGCAGAAAGAAACTGCTGAGCAGTTAATGAAGACTGCGCTTAAAAGTGATCTAGCGTTTAATATTGTTGAGTCGCTAACTACTGAGATAGGCCCTCGCTTAGGTGGTTCTGAAGCTGAAAAGCGTGCACGTGATTGGGGAGTGGAGCTAGGTAAAGAGTTGGGGTTTGATAAAGCTTCTATTGAAGAATTTACCATGCCATTTTGGGACAGAGGTCACTTACATATTGCTTTGACTTCGCCGTATAACCAAGAATTATACGGTTCAGCACTTGGTGGCGCAGCGCCAAGTAAAGAAGAAATCAATGCGCCAATCGTTTACTTTAGAGATATTCATGCGTTGACGGCGGTAAAAGATGGCACTTTGAAAGGCAAAGTTGCTTTTGTTGATGGCGAGCCTATGGTTAAAAGCCAAACCGGTGCTGGATATGGTCCATCAAATCAAAAACGTAGAATTGGTTGGAAACACGCAGAGCGTGGTGGTGCGAGCGCTTTGATTATTCGTTCTGTGGGTTCAGATTCACATCGTTTTCCTCACACCGGCATGATGAGTAAAAACGGCGACAAATGGGCAAAAATACCTGTTGTTGCTATTTCTAATCCTGATGCGGATCACCTAAGGCGATTACATAACTTAAACAAGCCTCTGTCGATTTCGCTTCATTCTGGTTCTGATTGGAAAGGTGATGTGACTAGCGGCAACGTTGTGTTGGATATAATTGGCAGCGAAAAGCCGGAAGAAATTGTATTAATCGGCGGGCATTTAGATAGCTGGGATTTAGGCACGGGTGCAGTTGATGACGGTGCTGGTATCGCGATTACGACTGCCGCAGCTAAACTCATTGCAAACTTACCTAAACGTCCAAAACGTACTATTCGTGTTGTAATGTTTGGCGCTGAGGAAGTGGGACTTTTAGGTGCCTTTGCTTATGCCAAACAACATAAAGATAATCTTCACAACCATGTACTAGCAACAGAGTCTGACTTTGGTGCGAGAAACATTTGGCAGATTGTTTCTAATGTGAACCCTGAAGCGACAAAATTGGTTGATGACATTGCCAAAATTATTGCGCCTTTAGGTATTGTTCGTGGTGGTTCTGACGTGAAAGGCGGCGGACCAGATATTATTCCAATGGCTAATGCAGGTGTACCTACTATTCGCCTAAATCAAGAAGGCACAGATTATTTTGATTTACATCATACGCCAGATGACACTTTGGATAAGATAAATCCAAAAGAATTGGCGCAAAACGTAGCGGCATATGCGGCTACCATTTACTTGTTTGCTGATACAGATGTGGATTTAAAAAACAAATAGGTAAATTAGTAAGAATAATCTCAGTGAAAAAGGAGGCTATGATGGCCTTCTTTTTTTGGTTATGAGTTATCGCTATGTTTTTCACAATCAATTACTCAAAAGGGGGCAAGACTGCACCTTTTTTTAATACGGCTTAATGCCACCGGTGTTATACCTAAATACCGAGCGACATCGTTTTGCGTTAATTGTTGAGCAAGTTCAGGCTCTTGCTTAACAAAACTCATATAACGCTGTTCTGCCGAAAGCATTAAAAATTCGTATTCTCGCTGTTCTTTTTTCATTGATAATGACAACAAGGTATCAATGAGCTGCTTAGCAACTTCGTGGGATTGATGGGCAGCGGTAAATAACTGCTCAAACTTAAATCTAAATAAGACAACATCTTCTAAAGCTATTAAGTTGAACGTACAGGCTTGGCCTTTATGGGCAGCGCTTAAACTGCCTATTACATTATTCTTTTTAATGAATGACTTTATATTCTCTTTGCCTTGGTGAGACACATAATAAGCTTTTAGTAGTCCTGTTGATACATAGTACAGGCAATCATTCTTGTCGCCTTGACGAAATATATGCTGTCCTTTTCTAAACGTGCTAGACGTGCCATGCTTCTTAACAAAATCTTCAAAGTTCATTCCTTTTTACCTCAATTAAGCCATGACGGCGAATTTTTAAAGCACTACATAATAACGTGAAATATTCTTTTCAGTTTTAACCTAGGTTAATGCTGCCGATTATCAACTGAGTAGATTATTACTTGATTTAGCAAATTAAAGGAATATCTATGAAATTGATACAAAAAACTATTGTTATCACTGGCGGCACCTCAGGTATAGGGCTTCATCTAGCTCGCACACTCAGTGTTAACAATAATGTCATTGTTATTGCTCGTCCTAGTCGTCGTTTGGATTGTTTGGCACAAATGAATCAGTCTTTATCGGTTTATCCAGCGGATTTGTCAGACCCAAACGAATATGAGCAGGCGGTTGACTTTATTGTTAAAAAACATAAAAAAATTGATGTGCTGATAAATAATGCTGCTGTGCAGCATACTGCAACGTTTCTTGATGATGATTTTGACTATGACACCATCAAACCTGAGATACATTTAAATTTTACCGCGATATGCGCGTTGAGTTACCTGTTTTTGCCAGCGCTTTTGAGTAATCAACATCAGTCTTTAATCGTCAATATTAATTCTGGTTTGAGCCTCGCTCCCAAAACAAATTCTGCCGTCTACTGTGCAACAAAAGCAGCCATGAATGCTTTTTCTCAAAGCCTCAGTTATCAGCTAGAAGACACGAATGTCGATGTTGTTCAGGCGTTCTTGCCAGTTGTCGACACGCCAATGACTTTGGGCCGAGGGAGCAACAAAATGCCGGCTAAAGAGGCGTCTTCGAAGATTATTACTGGCATCGAAAACGGGAAAGCCGCTATAGACGTCGGTAAGGTGAAAATACTACGGCTGTTATTCACACTAGCTCCGCCACTAGCCAGAAAACTAATGAGGAGATTTTGATTGTGAAGAAAATAATAAATTGGCTAGTTTTTGGGGGAGCGATACAAATGGCAATAATAAACCAAGTGAACGCTAAGAGTATTTCAGTCACAGTCAACAATATTGATATAGGCCGCCCGGGCGTGGTTTTAGTGATGTTGTTTGGCCGTGAGGGGTTTCCTAAAGATCACGGTCAAGCACTTGTTATTAAGTCTCAAACCGCCGAAAAAAATGAGCTTGTGTTTAATTTTGATGTAGCGCTTTCTGAATTCGCAATCAAAGTACTGCATGACGAAAATGAAGATGGCAAAACAACTAAGGATTGGACAGGGATTATTCCGGCTGAAGGCCTAGGGTTTAGCAATGGGGCGAAGTTGGGAATATTTGGACCGCCAAGTTTCAAAAGGTCAGCTCTCCAAATAGAAGAAGTTAATAGTGATTTGTCTATTTCTGTTATTTATCCCTAGTGTTAGGAGTCAACAATTATGAATGCACTTCTGAAAATTATGCTGAGTTTGGCACTGTTCTTTGCTTCTACTTTTTTATTGCTCAAGTCTACTGGCATTATCACGATAGAGAAAATTGAAACTTGGTTAGTACTTGCTCGGTCCACAGATATTAAATACGTAATGGTCATCGTTATAGGGCTTCTTTTCGCCGACTTATTTGTTGCTGTCCCTACATTGACGGTAATGATATTAGGTGGCTTTTTTCTTGGTGCCAATTTAGGCGCAGCAGTAGCAATTTGTGGTTTGTTATTAGCGGGTTCGTGTGGTTATGTTGTTAGTCATCGATACGGTTACCTGTTATTAAATCAACTTGTAAAAGAGCCAATTAAACGTAGACAAGCCGTTGACATGTTTCAGCAACATGGCGCAATTTTAATACTGTTGTCTAGAGCAATGCCAATATTACCAGAAGTCTCAGCTTGTATGGCTGGACTAACAAAAATGCCTTTTCCTAAATTTATTACACTGTGGCTTTTAAATTCAGTTCCGTATGCCGTGATTGCATCGTATGCTGGATCGATTAGTTCTATTGATAATCCTTTGCCCGCAATTTTGACTGCGATAGGTTTAACAGCTATCTCTTGGTTTGGCTGGTTAATATTTAACAGGTCGAGAAAAAGCGTCATCCGTAGATACTAACAATAGATACCTTACGATTAAGGAAAATAGATATATAGAGTGCCTTTTTTGATTATTACATTTGATATACTCAGCTTTTCAATGCAAAAGCAATGACGTTTTAGCGTTAACTTTATATCTATTTTTCAATTTATTAGGAATATTTCTTGAAAAGATATAAAGTGAAAAACTATATTTTTTAAACGGTTACGTTAGTTGCAACCGCTGGTTGACAAAAAACCAAGTGAGCTTGCTAGTGTGCAACTACTCGTTTTTCTATTGTGATGGCTAAATTACTGACGAAGGATAATTACCGATGATTTTAGCGGATAAAATAATTAAATTAAGGAAGCAATTAGGCTGGTCACAGGAAGAGTTAGCAGAAAAAGTTAACGTATCAAGACAATCTGTTTCAAAGTGGGAGAGCGCAAATAGCATTCCTGATTTAAACAGAATTATTATGTTGGCTGAGCTATTTGAGGTATCAACAGACTTCTTATTGAAGGATGAAAATAAAGCCTTTGAATCGAATTCAGAAGTGAGCTCAAAAGATGCAAGCTTTCACCAAGTGAGCATCGAAGAAGCCACTACGTATGTAGAAAGTAAAGTTGAGATTGCGAACATCAACACGAAGGGTTCAATTTTGTGTGTTTGTTCTGTTGTGCCGCTTTTCTTTTTCTTGGCAATGGCGGAGTCTGGCCGTATGGGCATCACAGGTGATATGGCAGCTGCTATCGGTATTATTAGCATTTTGGTTATTGTTGCTTTTGCGGTTAGTGTTTTTCTCAAAACCAATCAATTTGATAAAGATATAGAGTTAATTGATAACGAAAAGTTTGAATTGTCTTACGGTGTTCACAGTGTTTTTCAGGAGAAGTTAGAAAGCTATAAACCTGCGTACAACCGAAGCTTATCGATAGGTACGTTTCTATTTATTGTCAGCTTTGTGCCTTTAATGTTAGGAGCCATTTTTAACGGTCAGTCAGAGACCATTTTAATGATGTTGATTGTCTTGATGTTTATTATTTCTGCTGGAATATTCATCGTTTCACCTGCTTCAGCAAAGCTTGATGCATATAACAATATTCTTAAAGAGAGCTTCGCCAAAAAAGAAAAGAGTAAACGAGCGAAGCGTGCTGAAAAACTAGCCGCATTCTACTGGCCTCTGTTGATAGCTGTGTATTTAGGTTGGAGCCTATGGACGATGGCATGGGGAACCACTTGGATTATATGGCCTGTTGGCGCTGTTTTATATGTTGCGCTACTTGGTTTAATGGAGCTATTTGAGAAAGAAGAATAAGTGGATAGAGGTAAGGTGAATCTCAGTTTACACCTTACCTCTATTCCATAATGAATAGGCGATTAACTAGCTTTCTTAAAAAGTAACGTCATGCGATTAGATTCACCAATAGCATCAACTTGTTGCTTTTTATCGTCATTGTCTGCACCAAGATAAGTGGGTGGCAAACGCCAAACGATGTCAGTCTCAGATGGTTTGTCTTTAGCGTTATTATTGATGTTTGAGCTTGCCACAAATTCAAAACCTGCTTCTTTAAAGGCTTTTTTGACTGCACTCATTTTCATGTAACCACGACCACCATCAGCACTAGCGTCTGATGAATATTCAGGTATTTGATGTTGTACAACACCTACATAGCCATCTTTCTTTAACATACGGTGAGTTGTTTTTAGTGCTTGAGAAAGTGTATTAGCGTCCTTTTCAAAACGACTAAGGTTGTGCAGAGCACGAATGAATAAAACACGATCTACCGTTTCATCCAATGAACTTGGCACGGTTGAAAAAGTATATCCATCACTCTTAATGCCATTTTTGGTAAAGCCTTCTATCAAAGAAGGAAACTTTTTGGTTGATGCGATACGTTCATCAATGAACTTCTGTTCAAAAAAACCGAATAAAGGCCACATGTCGTCATTGTAATTCAGGGCATAAAGAGAACCCTTTGGTCCTAGATAGTTTGCAAGAATGTTGCTATACCAGCCACCACCAGGCAGTGCTTCTGCGACAACCATTCCTGGTGCTACTTTAAAAAAGTGAAGGGTTTCGACGGGATTTCTGCTGTTATCTCTTGCTCTGTCTTTTTCTGATCTGCTATTTACAGACTGAATTAGTGATTTCTTGTCTACCTTTACTTCGCTACCTGCCATTGCCGCAGGGCTTGCCGCTAGCATTGTGCCAACAGCAGTTAACAGTAAAGTAGGTAAAAAGTGTCTTCCAAACATATTATCTTCCTCTAGTTTTTTATTAGATGTACTTCTGTGTCTTTTAATTGATTTTAATGAAAACTTGAATACCTAATCATAGATAGGCTGGAGAGATTTTTAATTTCTCAAGCAAATGTAAGGAAATATGATTTTTTGCCATAGAACTATTAAGAGTGAGGGCTCTTAATAGTTCTGATAAAGCAATAGAAGTTAGTTACCTATTAGTCCGTTGATATGAGCCACAACGCTTCTACCTAATGCGCCCAATGAATAGCCGCCTTCTAACATAGAAACTATTCGGCCATTTGCGTGTTTATCTGCGATTGCCTTTAGTTCGCCAGTTATCCAACGGTAATCTACCTCGGTCAAACTCACTTGTGACATATCATCTTCAAGATGAGCGTCAAAGCCAGCTGAAATAAAGATCATCTGTGGTTTAAACGCTTCTAATTGAGGCAACCATTTTTCAGTGATAGCCTTTTGAAAGTCAGGGCCTTTAGTCACCGCGGGTAATGGTGTGTTAATGATTGGTGGCGTATCACTTTCTTGCATTTCAAACGGATAGAAAGGGTATTGATATGATGAACAAAACAATATGCCTGATTTATCTTTAACAATGTTTTCGGTGCCGTTGCCGTGGTGCACATCAAAATCAACGATCGCAACACGCTCCAAGTTATACTCTTTTTGTGCATACAAGGCTGCGATAGCGATATTGTTAAAGAAACAAAAACCCATGCCTTTATCTCTCTCCGCATGATGGCCAGGTGGGCGAGTGATACAAAACGCGGTCGATAGCTTCTCTTCCATGATCAAGTCGACGGCATTTACACCTGCACCAGCAGAGTGAAGCACAGCCGTTAATGTTTGTGGATTCATTGAAGTATCATCGTCAATGCGAAAGATACCTTCAGTTGGGGCATTATCAAAGATGTAATCAACATATTCCTTGTCGTGAGCAAGTGAAATCAGATCTCGCTCAACGGGTGTTGAATCTAGTTGACGTACAACGTATTCAAGGCCACTTCTGATCAATTGATCTTGAATCGCTGATAACCTAGCGGGTGACTCTGGGTGGTGTTCACCCATCTCATGGTCACTACAGCGATGGTGACTGATAATGCCTACTGTCATAATCCTTTATCCTTAATCGTTATTTTCTAGGGAGAGTGTTAGGCTAACTTCGTCTATTTCTTCTGAGTAACCTCTGATAAAACCAGCGTTTTCGAAAACCTTTAACATAGGCGCATTATCTCTACGTACGCAGGCTACTAGCTTAGAAAGCCCACGCATTTTGGCTATCTTTATCATTTCGGCTAGTAACGTTGTTGCAATGCCTTTACCACGCTGAGACTCTTTGATGACAAACGCTACTTCTGCACTGTTGGTGCTTTCTATGTAGTAGTAGCGGCCAACTGCTTGAATGACTTCACTTGGATGAACTTTATTGGTAAAGCAAAGTGCTAAGTCTTTGTGTTGATCAACGCTAACCAAATCACATGACTTCTCGCGAGTCATGTTGGTTGCATGATAGTTGTAGCGCATGATCACTGTTTCTTTCGAGTGTGAATAGAAAAACTCTTGCAGTTTACGCTCATCTGCTGGTGCCAATGGGCGTAAGATGAATTCTGTGCCTCCTAACATAACCTTTTTCAGTTCTACCGGACCAAGTTCAGGTACAGATGTTGGTGTATTGTCTTGGTATTCAGGCACCCAATAGTGTTTGCGAACATCGTTTAACAATTGCTCTCTGAATTTAGGGTGGGCAATTCTAATAAGCTCTAATGCACGTTCTCTAATGTTTTTACCAATTAGATTAGCGACACCGTATTCAGTGACAACGTATGCAACATGGCCACGTGATGTGACGACACCGCCACCTTCGGTAATGTGAGCAACAATTTTAGAAATTTTGCCATCTTTGGTTGTTGAAGGAAGGGCGATAATCGGCTTACCACCTTTACTTAACCAAGCGCCACGAATGAAGTCTACTTGTCCACCAATACCACTATAAAATTGATGACCGATTGAGTCTGAAACGACTTGCCCGGTTAAATCAACTTCAATAGCGCTGTTGATTGATACCATGTTGTCATTGCGAGAGATATTGATTGGCGAGTTAATGTGCTCAGCAGGATAAAATTCAACATGTTGATTATTATCAACAAAATCATAAAGGCGCTGCGTACCCATACAGAAAGTAACAACACTTTTTCCTTTGTGGAAGGTCTTTTTGCGGTTGTTAATGACACCGCCTTCGATTAGGTCAATAACACCGTCAGAGATCATCTCACTATGTAAACCTAGGTCTTTGTGGTTTACAAGATAACGTAATACAGCATCTGGGATCTTACCAATGCCCAACTGTAGCGTAGAACCATTTTCTACAAGGGTTGCTACATACTGACCAATACGTTCGCTAACTGGATCGATTTCAGGTATTGGCAATTCCGGCAATGCTTCTTCATGTTCTAACCACGCATGGATTTGATTAACATGAACAAAACTGTGGCCATTAGTACTAGGCATATTAGGGTTTATCTGAGCAACCACATATTTAGCTGACTTAACCGCTGACATCACAACATCAACACTGACGCCAAGTGAACAATAGCCGTATTTATCTGGTGGGCTTACCATGATCAAAGCAGCATCAAGTGGCATGATATCTTCTTTGAACAATGTTGGGATTTCTGAAAGAAAACATGGCGTATAGTCGGCTCTACCTTCAGCTACCGCTTCTCTAACATTTTTGCCACCAATGAAAAAAGAATTTACCTTAAATAAATCGCTATATCGTTTCTCAGCCCAAACATTGTCTGAAAGCGTCAAAATATGTACTGTTTCGATATCGTGTAGCTCTTGACTGTTATCGATTAAGTCTTTGACGAGAGCGTTAGGTACGGCTGCGTTAGAGCCGATGAAAATACGATTTCCTGAGCTTAGAAAATCTTGCCAACGAACGGTTGAAGCGTCTTTATTTTTAAGTGTCATAAACGTACTAAATTCTTTGTGAAATAAACATTAATCGCGGATATTAAATCATAGCTACAGCAAGCACTTTTTGATTTAGCGCAAGCTCAGCAAAGTATGCACAAACAACGGGTTAATTAATATCACACGCTTTCAATTATGTATTGTTCAATAGTTAAAAATTCTTGTTGCTTAAGGCCTAATAAACCGGCTAGCACCATAGCCGCTTTGCGTTCTGTTTCGTGATAATTGTTGTCGCAAATTGACAGTTTAATTATCTGTTCAATGGCAAATTGTTTAGCTTGTTTTGAGGTTATTGCTTGGCAGAGTTGGTCTAGCTTCTGCTGCTTAAATAATTCTTCATCCAGGCGCAGGTGATGTTCTTGGGTGAAATAAGTTAGATAATCTAACTCTGCTTGTTCGATTTTTCCGTCAGCTTGCGAAATAGCATTGAGCAAATACATCAATGCTACTTTTTCATCGACAGAAATTGTCTCATCAAGATCCATGATGTCAGTCTCTTTTGAACTCGTACCAACTATTCTAGAACAACTGATGAAGATAATGGAGAGGATATTGGCAATCTTCGACCAAAGTCTCGGATTGCCAGATAGTTAACCATTTACGGCTTGTTTTTCTGTTTCAGTAAATAGTTGGTCTTCTAAAGAGCGGCCTTTGATTAATTGTCTATATTTAACGGCATTGTCTGCTAGAAAACGCAGCAGTTGCTGATCAAAATAAGGGTCAATCTTGTCATCATAGGTAATAACGTATTCCATGCGCTGCGACTGCTCTATATGTTCAACAACGGGCAAAGCGTGCAATTGTGCATGTAAATCTGCTGACAACTCTTCTAGTAACTGAATCGTCAAATAGCCAGCGTTATTACTTACTTCAGCTATTTGTTGTTGAATCAGTTTACCGTGATCTAGATAAAGAACCGTGCTACAAAGTTTCTCAAGTTCATCTAAGTTATGAGAGCTCACCATAAAGGTCGCTTCATTTGATAGTTCACTTATCAATTTTCGGATAGCCCTAGCATTAACTGGGTCCAATCCAGCTGTCGGCTCATCGAGCAAAATCAATTCGGGTTTACCTAGCAATGATTGCGCGATTGCGACACGTTTCTTCATACCGTGGCTGAGTTCTTGAGGTTTTACATGCTTACTCTCTGACAAACCTACCAATGAAAGCACTCTTTCTGCTTCCTCTATCCCCTGACGCTTACTCATACCTTGCAGCCGAGTGAAAAATAAAAGCTGCTTGAGTACTGAAAAACGTGGGTCTAACAATGCATCTTGCGGTAACGCACCAAGCTTACCAAATAGCGCTGGCGAGTTAGCGTCATGTCCCAGGATTTTTACCGATCCTGAGGTCGGTTTTAAATAACCACATAGAATACTAAACAAGGTTGTTTTACCGGCGCCATTTGGTCCAACTAAGGCAATTGGCTCACCAGCAGGTGCAGAGAAGTTGACATTATCTAGCGCTAACTTGCTGCCGTATTGATGGCGAATATTCTTACATTCGATAATTGGGTTCATAGCGCTCTCCTGTTAAATGAAACAAATGCCAGTAAAAGTAATACGAGTGTTTGGCTCAGTGGTAATACTAAGTGTGATAGAGAACTTAATCCCCAAGAGGTGACTAAATCAAATACCTGGGCACCCAACATTACGTCATCTAGGAAATCCAATAGCGGTAAATAATAAGTGGCCACAGCAACAAGTATGTATGACAAGCCAATACCTATAATAGCTAAAAAGGTGGCTGATCTAGCTGATTGACAAAGGGCTGAAGTAAGTGCTGTTACTGCTACTACAGGTGCCAGTACTATTATCAGGTGAAATAGAATAAAACCAAAATGAGTGGCAAACGATGAAGCTAATGTAGGATCGCGATAAATAGCCATTAATGTGGCAGCAATTAATGTTGAAAATACTAAGATAGACAAAATAAATAGCTGACCTAAATAACGCCCAAAGAATAATTCAAACCTTGTACTTCTAAGCACTATGAATCGCAGTGTTCCTCGTGCACGATCTGATGAGATTTGGTCTGAGGTGATAAACAGAGCAAATAAAGGATACAAAATGAGTGAGGCTACCCAATAGACTGCCAATTCTGGCACCGGCCAAGACATTAGTTTTTCAGCGCCTACCATGCCAAATACCTGTCTAATAGCATCTTCAAATTCAGGGTTAGCAATAAACGAAGAAGCGTAATAGATCGGATAACGTAAAATAAAATACCAAACAAGAGCAAAGGCAATTAAAGCCATCCAGCCTCTCTTTGTATTAAATAATCGGGTAAGTTCGTAATTCGCAATCGTCCATGTTCTTGAATTCGATTTAGGCCGTACGGCCGTGGTTTCATTTTCGGTTAGCATATTTTGTCCTCATGTCTTCCTAGAGAAACATAAGCGATGATTGTGCCAATCTTATCTTATTGAAAAGTATATGTTTTATATCCTAAGCAAAAAACCTAAGAAGTTGATAACACTACATTTTGGTAAAATTGCCTAACTAATTCACTGCATATCGATTTCGAAAAACAGTTTTACGTATTCGAAAAATATCGTCTTAACAAACAGCTCTAAAAAATACTAACTTTAACAAAAACAGGTGCTTATGTTTTGGCACGTGGCTTGATATAGGTATTCCATTCTTTATCGATGAGGTAAACAAATGGATGTCGTAATCAAAAAAAGCTCCTCTAGCGCCAAACGTCGGATGATTATTATTGGTTTAGTCATACTGCTATTGTTAGGTGTTTGGATTGTCCTACAGCCATCAGCCAATATCAGGGTGCCAGCCGCGGATATCTGGGTTGGTGAAGTTAAGCGAGGCGACTTACAACAGTCGGTGTCTGGCTTTGGTCGACTAAAATCTAAAGAAACTAGATTACTAACTGCATATAGCAACGCAACGGTTGAAGAAATTCTGCTAAAACCCGGCGCGATAGTCACACCTGACAGCGTTTTAGTCAAATTATTCGATCCACAAATAGAACAATCGGTGAGAAGTGCCGAACGCTTGCTTACACAAATCAAAAACCAGTATTTACAGCTTGAAATCAATCAAAAGCGAGAGTTATTGTCGCAAGAATCTACGTTAGAAGTACTTCGCTCTTCACTTGAAAGTGCAAAGCTTGAGGTATCTGCACAAAGCCAGTTGATTGAGCAAGGTATTGTTTCAAATATCGATTATCAAAGACGTCTATTAGAACAGAAGCAACTCACACGCAGATTGCAAATTGAAACACAGAGAATTGAACAACTAAAAGAATTACACACGGCTAATTTGGCAATTGCCAAATCAAATATTGACGCTCAACAAGAAGCTTTGTCTTTGGTTAGACAAACTCAAGAACGATTAACGGTTAGAGCTGGCATTGCTGGCGTGATGCAATCTTTATCCGTTGAGCTAGGACAAAGTGTAAGTTCAGGGCAAGAATTAGCGCTTGTTGGCAGTATGTCTGAGCTTTTTGCATTGATAAATATTCCACAAGCGAATATGCAGCATGTTGCTATGGACCAGCCAGTAGAGATAGATACTCGTGCCGGCCTAATACAAGGCAAGGTGAGTCGAGTTGAGCCTATGGTTAACAATGGCAGTATTCAAGTAGAGGTCATGTTAACCAGTGAGCTGACAGATAATGCGCGACCAGAGTTAAACATTGCCGGAAGAATTTCTACAGGTACCTTAAAAGACGTGCTCTACGTGCAAAAACCGATTAATACAAAACAGGGTAGCCAAAGCCGACTTTATCGAATAGATGAAGATGGTCAGTCAGCTTTTGCCACCACACTTCAATTTGGCGCAGAAACAAAGGATACTATTGAGATTGTTTCTGGTGCTACCGTTAACCAGCGCTTTATCTTATCGGATACGTCTCGCTGGCAAGAACACGATGAAATAGCGATCGTGCAATAACTATCAAGGAAATAGCGATGACTAAGCAAAGCAAAATAAAACTAACGAATATCACCAAGAAATTTATTACCAGTGAAATGGAAACGCACGCGCTACAAGGTGTAGATTTAGAGATCTTTGACGGCGACTACGTTTCAATTTCAGGGCCATCAGGCTGTGGTAAATCAACACTATTGTCTATTTTAGGGTTGTTGGATTCACCAACCTCAGGACAATACATTATTGCAGGACATGATGTTAGCAACCTTTCGGTAAACGAACGAGCAACGCTGCGCAACGAACATATTGGTTTTGTCTTCCAATCGTTCAATCTGATTGATGAGCTAAGTGTATACGACAACGTTGCTTTACCACTTCGCTACCGCCAGTCTTCTTTGACTGATGCAGAGGTGAAACAGCGAGTGAATGATTGCCTTGAAAAAGTGCAAATGTCTCATCGTGCTCAGCACAAACCAAATCAACTTTCTGGTGGTCAGCAGCAGCGAATTGCTATTGCTCGAGCATTGGTCAACAACCCCGCAGTCTTATTAGTAGATGAGCCTACAGGTAACTTGGATTCTAAAAATGGTGACGCGGTAATGGAAATGCTAAGTGACCTTAATAGAGATGGAACTACGATTTGCATGGTTACACATGACCTTAGATATGCGGATATGGCAACAACTCAGTTGCATCTTCTAGATGGTACCATGGCTGAAGTATTTAACATGGAGGTAGCAGTGTAATGAAACTCTTAACCCAAGAATTTAGGTTAGCGTTTGCTAGCCTATTGAGGCTACCAAGTTTCAGCTTAACGGTTATCACTACACTGGCGGTAACCTTATCTGCACTTGCTGTAGTGTTAAACATCAACTACCTCGTACTAACAAAACCGCTGCCATACCCAGAAGCTGATAAGTTAATTGTGACCGATCAACAAGAAACAATTAATGGCAAGTCCCAATATGGCTTTCAAATATTGTCGGCACAGTATCATCTTTATTTAGATGACACTTATATTGATGAAATGGCGTTAATGTCTGTTTCAGGTGGACGCTTAAAAGATGCCAAGGATGAGCCCTACATTGATGCATTGCAAGTAACACCTGAGTATTTTTCTTTATTAGGTGTTCCTATGCATTTGGGACGCAGTTTAAATAATAAAGAGGGCGTTAATGATAAGCAAACAGTTACTGTGCTTAGCTTTGAGACTTGGCAAACTCATTTTAACGCTGATCCGGATATCATCGGTACATATACTCGTATTGGTAATGATAAATACCAAATCATTGGTGTCACCGCGGAAGACTTCTCTCAGCCGGAAGTATTTGGACGTTTTGACATAGGTGCATGGCTGAGCTTTTCTTACGAAATTTCAACGGCGAGCCATTGGAACAATATCACTGGCGGATTTAACGGTATCGCCAAATTAAAGCCTGGTGTTTCACTTGAGCAGGCTAATGCGAGTCTAGGTGAACAAATTAACAACTTGTATCAAAGCCAAGAAAACGTTGCACCTAATACTAGTATTGGTGCTCGATTTGTGCCGATCAAAAATAAGATTATCGGCGATAGTGACGAAATGGCATATGTATTATTGATTGGCGTGATCACTTTGCTATTTATCGCCGTTACTAATATTTGTAACCTTTTCTTCTCTCGAGCGGCAGAGAAAAAGCGCACAATGGCCATTCAAGCGGCGATGGGGGCTCAGCCTCGTCACTTGTTTTTAGGAATGTTTGCAGAATCGATTAGTTTAGTCATTGTTGCTTGGCTCTTGGGGCTAGTGCTAGCCGGGTGGATTTTAGTTGGTTTAGAAAACGATCTACAGCTTATTTTTCCACGAATGCATCAGTTGTCCCTTGATATCGTAACGATTAGCGTTAGTGGTGTTATCAGTGTTTTAGTTGCGCTCGTAATGGCTAAAGTTTCCGTAAAACAGGTTAACTATGAACATCTAGTAGAAGATTTACATGTTAGTGGTAAAGGAACTGGTGCTCAGATCTCTGCAACTACTAGAAATGTGCTTGTTGCAACTCAAGTTAGCTTAGCGACTATATTAATCATAGGAGCAACCGCCATCCTGAGCCCAGTGTATGAGAAAATTACCAAGCCACTTGGTTTTGAAAGTGAGTCTGTCGAGTATATTCGTGTTGATTCTGGTGGCATTGAGGAAGGCATTTTCGACTATTCTTTGCAGCTTAAAGAAGCATTAAAACAGATGCCTGAAGTTGAAGACGCAGCCAGAAGTTATACTACACCAATTATCATGAACTGGGAGAATTACTTATTTGAAGCTGACAATAATATGCTAGGCATCGTTAGTACAGGCATGATGGATAGTAATTTATTCTCTGTGATGGGACACCCTCTTATCGAAGGACGCTATTTTTCTGAAATCGAAAGTAGTGACGCTATTCCACAGGAAATGATTATTAGTGAATCACTCGCTAAGCGACTATTCAAATCTGAATCGGCCATAGGCAAGACCCTACAAACTGAACAAAATAGACCTTCAACAGTCGTCGGTGTTGTTAGTGATATTTATGTACCGGATCAAGGGTTTGATTATAAACTTGAAAGGTATTACACGCCTTATCCTGGTAATCGACTAGGGTTCGTTTTAAAACTAAACGCGCCATTAAGCAAAGCTCAGTTATTAAGTGTTATCAGAAATGTAAACCCTAATTTCAGCCTAGCTTATCAACGAGGCCTTGATGAGAATATACAAGCTCGATTGAGGCAAGCAAAACTGATAGGTGTGCTGACATTGTCATTGGTAGTTCTTGCACTTTGTTTAGCAGCGGTTGGCATTTATGGCGTGTTAAGTTATTCAGTGCAAATGCGACGTTATGAATTAGGCATTCACTTATCTTTAGGCGCTCATACTGGGCAATTGATAAAGATGGTTGTAAAACAAAGCATGGTACCTGTTATTATCGGTATCATTGTAGGTGTTGTGCTGGCTACCATTGCTCATTTGGTTGGCCAGCAAATCTGGGTATATCAACTCAGAACAAATATCGTCACACTTGCTTTATCATTGCCTATAATGGCGCTTGTAGCCGGATTGGCTTGTTATTGGCCGGTAAAAAAAGTGATTTATGCAGACCCTATCAAGGCACTCCGTAACGAGTAAGGCTGACTGGCGGTGCATCATTACGGTCACCGCCATGCGGGATTTAAAAGGTATAGTAAATGACAAACAAAACTATCTTGGTGGTAGATGACAAAGCTGATATTAGACTTAGCTTGCGGTTTTTATTGTCTAATCATCATTACCAAGTAGAAGAAGCATGTTCATTACAAGAAGCAAACGAAAAGTTAAACGCTCTTAATATTGATTTAGTGCTTTTGGATATGAATTATCAACTGGACACTACCTCGGGAGAAGAAGGTTTAGCATTTATCAAAGGCTTAGATGAACAGGCTCCGCCTATTATTGCGATGACTGCTTGGTCTAGTGTTTCATTAGCTGTTGAAGCCATGCAAATGGGCGCATGTGATTTTTTTGCAAAACCTTGGGATAACCAAGCTGTTTTGCAATTGATAAAGAAGCACCTTGCGTTAGTTGCTGTTGAATTGCAGCAAGATAAAGGCGAACAAGCAACAATATCAAGTGATGTTCAGTGGCATTGCGAGGAAATGCTCAAACTACAACGACAAATTTCACGTGTTGCCAAAACGGATGCGACTGTCCTGCTTCGAGGCGAAAATGGTACAGGCAAAACGAGTATCGCTCACTATATTCACCAAATATCAGATGCATCAGGTCCATTTGTAAGTGTCAATGTAGCCGCTATTCCAGAAAGCTTGTTTGAAAGTGAGTTGTTTGGTCACAAGAAAGGTGCATTTACCGATGCCAAAGAGGATAGAGAAGGACGTTTTTCTATCGCTGAAAACGGCACATTATTTCTTGATGAAATAGGCAGTTTAGGATTAGAACAACAAGCCAAACTATTAAGAGTACTGGAATCTAGTGAGTATGAGCCTGTTGGTGATAATAGAACACGCCGAGCAAATTGCCGTATCATCTGTGCGTCTAATGCTGTCTTTGACGAGCTAATAGAAAACGGTCAATTTAGGACAGATCTTTATTTTAGAATAAACCCTATAGAGTTGACTGTACCGCCTCTTAGAGAGCGTATTGACGACATATTACCTTTAGCCCGTTATTTCGCTGCTCAGCATTGCAAAAAGTATCAATTACCACTGCCGTCCCTCTCAAGTGCGGCTGAATCCGCTTTAATCGATTATCACTGGCCCGGCAACGTTAGGGAGCTTAGCCACTTTATGGCAAGAGCGGTATTAATGTCTGAAGATGATGAATTGACTGAGCACGACTTCGGCTTTAAAAAAGAGAAGACAGCAAACCAGCAATCTCTACCGCTAATGACGCTTGAAGACGCGGAAAGAAAACTGTTGAATATGGCGATGGCACAGTCAAAAAACAATGTGGAAGACGCTGCATTGTTATTGGGTATTAGCAAAAGCGCCATTTATCGTCGATTGGATAAATTTAACATAAAAACTAGATAGGCCATTTCATTGAGTAAATCAACCAGTAAGCCATATTCGTTTGAATCTCTGTTTAAGCGATTTGTATCGATTACCGTATTGATATTATTGGTATTATTGTCAGCTATCTTTTATTTGTCGTCTGCCTCTATATTAACGATAACAACTGTTTTGTTGCTCGTTATTTTTCCTTACTGTTTTCTTGCTTGGCGAGTAAAGCAAGCTACTCAAACGCCATTGTTAGGTCTAGCGGCTTCATTGGAAGCAATAAGAAACGAAGATTATTCACTAAGGGTTAATCCGAAATTTAATGCAGGCGCGATTAAATCATTAAGTGATGAAGTTAACTTCATGGCTGATGATTTGAGAATACGTAAGCTTCACTACGATCAACAAGCGGTGCTAGTGCTTAAATTAATCGAGCAACTAGCAACACCTATCGCAATGTTTGACCATAAAGGTCGGTTGAGCCATGGTAATGATGCTTTTTCTCTGTGGAGTGGCAAACCTTGGCAACAGTCAAAGTTACACAGTGCCAAGCGACTGGGACTTTTATTTGATGATCAAAAGGGCGGTCATTGGCAAATCTCGGATAAGAGCATCGCTAGTTTATGGCAACTACGGCACAGTGAGTTCAGCATGGCAGGTGAACGGTATCAGTTGGTTGTGCTGACAAATATTGAGAAACTCGTCAATGAAACTGAGCGGGTGGCTTGGCATAAAATGACAAGAGTACTCAGTCATGAAATTAATAATTCACTGTCGCCCATTAAGTCATTAGCGCACTCGCTTATAGATGTGTTTGCTTCACTTAGTGAAGATAAAGCGCCGCAAGAGGCTCTAGATGTCATTGCTTCAAGAAGTGATAGCCTTATGCAATTCGTTAATCGTTATGCCAGTCTTAATCAGCAATATGAAGTTGGTAAGTCATCACTTACACTTTCGGTCATTATTGAAAAGGTTGTTGCACTATTTGAGCACGAAATAACCGTAGAAGGTTGCCAAGTAAACCTTTATGCCGATCCTATTTTATTAGAACAAGTGTTAATTAACTTGATTAAGAACGCGATTGAAGTCAGTACCGGTAAGACAGCTGTTAGCATAGTAGGTAATCAGTCAAAATTGGGCACAGAGATAAAAGTTATTGATGCTGGTTCGGGCATCAAAAACCCTGATAACTTGTTTGTTCCTTTCTATACAACTAAACAGGAAGGTAAGGGCATTGGCTTGGTATTAAGTCGAAATATGATCGAGCAACAAGGTGGTCGCTTAACGTTAAAGAATAGAGCTGAAGCTAAAGGCGCTGAAGCCGTTATCTGGCTACCAAATTAGTTTTTTTAATTTTTATTGTAATAAAAACTTCAAAGCGAAGACTAATGTAGTCAGATGTCAAAAACTTGATGGGAAGCGACTATGTTAGCACATTTTACTTTATTCTTTAGTTTGATTGTTTTTACTGTATTGATCACTTGGTTAGACAAAAAATATCAACTTGGACTATCTGAACAATCAGGTGCTTGGTTTGATGACAATACGCAGCCGAAAGAGCAACAGCCTAGCGCAATAAAAACACTCGAAGAAGAAAACCAAGCACTTAGAAAGCGTATTGAAGTACTAGAAAAAATCGTGACAGAGCCGAGTTACGAATTAAACAAAGAGATTAATAAGCTTAAGTAGGCTATTCATCGCAGTTTGTGTGTTATGGTGTAGCCTCTTATTGCCGTCTCAGAAGCTAGAACAGACAAGGTTGTTTGGTGTTATATAAAACTGCTAATTACTCGATAGATACTAAAGCACTTACTATCTCATGCCCGAATGGTGAACAAATAGCCATTCGGCCTAAAACCTGCCAGTTTCTAATTGCGCTTATGTCTCGACAGGGCGATCCAGTAGATAAACAAACCTTATTAGCAGAAGTTTGGCCAGATTCTGTTGTTGAGGAGCAAGTTGTTTTTCAGTCGGTCAACGAGCTTCGACAACTTTTTAAAGAAGAAAAACCGATCAAAACTATTCCTAAAAAGGGCTACGTTTGGTTGCCGGAAGTTGTGGAAATAGATTCGTCAGAAACGATTAAACAAAGCACGTTAATCGCTTTTCAAACAAAGTATATAAGAGCATTCTTAGTTGTTTTATGTATCGCGGTAACTGCAATTCTGTTTTTTAATGAGAAGCAACAACCAACGTCTGCTGTAAATAACTCAGAGGAAATGCAGGCGATTGCTGGCTCTGTGGTTATTTTACCTACCACCAATAGAATTGCTGGCAACGATCACAGCTGGGTTAGGCTTGGCATCATGGATCAGCTTATTCAAAGATTACCTAGCAATGAGAAACAAGGTGTATTACAAACCGATTATGTGCTTGAAGTATTAGAGCGTGCCGGCTCTCCTCTTAGCGATATTGAAAGCAAACATATTAATCAAATATTTACGGTGTCAGGCGCTGATCTAATTGTTTCCACAAAACTTTCAGGTAGCCCTCATGATTATCAATTAAGTTACGCCCTGTATAGACCACATTCCATGCAAAAAGGTGTCTTATTTGGCAAAGATGCACAGCTTGTTGTTGACCAACTGAGTGTCATATTAGCTGGGGTCATTGGCGATAAAGCGCCGCTTAATGCTGAACAATATTACGCAGATTTTAACAATCAAATGTTAGGTGTAGCGATTGATTTTAGATTAGAAAACAATCACGAGGCTGCTATCCCATTGCTGGAAGGTATCATCAAAAAAGAGCCGGAGAATTTCACTGCTTATCGTTTGTTAATAGAGTCTTTATTGGCTACTAGAAAGCTACAAAAAGCTTCAGATTACCTTGGTCTGATTATACCTATCGCAAAGCAAAAAGCAGACGCTGGCGAGTTGGTGCGTTTGATGTACTTTCAGGCGCTCAGCTATGCAACACTTGGTGAAACAGAAACAGCAAAAGCGATATTAGAACCTGCTCTCGTTATTGCAAAAGAAAACTACGACTGGTTATTTCAAGCGTATCTAACCGGTACAAAAGCTCAAATTGCAGAAATTGATGGTGATTTTTCACTAGCCGAAGACTTATATTATGAAACGATGAGATATCACAACGTATTGAAATGCCCCGTTGGCGAAACAGATACTTGGATAAACTTAGCGCTGCTTGCTAAGAAGCAATCTCAGGCTGATAAGCAAAAAATTGCATTTGAAAAAGCACTTTCTATTGCCACCAAAAGGGAATTACACCACCAAATCACTTATATAAAATCTTTGAGTGAATGATTATTTTTTAATTTAAAATCAAAGGTTTTAGATTTTTTTAGAAAGATTTATTGGTTTTTAAGACACCTAACAGGATACAAAAGAGGCAACTTATCTAGGAGTCTTTTTTATGTCGTTTATTAATGGCCGAGCGTTTATCGGTGTCAGTTTATTTTTATCATTCTTGATTTTATTGTTCACTTCAGTTTGGTTGTTCAGTAAACAGCACAGTGTATTAATCGCACTTATTCATACCATGATTGGTTTTATCATGTTGCTAGTGGTTATTTGGCACTTGGTTAAAAACTATCGACCACTAGCTAACTATATAAATCCACTAAAAAAACATTTAGGTAAACGCAACTACGCGTTCCTGTTAGCTTTTGGTTTAATCGCCTATGTGGTTATTTCACCTTTCTTTTCTATGGCGCCAGCGCTTCAAGTTTATCAGTTCGGTCAGTCTTTAAGAGCAGCTGATAAAGTTGACCAAGATGAAGAACTAAAATTTGTTAAAAGAGCGGTGGCTGCGGATGATGCTAAGGGGCAAACTGTCACGATAGAGCTGACAAAAGGTCCATATTTTATGTGGCCACAATATGCTATTTGGTTAGAAACGATGGACGGAGAGTTTGTTCAGCCACTTTATGTAACCAGTAAATTGGCGAACAATGAGTTCACCAATAAAGTGAGTAAAAAGGACCCTGATCAAGTGTTCACGTCACATATGTTTATCGGTGAAAATGCTGTTGGCTGGGATGTGCTAACAGGAGGCAATGAGCCAGAAACAAAAGACGATAGAATGAGACCTGAGTCTTTGCCTGTATTTCTACATAAGTTGGGTATGAAAGCGTTGAATGGATTCTTTGTACCAACAGACGATAGCTTAACAGTAGATGGTTACTCTGGCGCTACGATGACCGATAACTTCATCTATAGTATTCAATTACCTGAAAAGCTAGCAGGCCAATATAGAGTGAAGCTGGAAATGAATCACTCATTTGATTACAACGAGTATTATTCAAGTGATAGATTCCCTGATGATCCAGTTTATTCAGGTAATGGATTCAGTGCACAGCCCTCAGTCATTTATGGTGTAGACGTCGACTTTGATGATAATAGTGGTCAGTTAAATGTTATGAAATTATTAGGGCGTGGTCATCATTCTGGACAAGATGGCGTGTTGTACAAAGATACAGAGAACTTAACAACTGCCTTAGAGCTTGTTGATCGAGTGATTGTCAGACAGAAGAGTTAAGCCTTTTGTCTGCCTAAGCGAGGTGTCCTGTTTTCACATAGATCAGGGTGCCTTCTTCTTTAGTATAAGGCTTATGTTGACTTAGATGTGGGCTTCTAATCCAAGTGCCTTCAGGATAAACACCGTGTTCATCGTAGAAGGTACCTTCTAAAACAAATATTTCTTCACCGCCCCAGTGTTTATGTGGATTAAATTGAGTATAGGGCGCCCATTTAACAAGCGCGACATGTTCGTGTTCAAAATCATGTAAAGGCATTACTGTAAGCCCTTCTACTAAGCCTGGATGCCACTGTGTTTCCTTAGTGTCTATCACTTTTTGTGTCGTATCTTCAGTACTGAATTGTTGCAATTTAACTAATATAGTTGCACCTTCTTCACCTATAGATGGAGTATGGCTTGTGCCGATAGGGTTGCGGACATAGGTGCCAGCTGGGTAGCTGGCGTGTTCATCCGAAAAGACACCTGCTAATACTAAAAATTCTTCACCACCATGATGTGTGTGAGGCGAGAAACGACTATTTGGCTCATATTTAACAATTGATGTTGCTCGCGCAACCTCATCACCAATGCGATCTAACATCATTCGAGTTACCCCTGCCATAGGCGATTTTACCCATTGGTAATCTTCGGGTTTGATGACAACTCTTTGTTCAAAATCAGCATTAACAAGCGTACTCATAACAATCAAAACCTATCTGTTAATCTTCTATATACTCATACGTGCCTACTCGTTCATTTTGTTCACTTTCAGCGAGGCAGGAATTGCTGATAACAACGAAAACACCAACAATGTGCCTATAGATAATAGCGTATTTGTCGTGAAAAAGTTGGTTGAGATGGATAGACCGTATTGTTCAATCAGAAATGCCTGGGCCAATGATAAAGATAGATATAATGAGAGTGTTGCTACCACTACACTTGCCACAGCGATAAATAGCGCTTCTAATTGAATGAAATAGAAAATAAACAATGACGAAGCACCTATCATTCTAAGCAGGTTTATTTCTTGTTTTCGCTCCCTGATTGAGGTGAGTAGCATTGCACTTAAGCCAAGCATGGCTGAAAAAACAATGAGTGATGAAATGAGTCGTAGCGCGTTTTCCATCACACTTAAACTTTGCCAGAACTCGGATAGTGTTGCGCCCGGAAGAATTGCCATTAGTGGTTCAGTGGGGTTGGTGTTGATCGATCGCTGTAACTGAAATATCAGCATTCTTGATTTCAAACCTACCATTGCTGCAGTAATACTTTTAGGTGTCAAAGTGTTTTCTTCAAGGGATGCTAACTCTGTAGACTGGTTACTTAAGATCTGGTGAGCGTTTGGTATATGAACCGCTTCAATACCTTGTAAACTGACGTGCAGTGTTTGATCAATGGGTGTACCAGTAGGGGCAATAATACCTGTAACTCTGAACGCCAGATGATCGTGATGACTGAAGCTCGTTTTGCCCACACCATGAGACAAGGTAATTTTGTCACCAATTTCATAATTCAGCTCTTTTGCAACTTTTGAACCTAAAACAACATCAAGCACATGTGTAAAAACCTTACCTTCATTCAATTTAATTGTTTGTGCGTTGCCGTATCTATAATGCTTGAAGTAAGATGCCGTCGTCCCCAATACTCTGAAGCCTTTGTGAGAATCACCTAGGGAAATAGGTATGACCCAATCGACTGCTCGATGGTAAGACAGTCGTTTATATGATTGCCAGCCAATATTACTTGTTGGGGTTCCTATTCTGAAAACAGAGTATAGAAGTAAGTTGAGCTTACCACTGCGGGCGCCTACGATTAAATCAACATTTGAAATGCTGTTGTTAAAATTCACTTTTGTTTGATGGCGAATATGCTCAACACCGAGCAAAACAAAAATGCTTACACTCATTGCTAGTATAATGAGTAGCACGGATACCTTTCGATGAAGTAGGCTCTTATACGCTAGTTTTATAAACATCACTGCACCTTGTTGATATCCGCTAGCGGCAAAGCACAATCAAACTTGTACGCTAGAGACTTATCATGGCTAACAAAGATCAAGGTAGCTCCACACTGTTCGCAGAGCTGAAAAAGCAAGTTCATAAAGCGCTCTATTGCTGCTTGATCTAAAGAGGAAGTGGGCTCATCGGCGATAATTAGCTTGGGTTGATTAATCAGAGCTCGCGCTATGGCTACTCGTTGTTGTTGACCAACACTTAGTTGTTGAATAGGTCTGTTTCGATCTGCAACAGGAACATTCAATTTGTTAAGCGATTCATTGGCTGCTTGCTGAATGTCATGTGTTTTTTTAGTTTTGTCAAAGTAGTTGGCTAGTTTGATGTTATCAATAGCATCTAAGTACGGAATTAGATTAAATTTTTGATAAATATAGCCAATATTCTCAGCTCTAAAGCTGTCCCTCTTTCTTGATGAGAGATTGTTTAGTTGTTTTCCTAATACTGTGATTTCACCAGAAGAAGGTGCAATTAGCCCTGTGAGCAAATTCAATAATGTTGACTTACCACTACCGGAAGGACCGTAGATGAAATATTTTTTACCTGCTTCAAAGGACAAGTTTTTAATTTGAATAATTTGCTTGTCCGGATTTTGTGAATAGCTGTATTCAACGTGATTTAGGCGAATAATCATTAACTAGCTTTTGCTTATTGTTGTAATGTTATAATATAACAATAGTGTTTGATGTGTAAATTCATTGTGGTTAGCGATGCGAGTCTATTTAGTTGTTTTAGTATTGTTGTGTGTTATTGCTTGTTCAGAGCAGGATGAATCAAATCAGCAAAAACAGCCTGAAAAAGAAGAGGCTCAAGCGCTAGAGATTGAATCTAATCATGAAATTGATGCAATTGAAAATTACAAAACCATTGAATGGATTGATTTGATGCCGGCTCACCATTTAGAGGCATTGCTTAATCCCCCTGAATACCTAGCTGATATAGAGGATGGTACTCGTGAAGATCGTATCGATAGTACAATACAACACTCATCCAATAGCGATATAGAAGGTGATATTAAGGGCTTATCAAAATACCAACAAGCCTTGATTTCTACCGATGTCATTGGTGAAATGGATGGTCAAAAGATAAGGTTACCTGGCTATGTTGTGCCGCTAGAGTTAGATGAAAATAGAGATGTCTTGAGCTTTTTTCTTGTCCCGTTTTTTGGTGCTTGTATACACGCGCCGCCTCCACCACCTAACCAAATTATCTATGTAGAAAGTGCAGAGGGTTTCTTATTAGAATCCCTCTATGACCCTGTTTGGATTTCCGGTACTTTATCTACACAGATGATAGAGAATGATTTGGCTACAGCCGCTTACACCATGAAGCTTAGTTATTTTGAGAATTACGGAGAATAACAATATTGTTATGTGAGTAGTGATTGCATTAAGTGTTCTTCCCATTGGTCATTTATTTGCTGACAAATAATCTCCACTCTACTTTCTTTTGCTGTTGTTACTCGTTGCTCAAAAAAGCTATTGTTCGAACGGTTGATGGCAAAAATACCTTTGTTGGTGATAAATATGCCTTTGATTCTGTCAGCTTTTATCTGTTTTAAGGCAGGTATTAACTTCCCGTATTCAAACACTTTATTGGCGGCGAAGCGCCAACCTACGCTGCTAAAGGATTTGGCGTTGTTGGTTGCCTTTACATAACCAATCTCTGGAATATCTGGCTCTCTTTTTCTAGAGGCCGTTTGTAAGTCTTGGCTTTTCTCTGCAGTTATCTCATGTTTGGCTTCAGAATCTAGCCAGTTAATAGGTAATTTGCCTTGCTCAGTATAATGAAGCTGGTACGCATCGGGTAAAAGTTCGTAAAGGTAGCTAGTGAGCGCATCTCTATCTATTTCTCGATAGAGTTCTGATTTATTACCTACAATGATATCTGCAATAGCAAGTTGCTGATTGAAGGTCTCGTGTCCCAAATAACGAGGATCATCCAGATAACGTGCATCAACTAACGTAATGGTTCCTTTTAAATCTAACACGTCCTTATAATATTGATTACCAAGTACTTGCATCACTTCCTTTGGGTGTCCTAAGCCTGTTGGTTCAATTAGCAAGCGATGTGGGCGTGATTTTTTCAGTAGGTTATTTAATGCAATTTGCATAGGAATTTTGGAAGCACAACACATACAACCACCAGGTACTTCCTCAATAAATACCCCTTTATCTTCCTGACTTTTGGCACTTAAGATCGCACCGTCGATACCAATTTCGCCAAATTCATTTACTAAAACTGCCCATCTTTCGTGCTCAGGTTTTTGTGTGAGTAAATGAGCGATGGCAGTTGTTTTTCCTGTGCCTAGAAAGCCGGTTATTACATTGGTTTTTACTGCGTGAATTGCTTTATGACTATCGATCATCGTTATTCTCTGTTACCACTTAATCTAGTATACAAACTAATGTTCAAATGTCAGTCGTTGGGCATGTCTCACATCTGTTAAAACGTTAACACCATCGAATACTTGGTTTCCATTCACCCATGTGCTTAGAATTCTTGAGCTAAATTGATGATTATGGAACGGTGTCCATTTGCAATGATATCGCGTGTTTTCATTAGTTGATAGCGTTGTTTGATTCATGTCAATAAGCACCAAATCAGCATAATAACCTTCTCTGATGAAGCCCCGGTCCATAATTTTGTATCGAATTGCAGGGTTGTGTGCGGTCTTTTCTACCACTTGAGTGATATCTAAGAGGTTGTGTTTGACATGATCCAATAAGCTCAAAAGTGCACTTTCGACTAATGGAAGACCAGCCGGCGCGGAAGCATAATCTACCCGCTTTTCCGCCAATGTGTGTGGTGCGTGATCCGTAGCAATAATATCAATTTGACCTGTGTGCAGTGCATTAAACAAAGCATTTCTATCTGATACTGCTTTTATCGCAGGGTTACATTTAATCAAGTTACCATGTTGTTGGTAATCTTCTTCGCTAAACCACAAATGATGAACGCAAGCTTCTGCTGTAATTTGCTTTCCATTGATAGGTCCGGGTGAGAACAAAGATAATTCTTTTTCTGTTGTGATGTGTAACACATGCAGTTGGCTACCAAATTTTTTAGCAAGATCTACTGCATAAGAGGAAGAGGCGTAACAAGCATTAATGTCTCTTATAGTAGGATGATCTGCTATCGTAATTTGGCTTTTCTGACTTTTTAGCCGAGAAAGGTTTTCGCTTATTATGGGACTACTTTCGCAATGGGTAACGATTAGTGTTGGGCTGTGTTTAAATATTTCATCAAGCGCTTGTGGGTGCTCTACAAGTAAATCACCTGTTGAGGCTCCCATAAAAACTTTCACGCCACAGTGTTTTGCAGTATCTAATCGTTTAATTTGTTCAAGGTTGTCTTCTGTTGCTCCTAAGTAAAATGAATAATTGGCAAGAGATGATGTACTTGCGATATCGAACTTTCTTTCTAGCGCTTCGATTGTGGTTGTTGCTGGACTAACATTGGGCATTTCCATAAAACTTGTGATACCTCCTGCTACTGCCGCGCGAGATTCTGACGCTATATTTCCTTTGTGGGTTAGGCCGGGCTCTCTGAAATGGACCTGGTCGTCGATCATACCTGGTAATAGATAGCAGCCTTTTGCGTCAATCACTTTATCTGCTGCTTGAGCGCCTATTTCAGTATCAATTCTTTCAATGCGCTGGTCGCAAATACGTATATCCGCGCTAATTTGTTGTCCCTCATTTACTAGGAGAGCATTCTTAATAATAGTCGATTGTGACATGTTAATTTTCTTTTGTATCGGGACGAGGATCTAGATGATTGCTTTGGCAAAACTTAAAATTTTTGAAATGAGCAAAAGCGATGGTTATAGAACCAATTGCAGTGACGATTCTTTCAGCGGTTTCACTTATTGAGTGGTCAACATTAAAGGCTGCGAATATTAGAATTAGCATGCCAGATAGGCCAATGATGATCACTTGCAGACTGCGATGTCTCTTGTAGCCCAAAATTATTGCTAGGAGACTTGTAGGAATTACTGCGAATAACATTAATAAGTGAAACCAAGAGTGTTCTACTAGCTCGTGGGTTGTCGCTGGTACTATTATGACGATCAGCGGTAATGCTAAGCAGTGCAAAATACAGATTGACGAAAAACCAATCGCAAGTTTGTCTAAGAAAAGTTGGTGCTTCTTCATTTGGTGGTCATCCTGTTGAAGATTGGCAAGCACTACAGATACAACTTAGCTCGATTTGAGAAGAGGCTAATGTATAACCTGTTTGTTCAATGAGGCTTCGTAATTGTTCATTTTGTTGGCGTTTTTCATTAAGTTCTTCCACACGTTGGCAAACTTCACAAAATAAAAAGTGTGGTAACTCATGTGAGTGTTCTTTACCTATATGCGCACACGCTACATATTTATTTGAAATATTTATACGGTGAACAAGGTGCTCTTGTTCTAGAAACTTGAGAATCCTGTATGCTGACATCGGCGCCAATGACTCTTCGAAGGCCTTTTGAAAATGCTCAATAACTTCATATGCTGAAATAGCAGCTTTCGAATTCAACAATATTGAAAGCACTTGCCTTCGCTTATCTGTTAATCGAGAGCCATTTGCTATACAAATGTCACTAGCTTTTTCTAGCATTTCTTCAACGTGATTCATTTATGCCCTTAAATGTCAGCGTGCTGTACTCTTTGGTTAAAGAGTGAGAGCCTTGCTCATGTTCTGTAGCCCAAAATGCAGTTACTTTTTCCAAGTGTTTAAACGATTGAAACGCAGATAGTGAAATCGACACTAGTTTGCTTGTATCTTCGCATTGCAACTGATAATTAATAGAAAGTTCAGCATGACCATTATGGTTATGAGAGTGATCAGAGGGCATTATGCTCTCTAGATCTATATGTTTTTCAGCTAGCTGGCATTTACCACCCTGGATTGCAAACAAATTGTCTGGCCTGTGTAGTTTCTGTTTCAGCTGCTTTAATTTTTCACGTTCAGCTTTACTTTGTGCTCTGTGTTCAAATCCAACTAAGGATTCTGCTGGCGCATTAAATGACAAAAGAACGCTGTTGTTCTCCATCACAATAGAAAGTTCAGCTTGCCCATGTACGTGTGCAGAATGAGCGTGTGCATGGACACTCTTTACTATAATCAACAGCGAAAATGAGAGGGCTATTAAGTACTTTAAAATTGTCACGAGTAGTACAAACTATTCACAGATAAATGATTTTTAGATATGTTATAACATAACATTTGTGTTCAGTGAATAAACTTTGAAGTTTTTGGTCTAATTAACGCAAGGATTTTTTCCTCTTAAATTTTAATTCAATCGTTTCTTTTTGAAACGCTGTTAACAGTGCATAGGTGTCTAGTGTTAGCTGTTCAATCGCAGAGTGGTAGCTAATATCCCTGAGCCATTCGATGTTATATGGGCATGTTCCTATTAGCTCTTTTAGTTGAGAAATAAGCGTTTCTTGAGAATCGCCTTGACGAACAGCACGATAAAATAGTGCTTCTGCAAACTGTGTTGGTGTTACGCAAAATATCTCAGTTTCTGAAAATTCAATGAAGGATGTTTGATAAGCTGAGATCGCCAAATTTTGCTGAGGGCGAGGCAAAGTTATGGTCACTTCACCCTTTGTCAGTATTTTTCCACTAGTTTGTACAAAATCTTTCTTTTTAAAGAAATTGATCAGGTAATTTCGCTGGCCAGGGGAGAGCACATCATAGTCATTTCGTAAAAACCAATTATCGTCATAGATAGTGACAATGGGTAAATCGTCGCGACAATACAGGTTTTTATCTTGATTTATTGCTTGTTTCAACATGCTTTCACTCAACCAATGATACTTATGTATATACGTCAATATAGCCGATCTGGTTTTAATCACTTGAAATATTAATACCTAAGGCTTGTTGTTGCCTTTCCGGTCGATATCCTGTCTATTATTTGAATTCTACTGTGATAATATAACAACAATTGAAGGGTGTTGCCTTGTCACGATAGTTACATATTCTTCAGGCAATATTAAGATGAAGAACTTATTGAGATTAATTTATGATTTCCAGAAGACGTTTCATTATTGGCGCAAGTACAATGGCTTTCGCTGGGTTGGCAGGGTGCTCTTTGGGCAAAAAACAAGCGTTCAATTTGATGCAGGTTGCAGACGGTTTTGAGCCATTAATAAGCGATCCAAATCTGCTGTTAGATTTACCCGCTGGTTTTCGTTACGACATCATCTCACAACTAGGTGATGCTATGATTGATGGTTTTCATGTGCCTGACAGAGCAGATGGTATGGGATGTTTACCTTTATCAGATGATCGTGTGGTATTGGTACGCAATCACGAGCTGCATCCAAAGAGTTTAGATAAGCAACCTACTTCTATTCAGAATCACAAAACACCTCTGGCCTATGATAGTTATGACAATGGGGTGGCGTTTCCTGGTGGAACCACGTCGTTGATATACAATCTAAAGACCAAAAAGGTAGAGAAAGAGTTTATTAGTCTAGTCGGTACTATTCGAAATTGTGCTGGTGGTATTACACCTTGGGGATCTTGGCTGACGTGTGAAGAGTCAGTGATGAAGGCTGGGGACGGTTTAAAAGAAGATCATGGGTACATATTCGAAGTTCCGGCTACAGCAGAAAGCATTGTTGCGCCCAAACCACTAAAAGAAATGGGGCGTTTTAATCATGAAGCGGCCGTTGTCGATCCCAAAACAGGTATTGTTTATCTGACTGAAGATAGGGGGGACAGCCTATTTTATAGATTTATTCCTAACGTAAAGGGACAGCTTGATAAAGGTGGTCAATTGCAAGCGATGGCGATTGTTGACAGGCCTAAATATGACAGTCGAAACTGGCAATCAACCAATATGTTAGTGGGGGAATGGCTGTCTACAGAGTGGGTTAATTTAGATGAACCTGAAAGTCCAAATGATGATTTAAGAATTCGAGGTTACCAGCTTGGCGCAGCTCTTTTTGCTCGCGGCGAAGGTATTCATTGGGCCGATGGTGAGTTGTATTTCTGTTGTACCAACGGTGGTACAAAACAACTGGGCCAAATTATGCGATTTGAACCAAATGATGCTGGTGGTCGAATTCAGCTGTTTTTAGAAAGTGATGACAGCAGCCTATACAATTTTGGCGATAATTTGACAGTTACACCGCAGGGACACTTATTTGTATGTGAAGATCAATATACAGATGTTGTTGATAACCATATACGAGGAGTAACGCCGGAAGGTCATGTGTATAACTTTGCAAAATTACATGCTCAGACTGAGCTTGCAGGTGCATGTTTTTCGCCCGACGGTTCTGTGTTGTTTGTTAATTTATATTCACCAACAAAAACACTCGCAATCACTGGCCCTTGGCACAAACTCTTAGCCTAATTATTAAATAATAAAGACTATTTTAGGTATACATACAACATTAATTGATAGTTCTGTTTTGTTATGTTATAACATATCTGTTTTGTTTGTGTCTCTATATGAGATTTGATGGCCTCTTTATATGAAGAGGCCTTTTTTTGTCCAACTTGCTTAACTATTTTAAGTGTTTTTTTAAGAACACTTCTATTTCAGCGTACACATTAGCTAAGTCATCCAAATTGTAAAAGATGTTGTGACCCGCCTCTTCTATCTCAATATATTTAAATGGTTTCTTGTACTCTTCAAGTGCTTCTGCCATCAGCTCAGATTGTTCAATGGGGACAATCTCATCGTCTTCACCCGCTATCAATAGGATTGGGGTAGAAATTTTATCAGCGTGCAAGGCAGGAGAATTCTTATCAAGCCTCGCTCTATCTTTCTTTGGATGTCCGATACGTTCATAAGCAAGTGCAGTGACTTCTTCTTCGTACTTACCAGCTTCATCAATGTCGTAATCGATTTGGTCTACCAAGTGGCTAACGCCATTAATACTTACAGCACACTTAAATAAATTAGGTGTCTTAATAGTTGCCATTAAGGCTGCATAACCACCGTATGAACCACCAACTATGCAAATACGATTGGGATCAGCATAGCCTTGTTTAATCATATGTTGTACGGCGTCTGTTAAGTCATCTTGCATTAACTCGCCCCATTGCTTATATCCTGCTTGCTCAAAGTCCTTTCCATAGCCTGATGACCCTCTAAAGTTGGGTTGAAGAACAATATAACCACGAGTTGATATGAATTGAGCGAGATCATCGTACGTTGCATAGTCTCGCATGTGCGGGCCACCATGTGGCAACAGCACCATAGGCATTGGCTTTTGTTTTTCGAACTCTTCCGGCAACAAAAGATAAGATTTTAGTTTTGCACCGTCTCGTGTTTCTATTTGAGTAATAGCGGGAAAAGATAAGCTATTTTGAGGAAGTTTAAGGTTGGCATCACTAAAGAAGGTTATTTTCTCCTGTTCTTTGTTGAAAATATAGTATTTTCCTGGATTATCTAATCCGTATGAAATGACTATACCATGCTTGGCGTCGAGACTAGACATGCGATAAACAAAGTTGTAGAAGCCTACTTGTTTTGCAATCTTATCATGTAAACGTTGCCTGTTTTCATCGAAATATCTGTGCTCAATAAGATCATCTATAATGGTGTAACCAATTATCTCATTGTTTCTTCCATTACTTAGAATTTTCTCAACATCTCGATTTTCTATACTAACTAGTATTTCGTGCTGTTCACTACCACGTTTGCGTAAGTGCAATTCGTAGTGCCCTGTGTTTTCGTTTCTTTTTCTGTAAATAAGTTGATTGCCATCACCTAAGATAATGCTCAGTAAATCACCATTTCTGATGCGTTCATCTTCAGACTGCTTTAGCTCTACAGTATCAACCTTATGCCAGTCGTCTTTGTCTTCTAATTCAAAAATCTCAATTTTTTGCTGGTATCGAAGATAGTCTAATCGATAAACGGGAGCGCCATTATTATCGGTAATAATTCGATAGGTATTAAATCCGCCTTCGCTGACTTCGTGCCATTTTCCATCGTTTACGTTTACTTTATAAAGTGCAAGCTTATCTTGGTGTTGGACACGCATTAATACGTGGTTTGGGTCATCAGGTAGGTAGTTACTGATAACAGCAAGATCTTTGATTTTTTTAAAACGATGGCTTCCTCCAAGCAGTTCAACGTTGTGCTTGGTGCGTATATTTAGCGCAGTGGTACGGTAAAAAAATGGATAATCGTAGATGCTGAAATCATCATCCATTTTAGATTTCTTGATGACATACTTCGTTGATCTGGGAACCGTTTGATGAATGATCAAAACATCGTCGTTTGCCCACGCCAATTCATAAGGCCTAAAGATATTGTCTTTATGTAGATAAATTTTTTCTTGTTTAGGATCTTTTAGACTTTGCAACATTACGATGCGATATTCATTCAGGTTCCAAATAGACGCAAGAAATTCTCCATTTGGTGATATTTCGGCATCTCTTAAATGTGTTTCTGTAGCGAAGTCATTAACGCTTAAACTGCTGGCTGCAAACGCCTGTATTGGTGTGAATATCGTCGATAGCAAACAAATTAACAGGAGCGTACATCGATTGAATGTTGTCGTAACTCTTGAGACCATTATTTTCCCTTTCTATTCGTTCCTTAATTGACTTAGAACAAGGCTTTCCTTTTTGTGGGGCCAACTCTTTGATTATATATGAAATTACAATGTCTTATTAGAGCATGAGTACACAGGAAATACTACGAGGTACCAATTATTAACATTAGAAATGATTATGGGTTAATTCCTTTCCAACTAAGCATTTTACTATCTGAATGTGAAACAATGACATAAGTCAGTCATTAACACTCTCAGATAGTCCACATTCGTATAATCATTTATGAAATGGACAGATAGGAACAACGCCGTTACTAACGGGTAAATCTAAATCTTCGGGTTCTTCAACTGAGCCACCGGTTCTCGACTTAAAGCTACCTTCATCAATCGTTAAACGCATCAGTGCTGTTACTTTTCTCTCTTTATCATTAGGTGCTCTGATTTTATCCCAGCGGTTTGCTTCGATTTGATTGATACACGTTTTGAAGCTGTCATCAAATTCACTCATATCTTCTACTTTCTCACCTGAACAATAGAGCACTGCTGAGCGATAATTTGCGCTGTGATGGTAGGCTGATTTGGCCAAAACCCATTCTTTTGATTCACAGATAGAAATACAAACCTGCTTACCTGATTCAAGGTAGCGATGGATTCGATTTCGATTCGCGACATGAAGGTACAAAAAACCTTCATGAGCCCATAGTGTAATAGGCATTACAAGTGGTTCACCGTCTATCACCATAGCAAGATGACCAAGTTTCACATCCTCAACTAAGGCAATAATTTTTTTCTTATCATAGCTCGCCCTTTTATTCGCTCTACGTATTTTGGTTCTGCGGGTAAATTTTACTTGTTCAGTCACTTCTAAACTCTATTGAATAGCCATTACATGAGGACTATTATTGTTAATACTGGTTCTTTAGAAAGAGCCAATTTAATTGTTTTGGAAGATCCAGTTGAGAGGGCGTTATGATTGAAGTAATCAGTTTAGATGATATTACGATCGATAGACAAAGCAATTTACAAGATCAGCTGTATAGGAAAGTCGTAAGCAAAATAGTTAAAGGAGAGTTAAAGCAAGGGGTGAAGCTACCTTCTTCTCGCTTACTTTCTAAGGAACTGAAAATTAGTAGAAATACGGTCATCAAAACTTATGATCAACTTTGTGATGAAGGTTATTTGGTGAGTAAATTAGGCAGTGGTGTTTTTGTAAATGCGGACTGTTTAGATCATACATTCAACGTAGAAAACGATGAAAAAAGCGTCGTCTATAAATTACCTTCACTGAGCTCATTTGCGAATAGTTTAAACATAAACGCTGAACGTTCTTCAAAGAATCTCCCTTTTTCCCCGGGACTTACTGCATTAGACGAGTTTCCATTCAAGATTTGGCAACAAATATTCAAACGGCATACTGACCGAAAACACTTATATGGCTATGATGACCCAAATGGTTATTTACCTTTGAGGGAGGCTTTGGTTGATTATCTAGCACATTCTCGCGGCGTCAAATGCGATGCTGAGCAAGTGGTAATTACTCAGGGTGCGCAACAGGCCATTACACTTTGTGCTCAAGTACTAGTGAATCCAGACCAGCAGGTGTTAATTGAAGAGCCAGGCTATCGTAGCGCAAATAGTGCCTTTCAAGCGCTGGGGGCAAACATTAATTCTGTGCCACTTAATAATAACCGACTCAGTATTTCCTATTTAAGAAACGGTAAATTTGCGAAAGCTAGCGTATTGTATTGTACGCCTACACATCAATACCCAATGGGAGGCATATTGCCTGCTAGCGAGCGTATGGAATTGCTGTCATGGGCTGTAGAGAATAATACGTGGATTATTGAAGATGATTATGACAGTGAGTTTCACTTTGATCAAAAGCCTGTGGCCTCCATTCAAGGTTTAGCGGATGCGGCACCTGTGGTCTATTTAGGAAGTTTCAGTAAAACAATGTTTCCTGGGTTGAGGTTAGGTTACTTAGTTGTGCCTAAGCAAGTTGCAGAGTATTTCAGCAGTGCAAAATCAGCGACTTGTGGCGAGTCTAATTTGTTGACTCAAGCGGTGCTTGCCGACTTTATTAAGGAAGGGCATTTTACTCGGCACATCCGAAGGATGAGGCAAAGTTATCACAAAAAATGGCTCCACTTTCGTGAGTTGCTAAATACTTTAAGCCCTCGCTGCAAGCTAATCGCAGAAAGTGCCGGTATGCATCTAGTGTTGGAAATCGAGGGCATTGATGACAGTTTATTAAGTGGTTATCTACAAATGTTTGGCTTTTCACCATCACCTCTATCAGCTTATTACAAAAATGAATCTAAAAGGACCGGCTTAGTTTTGGGGTTTGCCAACACGAATAAACAACAAAGAGAAGAGCTTGTGGAACATATTAGGCAGTTTGTAAAATAGCTGGTTTATTCAAGTGCTTTGAATGTAACGACGTTAAAATTCGACTTCATCTTAATTGTTAAGGAGTTAATGAAATGAATCTTCGAAGCATTCTTAATGTAGTCGCTATCCTCATGATCACTGCGTGCATTGTTCACGGCTTTTTTGAAGGAACTTCCATTTATCATAACTTTGTCATACACCCGCTAGTGATCCTGATTGGTCTTCTGATGTTAGCCCACTGGGATGGTAAGAATTTTTCATTGTCGAAATAAGATATCGGCGCTATTAATTAGCGCCGATAAAGTAATTAGCGCTTTAATAGCTCAATCATTTTTTCGGCCACAGGGCGCGACGATTGATAATTTTGACCTGTCACTATTCTTCCATCTACCTCAACATGTGATTTGTTTCTCTTACCATAAATAAAGTCACCACCACGTTTTTCTATTGTTTTTTCTATCGAGAAAGGAAATTCCTTGTAGTAAGCTCGACTCGTGTTTTCAAACACGTCTGGGTAACCACTTACCTTTTTGCCACTAATCAAAAATTTGCCATCTTTAGTTCTTAAGTTGACGATGCCAGCAGTTCCATGACAAACACTTGATACGATACCATTGTGCTTTTCGTAAATTTCCATCGTGATTGCTTGAATTTCTTTGTTTTCCGCTACGCCGTACATAGCGTTGCTACCACCAATATAATGAACGGCTCTATAAAGACTAGGTTCTACATCTGAAGGTTTTTTAGTGTGCTTTAATGCGTACATAAATGTTTGGTCGTAAAGATATTTTTTGTGCATTTCATTTGATGTATTGATGTAGGCTAATGGTGTAGCGCCTCCTTTTGGGCTAACAAAATCAACGGTATAACCGGCTTGTTTAAATTCATCATAAGCGTGAACGAGCTCGGAAAAACTAGCGCCTGCTGGTAGTGTAGAATCACCATGAAAATGTGCGTTGGAGACGATAAAAAGAATACGCTCACCGTTATGATTGCTCTTAGCACTGACCGCTGATTTGCTAATGATTTTCCAGTCACTATCAAGCTTCTTTAATAAAAACATATCAACAAAACGTATTTGCTTTTTAGGTATGAGGATTTCAACCTTAGCTGTTGCAATCTTGCCTTCTATATCGAGAGAAAGTATCTCTCCAACTCTTCCGGTAAACTTGCCACGTGGTTTATTTTTGAACCAAGAGATATATTCTTTAGCTGGTACCGTCCAAAGAGGCTCTCCTTTTCTTCCTAGATACAAGTTAGCATCTTTTTGAAAAGCTGATTTTATTTGTTCAGGGTTACTGTAACTCGTTCCTTGAATGTAATCATTTAATGCTTTTAAAACTGACGCTCGTTCATTGCCCGCCAGCGCTGTATTGCTCATGAGCACTATCATTATAAATGTTAATAATTGAGTGAATTTCATTATTTTTTCTCTACTAAAAAAGGTAGAGAAAATTTATCAGTAGAAAGCAAAAAACTTTTTAACTATTTATAATTTAATATTCCCAAATTATAAATCAGGAAGATGAAAGCCTTGATTGGCGGTACTTTGCAGGCGGTATACCTTCAAACTTCTTAAAGGCATTGTAGAAGGTCGAAGTGGAATTATAGCCACATTCTTCTGCTAGGTTTTCCATGGTGATTCGGGAGTCCTTGGCTAGGATTTCTTTTGCTTTGGTCACGCGGTATTCATTAACAAAATTTGCGAACGATTTTTTCACATTATCGTTTAAACATTGAGAAAGTTGCGCAGGCGAGATGGTAAGTTGCTTCGCCAATTTGGCTAAAGTTAGGTTGGCATCACAATACAGTGCTTCTTGTTCCATTAGGTGGCAAAGTCTTTTTTGAATATCGTTTGCTAAGTCTTCTTCTATTTTTTTATCCGCATACTTTGCTGGTTGCTTCCCTTTAATTTTCCATATCATCATCAGTAATGACAAATACAGACAAAAAGAAAAGGAAAGCGCTCCAACGATATATGACGTATAGGACGAAAAAGCATAAGCGAGCCAAATAACAATAACGCCTAAACCTACATTTATAAGTAAGAATTCGTCTTGGCTTAGCGTTTGGCTTTGGGATATCTTTTGTCTAATGCTAGGAAGTGTTAAAAAGATTGCTGCAATGATGTAGACAAGCCAAATCCTGTAAACAATAGTGATTGAATAGCTCTGCCATAACTCCGGGTATGTTTGATAGGGGAACACGATACCAATGGCTATGCATATCAGAGCTAGAGAGCCTAAATGATACTGCCACTTAATTGAGAGCGTAGACAGTCGACCTAAAACAGCAGCGCTATAGAAAAACAAGAGTGGGCCGATAAAGAAACAAGCGGAGATGCCTATTTGTAAAATGAGCTTGTTGAGGTCAGGCGCAAAAAAGAAAAGCACTGATTTGCCAACTCGAATGCTTATTGCAAAAAGTAACGCTGAAAGAAAAAAGTGAGCAATATCGGATCTTTTTTGAGTGAATAGATATCCAGCAAGCAACAAGCCATTAAACGCGCCAATGGCGCTAAGGAAAAAGAGGATATTTGCACTTAAATCTGACATAGTGAACGAAATTAACCAACACAATAGCAACATTGTATTGCGAAGTTGGTGTTTGATTATAGGGTTTAGTTGTTAGTATTTATGACAGAGATAGGAATTAAATCAATAATCTTGTGCAAAATATTTGCTAGGCTGTAGTTAGCGTATCAACGTTCTATTTTTATAGTGGTATGGAATGATGTTTATTAGTCGGTTTTTGATTTTAATATGTGTAATGCTGTCTCTTGCTGCAGTAAGCATCTCTGTACCTGCTAATCAAACGGAAGTTAATTCAGCTAAATCAACAAAGCCAATCGAACAACACTTCTTAATATTTCCTCCCTACTGGGAACAAGTTGGCGAGAACATCTTTTCAGGCCTGCATTATCGACTTGCTAAGAAGATTTATCAGCATGCTAATATTGATGTCCGTTTTGTAAATACGCCTTATCAAAGAATGCAGTTTCAGGTTGAACAGGGCAATGTTGCATTTATCAATTATGGTGAAGTAAAAGGTGTTAATACAGAAGATATTTTACATGTCTGTGTACCACCAACAGAGATAACCTTGCGCGTCTATTATTTAAAAGACAGCCTGAGTGAAATTGTAAATATCGAAGATTTTAGTCATCAGAAGATCATTATTGTTCATGGTTTACCGTTAGGCGAATACGAGTCTATTAAGCAAGACAGTACCATTAGTTTTATGACACCAAGAAGTATTGAATCGGCTATGAACGGATTGAAAGCAGGTCGCGGAGATTATTTCATTACTTTCGATAATTTGATGACCAACGCTAAGCAAAAGTATTTTTCGTCTGGTCGCTATGAATTGAAAAACTACCCTCTATATAGCTTATTAGGTTATCCAATTGTGACACCAAAATCTTATAAGGGCGGCAAAGCGTTATGTGAAAGAATCAAAGCTAGCTACTATCAACTAGTCAAACAAGGCATTGTTGATGGTGAGCAAAAGGTTTTAGTTTCTGATTTAGTATCAACTAAGGATTAAATGAGGCTGAATATAAATACTCAACCTCATTTGTATGGTTATTTTGCTGCTACTAAGATTTTCTTAACGATGTCCAAAGTTAAATCACCTGATTCAGAAAGGTGTGTTAATCCCATTTTTTCCATATTATTAACTACATTTTCAATACCGCCATCATCAATCCCGTAATGAGAAAGTTTGGTGATGATGTCTAGCTGGTTGAAGAAAGATTCCGTTTTATCAATAGCTGATGCAATCTTCTCATCGTCAGAGCCATCAGAAATATCCCAAACACGCTCGGCAAACTGCAGTAGTTTAGCTTTCTTCTGTGGTGTTCTCTCACGTAATAAGCTTGGTAAAATTATCGCTAAAGTTCTGCCATGCGCGATACCAAAGCTTGCGGTCAATTCATGGCCAATCATATGGGTAGACCAATCTTGTGGTACACCAACACCGATATAGCCGTTTAGTGCAGAAGTGGCAGACCAAATAAAGTTCTTTCTAGCATTTAAATCATCGTTATTCTTATAGGTTACCGGACCAACTTCGATAAGTGTTTTTAAGATGCCTTCGGCAAATCTATCTTGAATGCGAGCATTCGCGGGCGTTGTTAAATACTGCTCTATCACGTGGATAAAAGCATCAGCAACACCGTTGGCTATTTGTTCTTTTGGTAACGTAAGTGTCAATTCTGGATCTAAAAATGAGAATTGAGGAAACGCCAGGGGAGTCGTGAATGGAAACTTCTGGTGATTAAACGTAATCACACCAAAACTGTTCATTTCCGAACCTGTTGCTGGTAGCGTCGCGACACAACCAAGTGGAATAGCTGTAGTCGAAGGCACAGGTTCAAAACCATGGAAAAGAATGCTCTGATGGTTTTCATGTTCTTTTGCCGCAAGAGCAACAAACTTTGTTCCATCCATTACAGAACCACCACCAACAGCCAATAAGAAATCAATTTCTTTTTCTTGCACAAGTGCAACAGCCTTCATCAACGTTTCAAATTCTGGGTTAGGCTCAATACCTGCAAAAGTATGAACTTCTCTATCGCCTAAACCTGCTAGCACCTTTTCCAACGTGCCGTACTTTTCTACGCTGCCACCGCCATATAAAACGAGCACTTTTGCTTGTTGTGGAATTAGGTTGTTTAGCTCAGATAGCCTGTTTTCACCAAATACAATTTTGGTTGGGTTGTAGTAGTCGAAATTTTCCATTGGATAGCCCTCTCTAAATATTATGCTGAGAATGGTATCAATGTGAACTGAAAGAAAGAATGGCTTAAAACGTCAAAATCATGCCTAAAACTATCATTCGCGATTGAAATGTAGTTTGTTTGATTTGATTGAATTATAATTTTTCTATGCCATTAGTTCGAGAATATGTATGAACCAAACACTGATTAACAACCTTAAAAAACTTGCGGTTAAAGAGGGCTATAACCCTTCAAACTTAAGTGGTGTAGGCGTTTACAAGGCCAGTGAGTCCACACCACGGGTACCGCTATGTTATAGCCAAGGGATCATTATCGTGGTGCAAGGGAAGAAACGTGTCTATTTCGATCAAAAAACTTATGAGTACAATCCTGACAATTACTTAGTCTTGACGTTACCACTCCCTGCTGAGTGTGAAACTATCGTAGAACCTGGCGAGGAAATGCTTTCATTAATTGTTGATCTTGATGTCAGTGTGCTGAGTGAATTAGTAAGAGTGTACGACGATTTTGGTCAAAATAGTACAGCTGATCTCGTTGATCAAAGTAAAGGGCTATATATCAGTCAGACTAATGAAGGTTTAGCCTGTGTGATGGCTAGACTTTCTCAATGCTTGCAATCACCTATAGAAACTCAAGCCCTAGGAAAAGGGTTGATTAGAGAGCTGTATTTTCATGTGCTTAGTGGCACACAAGCCGCTCCTTTATTTGCTTTGGTTTCACATAATACTCAATTATCAAGAATTGATAGAGTATTAAAACATTTGCATGGTAATTTTTCCGCTCAATTAGACGTGGACAAATTAGCTCAAATGGCCAATATGAGCACGTCTACATTTCATCGGAATTTCAAAATGGTGACTGCTTCTTCTCCCATTCAATATGTGAAAAAGATAAGGCTTAATAGGGCAAAAGAGCTTTTGTTAGACCAAGGGCTTAAAGTCAAACAGGCGGCTGCCAATGTAGGATATGAAAGTGCAACACAATTCAGCCGCGAATTTGCCCGATACTTTGGCCAAAGTCCAAGCGAATATAGTCGAACAGCATAAAATTGGACAGTTCTGCCATATATTGATAATTGAAGCATCAGTAGACTATCAGTAATTTAATTATTCTACTGGACGACTATGAAAGCCAACTTATTGATATTAAAAGCCGCATTAGCTGTTTCATTATTTGCTTCTTCGATGGCTCATGCTTCACTGATCGTAAATGGTAGTTTTGAAAACCTAGCTTTTGCAGGTAGTGAAACAGAAAAGGGTCAAGTTAAAGGCTTGTCACTGGAAGATTTTGCAGGCAAGAATAAAGCTTGGGACGTTTATACTCAATTGCCAGGTTGGATGACTGTATATGGTGAAGGCATGGAGCTACAAAAAAATGTTGTGTCTAAATCTCAAGACGGTCGTCATCATTTAGAGCTAGATTCACATCCACGTAATGGTTCTAATTCTGTTATTGCTCAGCAGCTAGATAATTTAGTTGTCGGTGATAAGTATCTTTTGGAATTTTTCTACAAACCAAGAACAAACCGTAATAATGATAATGGTATTGAGGCTTTTTGGTTTGACGGTGCAATGAATTTCGACACTAGCATGGACGCTGTGTTCTCTGTTGACCTTACTCGATCTCAAGCTCGTACATGGCAAAAACAGACTGTATTACTAACCGCTAGCAGTACTAGTATGTCACTTGGTTTTGGTGCTTTTGGTACTCAAAATACGCTAGGTGGATTAATTGATAATGTATCAATGGTACATTTCGGCGGTAATGATCAAGTAACCGCACAGGTGACAGAGCCTTCTACCTTACTTATTTTGATTGGTGGATTGCTCGCCGCATTTGGCATCAGACGGAAGAATGCTAAATAATGACTAAAGTAGCTGCTGAATATCTTTAAAGCCCCCAATGTTTAGCAGCTCGGCCTTTTCTTCCAACGAACTTGAGTCCTGATTCTTTTTCAAGCCTTGATATAGGCAAGAGAGCATAAAGATTAACAATTCCATTGGTTTACTTTGTTTAGTATTCGTAACACTAATTCTATGCAGCTGATTAAGTGACTTGATAACACTCGAATCTAAATGCCATAGTGATAGCATCATAGCCGAGCTGGAAAATAGGGTATGTCCAATTAGCTGATTAAGTTGCTGATTCAAAGTGCTCAAATCATCACAGCCAATCAAACAATGTTCGACCATAGCATGGGTCTTTGTACTCTTATGACAAAGAACAAACAACCCAAGCAAGCCAAACATTAATACTTGTTCTAAAAGATCTTTCTTAAGTAATGCTTCAATGGTGTTATTTTGCTTAAACAGCTTTAGTAACTTAGGTACTTTGGCTGATATATTCAAGATAGAGGTTAATAGTCGTTCATCTATCTTGTCGTGAAGGTTGGATTCGATGCTATGTATAACAGCCAAATTAATCACAGTGCCGATACCTAAGTTGCGGCCTATCGCTTCTTTTAGATCTATAGGTGTTTTTCCGTAAATTGCTGTACTGGCGACGCCAATAATTCGCGCTGATAATACTGGATCAGATGATACTATTCGTGTTGTCGTTAATAGGTCCAAATTATCTTCTTTTTGTGCACAGATTAATTTTTGACAGCTTTCTGAAAGAGTAGGTAATTCATTGATGATTTTGGTAATGGTTTGCTCAGCCGAATAGGGTTCAATACCCGCGGACAACTCTTTAAAACTTGCTGGCGTTGTACCGTATTTGTTCTTAAATGCTCTTTCAAAGGTCGCGCGCTCTGAATACCCCAATTGAAACGCTAAATCATCAACCCTCAAGCTTTGTGTCAGTAGAGCGTTAATACAAAGTTCGTTCAGATATTTCTGTTGAATGAGTTTAAAACTCGTATGCTCATGCGCCAGCTTACGCCTGAAGGAAGTCATACTTAACGCTAAACCTTTTGCACAATGTTCTATGGTAACAGCGGAAGGTTGTTCACTTTTGGACAGAATGGTGATTACTGAAGCTGTTAGTGTTGGCGCCATTTCGTATAAGCTCATCGGTATGATTTCTCAAGCATTAACTTTCAACTAGTTAGATATTAACATCAACTAAATACAAAATATTGTTAATTTTAAAAACGCTACGTTATCCGCTGATGGTGTCGGTTTTCATTGCGTTGTAATTATTGTTCGTACCACATAAAATCACTATTTAATTGTTACTCATCATAGGTTTTAGTATGAAGTTTGTTGTTATCGCTTTGATTGCACTGGTTATCTTGTTTTTAGTTCGCAATGCCAATAATAAAGCGGCTGCCGAAGTTAATATCAGTGCTGGTAATGCTTTTTTGGAAGAGAATAAAAAAGTAGAAGGTGTTGTTGAAACAGCATCTGGTCTTCAATATTTGGTCTTGCATAGTGGTGAAGGTGAACACAAACCAAGTGCTAGCTCAAAAGTGAAAGTGCACTATCACGGTACCCTTATCGATGGAACGGTTTTCGACAGCTCTGTTGATAGAGGTCAGCCATTGAGTTTTAGACTGAACGAAGTAATCAAAGGTTGGACTGAAGGTGTTCAGTTAATGAATGTTGGTGATAAATTTAGGTTCTTTATCCCTTCAAAACTCGGTTATGGTAATCGCGCTGCGGGCAAAATCACACCAGGCTCACTGCTTATTTTTGAAGTAGAGTTACTTGAAATTCAATAATATTAAAGAAAGGGCTCAGTTAGTATTGAGCCCTTAATCAAGGCTGACTAGCAACCTGATTTCGACCATTATCTTTGGCTTGGTATAGCGCTTTATCCGCTCTATGGAGCATTGAATCGATTGTATCGTTTGCTTGGAATGCTGTTACACCAAAGCTTGCGGTTTGTTGGATTGTTGATTCAATTGAAGCTCTTAATTTTTCCGCCAGAATTAACGCGCCATTTAGGTCAGTGCGAGGGCAGATAATTAAAAATTCTTCGCCTCCCCAACGGCCAAATTTGTCAAAACTGCGGATCTTATCTTGAACACATTTTGTTATTGAACGCAGGATATCGTCACCTTTTTGGTGACCAAATTGATCGTTTACCTGTTTAAAGTGATCAATGTCGATTAATACTATGCTCAGTTCGGTACTATGGCTGGCGGCATAGTTGAGCGCTTTGGCTAACTCGATATCAATTTTCAAACGATTAAAGATACCCGTCAGCGCATCAGTTTGTGCCAAAACTTCTTGTTTTTTACGTTGGCAGTATTCTTCTTCAACACGTTTTTCCAGTTCAGCTCTAAGGGTTGTTAATTCGGTAATATCAGTTGAGAAACCAATCATTTTATCAACATCACCATGGTCGTTTAGTAAAGGTACTTTAATCGACCAATAACTCTTAGATGATCCATCTTCTAAAGGCACTACTTCTTCTACCCGCACGGTTTCTTTTTCTTCAATAACTTTCCTATCAGTCGCATGGAATATTTCAGATATTTCTGGGGGAAGAAAATCAGAGCCTTTGCGTCCGACAATTTCTGAAAGTTTTTGACCAAAAACAACTTCTGTTTGAGGATTAATGTATTCGAATTGGTATTTGTTATTTTTCAAATAAACACAGGCGTCAATGTTGTCGAAAATGCTAGAAAGCATTTCTCGGTTTTGGTGTAATTCTTTCTCAATTTCCTTACGACTAGTAATATCAGTAGAAACACCAAGTAAACCTTCTATCTCGCCTTTACTATTTCTGAGCGGGCTTTTAACCGTCATATAGTATTTTTCTTCGCCTGTAGCAGAAACAATATTGCGCTCTTCTTCTCTAACTGTTTTTCCCTCTTCTAACACAATTTGGTCGTGTGTTCTTATATCGTTAGATTCTTGCAGGGCAAAAAAGTGACTGTCATCACAGCCTATGATGTCTTTTTTGGATTTACCAAATAATCTAGCAACGGCTTCATTTACATAGGTATACTTACCACTTAGATCTTTTGAAAAAACGTAAACCTCTATCTCGTCAATCGTAGAGGTTAACGAGTCAAGTTGAAACTTTAAACGTTCGTTTTCCAGTTCAAGTTGCTTTATTTTTTCGTCTTTGTCGTTCATTCAAACCTTAGGAGTAGCGCAATAGCGTTAAATATCTTGATAAGTTTTATCACCGTAAAAGTATAGGTGTTATTTTCCAGTGTAATGAAGTTTGTTTAACTTTCAATACTCTTTGCAAAAATTCTGTCATTGATGACAACTTCATAAAAAAGCGATAAATCATGTATTAAGCTATTTACTAATGATGAAATTGAACCTACATTGATGAATAACATCTAAAAGTTATCACATGGCAAAGTGCTACTTGTAACAAAGAGAATAGATAAAATTGAATATTCCAGATATCCCAAATAATCATGCTCTAGCTATGTTGCTTATCACAGTTGTCGCTTTGTACATTTTTAGAAGAGACGATATTCCACTAGAGACATCGTCATTGGCTGTGCTAGTGATACTTTGTTTGGTATTCACCGTTTTTCCTTTTGAGTTTGAAGGTAAGCTGCTTGAGCCGTCATCTTTGTTTTTTGGCTTTGGTCACGAGGCGTTGGTCACGGTTTGTGCGTTAATGATTATCGGCCACGCTTTAGTTCGAACAGGGGCACTAGTGCCGGTTGGCCGGCATCTCTCAAAGCTATGGAAAATTAGTCCTACATTATCACTGTTAACAACGTTAATTTTGGCCGGCGCGCTAAGTGCGTTTGTTAATAATACACCGATTGTTGTTCTGCTCTTACCAATACTGATTAGCGTTGCTCTTAGAACAAATACCGAAACATCTCCTATGTTGCTCCCGATGGGTTTAGCAACATTAGTGGGTGGCATGACAACAACCATAGGTACATCAACTAACTTATTGGTTGTGAATGTTGCCAATGATATGGGTCTTCCTCGAATTGGCATGTTTGATTTTGCGCTGCCTGCAGTTATTGCAGCAGCGATAGCTATTGCTTATTTGTGGTTAATTGCACCTAAATTGCTGCCGTCAAGAAAACCTTCATTGCCAGATACTTCACCTAGGCTGTTTAGTGCTTATTTAAATATCAATGAAGACAGTACTTCAAATGGCAAAACGGTCTCTGAAGTATTAAAACTCACTGACAATCAAATGAGCATTCAGTCTATTCAACGTAATCCTGATTACAGAAATGTAGCCCCTTTACCAGATACCGTGTTAAAAGAAGGTGATAGGTTACATGTTAAAGACACGCCTGATCGATTAAAAGAATATGAAGCAGTTTTACAAGCGACGCTGTTCTCAGGTAAGCATCGTGTTGATGAAGATCACCCTTTAAACGCGGATAAGCAAAAATTAGCGGAAATTGTGGTTATTCAGTCTTCTGAGCTTGTTGGTCGAACATTAAAAGAGCTTCAATTTGCTAAACGTTATGGTATTTCAGTGTTAGCCCTACATCGTGATGGTAAGGCGATGGATATAGGTCGTCGAAGTATAGGACGTGTAGTTATTCATACTGGCGATGTATTACTTGTTCAAGGTGAGCCAGAGCAAATAGACGTGTTAAAAGAAACGCAAGGCTTTCTTATTATTGATGGTGCGTCAGATTTACCGTATTCCAAAAAAGCGCCTGTTGCGCTTTCTGTGTTAGCTGGTGTCTTGGTGGTAGCGGCCTTAGGTATATTACCCATTGCTGTCAGTTCAATCTGCGGCATATTAATATTATTAATCACTAAGTGCCTAGATTGGAGTGAAATATCAGCTGCTTTAAGTAGCCAGGTAGTGTTGATTGTTGTGGCCTCCTTGGCCCTAGGCTCGGCAATGATGCAAACAGGCGGCGCTGAGTATATCGCACAAGTATTTGTCGCATTGGCCTTTGATCTGCCACCGGGAGGCGTCATTGCCGCCTTGATGCTAATGCTAGCTGTACTTACTAACGTTGTTTCGAATAATGCGGCTGCAGTTATTGGTACACCTATAGCTATTTCGGTTGCTAATCAGTTGAATTTGCCCGTACAACCATTTGTTTTAGCTGTTTTGTTTGGCGCTAATATGAGCTACGCGACGCCGATGGCCTATAAAACCAATATCTTGGTGATGAATGCTGGTGGCTACCAGTTCTCCGATTTCCTAAGAGTAGGTTTACCACTTATTTTCCTGATGTGGGTATCACTTTCATTCTTGTTAAGCTGGCTTTATTTATAGTGTTCTGAACAAGGGGAGTTCTCTAAGCTCTCCCATTGTTCTAATGTTGTTTGCACCACTAATATCCCTTATTGCGATCTACAGCTTCGGACAGTTGTCCTGTCATTAGGTATTCATTGATATTACTAGCAACTATGCGGCTTGCTGAAATGAGATTGGTTGGCGCTGAAATGTGAGGTAGTACAGTAATACTAGGATGCTCCCAAAGCTCCGAGCTCGGTGGTAAAGGCTCTTGTTCAAAAACATCTAATACCGCATGAGCAATCGAACCGTCATCGAGTAGAGGCAATAGTGAAGATGTATCTAAGATTGCACCTCTAGAAAAATTGATTATTTGTGCGCCATGGGGCAACCACTTGAGTGTTTCATCATTGAGCAAACCGTGTGTTTCTTTAGTAAGTGGTAATAAGCTTATTAAGATATCTGTTTTTGACAACATTGCCTGAAGGCCTGAACTACCTTGATAATGCTCAACATTCCCTAATTGTTTATTGGAGCGATTCCAGTATTTAAGCTGATAGTTAAATTTTGCAAGATAGCTGAGCGCTGTTACGCCTAATTCACCTGCTCCTAATATGCTGACCCTAGTTTCTTTAGCAAGTTTGACCGGTAGTTGCTTCCATATTTTGTTTTGCTGTTGCCTTGCATAGAATGGCATATTACGCTGAAGGTATAGTGTCCATGCAACAACAGCTTCTGCCATGGTTTCAGCTAGTTGAGGATCGATTAATCTCACTAAGGCTACATTAGCCGGAAGTATTTTTACGAGTTTCTCTACACCTGCCCATAAACTTTGCGCCCATACTAAGTTGGGAAACTGTCTTATTTGCTCCTCACTAGGGTTGGCGGCAATAACCACTTCTACTTCCCATTTATCGGCTTCTGACACTTGTTCAGGTAGCACAATTTCTACATGGTCAATCAATAAGTTGAGCTGCTGAATCCATTGCTCTTGTTCAGATCTTTTGAGCTGACTAATAAAAGGTATTTTCTTCATTATTTAGCTAACCTTATCAACTTGGCCCTGAAATATGTTCGTCTTTCAAATGCTGGGCGTGTTTAATTATTTCAGTCACTATTGGGTGCACGATAGTTCGTTTAGGGGTTATTAGGTAATAGTCTTGAATAACACTTTCAACAATACCTATTAACTTAACGTGAAATTTATCTGTTACTTCATCTTCCACGAGCAGTGGCGCAGCAAATAAGCCAAAACCGTCTCTACCAAGTGTTTTCATTAGAGCGATGTCATTTGCGTAGACTGAAATTTTTGGCTTTAGTTCGTTTTCTCTAAGCCACTGCTCCAAATGCATAGACAAAATACTGTTGGAACCCGGCATTACCATGGATTGACCACTTAGACTTTGAGGGAAGTTATTTTTTAGCTCATCAGCGTCTTCTTCAGGTGCAAAAATGCCAACAGAGCTTTTACCTATCATTTGGCAGCTGGCTAGATCTTTGTAGTCTGGATGCATTGGCAGATCGGTGAGTATCATATCTAAGGTGTGTGAAAAAAGATTATCTTGCAGGTCATCAAGCTTGCCATCTTGGCAATCTAGCTTTATTTCTTTGCCTAGCGTGAGAACAGGGGATAACCATTTACTCACTAAGGATTTAGGTAAACCATCTGTAATGCCTACTCTGCACATGGATGAAATTTCACTTTCTCCGGAAGACGTTATGTTCATCCACTCTTGTGCGGTTAAAAACATTTCGTCCGTGTATGACTTAGTGATGGAGCCAAAACTAGTGAGTTTTAAGTTACGTCCTTGCTTTTCGAATAGCGGCTTGCCCAACCTCGATTCAAGTGAGCTTATTTGAGCACTGATAGTCTGCGGTGTTAGGTGTAAGACTGAGGCAGCTTTATTAATGCCTCCTTCATTGGCAACAACCCAAAAATAGTACAAGTGATTATAGTTAATGTTACTAATCATTCGGTTTATTCGAACTATATCTAAGTTTAAAACAGATATTATCTTATTAATCTTTTAGGTAGATTACTAGCCTATTGGTGACAGCCAGTTTGCCAATCAACGTGAAGGAGAGGTGAAGTATGCGTATAGCTGTTTTGTTGTTTACTAGTTTGGTGTTTGCTCATACTAGTTACGCTAGTACTTCGCCATTTTCTGCTGTTGACTATATTCGCTCATGTATGGCGGATACCTTGAGCCCGCCTGCGCAACATCGCTGCGCAGGCTTTTTTTATGGACTGATTAGCAAAAAACAAGCGCTGCTTGACCCCGCTTTGGAAGAGGGGATTGTTGGTCGAGCGATGAGCTCAAGAACTCCGAGCAAGAACTATAGTGCTATAGCCAAGCGACAAATAGGGGTTGAAGCAGTTTGCTTACCTCACGACCTGCAATATCAAGATTTTGTCAGTGTCATTAATAAGTACATTGGAAATGCCAAAACAGAGTTGCTTTCAGTTAAATTGGTTACGAAGGCCTTGGCTAAGCAGTATAGTTGCTGAACCAGTTATTCCTTTGAGCCAACTTAGGGATATTATTAATATGTGGTTCCTTTTCGAGAATTGCTGCCTGCTACCAATTATAACCAAACCTAGTAATGGTTGTTTTTTAGTCGCTTGTTAAGTTTTTTGAAAGAGACTTTCTTACGAGCGATGATTCTGCTCGCTGTTTGCAGTATAATGTTGCAAATACTGTGGATTTTTATTGAGTACCTCATGCTAGGTTTGAATTTAGCATGCCTTTAGCTGTGCTCAACGTCCGATCTAAAAGAACAAGAGATTAGAGACTGGATTGATGTTAAACCTTCCAACAACTAAGAATTTAAAAGGTGATGCATTTGGTGGTGTTTCTGCGGCAATCGTATCTTTGCCACTGGCGTTAGCCTTTGGTGTTGCTAGTGGAGCAGGAGCTGCAGCCGGTGTTTATGGTGCTTTGCTTGTTGGTTTGTTTGCCTCTTTGTTTGGTGGCACCAAAACCTTAATATCTGAGCCAACAGGTCCTATGACTGTTGTTTTCACCGTAGTGATCGCTGATATGTTAGCTCGTCACCCTGAACAGGGCATGGCGATGGCGTTTACTGTCGTCATGATGGCGGGTGTTGTACAAATCATACTGTCTTCGCTCAAGCTAGGGCGGTATATCACTATGATCCCATATAGTGTTATTTCCGGCTTCATGTCTGGCATCGGTTGTATTCTTATTCTATTACAGCTAGGACCTCTCATTGGCGCAAAGGCTCCAGAGCCTGGTGTGATGGGGACTATTACCAATTTAAACTCAATTTTTGCTCAGTTTTCTTATCAAGAAATATCTATCGCTCTTGTCTCTCTTGGCATTCTTTTTTTAACACCTAAAGCGATAGCCAAAAAAGTGCCTCCTCAGTTAATCGCACTAATAGTTGTATCAGTGCTATCTATGGTGCTTTTTAATAAAGCCGATATCTCCCGAATCGGCGACATAGACATTGGCTTGCCGACATTCTATTTTCCAACTTTCAGTGATGTATTGCTTAGAGAAATGTTTATTGATGCAATGATTCTAGGTACGCTTGGTTGCATTGATTCGATGCTAACATCACTCATTGCTGATAACTTAACAAAAGAAGATCATGATTCCGACAAAGAATTACGAGGCCAAGGGTTAGGTAACTTATTCTCTGGAATGTTTGGTGGTTTACCAGGAGCCGGTGCTACGATGGGCACGGTGGTAAGTATCCAGGCCGGTGGTAAAACCATTACCGCAGGTGTTATTCGTGTAGTCGTACTTTGTATCGCTTGTTTTGCGCTAGCAGACCTGTTGGCTTTAGTTCCAAGCGCACTTCTAGCTGCTATCGCCTTAAAAGTTGGTGTCGACATTCTTGACTGGAGCTTTATCAAAAGAGCCAAGAACGCCTCTCGTCATACGTCAATGATTATGTATTTGGTGCTATTGCTCACTGTATTTGTGGACCTTATTTTAGCTGTTGGCATAGGCCTATTTATCGCCAATATTATTACCATTGAAAAGTTAAGTTATGCACAAAGAGATGGTATTAAAACGATCACCGACACTGATGACGAACTGAGATTAACACCCGAAGAAAAAACTGTTTTCAACCGTTTAAAAAACAAATTATTGATGGTTTATTTGAGTGGGCCAATGATGTTTGGTCTTTCCCGTGCACTGTCTCGTCAACACCGCATTTTGGCGCGTTATGAATATGTTGTCATGGATTTAAGTGATGTGTCATTTATCGATGATACCATTGCATTGACCATTGAAAACGCGATTTCAGATGCTATGGAAGCCAAAGTAACCTTATTATTAGTGCATCCAACAGGAGAGGTAGGTGATAAGTTAGCTCGTCTTGGTGTAACGGACTTACTTCCACAAAACCAAATCTTCGATACACGTCCTCAAGCCTTTACTTGGCTAGACAGTAAGTCAGTTAATTAACCGGTTTTCTTTCTTGTTCAGCAACTAGTTATAGCTAGTTGCTGAAGCATTTCTTTCCGCAATTTCCCCATCTATCTTGAGTTGAAAGTACTTTCTAATCTGTCCCTTAACGAAATGTTACGTTTTATTCATGGGTAATTTGATTGATGAAAGTACGCTCAGATTATTTATTTGCTAAGATAATTCGCTGGAAAGGTTTCAATGAATTACTTAAATGTTATATCAGTTTCAAAATTTTACATTTGATAATCAATGTTTAGTGCTGCAGAAAGATGGTATTGACGTTGATATTCGCCCATATGAAGCGAAGCTGCTCGCCTATTTGCTTGATAATCAGGATAAGGTTGTTAGTAAACAGGATATCCTTACTGATGTTTGGCAAGACAAAGTTGTCGCTGAACAAGTTATTTTCCAGAATATAAGCCACTTACGAGCACTATTCGGTGCTGCCTCAATAAAAACCTTTCCAAAACGTGGTTATCAATGGCAGTTCACAGCATCAACGCTTTCACCAGAAAATAACGTTGATATTGAAATTTCTCATGTTGAGCAACCAGCTCAAAAAACAATTTCTAAGTCGTGGATAGGCTTAGCTGCATTCTTTGTTGTAACCATTTTTTCTATATTATTTTTTACTCTGGAAGACAAAGAATCAAAACCTATTAGAACCGCGTTAATTCCGTTTAAGCAAGACAGTTCATATCTTTCTAACGATATCATCGATCAAGGTACTATTGATTATGAGGTGCTTACTGATATAGACGCCGATAGTTTTATTACGTCTGCGGAACTAATGTTTACCAATTTTAACGAACAATTTGATACCGTTATTACTGGAGAGGTTAGACAGTTTAAAGATAAGTATTATTTAGATTTCATTATCAAGGGGAGTGCATCAAGTTGGCAGGGACAAATTCAAGGAGATAGTACATCTGACGTTGCCAAAAAGTTTAATAAACATTTATCTAATAAAGTGATGTTTGAGCTGACAACTCAAGCACTTTCTCCAGGTAGTCGAATTGCAATGTTAACACTTGCTCATCAAAGCTCGCCGAGCGACTTGATTATTCTCGCAAGACTGATTGAGCAGCTTATTGATGCAAGAGAACTAGACAAAGCAATGGTGTTGTCAGAGAAGCTAGCAACAAACGCTATCAACAACCATAATCAGCAACAACTGGGTATTGCATATATTTTACAGAGTGAAATTTTAACAAATAAGGAAGTTTATCCATTAAGCCGAGACAAGTTAAAATTGGCCAATGACGCCTTACAGAGTGTCAATGATTTAAAGCGTCAAGCGGACTTATGGGAGGCTCAATCTTGGTTAGATCATCAAGCGAGAGACTACAATAAAATAAAGGAAAGTTTATTATTTTCTGCGGAACTTGGTTTGCAAGTTGGAGACAAAAAGCGAGAGTTACATGCGATCACGTACTTATCGGTAATGGCTCACAAGTATAGTAAAACGGCAGACAAATACGCATACATTCAAGAGGCAGAAGCGAAAACCAGAGAATACAATTTGCCTCTATACCACTTTGCTAAAGTACCATTTCATTATGCTATTTTTACCAAAACACCTGAAGAGAAAGAACCTCATTACAAAACAGTATTGGAATATACGGCTTTGATCCCTGATTTTTGGGTGGCTCAGGTGAGTAGACAGCGCTTGTTATTAAGGTATTTTGAAACACAGCGTTTAGACGAAGCTCGAGAGCTTGTTAGTAGTCTTCAGTCTGATAATGCTCATAACAACTATCTTAGAATGCTTCTAGCAAACGTAGAAAACGACTCGGCGTTATTCACTTCGATAGGTCAGAAAGCATTTGAACAAGCTCAATTTGCTGGTAAAAAACGACTGAGCTTAGATATTGCGTTGTTGTTATGTGATGGCCAAGAAGAACAAGAAAACTTCGCATTTTACTCAAAATACATTAGAGAAAATGCCAGTAAAGGATGGCGTACGGCAAATGAAGAAAAGCTAGTGGCGCTGAATATCACAGTAGAAGAAGGCTACTAAGGTAGCCTTCGTTGATAACTGTTTAATTATGCCTTTGAAATTGATATCCAGTTTAGTTTCCAAAAGCTCTCTAGTGACTTCAGTGTCAGCGTGTTTTTTCCCTTTTTCAGTTGGACTGTTACACCTTGTTGTGTTTCCCAGTCGTGGTAGCCGCCCGTTTTTATTACTTTGCTAGTACCTGCTTTCTTTTCATTTGCAAAGATTTCAAAGCCTTTTCTATCTTCGGGTGAGGCAATACGGTAAGTTAATTGGTAGGTGCCTGCTTCAGGAACTTCTATTTGATATTTAAGTACAGCGTCTTTAGAAATACCTTCTCGACCGGTTAACGTATTTCCACCACGCTTGTCTTCTTTGTCTGAGCTAAATGAAATTGAGCTACCTTCATGACTAGTTGCCCATTCCGCCTCAATCTTGCCCGGCGCTGGTAACCAGCCTGGGGTAGTTGCGAGGGACTCGCTATACATACTTTGTAGGTGGTTTTTTACCGCGACCACAGCATATTCGTATTTGTGGCCTGCGGCGTTACCATCAACAAATTTAGTTCCTGTTAAATTAGTCGCGTAGAGCTTGAACATTTGCCCTGGCACGTTATTGCGATAGATACGATACGTTTCCGCATCTGAATGCTCATCCCAGCTTAGTATTACATTACCATTGTCATGTGTAATCCTAGCGTTCTGTACAGGTGTAGGTACTTTGTGAGCAAGGTCCCGCCTTTTTTTCTCTTGCTGTTGTGCAAAAGCAAGCTGCTTTTTAAAGCGTAAGGTTATTTTGGATTGTTTTGGCGCTTTTCCATCCATAGCCAATCTGAAACCGTCGACACCGCCCGGAAAGTCAACAGGGATTCTAGCGCGATCAGTTAGTTTCCAAGGTTCCCAGTGCCAGCTACTACCACGTGTAGAGCGCATTTCACAATCTTCTGTTTTTTGTGGGCTACCATCAGCATTTGCTTCTTTATAATCAGCTACATAACAGTCTGCTAAGAACTCTCGAACATTACTTATCAAATCGTATAAACCATTTGGGTTTGGTTTATACATACCTACGATACTTGCATATCCTTGATGGTCCTGACAGTTAGCCATAGCTCCCCAGTTGTGATAGCTAGTATTTGCATCTCGTTGAAGTATGTTCTCGCCACTTAAATCACTGGTGTTCTCGTACTCACAGATCTTGGTTAGTGATTCATCATCGCCAAAATAAAAACGTCCTGTAGTACCGGCTCTTGCTGCGTACTCCCATTCTGCTTCTGTTGGTAGACGATAAGGTTTCCCTGTTTCTCTGGCTAACCACTTAGCGTAGTCATTTGCCGCTTCCCAAGTGATACAAACGACTGGTTGGAAGTCACTAGTAACCAAATTACTTGTTTCGTAGTTTCCTTTGCTTGACTGTTTAAACCAACCGTCTAATTCATGGCGACACTCTTGTGGTACTTGATAGTTTGTCGCTTTTACAAATTGTCTAAACTCTCTAACCGTTACTTCATACTTGCCCATGCTGAACGTTTTCAAGTTTACTTTATGAACTGGTTGGGAGCTCTCCCTAGTGGTTGAACCCATATCAAAACTGCCGCCTTTAATTGTCGCCATAATTGGCTCAATTGGGCCACCCGCAAAAACAATAGTGGGTGAAATAGCGATAGATGTTGCAATGATTAGTTTTTTTAATTTCATTTTTTCATTCCTTTCCAAATACGCTGCTAGCATGCTTAAACAAAGGTTTTAAAGTCCTAAAAAAAAATTAAAATTTGGAAAAAATAGAAAAATAATAGAAAAGAGGGCAAGGGAATCTACAGATTTACCACAAACCCATGAATCATATATCGCTTGCAAAAGCATTAGGCCCTTTCATCTTTTGGCGAGTCCATCACTACGTGCGTAGTAATGGTACTGACTTGAGGTATTGAACCTAATACATCAGCATGAAAACGTTTGTATGAATTAATATCTTTGGTTTCTATCCTCAAAAAATACTCAAATGCACCGGTAACGTTGTGACACTCTCTCACTTCTTCCGCCGTCGATATTGCTTGTTCAAAAGCCAATTGTGAATCAATTGAGTGATCCCTCAATCCGACACCAATTAATGCGATAAAATTAATACCAACTTTTTCGTTATTGAGGACAGCTCTATAGCCTTTGATAGTGCCGTTTTTTTCTAGTTCCTGTACACGACGTAGGCATGCTGATGGGGATAAACCAATTTTTTCGGCAAGTTCAGTATTAGGTATCCGACCATTGCTTTTTAGTTTTTGCAATATTAGTTCGTCAAACCTGTCTATTTTAGTGAATGATTGCATAATTTTACGTTGATTCTCCTAAAAGGGCTGAATAATTGTGTAAGAAGTAATTTATCATTGTTCTTATGTTATCTAAATGGACAAAAAATATGAATGTTGAACTGCTGACCGCACTAACGGCTTTTGCTTTTGTATCGTCAATAACACCGGGGCCAAATAACCTAATGCTAATGACGTCAGGTACCAACTTTGGCTTTAAGCAAACCGTTCCACATATGCTAGGTGTAGGGCTCGGCTTTACGTTTATGGTAGTACTTGTAGGGTTGGGGATTATGCAAATATTTGATCTATTCCCCGTTAGTTATCAAATTCTCAAGGTGCTAAGCGTAGCCTATTTGCTCTATTTGGCAATGAAAATTGCAAAGAGCTCAGAGATCTCCGAAAGTACGGCACAAAAACGACCTATGACATTTATGCAAGCCGCCTTATTTCAATGGGTTAATCCAAAAGCTTGGACAATGGCTGTTACAGCTATTAGTGTCTACGCACCAACTAAAGAGATGGTGGCGGTACTGATCGTTGCAGGAGTGTTTGGGTTAGTGAACTTACCTTGTATTTGTTCATGGATAACGCTAGGGCAGAAAATCAAACATTTGTTAGCCAGTGAACGCAGCCTAAAGTACTTTAATTATTCAATGGCGACCTTACTTGTATTGTCCGTTGTTCCTGCATTGACTTAACTAAGATCAGTTGCAGTGTTTAGGAGCGTATATTTTGGCATCTTTGTTAAGTTTTGCTCGTAATTCATCAACCTGTTCACACTGTGAAAAGACTTTGCCACTAAACCCAAAAACAATTAGTTGGCGATTATCAAACAACGCTGAAATATCAGCAATTGGGTTGTTATATATTGTCAATTTTTCTAATGAAGGTTTGTTCGCCAACGCTGAAATATTTTGAATGTTATTGTAACTAAGCGTGATATCTTCGAGCGCTCTTAACTCTGCTAGTGGGCTAATATCCGATATGCTATTCATCATAGCACCGATGACTTTAAGCTTTGATAATGTTTCCATTCCTGTTAAATCAGAGAGCTTGGTCTTATTTGCCTGAAATTCGATAAGGTTAGGGGCCTTTTCTATTCCTGCAGTGGAGGAAAACGCTTTGTTGCCTGCGACTGAAATGATACGTAGATAGTCGAAATCGCCCAATGTTGCTAGCGATTGTAAGTTATTGTTTTGCAGATATAATTCTTCAAGTGAAGTTAAGTCCGCTATTGAAGATAAGTCCGTGATTTTCTGATCTTGGCAAAGTAATTTTCGTAAGTTTCTTCTAAGCTCCACTTTTTCTTTATGCATTGAGGCCCATATGCAGCGGTCTAGCTTTTTCTTAGATCTTGAATCTCCAACGCTACTCGGCGCTTGTGAATCTTGTGCAAAACGACTATTCGAATCAGCTCGTTCGACAATGTTGTCTGCAATATCTCTCAACAATCCTAGTTCGTAGCATATTAAAAAAACGAAGCCGATGGTAAATACCCAGACATATTTTCTATTTATTTTACGATCAGCGAGGACAACAAGAATTAGCACAGGTACTACTAGTGCCAGTAGCGATAGCGCCCAAAATTGGGTGAAAGAAAAAATGGTATTGTTTTGCGAATCTGTAGGGTGTAATAAAACACTGACTTGATCACTTACCATTGATTCACAGAGTTCTTTTGTTGGAATAGGGATACTTCCTATAACCTTTATTCCGTCAACTGTTTGAGCGGTAGGGTAGTATTGAACTTGCTCTCTTGTGCCGCTATTCCGTGAATCAGTCACCTCTACCCACTTGCTGTGACAGCCGATGATTCGGGCGTTGGTTTTATCCGAAGTAGCTATCAATATAGAGCGATCCGCTAGTATAAATATTGCGATAAATACTAATACTATCCTTACCAGCTGTTTCCATTTGCTTGATTTATCCTGTTCCATTAAGAGCACTCGCGTTGACTGAAGAGAGTGTTCGCATAGACTCTCGATATCTTTATATTAGTAAACCATTTGGAAAGGGTTAAAAACACATTTTGATCAATATTTTGTATCTAGATATGTTGATAGGAGATTAGAATCGATGTGACGTCGCCTAAGTTTTAGAAGACGCCGTGCTTTTATATATTTCTTCCCAAAAACGGCTGGAAATTTTGTTAATGACATTCGACTCAGCGTTTATCAATATGGCAAAGCCAATGCCTGATTTTGGAGAATAACCGATATCAGCTCTATATCCTTCAACCCAGCCTGAGTGATAGACAATTGGCATATCATTGAATTGGTATAGTCGCCAACCATAGCCGTAGTGTGCATCTTTTAAATGCTCTCTCCAGTGTCTTCTACTTAGGTCTTTTTTGGTTTTAATACGTGGAGTTGTCAATTCTTCCAACAGTCTTGGTGGAAGTACTTCTGGTTTATGCCCCATATTGGCTATCAACCATTTGGACATATCAGTGATGCTAGCATTTATACCGGCTGCTGGGGCTACTTTGTAATAATCAGGAGCAACGTTGACGGTGCGCCATACATTCTTGCGAATTGGTTTGCCATTCTTATCTCGCTTACCTGTTTTAACTCTTTTTCTTAAAATATGTGGCTTTGCCGCATTTTTGTAACGTTTAAACTTTCCATGTCCAACTGATGCTGTTTTCATGTCGAGAGGATCAAAAATTCGATCTTCCAAAAATTCGGCATAACTCATTTCTTGGCTAGCTTCTATCGCTGGCTGCAAAAAGCCATATGCAATATTTTGATAGCCATAACACTTCTCCGGCTGGCAAATAGGCGTCACTTTGGTAAATCGGCTAACAATTTTATCCATACTCCAGTTTTCGTGAAGAAGGTTGTCATAGGCATTTGGCATTAAACCAGTTGAATGGCTCAAGATGTGTTTGATTTGAATTTTGTCGGCAGCACCTGGTTTGGCAAGCTCAAAATTAGGCACATATTTTTTAATAGGGTCAGATAAATCGAGTTTATTTTCTAACGCTAACATTGTTGCTGCTGTCGCCGCAAAAGGCTTAGAAACAGACGCCAACCTAAATACAGTATGTTGATTTACTTTTCTTTTTTTAGATTTATCGGTATGGCCAAAAGCACTAATTGATACAACTTTACCGTCTTTAATGATGGCAAAGGCACCTCCGGGAATATTGTTGTTTTGTAATTCCCTTTTTACTTCCCTTGAAAAGTGATTGCTAATGTCATTGATGCTTTTTGCCTGCAAAAAAGGACTACAAAAAAGCGTAATAAGTAAACCAAAAATGCGCACTAAAGAAACCCTAAAATATAGTGAATCAGTAATAGTAACGTGTTTGTAGACAAATAAAAAGATAACGCCAATTGAATAAAATATACTAGTTTTGGTAAGTTGGTACTTCGAGTTGACAGCTAATGGTATTATCTCTGCCTGATTGTTTAGCTATATAAAGGGCTTCATCAGCTTTTTCGATAAGCATCTCAACATGATTGTCAGCATGCGCATGTGTCATACATGTACCGATACTAACGGTTAGTCTGTCTTCTACATGACTTTGTTGATGAAATACGTTCAACCTAGCTATGCTGGCATGAATTCTATTGGTTACTTTATTAACTGCTTCAGGTGTGCATTGAGGAAGAATAATGACAAATTCTTCACCGCCATAACGAGCTACAAAATCTTCAGTTCGATAAACCGATGATCGTAGCACTTCCGCAACTTTCACTAGAATTTCATCACCTTTAGGATGCCCATAGGTATCGTTGTATTCCTTGAAATAGTCAATATCAATAAACAGCAAAGCAATAGTTGATTGATATCTGCATGCATTTCGCCACTCTTTTTCCAAATATGTGTATAGGGCGCGTTTGTTGTTGAGACCCGTCAATCCATCTTTAATAGCATAAGCTGATAGTACATCAATTTGATGTTTAACCTTGATGTGGTTTTTTATTCGAATACGCAAACTATCGGCTTGGAACGCTAAACACAAATAGTCTGTTGCCCCCATTGATAATACTTCTGCTTCGTTTTGGCGCTTCTTATCGTAACTATAAAATACAATAGGTAAGTGCTTTATTTGTGCTTGCATGGTTCTAATAGCTTGGCACAGCATCTTTCCGCCGTGATGGTTGTCGTCAATTAAAATGAGATCGGGTGACGCAGAGATTATTTGCTCAACGATATTAGCGTGTTCTTTATAAGTTTCGACTAGGTAATCATCTGTATCACGAAAAACATCGAATTCGCTAGGCAAATCTTGCAGTGAAAAAACGAATAACTTGTATGCATTCAGATATTTACAAGTTGCTTTGAGGCCTTCTGAACTAGCGCCTAAACCTTGAATAAATCGTTTTATTGTATTGCCATGTTGTAGTCCAAGCATGACTTGGTGTTTACTGTTTTGCATCGACGGAATGCGCAGATCAAAGTCTCCGTATTGCCACTCTCTTTGCCAAGTCTTTAGTTCTTGTTCACCAGTAAAATCCAAGGGCAATGGAATGTCATGTGCGGCCATGATACGGTCGAGTACTGATTTATCATCAATATTGGCGCCTATTTGCCAAAGTGCGCGATAAACAGATTTACGCACCGCAATGAGCTTTTCAGGGAAATAATCTTGTACGGCTTTTATGTAACTGTTCGCCAGTTTAGTGTTAGGCACAAACAAGGGGTTGATAATCTTAGTATCTTTTGCACGTTGAATAACAAGCTGGTATTCAACTTCTAATTGAGAGGTTCGCTTTGGACTGTCTGGGGCATCATCCTTATTAGGTGCATGCTCAATCGTTTTCCATTCAACTGCTGATAAGAGGCCTAAATCATCTAACCTCTCATGCAAGGCAAAACAAAACGGACAATTGATGTCAGCATAGACAGATATAATATCAGTATTTTCCATTTGATACCGCGCAGGCTAAATTATTATTTTAATTGCTGTTCTTATAATGTATTAGACAAGCAATAACACAAAAATCTTTCATCATCATTGATTTCATTAGTTTAATAATTCTTAGCCTAGCGCAAATTACCTAATTTGCTAATTATTTAACTCGCTATCGCGCCAAAACTTAGTACCTTTAATTGTTGCTTGGAAGGCTAAGCCACTCTCAGTGAATGTATAAACAGTTACATCACCATAATAGGCCTCACCCTCTATTGAAGCGCCTTTATTGCTTGCCTTTGCAGAGACATCAGCATTACCACCAAAAGTCCAACCGCTTTCAACAAATTGATTGAGTGCTGTCTGTGAGTGAAATACCATAATCAAACGATAATCTTTAACACCTAAACCTAGACCAACTCCTCCTTCTGCCATGTTCATGTAATGAACCTTGCCGGTTTTCATGTTTTTTGCCATGCCGTAACCAGTGCCAGCAGCCATAAATATCAGATTTATATTGGCGTTGGAAAAAACCGCATAGCCAGCAGCGTCTTGAATTTGAGCTTTTGCATAGGGTTTTTGACGATATAACTGAGTGAGAACGTCATTTTTCATCGTTTGAATGGTTCTGCGCTTTTCGTCCGCAGAGCCTGTGCCCATAGATGCACAGGCTGTTAAAAAAAGAGTAAATAATAAAGCTGTGATAAGTTTAAAATGCATTATGCTCGTCTCAAAAGTATTAATGATCTGATAACAAACATAGTAGTTGCTAATTTATTAGCTGCCAACTCTAAGCTTTATTAACACCCAGTTTTTCAAGGTTGTTGATCATATCTTCGGCAGATGTGCGAGGCTTTACGTCTTCATCAATATGGATAATATTGCCATCCTTACCAATATAAAAGGTTACTCGGCTTGCAACACCTAAAAAGTTTAATACATCATATGCCTTTGCTGCTTCTTTTGTTGGATCGCTTAATAGTGGGAAATCAGCTTTGTTCTTTTTAGCGAAACCTCTATTTTCATCAATTGGGTCAACGCTAGCCATAAAGTAGGTGACATCATATTTTTTTATTTTATCGCCATTGTCCGCCAAGGATTTACATTCAATGGTACAGCCACGAGTATAAGCTTTTGGAAACCACGCAATCACAATTGCTTGCTTACCTTTAAAGTCTTTTAATGAATATGTTTTTCCATCGGTTGCTTCGAGCTTAAAGTTAGGAGCAGCTTGTCCGACTTTTAAGTCTGTCGCGTAAGCTGCTTTTGAACATACCATCAGCAGGCTGATAAGAGTTAAATATAAGAATTTCATCAAGTGTCCTGAGTAGTTAGAGGTTAACGCCTAGTATACGTAGATTACACGTATTGAGATCATTTTCATATTGGTATTACTATCTGGGTTTGCCTTTTAATTCATAAGTTGTTAGATTTATGCAACTCCTGTTCAGAAGAAGTAAAAATGAATAAAAACAAAGGTTTTACATTAATTGAACTCGTTGTCGTTATCGTGATTCTAGGTATTCTTGCGGCAACTGCATTACCTCGATTTATAAACTTACAAGAAGATGCTGACAGAGCAACATTCCAAGGTATCGCTGGTGCATTTAAGAGTGGTGTCAATCTAGTTCACATGAAATGGCGTGTTGCGGGTGATAATCAAGCTCAACAAGATTTTATCGAAATTGCTGATCCGCTGGCTGGCGGTGATTTGAGTGTAAACAGCAATGGTTACCCTGCTGATACTCGAGGCACAAGCCTGACGTTAAATAGTCAAGATGACTGTTTAGATGTATGGCGAGCAGTATTGGACTCTGACAGTGCAGCTGTCAATTCAAATACATCTGATGATTTTCAAGCTTCATACAACGGTAGTAATGATTGTACTTATACTTATGTAAAGCAACCCGCGCTAACGGTAGATTACGACTCTAACAGTGGTGAAATACTTATTAACGATTAGCCAACATAAGTTTATGACGGTATTAGGCGAATGATATGGCCTAATACCACCTGATTAAACAGTCCCTACTTCTTCCTTAAAGACTAATACAGCTAAATAAATCAGTGCTAAAGGAGGCAGGAACGATAAAAGAAATCCGATTGTTCCCGCTAGCTTTGCGTTCTCAGTTTTTGTCTTGCCCAATTTATAACTTATTGCCGTTACACTGACGACAAAAATGATACCCAATACAAACAATATTAAAGAAAACATAATCTACTCCCTATTATCAACTGGTTTAATAATAGGCATGCTTTTTAATAAAAACAACAATAATTTATCGATAAACGATAAATTATTGTTGTTTATGCTTGTTATTTTGGTTATAAATAGAGTTATGTGATATATCGTTCAGGCACAATAAATGGCAAAGAAAGTTAACGTAAATTTAGATCTACTGTTGGTTTGCAATAAGATGTCATTAACTCAGTTATCAGAAGAAGTTGGTATCACGATTGCTAATTTGTCCAAGTTAAAAAGAGGGCATGCAAAAGCAATTAGATTTTCTACATTACTTGCTTTATGTGAAGCATTAAATTGTGAGCCTGGTGATTTGTTAGAAATAGCAGATGAATAAGGCTCTATCTGTTTTTGTGATATATGTGGATAAGCCTCTATAAAATATTCACATTGAGAATAATGAAAATAGCGAAAAAAATTGTATTTTTTAACATTTTTTTATCATTTGCGATGTATTTAAAACGCTAAAAACAGTACTATTCGCGCCACTTCGAAAGGGTTTCCACTTTCAGCTCGCAACTATTGGAAATTTTATGGCGTTACTCATCTGTATCCTTGCATTTATTGCATTACTATTAGTCGTGTTTGAAGAAGTCATTCACGTTAACAAAGCAAAATCTACCTTATTTATTGGTACCTTGTGTTGGTTATTGGCGTACTTGTTCCCTATGCATGGTGCAACAAGTGTCTCCATCACTCATGAACTCAATGAAAACCTACTTGAAATTGCTACTTTGTGGCTCTTTTTAATGGCAGCGATGACATTTGTCGCCTATTTGAATAGTAAAGGTTTTATTTCGAATCTAGTTCAACGCTTCTTGCCTGATAGGATGAGTGAAAGGAAGTTTATGTTCTTAATAGGGGCTTTCGCGTTCATCTTTAGCTCGTTTGCCGATAATGTTACGGCAACATTAGTGAGTGTTGCCGTTATCGTGTCTTTAGATATCCCTACTCGACAAAGATTAAAGTATGCAACTTTGATCATCTTCGCTGTAAACAGCGGTGGTGTATCATTAATCACTGGTGATGTTACAACGCTAATGATTTTCCTAGAAGGAAAAGTATCTATTGGCAATCTACTCTTACTAATTTTCCCATCGCTCACGGCTGTCTTTGTACTAGCTTGTTTATTATCTAGAAATCTGACTGGTGAGCTAATATTTAGTCGAGAAATAAAACCGATTGAAAGAAATGATAAAATTATCGCTGGTATCTTTTTGCTGACAATCTTTACTACGCTGTTCTTTAACGCAGCCTTTCAAATTCCTCCGGTTTTAACATTTCTATTTGGCTTGAGTTGTATGTTTCTTGTTGCTCAATACTTAGTGCGTAAAACCGATCAAAGTGTACTTAACTATATTCGTGAAATTGAGTTTGATACCTTACTATTTTTCCTAGGTGTGCTGTTGATTGTTGGTATGTTGAAAGAAATAGGCACGCTTAAGAACTTAACCTTAATCTATCAAGTGATGGATACGAGTTTAGCGAACTACCTATTAGGTATGTTATCGGCACTATTGGATAATGTTCCACTTACTGCAGCATTACTCAAAGCTGAAATAGAGATGAATCTGTCGAACTGGCTGGCATTGACTTATGCGACTGGCGTAGGTGGCTCTATGCTGGTTATTGGATCTGCTGCCGGAATTATCGCAATGAGTAAAGTGAATGAGTTGAATTTTATCAGCTATTTATCGATGTTTGGATACTTGCTCGTGGCTTATTCAGTTGGTTATTGGTTAAGTTATTACTTAACAACCTTTATACTTTCTTAAGTCTTTATTGAAGGCCACCCAAAGTGGTCTTCATTTATCGTTCACATCACTGTCATATCGCATATATAGCTTTAAAAGTATTTTCTATTTTTATAGGTAGTCGTTGTGATGAATACAGGCATCAATATAAGAGTAAAGCAGGCAAGCAAACTACAACATGTAGACAAGGCAAAGTTATATTCGTTGCTTAAAAGCCATTATCCACTGATGTCGAAAGAAGAGATATTTGAATCATATGACTATTTGGATAACTTACATATTTATTTTATTGAGATGGATAACAGATTAATCGCTTCAAGACAGATTTATTATTGTCCTTTTGCAAAAATGGCACCTCGTTGGGCACAGGAAATCGCCCTCAAGCTTAACATAAGACAGTTTGCTATTGGCTCGAGAGCGGTTGTTTCTTCAAGGTTTCAAAATTTGGGGCTAGGAAAGATGTTGCTGACGATAAGCAACAGCGAAACATATAAAAAATTTAATGTTTCAACAATTTTTGGCTCGTCAACAGCGCCCGCAGCAATGAAGCTATACTTGAACTTAGGTGTCAATATTTGGTGTCCAAGTTTAAGCTCACTTTCTTGTCGGCCAATCCAAGCTCTAAATAGTTTCATTGAACATTTATATGCATCGTCCCATGATAAAACTCGGCTTAAAGTTCCGGTACGGTATTTTTATTCCCAGAGTCCATATTTCAAGAGCAATAACAAGTATATTTACCATTGGCGTGATAAAGATGAAAAGTCGATACGTGCTTAGTACACTATGTTGAGACATTTACCAGTTGAATTATTTATGTTTAATAACCAACACCCTTATCGCCAATTTGTAGAGACAGTCAAAACATGGCATGAAGCCAATAGTCCGCTAATTATCGGTATTAGTGGTAGTCAAGGAAGTGGAAAGAGTACATTAACTAAATTCCTTGTTGAACAGCTAACCTCGAAAGATAGGTTAAATGTTATTGGCATTTCTTTGGATGATTACTACTTTTCAAAGGAACAGAGAAGTTGTATAGCTTCTCAAATACACCCGCTTTTTGAAACTAGGGGAGTGCCAGGTACTCATTATATTGAAAGGTTGAAAGCTGACATTGAGGCGTTCAAAAGCCAAAAAACATCAATGCAGCTTCCCAATTTTGATAAAGTTTCAGATCAGCCGAGCTTCAATAAAACCACTATTAATCACACAATTGATATTTTTATTGTCGAAGGTTGGTGTCTAGGCATGAAGCCACTATCGGACGAACAACTTTTTGGCAATGAAAATGAATTGGAAGCGAACCAAGATGCCGCTGGTATTTGGAGACGAGCCTATAATCAAGCGTTGAAGGATAAATACCAAGAGGTTTGGCAATTATTTGATTACGTAGTTTATTTGGCGGCGCCAAATTTTGATGTTGTTAGCCAGTGGCGCTGGCAGCAGGAAGCCCAGCTAGCTCAGTCGAATAATACTCAATATAAAACGATGAGTAAGGATGACATAGATCAGTTTGTCATGTATTTTCAGCGATTAACTGAATATGGCTTAGGCGAGTTACCAAAAGTTGCTGATGTAACGTTTTATTTAGATAAAAATCGTCACATCAGCCAAGTTAGCGGGCTATCTCGTAACCGTTAAAGATCTTCCTGCTCTTTTGCCATCGTAGCTGCGTGCTCTAATGGTAACCGTTCCATCCACTTCTACAGGGCCTTCATACGGCAGCCAGCGTTCAGTTGAAGAAAGCTTATATTCTATTGGTAAACCCGGAAGTGATACATTTGCATGTAACTTACCTTCTTTAATCACGCCTCCTACTGTTGGTAAGCGATAGAAGACACCCTCTTTCTCTAGTTTTGGTAATTGTTTTTGCGCTAAATTATTCGAAAAGTTTTGCCAATCTTTTTGCTGTTGCAGTCGTTTATCGGCGCTAAATTTTTGACTTTGTTGATTGTAAAACTCACCTTGATGATTATATGGTACAGCCCAATTCGGTTTGTGCCATGCACGCTCTGCCAGCCCATAAATTCTAGGGAAAACCATGTAAGAGGCTTGTCTACTACTTCTAACTGTTTCTGTCCACAATTGACCTTGGATACCTTTCACTTTGTAATCTGATGGTAGTGGTTGATGGGTAACTTTACCTTCTTTATCTTTTTGCAAACGATCGTCTATTTCAAAAGGTTGACCAAGTGTGTCGACACGAAATTCGGCATGAACAGGCAGGTTATCAGGCATAAAATTGAAAACATTTCGGCTGTCTATTCGTCTACTGGCCCAATGATAACCTCGCTCTTTTGGGTCTACTTCGTAAGGAAAATCAAAATAAAAAACGTCTGGCACAGAAAGAATAACATCCCATCCACGATGAGCTTGCTCGCTCAATTGTTTATGTGCTCCCCAAGGAAGTGCTCCCCAGATATATGAAGCAGCTTTTTGAGGCATTCTTTCAACACGAGTTTCCGACATTCCATCATTCCAACCAGCAGGTAATATGCCTCGATTGGCGACCATATGAGCAACCCTTTCGATAAAGTGAGCACCCAAATGTTTTATGTCGTGAACATCATTGTTTGGATTTGCTACTAGTGCCTGACATTCTGGTGAATCAATCCATGCGCCAGCCGTTTCATCAGCACCTATGTGATAGCTTGTTAAAGGGTGGTTTGCCAATTCATGCATGCTAATAAGATCGTCTAACACACGCTCGACAAATCGATAAGATGATTCTTTACAAACGTTTATCGTATTATCTGTGTAATTTTGAATGGAGCGATATTTAGTTTTATCATGTAAATCGCTCAATAAATATTTCGTAGCCGCTACTTCATCTTCTTGTCTCATGAAGTGGTAGTAACGAGCTTCCATCGCTTTTATCGCTGCTCTAGAATGCCCAGGCATATCAAGTGATGGGATAACTTTGACAAAATGTTGATTAGCTACACTGAGGATCTCTTGATAATCAGCAATAGATAGATAGCCATCTCTGGATTGATCGTCAGCACTACCTAATTGGGGCTGCAGGCAGTGTCTGTCAGATAAATCCATGCAGCGTTTGCCGCCTATCTCGGTTAATTCTGGGAAACTAGGTAGCTCTAAACGCCAAGCTTCATCTTCGGCTAAGTGTAAATGTAAAGTGTTTAGCTTAATAGCCGACATTTGCTTGATCAACGTGATGATAAAATCTTTTGAGATAAAGTTTCTAGCCACATCTAAATGCTGTCCGCGGTACTCATAGTGAGGAGCATCATGGATAGTAACTATCGGCAATTTATTCTGATTAAGGTCATATAAGCTTGCTATCGATTGTAAGGCGTAAAATGCACCCTGATTCGAACTTGCTAAAATGTTAATACCGAATGTCGTTATCGTTAGCTGGTAACCCTCTGGATGAAGGTCATTTTTGCTATCAACATTTATTGTTACCAGAGCACCTTTATGAACCTGTTTGATACCAAGAGCCGCAAGTCTTTCAATTGCGCCATTTAGCTTATCTTGGCTAGTGCCGATAAATTCATAATTAAAGCCGCCACTTATATCAAGCGCAGAATCACTAGATGTTAAACTTACTTTTGCAGGTGTTGGAATAATGCCAATATCAAGTACTTCGCGATCAACGCTTGTATCCTTGTTATGGTTAAACAACCACTTGGCGGACGCGTATTTATTGATATCGTTTGGTGCAGACTTAACTTGCTTAGGGAAGTCACTGAACGGGACAACATAAGGCTGTGTTTCAAGTAAGGTTTCTGGGTCGATACCTGTTCTTGTACTTGATACTACTTTTGCTTCCAACTTATCTGATGACAACCAGTAGTTTGGTAAAACAGCTGATTCAGTGATAAGTGTTGCTTTCATCCACAATTTTATCTGATAGCTTTCATTTGCCGCCAGGCCCCTAAAATCATCCTTTGGCGAAATTTGATGGATGTCGCCGTTTAGGTGTTCAACATTAAACTGCTGCGATTCAAACGCGTACATTGGATATACTTGTGAATAGTTAAGCTGCCAATTTTTTGCTAACACAGCCTCTTTGTTAGCGACGTGAATGACAGCGGCGTAACAATGACCAACTTTTTCGCCTGCTTTATCTGGACAGTTTGTTTCTACATTCGAAATAAACTGGTACTTAATTTCTAATTGTTCGGCTAATTGGTCTAGCTGAGTCTGAGTGATGTCTGGTATCTTTTTGTTGCCAAATGTAGCGTCTGAGCTTTCTTGAGAACAACCGACAAGGGACAAGGTTAATAGCAGGGCGAGCGACTTTTTCATTATTTAAGTTGTAAAATTACATCAAAACAAGGGTGATTTATTATTACAAGTCTAAATATGAAATTAAATAACCAAATAGTCGTAGTTGAACTTAAATGCGCCTAATAACAATTTTATTGGGCGCTAACATTTAGGAAATCTTGAAACTGCCAATAAGGTGTGAAAGTCGCTGATTTGCATCAGAAAGCTGTGTTTGGCAAACAACTAGCTGCTCAGAACGGTTCATTTGTCCCGATACTTCATCGTGAAGTTGATGCAATAACCTATCAAGCTCAGTACTTGTAGTGGCCTGTACCTGTGCTTGTTCTGCAATGATGGAATTATTTTCAACACACTGATTCACGTCTTCAGTAATAGATAATAGCGACTGGTGAATCTTCGCAGAATGTTGCTCAAAAACTTCCATCTTGTCACGCGCTAACTCCATTGTATTTTTTGCTTCTTGTGATTGCAGTTGAAGGGTTGAAATAATAGCCTGAATTTGCCCCGTTGACTCCTGACTTCTGGCAGCCAATTGTCTAACTTCATCTGCAACTACAGCAAATCCTCTACCATGTTCACCAGCTCTAGCTGCTTCTATCGCCGCATTTAATGCAAGCAGGTTGGTTTGCTCAGCAACGGATTCTATTACCTCAAGTACAGAAGAAATCCCCATACTATCTTTTTCAAGTTGACTAACAACACCAGCAGCATGTGAAAAGTCATCAACAAGCTTGCCCAGTTCCTGCTGGTTATCATGCAAGAGTTGTTGACTATTTTTAAGCTCTTTATTAGTTTTAGTGATAACGTCACTTGCCTGTTCAGCCTGTTGATCTATATCCTGTGAAGACGTTGCTAATTCAGATACCGCACTGACAATTAGATCCATATCTTTGAGCATACCCTGGCTGCTTTTATCATTCGCTTTGGATAAGTCATCTACATGGGTAACTGCGCTGCCTACTTCGGTGCTTGCATCGGCAATATAGCCGATCATGTCTTGGAACTTTGAGAATATTCGATTAACCGCATCCGCCATTAAGGTGGTTTCTTTACTACCTTTCACTTCTAAACGTTGAGTAAGATCACCTTCACCTTGCGAAACTTCTTCAAGTGCGTCTTGTACCATCTGAAGAGGTTTGCACAACCAGCGAGCCAGTGTTGCAACAACGATTGCAAGCACAACTACTAGCACTATTGAGAATATGGTTATTTGGCTAATCAGCTGATTTACCGGACTATTGATGGTATCGACTGGAACCAAAAGCCCTAGACGCCATTCAAGATCAAATTTGTCATGTGATACAGGGAGCAAAAATGCTTTGTAAGTTGTACTTTGCCATATAACTTCCCGCTCCGAGTCAGCGGTGCTAGCGATATTAGTTAGCGATGCAAAACCTTTAGATGTTTTGCCGTTGTCTAAGTCGGATAGTTTCCTACCGGCTTTGTAGTCATCAATACCTGTGAAATGGATGAGCTCACCATGTTTGTCGACTATAAATGCATTTCCTGTGTTTTGAAAATTGATTCGCTCGACAATTTCAGCAATGGTGTCCAATAAAATATCCGCACCAGCAACACCTAAAAACTCGCCATTATCGATGACCGGCATGTTAATCGCTGAGTAGAAGGTATTGAACGTTGGGTGAAACTCAACAGAAGAGACATTGGTTTTTTTTGTATTTTTAATATGCTCCCACCAAGGGCGTCCATATACGCTATATCCGTCGTCGTTATAAATACCTTGTTCGTAAAAGTACTCACCAGATAATGCAGAGCCAAAAAACACAGATTTTATTGTTTCATCGGCGCTAGATTCCGTTGAGAGTTGGTTAACAAATTGGCTAAGAGTCTCTGAAGAAATTTCTCCATTATGAGTACGACTCTTAATCCAATGAATCGTTGCTGGCTGTCTAAACAACGCTTCTAACACTCGTACTTTTTCAGCCAAAAATTGGGCAATGATATCTGCGTTGCTGCCTAACTCAGTTTCGACTTGAGTAATGACATCTCGTTCGCGATCTCGGGCTACTTGGTTGGCTACAAAGATGGTGGCAATAGACAAAAGTAAACCTATTGCGAGTGATGCTGACAAAGCCAGCTTGCGGCTTATAGAGCCGCTAGAAATAAAATTCAACATAATACTACTGCTTCAATGTATGTCTATGCATACTTGTGTGACTACTTTATACAATATATTCTGGTGAGGGTGATTACTAATAATTATTAGTTATAAACCAGCCGTGGTGCTGGTTTAAAAACTATATGGCTAGCATTTAGAATATTTGAATTTGTTGGCTAAGTCTTGCTATGCCAAGTTGAAGACCATTTGATTAGAGATTTAGCTGGAATGGGCTCACTAATGTAGTAACCTTGAGCAAAATCACAACCAAGTTTAGTGATTAAACTGAGCGTGTCTGCATCTTCTATGCCTTCAGCTATCGTTTTCAGGTTTAATTCGCTGGCTAGGGATAAACTAGTATTTATTAAAGACAACTGACTGAGTGTCTGCTTTTGTTCGATGAAATAATGCTTATCTAACTTTAAATAGTTAAGTGGCAATTTCTGTAAACGATCGACGGTTGAATTCTCTTGACCAAAATCATCTAACGCAATTTTCACTCCTTTCATATTTAAGCGGTTGAGATTCACCAATTCCATGCGTTGATCATCTGCAAGTACACTCTCAGTCACCTCTATGCATAAAGCTGATGCAGGCATTTGAAATTCGTCCAATAAATTGAAAATAATATCGGCGTACTCTGGTTGTTGTAAGGCAACAGGCGAGGCGTTAACACTGAATTCTAGATTAAGGCCTAGTTGGTGACACTTCTTCCAATCTTTTATCGCTCTGCGTAACACCAAGTTAGTAATATGAATAATTAGGTCACTCTCTTCGGCTTTATCAATAAATCGACTAGGAGGGATTTTCCCTAAACGAGGGTGGTTTATTCGACACAAAGCCTCAACGGCAACAAAGCGGCGAGTAAATACGTCAATTTGAGGTTGATAGAGCACTTCTATATCTTCGTTTTTAATAGCACGTACAATTTCGTATGTCTTTAGAGAATCTTGAGGGGCATGTTTTGGCTTGGAGCAACCTAAACGATCAATAATGGGTAGAAAATCGTCTTCATGCATAGGTTTAAGCAAGGTACCAGCATAATTCAAACCGTATTTCTTGGTGAGCAATTCGACCGATGAAATCACTCTTGTCGAAACGCCGCTCATGATGACAAGATAGCCACTATATTCCAATTTACTTATTCGTTGAATAAGTTGAATACCGTCAGTATGAGGCATATTCAGATCTAAAAAGAGAATATTGATATGTTTGTTGTGACGCAGTAATTGCTCTGCTTCAGGTACCGAAGAAGCCGTATATATTTGCTGAATCTTATATGTTTCAGTTAGCACACTGTGTACATATTTAAGAATCGTCTCACTGTCGTCCACCACGAGGACATTTAACCACGATAAATCCTTATGCATAATGATCATCCATAATTAACATCTCTATCAAAACTACTCCAAGTCAGAATAGTTTCGTATCTTTAGCAAAGTATGGTGTATATCTAAAAAAACGCAACGTCGAGAGTACTTACTCTGAAATATAAACATTAAAACTGAGTGAAATTCTGACACCTTCACTTTTATTAGGGGTGACAGAATGTGGTACATGAGAGCGAAACAATAGAATTTTGAACGGTTCCGGAGCGTAACTCGCCTCAAAGGATTCTAGACCTGGCTGCGAGTCAATAACCGCTGTATTAAAATTAGGGTGATAAAATTTTATATCGCCGCTGTTCTTTGGCGCTTCGATGTAAAGGGTGCCGCTGAGATATGAAGGATTGATCGCGTGAATATGGTTATGTACTTCTTGGCTATCACCTGGTAGGTAAAAATTGAACCAACTTTCTCTAATATCAATTGCTTTTGCGCTAGGGCAGAGCTTACTCAAAAACAAGCGACATTGTTCATGTATAAAAGACTCAGTTGTGGTTAATGCGTACTTTTTTAGGACTTGTCGGTGGGCAATATCGCGTGATTGTAAGTAACTTCTTTGCTTGGCATCAGGGCGAGTTAATATCTCCTGCTTTTCACTCTCGATTATCTTAGAAATTTCTTGCCTAATTTTCGAGACATCAGGCTCTTCAGCAGTGTGAGAATACACGGGCGTGGCAAACCATAGATCAACTTTCATTATTAACTCAAATTATTATTCGATACATAACAGCACCTTACTATATTAATAGTGCTGATTACTATGTTTGATTATTTAACTTAATGTTAATTTTATGTATATTGTATTCAGTCTATTTTTTCAATGAGAAGGCATTAATGAAATTAAAATCAATTGTACTTGCAACTAGTATCGCTTTGCTGTCTGCTGGGTGTCAGACTACTGCTCAACAATCAGCGCAAATTCAGTTAACAAGTCAAGAAACATCTTTGGCACAGACGGTACTGGATACTGAAGTAGATGCATTATGGAAAGTCACATTTGATCATCATCAACCAGGTCAATTGAAAGCTGTCGCAAAATATATTCAAAACGAAGTTAAAACGTCGGGCTTAAACAGTCAGGCAATTGAAAAACTTACGTACTACCTGCGAATCTTCAGTAGCTTTGGGCCTGGTAAAGATTGGCAGGAAGGTAGTTTAGAAGCGCTAAATGACGCGCTTTTATCAATTACTCAGGCGCCTAATTTCTATCAAATTAATGCAACCAGTGCACGAGTGCATGAGAACTATGCCGTTGCTCTGTACCGATTTTATTTCAATGAAGGATTGCAACAAAACGTAGAGCAACACATCCCGGTGTTAACCAAGTTACTATCTTTATACTCGTCTGCTGATTTACCTAAAGATAAAGCTGTTGATTACGGTTTGTGGGAAGTTATTAGAGCAAGCGCAATTCTTCCATATGAAGCCAGACGTAAAAATAAGCCTGAATTTTCAGCGCAAGTGCTAAATGAAAAAACGCTTGAAAAAGCACTTGTTAGCTTTATCTCAAGCAAAAATGCGGTTGTTGAGGGCGACGATTGGCCAAAAGAACATGCTCTATGGGCTTTAGGCCAATTTTACAATTTATATGCGCAACAATATTGGAACGAGTATTACAAGTTAGATGAAGATGCGCGTAAAGCGTTAGATGATGATAAAACATCGCTCCCAGTAGAAAAAGACCTTGATGCACTTGATGAATCAGTATGGTCGGCATTATCTAAAGATGAGTTGCTTGATGAGCAGAGCAGAAGAACCTTATTTAGTATTCCATACGTAGTGTCGTCGTTTAGAGGTAAATCAGCATGTGAAGAGGGCACGCTCAAAGATAGATGTATTACGCCTTCAATAGATGAAGCGCTGCCAATTAAATATAATTGTTCTGACAGTGTATTTATTCGTACACAAGAGATGACTGAAGCGCAATTAAGCCAATCTTGTCAACGATTAAATGAACAAGTGGGTACGTTCCATGAGAAATTAGCGACAAATGAAAAGCCAGTAGCGAATGATTTTAATGATAAATTACGCATTGTGATCTTTGATAATGCTGCTGAGTATAATAAATACGGTCAGCTGATTTTTGACATCTATACAGACAACGGTGGTATGTATATTGAGGGAACAACGCAAGATCCAGATAATCTCGCTACCTTCTATACCTTCGAGCACTTCTGGATCCGCCCTGAATTTGGTGTTTGGAATTTAAACCATGAGTTTGTTCACTATTTAGATGGTCGTTTCAATAAATACGACACTTATGGTCACTTCCCAGGTAATGTAGTATGGTGGTCTGAAGGTTTAGCTGAATATATAGCTCAAGAAGATGATAACCCACGAGCATTCAAAAAAGCCTTTGAGATGGAAGAAAAAGACTGGCCAAGTTTGCTTGATGTATTTAATACAGAGTACAAAGATGGTACTGACCGAGTATACAAGTGGGGCTATTTAGCTGTTCGTTTCATGTATGAAAACCATCGTGAAGATTACCTAAAAATGGCGCACTATTTAAGAACTGATTTCTTTGAGGGTTATAAAGCATTACTTGATAAAACAGGCGAAGCTTATGCAGAAGAATTTAAGACTTGGGTACTGTCTCACAAAGCTGAACATACAAAAGATGAAAACGCTGCTGACAAACGCCAACCTCGACAATTCTATCGTTATACATATAAGGACTATCTACAGCCTAAGCATTTAGCTGAAGACAAAGATCATATGTTGTGGCAGTACTGGCATGAGAATGCTCGTAGGAAAGCAGCCGGCGATAAATAAAATTTTTGCAATGAGCAAATGAGCTAAAAAAGAGCTACCAAAAAATGGTGGCTCTTTTTGTTTCCGCTCATTGATTTCTTAATAGGTATTTTTTCGCTACAATTCGCGTATTTGTTGTTACGTGAAAATTAAAGTGACTAAATCTCTTCTTATCATTGGTTGGGTGTGGCCAGAACCTAATTCATCCGCTGCTGGCAGTCGTATGGTGCAGTTGATTCACCTATTTAAACAGCAGGGCTACCAAGTTACTTTTGCCAGCCCTGCGCAGCGTACTCAACATATGTACGATCTTTCAGAGCTTGATGTAGCTTGCCAAGATATTGCACTCAACTGTGATAGCTTTGACGAGTTTGTAAAAGAGCTTCAACCTAGTGCCGTCATGTATGATAGGTACATGATGGAAGAGCAATTTGGCTGGCGCGTGGCTAAACATTGTCCTGATGCCGTACGTATTCTAGATACAGAAGATTTACAAAGCCTTCGTAATGCACGGCATCAAGCCTACAAAAAAGAAGGTAACTTAAATAATGTCGATCTTAATACTGAACTTGCTGTCCGAGAGGTAGCAGCTATATTCAGATGTGATTTGACCATCATGATTTCGCCATATGAGGTGGAGTTATTAACAAATCACTATCAAGTACCTGAGTACTTGTTGAGTTATATCCCTTTTGTCTACGACGAAGAATTACTAAATCGGGAAACGAGACCTTATCAAGAGCGACAACATTTCGTCTCTATTGGTAACTTTAGGCATGCACCCAATTGGGATTCGGTCTTATGGTTAAAACAGCAAATATGGCCAAAGATACGTAAACAATTACCGGAAGCAGAATTACATATCTATGGCGCTTACCCACCTAAAAAAGCGACTGATTTACACTGTGATAAAACGGGCTTCCTAGTGAAAGGGTGGGCTGATGACGCACTAGATGTCGTTGAATCAGCAAAAGTATTACTTGCTCCTTTAAGGTTTGGCGCTGGCATTAAAGGTAAACTGGCAGATGCTATGTTGTGCGGCACACCTTCAGTTACTACCGCAATTGGTGCTGAAGGCATGACTACGGAGGGAGGTTGGCCAGGAATCGTTGCTGAAAGTGTTGAGGATATTGTCGAAGGCGCTGTTTCTGTATATGCCGACCAGAATCAATGGCAAGACGCCAGCGATTTAGCCGTAACCACGCGAAAACTTTTGTTTAGTGAAGCTGACTATGTGCAAACCTTTAATCAACAGATTACCGAGATTGAAGGAAACCTTGAGCAACATCGAAACCAAAACTTTGTTGGTTTGATGCTCAATCATCATTCACATCGCAGCAGTCAATTTATGTCACAGTGGATCGCTGCTAAGAATAAGAAATAGAGTAGGATGGAATCACAGGTGACTTCGAGCGTGAATACTTTTTGTCGTAATTTTTAAATATTTTGGGGAATAAAGAAAAAGTGGGGTGGCATATGGGACTTGAACCCACGCTCTACAGGTATTAACGGAATCACGTGTGATTTCGATCGTGGATACTTCAATCTAATAAAATATAGAGATATTAGGGAATAAAGAAAAAGTGGGGTGGCATATGGGACTTGAACCCACGCTCTACAGGTATTAACGGAATCACGTGTGATTTCGATCGTGGATACTTCAATCTAATAAAATATAGAGATATTAGGGAATAAAGAAAAAGTGGGGTGGCATATGGGACTTGAACCCACGACAACTGGAATCACAATCCAGGGCTCTACCAACTGAGCTAATGCCACCACTGAGGACGTTCATTAAGTAGAAGTCTTAACGAAGTGCGCGAATTCTAATGTAAACTACCCTTGTTTGACAAGTAAATTTAGCAGATATTTGTCATATAATGGATATAAAGGGTGAGTTTGTTTAAAAAAGTATCGTTATGTCACTAGAAAGTATTATTCAGCAGGTAAAAGTCAACGGCCAAAATACACCAATTCCGCCTGTAGAGGATTGGAATCCAGACTATTGTGGTGAAATGGATTTGATTATTAAATCGGATGGTAGCTGGTTTCATGAAGGGACTGTCTTTAAGCGTCTAGCGCTTGTTAAGTTACTCGCATCTGTTTTAAAGAAAGAGGCGTCAGATTATTATCTTGTGACACCTGTTGAGAAAATTAAAATCAGGGTTGAAAATCACCCTTTTGTCGTGACGCAATGGCACTGGCAGGAAAATGAAGGTCAGCGTTATCTAGTGTGTACTACTAATCTAGATGAACAGTTCGTTGTCAGTGAAAATCAGCCCGTATCAATCAATAAAGACGGGGAACTTTCTGTTATTGTGCGTCGAAATCTTTGTGCAACTATTCACCGCAATGTTTATTATCAGTGGATAGAAGAAGGGCACGAGGAAACGCATGACCAACAAACAGCAATGTGTTTAACTAGCGGTAGTTATACGTTTCCTATTGGCTATCTCTAGCCTTAGATTACTCTAGAGAAGCGTTGCTGATTGATGTGCTTTTTCATATACGCATCAAAGGTCATACAAATATTGCGGATCAACAATCTTGCTTTAGGTGAAATGATGATTTCGGTGATATTGTCTTGCACTAATTCATCGTCAATAAAAGGTGTTAAACCTTGTAATTCCTCTTCAAAATACCTAGCAAAATTAATATTAAACTTAGCCTCTACACTCTCTTTGTCTAAATGAAGGTTACACATAAGCGCTTTAATGACATGACCGCGAATTAAATCATCACTGCTTAAAGATATGCCAACTTCAGTTGCCGTATTATTGTTTTCAATTGCTTGATAATAATCTTTTATTGATTTGTAGTTTTGACTGTAGCTCTTTCCAATTGAGCTGATTGATGAAACGCCTAATCCAAGCAGGTCACATTCACCTTTGGTTGTGTAGCCCTGAAAGTTACGGTGTAATTTGCCTTCACGTTGCGCGATAGCAAGCTCGTCACTCGGCTTGGCAAAGTGATCCATACCAATAAATTCGTATCCTCTGCTAGTAAAGGTCTCGATAGCAAAGCGCATCAGTTCAAACTTGCTTTGTGCGTTTGGTAACCATTCGTCTTTGATTTTTCTTTGTGCTGCAAACCTTGAAGGTAAATGTGCATAACTAAACAGAGATACTCTATCAACGTCCATTTCAATTGCTTTATCGATAGTTTTAGCAAACGTTTCAATAGTCTGGTGAGGCAGGCCGTAGATAAGATCAATATTAATTGACTTAAATCCCACTTTTTTAGCGTGAGCAATAAACATTTCAACAAACTTAGTCGATTGCTCTCGATTGATTGCTTCTTGTACTTTGCTATCAGTGTCTTGAACACCAATACTCATTCGATTAAAACCAAGTTGAAACAATTGTTCGGCATAGGTTAATTCGATTTCTCTTGGATCGATTTCAATGCTTTGTTCGATGTGTTCTGCAAATTCAAAGTTGGCTCTTAGTGAATCTACTAATCTCTTTAATTGCTTCTGATCTAAGAAGCTTGGGGTTCCGCCACCCAAGTGAACTTGCTCAATCTTACGTTGTTTAAAAAGTAGTGCTTTTGCTTCTATTTCTTTGATTAGAAAATCCAAGTAGATGTCAGCTTTATCTCTGTGGCGAGTCACTACTTTATTGCAGCCACAGTAGTAGCAAAGACTATGGCAAAAAGGGATATGAATATATAGCGACAGCTTATCGTTAGTTGAATCGATAATTGCTGATTGGTATTCGCTTTCTGAGAAGTCACCAGAAAACTCTACCGCAGTAGGGTATGAAGTATACCTAGGTCCACTTGTGTTGTATTTGCTTAACAGCGCTTGATCGAAAAAAGGTAAAGCTTGCATATTACACCTGTCAATTTAGCCAAGGTGTATTCTATCTCTTCTTAGTTAAGGTTATTTTGATCAAGCGCAAACAAAAGTTTTCTATTGAGCGCAGCCGATACATTTCAATGCAGCAGGCTGAATAGCGAGACGTTTTTCTGCTATTTCTTCGCCACATTCAGCACATAGCCCGTAATGGCCATTATCAATGTGCCTAATCGCTGCTGATAAATGTTGAATTTCAACTTTCGCTTCTGATTCTAAAGCGTTAAGTACTTCGTCATTTTCCCTTTCACCAGCAAGCTCAGACCAATCAGCTGACTTTTCACTAGCAACGTCTTTATGGATTGCATCAATGCGTTTTTGCAACTCAATGATTCTTTCTGTGAATTGTTTTTTAAGTTGTTCAGACATAATGTACTCGTCGGTTATTTATCTTAGGTACATTATGTCTGGACTAATTGGATTGGGTATTGATCAAGCGCAATATTGTGCTGTTAATCAGCGCAATTGATACATTTAAGGGCGGCTGGTTGTACTTCTAAGCGACCAGGTGCTATATCGTCGCCACATGCTGAGCAAATACCATATTGGCCATTGTCGATACGGGTAATTGCATTAGATAGTTGTTGAATTTCTATTTTTGCTTCTGACTCTAGTGCGTTTAACACTTCATCATTTTCTCTTTCGCCTGCTTGTTCAGACCAATCGGCAGCTCTACCATTAGCAAAATCTTCATGGATTGAGTCCACACGTTGTTGGAGTTTGATGATTCTCTCTGTAAATTGCTTTTTTAACTCAGCGCTCATAACTTGCTCCTACAAAAGATGAGCTGCTGAGTTAGTCACTAACTTGAAATGGCACTCAGTCGCTCATTTGCATATTGATGTAAAGAATCCAAATTAAGAAAGATATCGCCCGATAAACGAGCTTCAACTTTAGCTCGCTCTAAATCGAGTTTCATGCGATCTCGCTTTGCTAGCTTCTTTCTTTCTTCAAGGATTGGCATATGCTTAATTGCATTGTACATTTCAAATATAGCAGGAAATTCTTGATCAAGTTGACTAGAGGTCTTTAATGAGTCTAATAATACACTCAATCTCCAACAACCTTCTGAGAGATCACACTGTTCCTCTTTCATAGCTCTAACAATGATAACAACGCTATCTAGCACCTTTTTATCATGTACTTTTAACACCGATTGCCTTTCTTGTTCAGCTTGTTGCTGCGCAATATTCTGTTGCTTAAGCTGCATGAGTAGTTTGCCAGCATAAAAAGCGAGTCCGGCAACTATAACAACCGCAATTGCCAGTAAATAAGGCCAATACTCGGTCATGGCCTATTCCTCGTCAAAATCGTTGAAGTCGCTAGTATCAAATTTGTCCCATAAATCATCATCAGTTGCTGATTCTGAAGCTTCTTCAGTGTTTTCTTCATCAGAGATGCCAAGCTTTTCTGTTAACGCTTCATGACGATCCATCAAGCTATTAAATAGGTTGATTTCTTGCTCGCTAAGTAACTCACCAGAATCTTGTTTTTCAAGGATTAACTGCAGCTCAGGGTTGTTTTCAATGGCTCTCAATTCTTCCATTAAAGAATGATCAGTCTCAACGACCTTGATCGCAGCAATTGGAGAGGTATCTTTTGTCTTAACAACTTTCTTCTTTTCTACTTTAGCGGCAATTGCACCTAGCTCTATGGGCTTCTTACTACCCACACGCGGGTCTTTTTTCACGCTTGAATTTGATGAGTTATCTTGCTTTGGTTGAGCCTCTAATTGACGAGTGCCAGGACGCTTACCTTTAAGCTTTTTAGGTTTCTTCTCTCTTACAATTTCACTTTTTGTTGTGTCTTTTTTGATACCAATAGAGCCGACACCGGGCTTTCTAGATTTTTTTCTGCGAGTCATGGAGTTATTACGTTGATTTGCTATTGCTTCTATTTTAACTCAAAAGTAGGTACAGAGAGAAGTCGTCAGGTATTTTATTCGTTTTAGAAAAGAAAAAACGATGGCAAAGCCATCGTTTGAGGAGAATACTTCAGTGTGCTGAGCACATATACTTTCAATTCTTGTTAGTCATCCACTAACTATTAGTAACAGTCCCTGTGTATTCTGACAAAGTTTCCATAATTGTTATTAACGCTTCCATAACTTAATTTTTTTTATTTTCGGTCATCCTGACTACTTTCTTGAGCTATCCCTATTATCCTCCTGGACAAATAGCAACGATATTCCATTAAAATAGTTAACAATCCGTATTCGAAAAATCCACATAAACAAAGTTCTTGCTTACATCTTGCTGTCCTTGCAAGTATTCCTTTTTTTATTCTGCTATCAACTAGCTGGTCATTACTTTACTGGAGTGGCTGACAACGACAAGATATAAATGAAAATATTTTTCATTTTTATAGCGGGTATTTTTATATCTTATTGTTAAATAGGTGTTATTACATATTTATTTTGAAAATTAGTTACATTTATACATATTTTTATGGCAAATGTCTTACAAGGTTTTGGGTTGATGTATCGCAAAAAACTGACGTTATTTTATACGAATATTTTCGTTGGTAAGTGTAAAAAAAACCAGCTCAAGGAGCTGGTTTCTGATTCTGCTAAGAATACATTACTCTTGCTCGTGTAACCAAGCAGCATGCTTAGGCGCTCTTTTGGTAACAGACCATTCATCTATCATGTCTTGAGCAACTTCGTTTAATTGTTTGTACTGTTCCGGTGTACCAATATCAGCAGCCAACTCTAAACGATGACCATTTGGATCAAAGAAGTAGATGGATTTAAATACACCGTGGTGCACAGGGCCCAACACATCAATATCTTTAGCTTCAAGGGATTCTTTAGCGGCAATTAATGCATCTACGTCTTTTACCTTAAGTGCTAAATGCTGTACCCAAGCTGGCGTATTTTCATCTCGACCCATTTCGTCTGAATTTGGTAACTCAAAAAATGCCAAGACATTACCCATACCAGCATCTAAAAAGATGTGCATGTAAGGATCTGGTGCTTTCGTTGAAGGAACTTCGTTCTCTGCAATTGCTAATACTAGATCCATATTAAGTTTATCTTTGTACCATTCGACCGTTTCTTTAGCGTCTTTACAGCGATAAGCAACGTGATGAATTTTTTCTATTTCAATCATACTCAATGTCTTAGTGATTAATGAATAAATTCATTTTTGCACAAACTAGACTTTCACTCTAATTTTTAACAAATTTTAAGTTTTAGTTTATTGTCAGCAGAACAGTACGCAATAAAACAATGGTGTAAACAATATAATACGGTTTTTTGTTCTAACTCAGTATGACTGTCTTCTCACTATTTAAACAGACACGTTGTTCAGCATGCATTTTCACCGCATGGCTCAGCGCGGCAGCTTCAATGTCGTGACCTAGGTGAACCATTTGCTCAATAGTAAAAGTATGATTGATCGGCTTAACTTCTTGAACGATGATTGGCCCTTCGTCTAAGTCTGCCGTTACATAATGAGCCGTCGCCCCAATCACTTTTACACCTCTAGCGTGCGCTTGATGGTATGGTCTGGCACCTTTGAAACTAGGTAAGAAACTGTGATGAATATTGATCGCGTGACCATGTAATTTTTTACATAAGTCATCTGATAATATTTGCATATACCTAGCTAACACTAATAGCTCAGTGTCATATTTATTGACGATTGATATTAGTTCTGCTTCCTGGGCCTCTTTTGTTTCTTTAGAGATCGGTAGGTAATAGAATGGAATCTTGTGCCAATTAGAGAGCGCTTCGCAATCTCGGTGATTTGAAACGATTGCAACAATATTTACTGGTAATACACCAGCCTTCCACTTTGTTAATAACGATACTAAACAATGGTCATCTTTTGACACGGCAATCACGATATTTGGAAAATGCTCTTTATTTCTTAATTGATATGTCATGTCTAGTTCACTAGCTAGTGTAGACAAAGCATCTTTGAAATCGTCTATAGAGACGTTCAGGTTGCGATCGTCAAAAGCGATTCGAGAAAAAAATGTATCAGTGTATGGGTCACTATATTGACTTGTTTCGTTAATAAATGTGCCCATTTGATAAAGTCTATTGGTGACTTTTGCTAAAACGCCACATTTATCGGGGCATTGCCAAGTAAGAATATAGTGATTTTGTGCCATGTTAGATGTTTTCTATTGTTGCTAGTTTTTAACTAGTTTGCCATAAGTGTCAGCTTTTTCATTAGTGTTTTGCCCAATTATTAGCTTTTTTTGGAATTATTTATGCACAAGGTTTTTGTTTTTAATATAGAAAAGCTCAACCTTTTCTCGTGCCCAAGGCGTTTTCCTTAAAAAAGTTAAGCTTGATTTGATACTTGGATTGCTTTTGAAGCAGTTAATATTGATGTGTTTGGCTAATTCTTCAAAGCCAAAGTAGTCGACTAGTTCAGTGACGATGGTTTTTAAAGTTATACCGTGAAGTGGGTTGTATGGTTGATGTTGCATGGTTTCAACGATTTTGAGTATTGAATGTTAATAATAGCAAGATTGGCAATTAATTGAACTGGTGATAAGGTTGCAGTAGCAATAATAACGATAATAAAGTGAGCGAAACGTGGTTAAGTTGAAGTTTGCCCATAAAATAATTGCAGTATCTACTGCGCTTGTAGTACTCGCATTGATGGTATCTACCTCTATCAATTATTTTTCTCTAAGAACTAACACTCAAGAAAATCTCAATAGAGCAATTGATGAGATCGGTACATCGGTTTCAACAAATATAGCTAATTGGCTGACAGCGAGGCTGCAAATTGTTAGTGCTATTGCTGAGAACACAAATGCTGATGATGAAACATCTACTATGCTCGTGGCTGTGCAACAAGCAGTAAAAGCAGGAAATCTCAAAAACACCTATATTGGTTTGCAGTCAACAGGGCAGTTTATTTTAGATGACGTAACTGTTCAGGCTCAGTTACCTGCGAATTTTGATGCTCGAAGTAGACCTTGGTATTTATTGGCAAAAAATGAACAGAAAGCTTCTTTTACCGAAACCTATCAAGATGCAACCACTAATTTACAAGTATTGTCAGCTGTCGCTCCAATTCAATCGCAAGGTCAATTTATCGGCGTTGCAGGTGGTGATATTTTCTTAGATGAAATTGCCAATATTCTTAATCAAATCGACTTCTTAGATTTAGGCTATGCATATCTAACAACAGCAGAAGGCAAAATATTAAGCCATCCAGACGAAACGAAAGTAAACAAAACGGTCGCTGACCTTCTCGGAGAAAGACCTATTTTCAGTCGAGCATTGAATGAAATCAATGACAAGCAAATTGTTTCTTTCGTGCCTATTTCAGGCATCGCTTCCGTTGATTGGTATGTAGGGGTGGTTCTGGACAAGGAAAAGGCTTATCAACCTCTCATTGATGCTAGAAACACTGCGATTTTGGTGGGCATTGTCAGCTTACTGGTTAGTGCGGCGCTATTGCATCTGCTTTTCCAGCAGTTGATGAAACCTATTTTGCATTTGAACAAAGCTGTTTATCAAATTTCTCAAGGTGATGGCGACTTAACTCAAAGGGTTAATGTTGAAAGTGATGATGAAATAGGTCAATTGTCTGAAAACTTTAATCATTTCATCGAGACAATCCATCAGTCTATGCAACAAGTGCAAGCCGCCGCTCATATCTTGGAAGAGCATATAGGACAAGTGAGAGATAATGCTGAGTCGGGTATTCAAACCGCAGAGCAGCAGACTGCTAGAGGTGATAATGTTGCCCAGTCTGTTAATGAGTTGAGCCAAGCTTCAAATGAAATATCGCTGAATGCAGACAGTGCATCCAAGTTAACGTCGACTATGCAAGAACAATCAAGTAACGGTATGCAAGCGTTAGGTGCAAATATTAATGCAATGAATGAGTTGTCGGATACGATGACAGGTTCTAGTGAGCAAATAGAAAGACTGTCTAACGAAACCCAGAACATTGTCAGTATTTTGGATGTGATTATGGGGGTTAGCTCTCAAACCAATCTACTAGCTTTAAACGCAGCTATTGAAGCTGCTAGAGCTGGCGATGCCGGTAGAGGATTTGCTGTTGTTGCTGATGAAGTTAGACAGCTTGCACAAAGAACACAAGAAGCTGCGTCTGAAATTGAGCAAATGATAGAAAATCTGCAGCAGGGCACCGTTGCCGTTGTTCAATCAATGGAGAAAAGTAAATCAAACAGTGGTGTTAGTGTTGAAAAAGCCAATATAGCTGATCAACAAATGCATTTAATTCACCAAGCACTAACTGAAGTGGATAATGAGAATCATGCTGTTGCTGATGCCACCAAGCAACAAGAGCTCGTAATCAACTCTATTGACGAAGACATTAATGGATTAATGGAGTTAACTAAATTGAGCGTAGAGAATTTGCAATTGACTCACAAAGCGTGTGATGGGTTGCAGCAAGAATTTGCGGACTTAAATCGACTTGTTGGGCAATTTAAAGTTTAAAAAAAGGGCGCTGCTGGCGCCCTTTTTTTGTATTAGCTTGAAAAGTAGTTTTCAAGGTCGTCACTACCACCAATTAAACTACCGTCAATAAATACCTGTGGCACAGTTGAGGCATTTGTTAGTGCTTTGAAGGTGCTGACTGGCATTTCTTTTTCCAATGTGATTTCGTCAAAAGATAAACCTTTTTCGTTCAGCAATGCTTTCGCTTTTTTACAATAAGGGCAATCAGGCTTAGAAATGATTGCTATATTACTTTTTTGTACTGCTTGTGGGTTCACGTAATTTAGCATTGTATCGGCGTCTGATACTTCAAACGGGTCGCCCTCAACCTCAGGTTCGATAAACATTTTCTCGACTATACCGTTCTTGACTAACATCGAATAACGCCAGCTACGTTTGCCAAAACCTAAATTAGCTTTATCTACTAGCATGCCCATTTGCTCGGTAAATTGGCCGTTACCGTCAGGTAATACAGAAATATGTTCGGCATTTTGTTCACTCGCCCATGCTTTCATCACAAATGGGTCATTGACTGATAAACATAAAATTTCATCTACGCCGCTATCAAAAAACTGTTTTGCCAATTCATTGTAACGAGGCAAGTGTGAAGAAGAACAAGTTGGCGTGTAGGCACCTGGTAGTGCAAAAACAATCACTGTTTTATCTTTAAATACACAATCAGAGCTGCGCTCAGTTAATTGGTTGTTGTCGATGATCTTAAAACCGCAGTTTGGAACTTGTTTGCCTTCCATATTGATAAACATAATTGCCTCGTTGTTTGTGTGTAAAAACTGATAGTAAGTATGGCAAATATTTCGATATATAAATAATTAATTGTTTTTATTGTTGTAATAGCTTTTTTAGATTGAAATTTAATTGTTGGTTATGTGGTCTTGTTGCAAAAGCAGTATTTTATCGAGGAAAAATCAACAATGAAGAAACTATTAATAACAGCAATCATGGTACTTGTACCATTTGTATCGCAAGGGAAAGAAATTGCAGAGAAAGCTGATGATGTTCGCCCATTATTAAATGGCCAGACTGCACCAAATATACAAGTAATGACGAGTGAAGGTAAGCAGGTTGCACTTAAATCTTTATTGGCTGAGAAAAAAACGATTATGTTCTTTTATCGTGGAGGCTGGTGCCCATTTTGTAATACACAAATGGGACAACTTAAAGCGATAGAGCCAAGACTTAATGAGTTAGGTTATCAGCTAATAGGGGTTTCTACGGATTCGGTAAAAATGCTAAATAAGAGTATTAAATCGAAATCGCTACAATATGAGCTATTATCAGATTTTAACAGTGAATTAAGCCAAGCATTTGGTTTAGCATTTTTTGCTAGTGAAAAAGTAAGTAAACGCTATGTCAGTGGCATGGACCTACAAAACCCATTGCAAAAAAACAAAGCTGGTGAAGATAGATTAGTACTACCAGTTCCTGCTATCTACTTATTTGATAAGAAGGGCTTAGTTAAATTTAGTTATGTTAATCCAAACTTTAAAGTGAGATTAGCGCCTGAATTATTACTAGCGGCAGCTCGCGTTAACTAATCGCCGCCGAATATTTGCGCTTTCTTGGCAAAAAATGGTAAATTACAAGTTGTATATACAATTTGTAATGCTCGAGGAAGCGCTCATGTCATCTATTTTTGAACTCTCTAAAGGTAATGTCCCGCTGCTAATTAGCATGCCACATAACGGCGAGCAGATTCCTGACGATATCGCGGCAAATATGACGCCTGAAGCACTAACGGTCGCAGATACTGATTGGTATAAAGACAAGTTATATGATTTTGCCAAAGCGTTAGGTGCGTACATTATTAAACCTCATTATAGCCGCTATGTTATAGACCTAAATCGCGACCCTAAGGGGACTAATTTATACCCTGGTGCAAATTCCACAGAACTTTGTCCAACAACAGCATTTGACTTATCTGCGCTTTATCAAGAAGGTAAGCAACCTACAGAAGAAGAGGTTCAAAACAGGGTTAAGCTGTATTGGCAACCTTATCACAACGCATTAGCAACTACGCTAGACGAAATAAAAAGTAACCACGGTGTGGCGATTTTATTAGAAGCACACTCTATTATGTCTCATGTTCCTAGGTTTTTTGAAGGTCAATTACCAGACTTTAACTTTGGTACTGCGTCAGGTGAAAGTTGTGCCGATGAACTGATTAAAGCGGTAGAGTCGTTAGATTTTGCTCCTTACAGTCAGGTTACGAACGGTCGCTTTAAAGGTGGGTTTATCACTCGCAATTATGGTGATCCAAAACAGAATATTCATGCGCTTCAATTAGAACTTTCTCAAGCTACCTATATGGTTGAAGAAGAGCACCTTTATGATGAGAGTAAAGCTAATCAAGTGAAGCCTAAACTAGAAATGTTAGTTAAGCAGTTAATTAATTTTGCAGGTGACGCATAATGAATCGTATTCATGTAGAACAAGTACTACTAAGAGACGGCTGGGCAAGTGACAAAACGCTTGTCATCGAACAAGGCGTTATCGTTGATATCGTTGACGGTAATATTGACACAAACACCAGCTACGGTGTGGTCATTCCAGGCATGGTTAACTGCCACTCTCATGCTTTCCAAAGAGCTTTTGCAGGATTTAGTGAGCAAGGCTCTGATAGTAAGGATAGTTTTTGGACATGGCGACAAGTAATGTACAAATTCTTATCGCAGCTAACTGCTGAAGACGCACAAGTAATAGCTACACAGCTTTACATCGAGATGTTAAAAGCAGGCTACACACGTGTTGCGGAATTTCACTATTTGCATCACGAAAAAACGGGTGATGTATACCAGCCACTGTCGACGATGGCTAAAGCTATCTTTAATTCTGCAAAAGAATCCGGCATCGGATTAACGATGTTACCAGTGCTTTATCGCTTTAGTGGTTTTGGACCTCAACCTGCAACTGAAGGACAAAAACGTTTTATCAATTCAGTTGAGCAGTTTAATCAGCTTGTGACTGAATGTTTTGAAATGACTCATGAATATAGCAATTCGAATGTGGGTATCGCACCACACTCTTTGCGAGCTGTAGATAAGCCATCATTAGAAGAAGCGGTTGCTCATGTTAGATCGCTAGACGAGAAAGCACCTATTCATATTCATATTGCCGAGCAAATGAAAGAAGTAGACGATTGTTTAGCGCACTACGGCAAAAGACCTGTTCAATGGTTGTTAGATGAAATTAATACCGACGAGCATTGGTGCTTAATTCACGCAACACATATTGATGAATCTGAGCGTAAGAAAATGGCGGAAATAGGCGTCATAGCTGGAATTTGCCCTACAACTGAAGCAAATTTAGGAGATGGTATTTTCCCTACAGTTGAATTCTTAGAGGAGCAGGGAACTTTTGCAATTGGCTCTGATAGCCATATTTCAGTGGATGCAGTTGAAGAGTTACGTTGGCTTGAATATGCTCAACGACTGATTAAACAACAACGTGCAGTGCTGGCTAATAGTAAAGCACCATCAGTTGGTTTAAATCTATGGCAAAAGGCTGCATTAGGTGGTGCACAAAGTACAAATAGTAATACTGGTGAACTAGCTATTGGCAAGCAAGCAGATTTGCTGGTTATCGATAAAGATAAACTAGGTTTATTTGCAAATGGTAATGAGCACAAACTTGATAGTTTAATATTCGCTAGTCAGCACAATATGATTAAAGATGTCATGGTGAATGGTGAGTGGGTAATTAACAATTACATTCATCGCCAAGAATTAGAAAGTGCAAAACAATTTACTGAGCTATTAACAAAATTGTCTTCATAAAAGAAAGGGCGTTAGCCCTTTCTTTTACATAAACGCTCGGTATTTAGATATCGTCTCACAAACAAATTTCTTGTTCGCAGGTCTGAGCTGAACTGATGTGTCAGTCTTACCGCACTTTTCGCGATAAAAGCTGACAACACTCTTACTATCTTTTGTGATTTCAAGTGTGTAAGCTTTTTCATCGTCAGTAAATTGATTAAATCTTTCTTCAAGATCAGAACGAACTTTCTTCGCACTCAATCGAACTTTTGTATCTGTTGCGCTTGAAAACATCTCAAGCAAGTAGTCTTTTTGTTCTTTTGCCCATGTTTCTAGTTTTGGCTGTGGGAAAAAATGTAAAAAAACTGCAGCAGCAACGATTAAGATCAATAATTTCTTCATAGCTTGTCGTATAATTAAATTGAATTATTAGAATAATCAATTTTTTGCCAACAATAAATAACAATAATAGCGGCGAGCATTGAATATAGAGCAACTTATTTATTTTTATCGCGCCAAGACTAAGGGTTGACTGTGAAAGCGAATGAAAAAAAAGACGTAAAGCACGTTCAGATTCCCGTAAAAAACGTAAAAATTCATAAACCAGACACGGTTCAAGAATACAAGCCACGAGATCAGATATATGTTCGTAAAGTAACGGGCTTCTACCAACAGCTTAGACAAAAGATGAACTTTGTTTTTATGACGATGTTTGCCTTATTACCATGGTTGCAATACAACGGGCATCAAGCCGTTTTATTTGATATTGGCAATCAACGCTTTACTCTCTGGGGCTTAACCTTGTGGCCACAAGATCTTACTTTGTTGGCATGGTTGTTTATGATCTCCGCATTTCTCTTATTTTTTGTAACAACCTTCTTAGGCCGGGTGTGGTGTGGTTATTTGTGTCCTCAAACCGTGTGGACGTTCATTTTTATGTGGTTTGAGGAAAAAATAGAGGGCACTGCTAACCAACGTAAAAAGTTAGATAGCCAGGCAATGAGTAAGTCTAAACTTTGGAAGAAGTTACTTAAACATAGCTGCTGGCTAATGGTAGCGTTATTAACCTCACTGACCTTCGTTGGATATTTTGTACCAATGAGAGAGGTCTTTTATGATTTCTTTACATTTAATACATCTTTAACGGTTGTTTCTATCGTCGTATTCTTCACATTTTGTACGTACGGAAATGCTGGATGGATGCGTGAGATAATGTGTTTGCATATGTGTCCATATGCACGATTCCAGTCCGCTATGTTTGATAAAGATACTGTGACCGTTACATACGATCATCATCGTGGTGAAACAAGAGGTGCACGCTCACGTAAACAAGACCCTAAAGCACTTGGTTTAGGGGACTGTATTGATTGTAACTTATGTGTTCAGGTTTGTCCGACGGGTATAGATATTCGTAATGGCTTGCAATATGAGTGTATAAACTGTGGTGCTTGTGTTGATGCGTGTGATGGCGTAATGGACAGAATGAAATATCCACAGGGTTTGATTCGCTATACAACTGAGCACGATTTAGAAGGTAAAAAAGTACATCTTGTACGCTCTAAGCTGATTGGCTACGCAGTTGTTATGGCAATAATGTCATCATTATTGATTTATGAAGTGGCTACTAGAGTACCTGTATCAATGGATATTATCCGAGATCGAAATGCTTTAGCGATTGAGAATTTCAATGGTGAAATAGAAAATGTTTATACATTAAAAATCCTTAACAAATCGCAGGTGGATAATACTTATCGACTATCAGCCAAGGGGATCAACAACACTATTTGGCATGGTGATAAGGAAATCAAAGTCAAAGCTGGCGAGGTTTATACACTTCCGATTAGTATTTCTGTGGACCCATATGAGCTAAAAGGATATATGACAGATATCACCTTTGTGATAGAGACTATTTCCGTCGATGACAAAGTTCATTTAGAATACGAGACAAGGTTCTTTAACAAACGTTAACTTTGTGTTCGATTTTTCTTCTTTATCACCCGATCTAATTTTAGACGGGATAGAAAGTACAGGAGTGCAAGTAGACAGTGGTTTACTTGCACTTAACTCATACGAAAACCGTGTTTACCAATTTCATGATGAAAATAAGGTTAAATACGTCACTAAGTTTTATCGACCTCAGCGATGGTCTAAAGAAGCTATCCATGAAGAACATCAATTTGCATTGGAGCTTGCCAATGAAGAATTGCCAATGGTTGCTCCTCTTGTCATCGATGGAACTTCGCTGTTTGAGCACAATGGCTATCACTTTGCTATGTTTCCCTGTCGTGGGGGGCGTATATTCGAAGTAGACAACCTAGATCAACTTGAGTGGATGGGGCGCTTTATCGGTCGTATACATGCGGTAGCAAGCCGACAAAAATTCCTGCATCGAACAACTATCAATACAGAAGATAAACTTGTTAGAGCGAGATCTGTGATCAAATCATCGGGTTTTGTAGATATCAGCATAGAAAATGCGTTTTTTACTATTTTGGATCAGGTTATTGAGTTAGCTACTCAGCAATATAAACCATCAGATCTTATTCGATTGCATGGAGATTGCCATGCAGGGAATATACTTTGGACAGATGATGGTCCGCACTTTGTTGATCTAGATGATTGTTGCACAGGGCCTGCCATTCAAGACTTATGGATGATGTTATCGGGCGATAGAGCCAATCAAATTTTGCAATTGGACACGCTATTGGGTGGTTATGAAGAATTTCATTCTTTTGAGATGAAAGAACTTGCCTTAGTGGAATCATTGCGTACTATGCGTGTAGTAAATTATATGGCATGGCTGTGTGAGCGTTGGCAAGATCCTGCATTTCCACATAACTTTCCATGGTTTAATACTGCAAAATATTGGGAACAACAGGTGCTAATGTTAAAAGAGCAATATGCCGCTCTTCAACAACCTAGCATAAGCCTGCTGCCGTAAACAAATAAAGGTAAAAATAATGAAGCGATTTTTCACGCTAATCAGTGTGTTGTGTCTTTCTTTGACAATCAACGCAAAAGACTACGAAGAAGGTAAACACTACACTAAAGTTAAAGGAGCTGAAGTTAGCAGCCCTGAAGTGAGAGAATATTTTTCTTTCTATTGCCCACACTGTTTCCAGTTTGAGCCAGTAGCAAAAATGATCAAAGAGAATTTACCAGAAGGTGTTCGCTTTGAGAAAAATCACGTTGATTTTTTGAGAGTTGCATCACCTAAAATGCAGCAAACGTTGACAAAAGCACTGGTTGTTGCAAATAAACTTGAAAATAAAGAGCAGTTAATTGCTGCGATTTTCAAATATATTCACATCCATCGAGCGGTATTTACGTCGGAAAAAGATGTTCGTAATGTATTTGTAATGGCTGGTGTTGATGGTGCTAAATTTGACAGCATGATGATAGACGAAGCAGTAATCGCAGAAGCCGATAAAATGAAACTATACCAAGATGAGTTAGCTAAGACTCATGGTATTCACGGTGTTCCTGCGGTAATTGTTAATGGTAAATATCGATTAGAAACAGGTGAGCTTGATACATCTAGTTTTGAAGCATTCAAAGCTGATTACATGGGCTTAATTGCACACACTTTAGCATTGAAGTAAGTCATCTGAAGCGTCACTCATCAGTGGTGACGCTTTATTTCTTTTCCTATCTTAGACTTTTTCATCAAGTAAATACTTAACGTTACTGCAAGTGCTAGCAAAGATAAACTGATCCAAATTTGCACCGTCTCACCAAGTTGTATGCCATTCCCCAGTAGTGAAAATACCAGCATTTGAGGTATGAAACCGATAAATGTGCCGAGTAGATAAGACTTTATTGGGACATTTACAGCACCGGCTAATACGTTAGTGATAAAATTGGAACCCGCAGGGATCAGCCTAATGATAAGGGCTTTTAAAAAGGTATCTTTCTTAAAAAAATGATGTAGCCACTCTGATTTTTTTGGGAATGCTTTTGTGACCTGCTTGTGTAGTCCAAAATGGGCGACATTGATTGTGATAATACAACCCAAAACAGCAGATATTAATGCGATAACAAAACCAAATTGCCACCCTAGGAAATAGCCGCAGGTGAATGCAGCTATTTGCCTTGGTAAGCCAACAGACATCGCTAACGAAAGAAGAACAACCGTTATCCCAACACTCAGTGTGTCTTTCTGAATAATGGGCTCAAAAAGGTTATTTATACGATCTTGCCCAACCAGCAAAGTTATGGAAAGCGTTAATATCAATATAAAAATGCCTGCTGCCGTGACTAAGCCGACACTTTTTAATTTACCCATTGATTTATACTATTTTGTTTAATAACTTCGCTTTCGCTTCAGCAAACTCTTGCTCTGTTAATAAACCTTTTTGCTTCATTTGCGCCAGTTTATCTAACGCGTCAACAATGTCATGATCTTGCTTCACTGAAGTTGTCTCGGTGACTTCTTTTGATTTTGATTCGCTAATACTGGTTGAGATTACCGGATTGGCTTTAACTACCGTTTTTCTGGCTGTTGGTGAACTAACTTTTCGAACGACTGGCTTGTCTTTTACTGATGATGCATGTGCTCTTTTTTCAGTTAACGTGGTTAAATTGCTCGATGATAAATGCCAGATTAAATCCATTGATTGTTCTAGGATTTCTTCGTATTTGGCTTTTGTTAATCGTTGATTTCCCTTACGCAAATAAATACATCCCTTGTATACCTCTTTTGCTGTAATCAAATGAAGATGAACCTCTCTTGTTCTATTATCGGTCATCTTGTGACGTTTGATTTCGGCAAATGTACGTCTGAAATCTTTTTCGTCTTGGTTACTTATACCTGTCTGTTTAGCCGTATCATAGTATTTGCATTCGTGCTCATCTAGAATTAGGTGGGCGGCAATTATCTCCTTGATGGGGATAACATTTGATGCCTTATCTTGATGACGCTGAAAGAGGGATAGTGTTTCACCATCGGTTGAAAGCTGGAACTTTGCAAATTGCTTGTGTAGCATTTTCTTGATTGATTCGAGCTTGTTTCTTCGTGTAGTTAAATAGTAAGCAATAACAGCTATTAATAGACCCAGTATTGCATACAGCCAATTATTATTAGCGCTTTGCTCAGTACTGCGTAACGGAGTTTGCTCACTTCCAGAGGCCTGCAATTGCAACTCTGTAATCGTTTTATTATCGTTATCTATGATCAACAGTTGATCTGTTTTTAGCAAATATTTGAGAGATAAACTCTTACTATCACTTATTAAGTTGTCATCTATATCCCATAAAATATCAGGAGTAGCGCCAGGCTCTACAGAAAGACTAACGAGTTGCCAATGTTCATTTCTGTTCAGATACAAAAGGGCATTTCTTTGTTGTTTTAACAAATTGCCACGGTATGTAACACTGTTGGAACGATTACTAATTTGCTGTGCACTGAGCTTATTTAGTTCAGTTTCACCTTTTCGATAATCCAAGGCGAATTTTGCCTCACTCAAGTGTAGTTTGTCTTGAACTGCAATTTCTAATAGTGCCGATTTTTCTAGGTCTTTCGACCAATGTATGTTTTCAACGTTTCCTAACCCTGTCGTTAAAGTTGATTTTGCAATGCTAGGGTCGGTAATAAATGGATTATCTTTGGGTACTGTGTATTGTTTAAGGCCAAAAGGTAATGGATTTAAACGATGTAAGCTACCTGAGTACAAAGGGTGCTGGTGCAAGTTTTCTTGGCCCTTTATGAGAAAATGCAGCAAGCCAAAGCTTTCATTCCAAGGTTTATGTTGATCATTAAAACCGAGATAAGAAATGACATTGTCCGAGGGAGCAGCTAGTCGTAATATTTCTCTTCCCGCTTGTTCAAGAGAAAAGGACGTTGGTGTTGTTAGCTTCCATTCCATTAAAACCACGTCAAAATCAAAACTTCTGTCAGCATCACTGTAGACCCGTCTAGCTCTATGATTACTGTTGGTTTCTATGTGAGTTGTATAAAAGGCCAAATATCCAGGTTGATTAGCTTGTAGAAAGTTAGGATGTAGTGTGATTGATTCAAAATGATGGAGGTTTTTAATACCTGCGCCTAATTCAATGAGCTTTTTAGTATCGAATGTACCTGAAGATAAAACGTGAAACTGACCTTTTTGGTTAAATACCCACAGCTCACTTGGGCGTTTAGGATTTGCTAAAGTTGTAATCCATTTTTCATTTGCCTTGCTACTTAGGTCGGCAACAGGAGTCACTGAAAAGTCGGTAAAGGCAAAACTTTTACTAACAGCGGCAATGTATATAACAAAGACAACTAATAAGTTTTTAATGTAACTTCCTAAACTACTCATTTTATTTTTACATGGCTCCATTCATGACTTTTATCTTCGTTTACGACGAAGATTTTAACAAAGTAACGTATTTACAATCAATTAATTGATTTTCTTTGTTATTGTTTTGATAATTCAATTTACCTTTCAGAATTACATGATCGCCGGGGAGTCCATGCTCGGCTATATATTGCGCTTGTTTATCCCATACGTGCACAACACGTGTCACCGTTAATGCTCTTTCTTCTTTTGTAACAGGAGAATAGGCATAAAAGTTAATATCTACGCTAAACTCTGCTAATTGCTTATTGTATTGCGTAGTTACAAGCTTGATATCACTTGAAATACTACCACTACAGTGAAGCTCATTTATCGACTGAGTATAGCCTTTGTTATAGGGATGTGCATAAGTTGCGTGAATAATCTGTCTGCCTGAGCGTTTACTATCAACAAGAATACCGTGAATAAGAATGATATCGCCTTTATCAGCATGTAATAAGGAGCGTTCTACCACGTCACCTACCATTTTTACCGTATGGTAATTTGTCCATTCTCTTTTTTGTTGGGTTTTGCTATCAAACCACTGACTGTGTGTCGCGATAACAAACTCGGCTACAGCAATAACGGGATTTGCTTGGTAACGAATTTCAGGCTTAGCAACTAAGTTTCCAAGCAGGGTTAACTGACATAAATGGTTTTGTGGCAATGATTTCATTTTATTTAGTCGAATCTTAAGGTTGATGTACTTTATGGGATGATCAAGGTTGGTGCAAGCTTTTAGGGAAATGGCCCGCCCTGCAGGAGTCGAACCTGCGGCCTTACCCTCCGGAGGGGTACGCTCTATCCAGCTGAGCTAAGGGCGGACAAATAAGCGACGCAATGTTAATGGCTATAGCTATTATTGTCTATAGCTTAGCTCTTTATTTGAGATGATTTATTGATTTTTATTAAAGCCTACGTCAGTTAGGCCGATAAATTGTGCGAATACATTAAAATCGGTGTACTTTTACTGCTAAGCAGCCTAAAGTTATTGTTATATATAGATTTGCTACTGCTACCGAACCACTAGAGGCTAATTTGGGATGCGCGCCTTCTCTTTTCTTATTTTACTTATCAGTATTTTGGGGTCTACGTCTGGATTCAGCCAGCGTTATACACAAGAAACTATTGTTGCTGAACCACTGACTAAATCTTTCAAAAAAATTGGTCGTTTAGACTTCAAGAGAACATCAAATTTATCTTTTAAGACGCCGGGCTATCTTCAAGAACTAACCGTAGACGAAGGTGATTATTTTGTTGAAAAGCAAGTACTAGCTGCACTAGAAACAGATGAATTAAAAGCAGATAAAAATGCCAAATATTCACAATTGGTAAATGCTAAGCGAAATGTAAACCGAGTAAAGCAGTTAATTGAAAGAGAGCTAGGTACTGAACAGCAATTAAATGATGCTGAAACTGCCGTAGATGTGGCGCGTGCTGCTTATCGGGTTGCATTTTATAACTTAGAAAGAGCTCAATTAATTGCTCCTTTTAGTGGCGTGGTTATTCGTAGAAACGCTGAGCTTAAGGAGATGCAAACACCGGGCGTATCTGTTTTGGAAGTTGCAGCGTTAACAAATAATTGGATCGTTCGTGTATCTTTAACCGGTGAAGAAATACAGCATATTCGTCGTGGCCAAATTGTTTCAGTCACTGTTAATGGTATTGGTAGTGTAGAAGCCTCCGTTAGTAAAGTGCCTGCCAAAGCTAATATGCAAAGCAACCTTTTTGATGTTGAAGTTACTTTGCAAAATATCAATGCAAATGCTCGTTTAATTTCCGGCCAAGTGGCTCAAGTCAAATTTGACTTTTCGATAAATAAACTAGTCTATCGAGTTCCTGTTGGTAGTTTGATGTCCGTGGACGAGGCAGGCAAAGCTATCTTCTTGGTTGAGGAGACAAATAACGATTATACACCTGAGGCATTTGATGTATTGCAAATAGACAATCAGTTTGTTTATGTATCGGCACATCGTCAACAGGCTCCTTTGAGGGTAATATCTCACGGCTGGCAACATTTTGTTCAAGAGTAACAAAGTACTATGAATTTGCCTCGCTTAGCCATTAAGAATGCACAGTTTACCTTCACGCTAGTGATTCTACTTGTGTTGTTTGGCATTGTTTCATACAAGTTAATGCCTCGCTCCGAAGATCCACAATTTGATTTGCCGATTACGCTAATCGATGTGGTTTATCCAGGTGCTTCTCCTTCAGACATAGAATCTTTAGTCATTAATCCACTTGAACAAGAAATTGCTGGTATTGAGAATATTCTTAAGATCGAATCTCAAATCAAAAATGGCGGCGCGAGGATTCAAATCGATTTTATTTACGGAGTTGATGCTGAGGCTTCATACAATAAAGTTAAACAAGCAGTCTCTTCGGTCAAACCACAACTTCCATCCGGTATACAGCAACTTCTAGTGCTTAAGGCCACACCAACCAGCGTTGCTATTATGCAAATGGCGTTGTGGAGCGAACCCAACGATTATCGAACGATGGAGTTTTATGCTGAACAGTTAGAAAAGCGCATAGAAGCCGTACCAGGTGTACGACAAGCCGATGTTTGGGGATTTCCAAGGCAAGTCGTGGCTGTCGATGTGAATCTAGCATTGTTAAAACATTACGGTTTGTCATTAAATGAGCTGGCGACGGTGCTAAGTGGGCAAGGCAGTAACATAACACCTGGTTTTGTAGACGCTAGTACCCGAAGATTTAATGTAAAAGCCAGTGGTAGCTATGAAAGTCTTGATGATGTCGCTCAGACAGTCGTTCACTCCGGTGATGGATTCATCATCAGATTAATGGATGTTGCTCAAGTTAGCTTTAGTGATTACCAACCTAATTATCTCGCATTTTACAAAAATAAGCCGGTTATATTTGTAACCGCTCAACAAAGAGAGCGTACCAATATCTTTGAGTTAACAAAGGCTGTTCAAGCTGAAGTTGCAGATTTTAAAACATCTTTGCCCAAGCATGTGCATTTAGAAACTATTTTTGAGCAAGCTACCAGCGTTGAAACTAGAGTAGATGGTTTCTTTGAAAACCTCTGGCAAGGTCTGATAGTTGTAGGCTTAATGTCATTTATTTTTCTGGGATTACGGGAGTCCATAGTTGTCATTGCTGCTGTTCCTTTATCATTTCTAATTGCCATCGGGTGGCTAGATATCGTTGGTTTTGGCTTGCAGCAAATGTCTATCGTAGGTTTGATTATCGCGTTAGGTTTATTAGTCGATAATGCGATTGTTGTTACTGAAAGCATACATCGAGAAAAATCAAAGTTTGCCAGTATCAGTGAAGCCGCCGCTTCTGGCACTGGAAAAGTTGGCTGGGCAATCACAAGTGGAACGATTACAACCATGTTGGCGTTTCTACCCATGTTATTAATTGCTAGTAACACTGGTGATTTTGTTCGCTCGATGCCAGTAACTGTTGTACTCGTCTTGTTAGCATCACTATTAATCGCTTTAACACTAACTCCTCTATTAGCAACCCAATTGTTTGCAGTAAAGAAAAGCCGTTTTAAGGCCCTTCAACATTATCTCAATCTGTTTGCAGAGAAGATTTACGTTATCGTTTTAGCCAAATTGATGAAAGTGAAGTGGCTTGTCATTATTGTATCGCTAACGTTAACAGCCGGACTATTCGCGTTATTTGGGCAAGTGGGTGTGAGCTTATTTCCTAAAGCTGAAAAGCCGATGTTGCTTATTAATGTTGAAACGCCGGTTAACTCAAATCTTGAACACACTGAGTTAATGATGAAACAAGTGGCAGAGCGGGTAGAACGGTACGAGCTAGTCGAATCTGTTGCCATTAATGTCGGAAGTTCCAATCCTCGCATCTATTACAACGAAATCCCTAAGCGCGGGATCACTCATTACGGCCAAATGTTGGTTGTCTTAAAAGAATTTGAGCAACAAAAAGTGACTGAACTTGTTACCTCACTTAGAAAGCAATATCACGATTGGCCTAATGGAAAAATAGAAGTAAGAGAGTTCACACAGGGGCCTGTTACCGATCAGCCGATTACAATCCGAGTCATCAGTGAATCTTTAGATGATCTACAAAAGGTTGCTCAGGACATTACGGCCAAGTTACATAAACTTGATGGCATTATTAATATTGATAATCCAATAGGTGAGAGTAACACTGAAATCAGCTTGAATATTGATTATCAAAAAGCAGGTTTATACAACATTGACATTAGAGGCCTAGAGCAAACTGTGCAGGCCGCGTTGGCTGGCTTGAGTGTTGCCAATTTCAATGATGATAATGGGCAGTCTTACCCAATTCTCTTACGCAGAAAACAACAGGATTTAGACAGCTTATCTGAAATATTTATCAAAAATAGAGCCGGCGAGCAGATCCCACTTTTAGAAATCGCAACGCCGTCACTGAGTAAAGGGCAAAGTGACTTTTTCCACTACCAGAAATTAAGAATGGCAAAGATTTCTGCGGATGTTGATAAAGGGTTTTTGGTCGCAGAAAGAACAAATGAACTCCTGTCTTACTTAAGGCATTATGAAATGCCAAACGGGACTCGCTTCGTGATAGGTGGTGAAGAAGAATCTAGACAACAGTCGTTTGCTGGATTATCACAAATCATGTTAGTGACCGCTATTGGTATCTTTGCTGTTTTAGTCTTGCAATTTAAATCGTTCTTACAGCCCTTGATTATCTTCACATCAATACCTTTCGCCATGGGAGGAGCTATATTAGGTCTCTATTTAGCAGGCTTATCCTTTTCAATGATGGCTTTTATTGGTTTGATTAGCTTATTTGGTATAGTGGTTAACAATGCCATCATCCTCATTGATACTACTAATCGGTTGTTAGGTGAGGGCTTAGAAAAGCAATTAGCTGTGTTAAAAGCCAGTGCAGTGCGTTTTACTCCTATTTTGTTGACGACGCTAACTACAATTGGTGGATTGTTACCATTAACATTGTTTGGCGGCGGGTTGTGGCAACCTCTGGGCATTGTTATTATTTCCGGATTGTGTTTATCGGCACTGTCTAGTTTTATATTTGTGCCTATTCTCGTTACGTTACTGACAAAAGAAAAATAATAATGATGGATTATGCTGGCCTTGTAGGGTTTGCGCTTGCAACTACTGCGTATTTGGTCTTCTCACTACTACTTTTTGCCGCGCGGAACACTTCTGTATTTGCAAAGTGGCTATTGGTAACAACAGGTATTACGATACTTGCAAATTTAGCAGCCACCATGCAGGTAGAACTTGGTTATTCCCTACAGTGGGTATTGCTTGCTGACGGAGTAAAAATTGCTTGTTGGTCGGTGCTAATTTTATTGTGTAATACTGAACTTAGTTCGATAAAGTTCATTTTGCGAAATTATTATATTAGGCAGTATCTGAGCGTATGGGCGATCTTAATGGCTGTATCTTGGTGCGCCAGTTACCTACTAAATTACTCATACGAATATCTCTTTTTACTGTTCATCATATTGAATTTATGGGCGCTTGTACTGGTGGAACAGTTATTTAGGAGTGCAAATAGCCAAGTACGTTGGGCAATTTGGCCACTAGTGATTGCTGTAGCTACCGTTGCTTTGTTCGATTTTGTTATGTATGCACAAGCGACCATGGTTGGTGCGATAGATTTTAAATTTTGGTATAGCCGTGGCTTTATCGCGATGGCAGTTGTTCCTTTATTATTGATAAGTACAAGGCGTATTCGCAATGGAGACGTGAGAATATTCGTTTCACGCAATGTTGTATTTTATAGTTCAATGTTGATGATAGCGGGTGCTTACTTACTTGTTATGGCATTGGCCGGTTATGTTTTGAATTACCTTGGTGGCGAATGGGGCAGCATGCTCAGTATTGGCTTCTTACTATTGGCTAGCATCGTTTTGGTTGTTCTTTTAATCACTGAGTCATTGAGGAAAAGAGTTAAAGTATTTATTGCCAAAAACTTTTTCGCTAATAAATACGAGTACCGAGACGAGTGGCTTAATCTCATTGAATTAATTGAAACGACAAGCGCGCAAAACTACTACCAAATGGCTACTAAAATCATGACCTCCAAAATAGGTGCAGACCACGGAGCGATTGTAAAACGTGTAACTAGCAAACAGTGTAAAGTTCAGTTTAGTAGTGGTTTTAGTATAGATCAGCAAATGAAGCAACAACTGGTTGACGTTAGTCAATACGCTGAAAAGAAACGTTGGATCATAGATATTGCTGAATATGAAAAGGCACCTAGCATCTATGACGGTCTGCAACTAGATTTAGCTGTTTTTAAACAAAATAATATTCGCATCATTGTACCTATACATATTGGTAAGGCATTCTACGGCTTATTTATTTTCACTGATTCCAAAAAGATAAAGGCGCTAAACTGGGAAGATAGGGATTTACTTTTTGCGATTGCCAAACAATTAGCCAATTTTATTTCTCTGCACGAAGCAAATGATAAATTGGCTGAATCTAAGCAGTTTGACGCCTTTAATCGTATGTCTGCGTTTTTAGTGCATGACTTAAAAAATATTCAAGCACAATTAAGTTTAATCAGTAGTAATGCTGAGAAACATCGTGATAATCCGGCGTTTATCGATGATGTATTTGAAACGGTTGATTCCGCAACAGGCCGACTTGATAAAGTTTTATCACAGCTTCGTAACAAGCAAGTAGAAGCTAAAACTTCTAAACCTGTTGATTTAGGTGATGTCATTAGTCGTGTTGTTGCGCAACGTAATGTAATTAAGCCGAAAGTTGATTTTGATATCATTGGTAATTGTGTATTATCTCTAAATGATGAGACCTTCTTTTCAGTCATGAATCATCTTATTCAGAATGCGCAAGAAGCAACGAAAACAGATGGTTGGGTAAAAGTAACATTGCAGTCAACGGCATTGGATGCGATTATCAAAATTGAAGACAATGGTCTCGGCATGTCGAAGGAATTTATAGAAAAACGCCTTTTCAAAGCATTTGATACAACAAAAGGAAATGCTGGGATGGGCATTGGCGTTTATGAAGCTAAACAGTTTATTGAAAGTAGAGCGGGTATTATTCACGTAACCAGTGAGGAAGGTAAAGGGACTACATTTACCATCGAGATTCCAATAAATCCTGTGTATTAAAGATCAAGAAGGATCATAGAATGGAAAAGTTGCTGATCGTTGATGACGATAAAGGCATTCAAAAACAGCTTAAATGGAGTATGTCTGACTATGAAGTTGTACTCGCTGATGATAGAGCAAGTGCAATTGCAGCGGTTAGACGACATGAACCTAAAGTCGTGACCTTAGATTTAGGGTTACCACCTGATGAAGCTAATGCCTCCGAAGGATTAGCGGCATTAGAAGAAATATTAACCATTGCCCCACATACTAAGGTTATTGTTATTACAGGCAATGACGATCATAGTAACGCATTAAAAGCTATTGCTATTGGAGCGTATGATTTTTATCAGAAGCCAATTGAGCCAGAAGTCATCGATGTCATTGTTTCTCGTGCTTATAGCCTAGCAAAGCTTGAAGAAGAAAATCGCAAAATGCGTGAAATTGGTGGTAGTGACATCGGTATTATCGGTAACTCTGCTGCGATCGAACGACTTCGCATGATGGTTAAACGTATTGCGCCAACAGAAATAACAGCTTTATTACTAGGTGAAAGTGGTACCGGTAAAGAAGTAACAGCTAACGCTGTGCATTTGGCAAGTGATCGCAAAAATAAACCGTTTATCGCTATTAACTGTGCATCAATTCCAGAGACATTGTTAGAAAGTGAACTGTTTGGTTTTGAAAAAGGCGCTTTTACTGGTGCTCATCGCACGACAAAAGGCAAAATTGAGTGTGCAGAGGGTGGCACGCTATTTCTGGATGAAATCGGTGATATGCCTTATGCGCTGCAGGCCAAGTTATTGAGATTCTTACAAGAGAAGAAGATTGAACGCTTAGGTGGTAGGCAAGAGATTGCAGTAGACGTACGTGTAGTATGTGCAACCAATCAAAATCTTGAAGAAATGGTCGCGGAGAAAACGTTCCGTGAAGATCTTTTTTATCGTATAAGTGAAATTACATTAAATATTCCGCCGCTTAGAGATAGGGAAGAAGACATCCTGATATTAGCTCAGTTCTTCTTGCAGAGATATGCTGCTGAATATAAGAGTAACGTAAAATCATTCTCTGATGATGGCTTAAGTGCGTTAAAAGCACATGCTTGGCCTGGTAATATACGTGAATTACAAAATAAGGTTAAAAGCTCTGTGATCATGGCCACGGGCGCTCAAGTTACGGCTTTTGACTTAGGTTTTTATGATCATGAAGATGCTAGCTTAGAGCTTAACCTAAATTTAAGGCAAGTTCGTGAAGAAGCAGAGTCTTTAGCCATTCAAAAGGCATATGCGCTTTCTGATGGCAATATGTCAAAAACATCAGAACTTCTTGGTGTCACTAGGCCAACATTGTATTCGTTGATAGAGAAATACAATTTGCGAATTAACGCAGAATAATTAGGTTAGATTTTCAAAATTTAGTAGCCTAAATCCTCAACCTAAGCTAATTTTAAAGGAATATTATTAGCTTAGGGTTAAATTTCTTGAAAAGTTTCTTATTTGTTTCCTTCGTCATTTCTTTTTATAGTTTTCAGGCGTTTGCTAATAACTCTTCTCAGCTTACCTACGAGCAAGCCTTAACTCATTATCAGGCTAAGTCCTATGGTGAAGCCAACATCGTACTTAGAGGTATTCTTAGCCACGACAAAAAAGACATTGCTTCTAGAGTATTGCTGGCAAGAGTATTGTTGGTTACGGGCGAATTCGCTTCTGCTGAGCAGCACTTCAAAAGAGCAATAGAAGACGGAGCAAATGCTGAGCAATTGTTAGTTCCTCTGAGTCAGTCATTATTATTGCAAAGTAAATATCAACAAGTTATTGACTTAATAGAAGAATTTAACATAGATGTAGTCAATGTTGCTGACATTTCGGCTGTCTTTGGGAGAGCACTTATAGAATTAGGGCGAACAGAAGAAGCTCGTCAGTTATTTCAAGAGATTATAAGTAGTAGTAGTGACAAAATTCCCGCATACATAGGTTTAGCTCATTTAGAATTGATGGAAAACGACAATATTGAAGCTAAACAGTGGGTCGATGCTGCCTACTTAATTGATAAAGAAGACTCTGAAGTCTTACAACTGAAAGGTGAATTGAGCTATCGTGAAAAGAACTTTCAACGGGCTGCCAATTATCTGAAGAGCGCGATAGATAAAAACCCAAATGACTTTAGAGCTCTTATTTTACTTGCTGAAACGGAAGCTAGTCTTGCCAACTATGAAAGTGCACTTGAAAGTATACTTAAGGTCCTTGAAAGACAACCTGAGCTACCTAATGCAAATTTAGTTTATGCGATTATTTTAGCCAAGTCAGGGAAACTCCAGGAATCAAGAACGGTTTCTAGAAAGCTGTCAGATTTACTAGGGAAAATAGACGGTGACGTGCTTGCTTCACACCCGTCACTAAAATTGGTTCTAGGTTTAAGTTTGTTTATGCAAGAACGTTGGGAGAGTGCGTATGGTCACCTAAGCTACTATTTAAACCTGCACCCTGAGCATGAACAAAGCCATTTATTGGCTTCTGAAATTGATATTAAGCGCGAAAGGTATTCAAATGCTTTAGAGGTGCTGAACCACTATCAGGGAAAGAGCTTCTCTCTAGAGTTCTATTTGAACAAGCAACTGGCCTTAAGCAAACTCGGGCAATTTGAACAAGCAAAGCAAGTGAATGACGTTGCAAGAAAGGCGTTTCCAAATAGCCCACAGCTGATTGAGTTAGGTCTTAGAATAAATGTTGCAAATGGAAATATAGAAGAAGCGCTAAACCTGGTCGAAGAATATAATGAACTAGACGCATTAAACAGCGATAGCTTATTGTTATTTGGGCAACTAGCGCTAGCAATTAAAGAACAAAATATAGGTGACGAGGTTATCGCAAAACTATTAGTCAAAGAGCCTGATAATCCATCTTATTTGGCTGCTTCGGCTAGTATAGACTACTACAACAAGGACTATGATGACGCCGCAAAAAAACTTCAATCAGCGATAGCTAAAGCACCAAAGTTTTTACCGCTATATGTGAATTTGCATCAAGTATATCTGATGCAGGAAAAAGTAAAACTAGCCAATGAAGCGCTACAAAAAGCATATTCAATTTCTCCTAAAAGCAGTAAGTTACTTGTGAAGTTGGGGGAATTTTCGCAAAGATTATCTAACAACGAAGTGGCGGCTAGTTGGTTTAAAAAAGCGCTGGAGCTTGATCCTGAAAACTTGTCGATTCATTTGAAATATGTAGACAGTTTGATACTAGATGGTCATGGTAGAATTGCACTAAATCATCTAAAACCAATGCGTGCGCAATATAGGTTAAATTCTAAGTTTCTCTCAAGATTAGCTTCGGCTTTTGTCATTGAAAGACGTTGCCAGGATGCTAAACCAGTTATTTCCTTAATAAATGGACTTAATGAAAGCTCCATTGAACGAAATTTAGTATTAGTTAACATGCTAATGTCATGTGGATTGCTGCAAGATGCGCATGAATTGATAGATAAACTGGAAAGGCAAAATAAAGAATTGTCATCTATTGTTTATGTCAGAATTGAGTGGCTTTTAGCTATAAACCAGCCTCAATTAGCTTTGACTCAGCTAAACGCGCTAAGTGAAGACAATGTAAAGAACTCGAGACTTAAAATTGTTGCGCTTAAAATGCTTAATAAACATCATGAAGCGTTTAAGCACGCCAAAGTGCTAGCGAAAAATTACCCAAGCCCTAGTAACACCTTTAAAGTATATCAATTGGCACTAAAATTAAATCAAGAGAAAGAAGGCATTAATATACTTGAATCATATGTCAATCAAACTTCTAATGTGAATATTCAAATGGAGTTAGCAAAAGCCTATTTGAAATATGGAGACAAAGTTAAAGCAGAGCACTACTTCAAAAATATCGCTAGTCGTTACCAAAATGCAGATGTATACAGGTATTTAAGCATAATTACAAAAGATAAGGATCTAGCCCTTGCGTTGGAATATGCTAAGCAGGCTTACGACCTAGACAGTAAGTCGGCAAGAATATTGACAACTTATGGCTGGTTATTAACGTTAAACGATCAACCAGAGCGCGCTTTACAGTACTTAAGAATTGCGTATCAGATGGAGCCTGAACAACCTATACTTATTTACCGTTTGGCTGAAAGCTTATATTTGTCAGGTCGAGTAGAGAGTGCTATCGAGTTGTATAAGAAGGCTAGTAAATATGATTTTCCAGACCAGGCTAAAGCGAACAAGCGGCTGCAAGAAGTTGATCAGTAGTGTCAAGTTATTTTACACCTAAGAATATGTGAAGAACTTAAGGTGTTGAAATTATGCCTTTTTTATGAACGGAACATTTATTGCAGTAATTTTTTATTAGCTAAACTAAATAAGGAGTATTCTGTGAAACTATTCACTACTCTGTTAGGGATGACTATCTTGCTTTATTCGGGACAAAGCGTAGCGAATAACGGCAACGGCAACGGCAATGGAAATGGCAATGGAAATGGAAACGGAAACGGAGCAGGTAATCACGCTGCTTGTAATGTAAATGAAGTACAAGTGACCTCGTTACGTGTACAAGACGGTAGTGCACCTATTGTATTACCTACGCCTGTTGATGCTTTTGATTGTTTGGGCGCATACACGGGAAACAATTCTAGCTTTTCGCAACCAACTACTAACCTTGGTTATGACGAAGATGGTTGGCTAAACAAAGAAGATTATAACAATTGGTGGTCAGGGCACGGCGCCTTTGTTGAAGAGTCAGATTTGTTGGACTTGGATGGTGATGGCGATGTAGATGATCCAGGCTGGATTCGCATGGGTAAACATGAAGGAAACGGTTTCGAACCTGATACGGCCGGTACGGGAAGTGACTCATACACCTTTGTGAATGATTTATTTTCGTTTGATGATTGTAAGGATATCAATGGCGTAGCTTCTAGCTGTTTTGGCGGCGATGCTGTTTCAGGTACTTGGTCTTACGTACCCCCTCAGACTAATCCTCAAGCGTTATTAGATTTATTAGGTGGTTCTTTCTTTGACCAAGCTACTTTCGTATTTAAGTCTGCAAGTGCTTTTGTAATGTATAATTTTAGTGTGGAAGGTTTGGGTCTTGATCCTGTCTTACCAGGTGAGTTTAATTATGCTTTCACAGGTACGTGGGACATTAGTAATGTATTAGGCGGGCATGGTTTATCAAACTTCGAGTTATGGGCAAGAGACCCAGTGGTGGCTCAAGTGACTGAACCTAGCACCTTAGCGTTAATGTTATTGTCTGGCGGGTTTATTTACTTGAGACGAAGAAAGCGCAAATAATTGAAAAACGCCCTTTAGGGCGTTTTTTTTATGTGTCTTTAATACTAGCTTCCGCGTGCAGTTTGCTTTTTTGTTTTAAAAGCTTATCTACATAACGAGCCATTTTAACTTTCTGCTTAATACTTGTATCTAGTATTTCTTCAACTTCACGTAGCACTTCTTTTATATGTTCTACATTTTCAGTCGAATTTACCACTAACTGAGAAGCTGGTTGTTGTTGAGCAGAAGGTTCATTACTATCAAGCTGAGTTGAATTTAATGATCCTGTTAGTTCTACTTCCATTTCCTGGGCAACAGAGTTTATAGCATCAATATTAATTGAATCTAGCTCTTCAAGGAAGCCGAACAATAACAACCTATCGACAAAGATATTTATTTTACGTGGTACACCTAATGTTTTTTCATGAATCAATGTGAACGCTTCATCCGAAAAAAGGTCATCACGATTACATTCGGCTTGTTGTAAACGGTGATTGATATATTCCTTTACTTCTTCTTCATCTAAAGGCTTTAGATGTGCTGATGCTATGATTCTTTGCCTGAATTGCTCCATATCCGGTGCTTGGATAATTGGCTTAAGCTCTTCTTGACCCAGCAGAAAGCTCTGAATGAGTGGCTTGTTATTGAGTTGGAAGTTTGACAACATTCTCAATTCTTCAACCGTTTCAGATGGCAAGTTTTGCGCTTCATCTACAATTAGCAAAGCACGTTTACCTTGCTTGTGTAACTTAATAAGGAACTCTTCTATCGCTTGTAGAAGCTCTCCTTTACTATCACCTTTAGGTTTTATACCGAATTCAGCTACCACTAACGCCAATAATTCATGTGGGTCTAGCTTAGTTGTTACTAATTGAGCCGCAACGATACTGTTGTCGCCCAAGTTATTTAATAGGTTTCGTGCGATAGTCGTTTTACCCGTGCCAATAGGGCCAGTAATAACGATAAAACCTTCACCTTGGTCCAAACCATATTGCAAGTAAGACAAGGCTCTCTGATGATGATTAGAGGCGAAGAAAAAACGAGGATCTGGACTTAACTGAAATGGCTTTTCTTTAAAGCCATAATAACTTTCATACATCTAGTCTAAAATTCCTTGGTAAACTTAAAATGAACGCGATTTTCATCATAATTAAACTGCGGCAAATCGGAATCTCGATTTAGTGCGCTAATGCCAAAATCGATATTTAGCTGACTATTAAGTCTTTTTTTATACGATACAGTGTATCTTCTATAGCGATCTTGCCTTTCATCAATTTCATTTTCATGGAAAATATTGTCTGAATATTCCAGTTGAAGTGAAAGACTAGACCGACCTGAAACTTGTCTCTGTATTCCTAATACACCTCGTCCGTATATATCAGTTAAATCTCGATTTAGGTTAGTCCTTTTATTGTGACTGACAGTTAAATCAAACGTTGTGCGAGGTAATATTAATGAAGATGTCCATTCCAATATCTTATTTAGGTTGTATTCTTGATCTTCCAAGATATTGAAGTTGGTGACAGAAACAAGGGTGTAATCATCAAAATTAATATCTTGTCCATCCGAAATATAGCAATTTTCTAAAATTGTAGAATCACCTTGTGGACACCAATATAAACCTTCTAGGTATGGCTCAAGGTTGTTTCGCGTAAATACCTGAACCTCTTCAAAGTATGAAATGGAATTTTCCATTCTTTTTGAACGATGTTTGATATTTAGTGAATAGCTATCACCAAAAAAGCGCTCTGTTTTGCTTGCTCGGACACTTGTTCTAGTAGTCGGTTGCCAGTTCAAGTTTATGTCGTAATAAGCTTCTAATTCGTTGCCATCTATATCAGTTTTACTGCCTATCGGATCATTATACGAAGCTTCTACATAAAATCGTGGCGTAATTAGCCATCGTAATCCTATGCCAATAGAATTACTTTCTAGTGATCTGTTACGTGAAACGCTGCCTTCGTTATCTTCATCATAATATCTAATAAGTGGATTAATAGAATAATTGGATATCCAACCTAATTTTACTTCAGCTCTGTAGAACGTTGCGTCGTTTGCGTTATTTTCGAGATCTTGGTAGCTGCCGTCAGCTTCCCAAAATATATTATCAGCGCCTTTACCGTTTCTTGATTCTAATTGCGCTTGAATACCGTCTCGTTCGCCTATTTCATCCTCTGATACCGAGGCAACATAAGCAATTTGCGAATTGACTATGAAATCGCTATTAGTCACATCGTAGGCAAAGCCAGCTCTATAAGTTTCTACTCTAACGGTATCCGCGGATACAATGTCTGCTAAAGAATTAGTGCCATTACTTCGTGATTGATTGCTAATACTGCCATCAGCGATGAACCTTATACCTTTAGGCCATATGACCCAACTTAGGCTACTAGTCAAATTATGGTAGTCTTTGTCTAGATCATGATCATGCGTATAGGTTGCATATGTGCTTTCTGACGCCCATTTGAATTGCAATTGCTGAGCTATATAGTCAAGACTTAGACCGACACCTAATTGTGATACTAAACTAGACTCTTCGTTTGTTCTTGTTAGATCTATGTTGTCTGTATAGGTCTCCGTTACTATCATATTGGGCGTAAATTCAAACTCTCCCGCAGTTGCAGAGAGTGAAATCGCACTGATGATAGTGAGCGCTATAATGCTTTTATTTGGAGCCGTATCCATAACCATAGTAGCCATACATATCCTTATGAGATCTAATCGCCTTATTGACAACGATACCTAAAGCGAGATCTTCATTTAAATGTTCAGTTGCTTGTTGAATACTTGCTAATGATGTTTTTGATTCTTCTACAACTAGCAAGGCTTGTCCCATTAAGTTTGCTAACACAAGCGTTTCGGTAACACCGATTAATGGCGGACAATCAAATATTACAACACGGTCGGGGTATCTCTCAGCAAGCTCTTGTGCTAACGACGCCATCTTTTCACTCGCCAGCAGTTCGTTGGACAAATGATGAGGTTCACCGGCAGGAATAACTTTTAGTTTATTGATATTAGTGTCATAGATTACTTCACCAAGATCTTTATCATCATCTAGCAAACATTCTATTAAACCGTCAGCTTTTTCTATACCAAGCTCTCTAGAAACACTCGGACGTAGAACATCGGCATCAATCAACAAGACCGTTTTGTCTTGCTCCAGCGCAATACTTAAAGCCAAATTAATAGAGACAAATGTCTTACCTTCATTTGGTTTGGAGCTGCTAATCATGATCAAATTACCGTTGTTTAGCATTTTTGATGCACTACCAAAAGCATTATTTAAAAGCTTTCGCTTAATTTGTCTAAACTCTTCCTTAATGCTTTTGCGTTCACCACTATCAATCAAATAGCCTCTTTCTAGCAAACTTTCCGTATCAATGGTTAGTTTCTTATTATGACTAACGAGAGACTCTTCACGCGCTTCGACAGCTACATTAGTCTTATCTGCGGTTTCGTTTCCTGCTTCAGGTTTATTGTGTTGCTTTTTAGCTAGTGCTTTTTCAATAGTCGACATTAGAACATACCTCTAATTGGCGCCAAAACAGCATTAGGATATAAAGAATAAAGTAAGAAGCACATCATGACTCCCAAAAGCATTACATTTGAAATAATAAACAGCAACCTTTTACGTTTATGCCAGCGTTGTAATCCAAGGTTTTCTGCTGCTGAAACAACACCAAACACTGGTATGCCTGTAGCTTTTGCTACCTGACTACCCGATGTTACAACCGGATTAATTTGGCTAACAAAGAAAGACAAACCAATGCCTACACCTGCACCAACAATAAGGATCGCTATTGTAAACAGCACACGTTTTGGACCAGTTGGCTCAGTAGGGGCTCTAGGACGGTCAATTACGCGGAACTGGATATTACTGGTAGTCTCATCAGCATCTTTAGCGATAGTTGCCTGTTCTTTCTTCGACAGGAACTGTTCGTAATTTTGCTTCGTTATATCGTAATCTCTGTTTAAAGCAGTCAACTCTGCTTCGATTTCCGGCAAGATGTGAATCTTATTCTCAAGGTCTTCTACTTCGTTCTTGTAGTTGTCTCGTCTAACTCTAATCGAGGCTACTTGCCCTTCCAATTGGTTAACTTGAATCTGCAAACTTTGAATAACAGGGTTTTCAGAAATTTGTTGGTTACCAGCAGAATTTGCTCGTGCAGCCATGTATTGCTCGATCTCTTTTTCACGTTGAGTGTTTAAATACTCAAGGCGTCTTGTACCTTCACGCACATCAGGGTGTTCGTCTGTGTATTTGATTTTAAGTGCATCAAGAGCCGACTCTAACTCCGCAATACGCTCATCGTATGTTGTCTGTAATGAAGAACTACCTTTGATGTTATTCTTCGCTAACTCTTCCTGACTAGGTACTTCTGACAGTTGAGACTTAGCATTTTCTAATTGAGAAACCGTTTCAGATAAGCTAAGTTCAATTGCTTTCAATTGTTCTTTAGCCAAGTTTAACTTCTCATAATAGCCACCGTATTGATTAGGTAATACATCACTGTATTTTTGTTTAAAATCAGTAAGTCTGGCTTCCGAGGTTAACAAACGGTTTTCGTATTCTTTAATTTGTGAATCTAAGAATTTTTGAGCTGAGTCTGTATCACTGCGGTTTTCACCAAGTGTATTTTCGATAAACACAGTTAGTGACTGCTGTACAACAGCACGAGCAACTTCTGGATCCTTATTAGAGTAGCTGATCGTAAAGATGTTTTCTCTACGACCGCCTTCTTTTTCAATTTTGATCTCTTCTTTTAAATGTTCGATCAACTGTTCATATTGCTCAGGAGTCTCTGCTTGAATATCAAGATCAGCCAATCTAATAATACGTTCTAAGTTGCCTCTACTTAGTAACGTTTTAATCATCAGTCTTATCTGATCATTTGGATTGGTCGTTACTGTTAATCCTTTTAAAAGCGGGCCTAAAATAGACTGTGTGTCCGCATAAACACGAGCCTCTGACTCATATACATCATCCAATTGAGCCACAAACAACCATGCTAGTGGACAAATCAACCATGTTGAAATGATGATATATCTTCTTTTGAGCCAAATTCCCTTCAGATAATCCAGCATCTGTTCAAGCAATTCTTGCATTCCTGACCTCTATTACAGGTAAATTCTTATTGATAGTGAGATTGTTTATTTAGAACCAAGTCTCTGGGATAACAATGATGTCACCTGGAAGCACATCTACGTTTGCTTCAATTTGACCATTCTTAATCAAATCTTCGATATAGATGTTGTATTGAACTTGCTGACCATCAACAATTCGTACAAGGCTTGCGTCATTACCGTCTGCAAATTCAGTTAAACCACCAACCTGAATCATAACATCTAGTAATGTCATGTTTTTCTTGTAGTTAACTCCTTGCGGTTGTGCTGCTTCACCGATTACGCGAATCTGTTCGCTAAATGGGCCTACAAAACCGTTCACCGTAACAGTAACAACTGGATCGCGATAAAACTTAGATAGGATTTCTTCAATTGAACGCGCTAGCTCAGTTGGTGTTTTACCTGATACTGGAATATCTTCAACTAGTGAAGTAGTAATCATTCCATCCGGGCGAACAACAAAGGTGCCAGAAACTTCTGGGTTACGCCAAACAAAAATGTTCAGAGAATCACCTGCACCTATTAAATATTTGTATGAATCAACGTCTGTTGTGTTTGATTTGTGTAGTGTTGCGGGAGGTAAATTCACGGTGCTACAGCCTACAACTAAACAAGCCATTGCCGCAATGAATATTAATTTCACTTTATTCAGTACCTGGTTTTCCATGGTGACGACCTTTCTTATATGTTAGATTCTGCAATAAACTACCAGATTGTATTTGATTTTCATATATCTTGCACTCTATTTAATTTCTGTAAAATCTTTACTTTGTTTGATAGAATTCAACAACCGTCCTAATGGGACCTTTAAAATAGCGATTATTAATAAGAAGGTCGCTCATTAAAAATAAAGGGAATGATTTTTTATTTATGTCTAGCCCAAAATTTCAGAATCTTTCATTGAACAGTAAATCTGTTGTTCTGATTGAATTTTTTTGTTTTTTCTGTGCGTTTTTAGCCACGTTGTATGTTAACGACTTGTTTTCGTTTGTCGATTACAGTCTAACGTTTAACATTAATACTTTTGTATACGCTTTTATCTTTGCGTTAATGATTCAATTAGCGCTGCTAGCTATGGGGCTATACAACTCAAAGTTGAGGGAAAGTTACCGCGGTGTAATTAGAAGGATTCTAGTTTCTGTCGCTTTAGGCTTTTTTAGTATCTCGTTACTGAACCCATTCTTTGGCGAGTATTCTGTCGCTTTTGAGCTACTTGCTATTTCAGCATTTGTTAGTTTAGTTTTTTCATCCATCTTTAGATATATCACGCTCAAGATTGATTTATTTGGACTTAACAAACGCAACGTATTGGTTTTAGGCGCAGGTGAGCGCGCATCTATTATTGAAAAGAGAATGAGGCGCGATGTAGATAGACAAGGTTTTCACATGCATGGCTTTGTGCTGATGGATGGTGATGCGTCTGACGGCATTATTAATGAAAACAAAGTTGATATTAAAGAATCTTTGGTCACGTACGTTGTCGACAATGATATTGATGAGATAGTTGTTGCTAACGATGAGCGTAGAGGTAACCTGCCTGTTGATGAGCTATTTGCTTGTAAAATTAGAGGTGTAGAGGTTACAGAGATTCTTGACTTTATTGAGCGAGAAACTGGCCAGATTGCTGTTAATTTGATTTATCCTAGTTGGGTTATTTATTCAAATGGTTTCGCTTCTTCAAATCACTTACGTAATACATTGGATTGGCTTTTCAACGCAACTATTGCCTTCGTTTTACTGCTGATCACTTGGCCAGTCATGTTAATCACGGCTTTACTCATAAAGCTTGATGAAGGTTGGAGCGCGCCTATCTTCTATTTGCAGGAGAGAGTAGGCCTTGATGGTGAGTCTTTTCATATATACAAGTTCCGTTCGATGAGAGTTGATGCTGAAAAGAACGGTGCTCAGATGGCCAAAGAAAATGACGATAGAACCACTTCCATTGGTAAATTTATTCGAAAATATCGTGTAGATGAATTGCCACAAATATATAACGTAATGCGTGGTGATATGGGGTTTGTTGGTCCTCGACCAGAACGTCCTGAGTTTGTTCAGAATTTGATCAAGAATTTACCGTATTACAATGAACGTCATAACGTGAAGCCAGGCTTAACTGGTTGGGCTCAGTTGAAGTATCCATATGGTGCCACTGAAGCCGACTCACTTGAAAAGTTGAAATATGACTTATACTACATTAAGCACAGAAGCTTTTTGTTAGATTTATTAATTCTTATCAGAACGGTTGAAATTGTTTTGTTTGGAAAAGGCCGGTAATTAAATTAGAAAAAGGCGACATTAAGTCGCCTTTTTTATCTTCATATTAAAGGACGTTGAAGGTATCAGTATGAAAGTATTCATCGCATTTTGGATTAGTTGTTGTTTAATGATGACAGCCGCAGCAGGCGGTGTTAGTTCTGCTAACTTAGCCACATTCCCGGTCAATGAACAAGTAGACGTACCGGTAGATTCTCTTATCAAAGTATACTCATCAAATCCTGGTTCTGGTGACTACATGTTCAGTTTGTATGATGTTACAGATGGCGTATATGTTGACGGTCATTCATATGTAGATATTTCAGGTGTAGTATTCAAACCTTATACTTTACTAAATCCAGACTCTAGATATATTGCTCAATATAGTTCGTTAATGAACACAAGACAAAGAGTTACTTGGGCGTTTACAACGTCAGTTCCTGATACTAAACCTATAGGCTCTTTTTCAATTGAAGACAACGCTGCTGACGTTGATATTTATAGCAAAGTCGAATTACATTTGGATACAGAACTGACCAAGGACGACGTTGAAATATCGTTAAGAAACAATGTAACGCAGGAAATAGTTGATATTGATCTGATCGATTCTCAATCACTCGTCTTAATTTCACCAGTCAGCCCTTTAGCGCATGAAACAACTTATACACTTTCTGCTTCTTCTACTCTTGTTGAGTTTTCTCAGCAGTTGGTGACTAATTTCTCTACGACTAAGAGTTCGCAATTAGTTGACAGTATGCATGTTCCTAGTGAAGCATCGGGCTATACTTTGTTTAGTCTTATTCCTCATGCAACGATTAAAGAGCAAAAGGATGTTCGTGTTACTTTTGGCGCTCCTTTTCCAAAAGGTTTTATAGATAACACTAACGATATCCGAGTGCTTGACGAAAAAAACGATGAACTTCCAATAGCAGTTCTTTCTAGTCTTGAATGGTTAAAAGGCGATAATAGTGAAGAGAGTATTCGTAGTGCAATCATTCAATTAAATATCGATTTTCTTGGACAAGAAAAAGGTCGGTTACTTAAACTAGCTTGGGGAGAAGAGAGAACCTCTAGTGATATTGAAGCACAGCCAGTTGACAGTACTTGGTTACGCGTAGATGACGAGGAGTTTTCATTATCCGAAGGGATAATGGAGCCAAATGCATACGCTCTCTTCAGCGCTGATTGGTATGGTAAGAGTGTTATTAAAAGTAGGGTGCTGCCACTTAAGTCTCATCCAGAATTTTCAGCTTACGACGCTGCTTTCTATGCGTTTGGCAAAACGGCGATAAATCACGTCGATCCAAGAGTTGTTGAAAGCAAGTTATTACCCTATAAAACAAGCTATGCCGCCTGGCTTTTTGATAGGGCAATGACGTTATATCAGCTAGCGTTTAGAACGGGAGAATTAAAATTCCTTCGATCTGCACATAGAGCGTCACAGTTTTACAAGAGCAAAATCAGTTCCGCAGGCTATTTTTCCCTAAAGCCATCAAATGATATGAAATACAGCTATGGTGAAAGTTTAGTTAGTAATTATATTCTTACAGGAGATCAATCCATACCGGCGACAATCGAAGCAATGGTGCCAGTGTGGGATACTTTCTCGACATTCTATACTGCGAACACAAATTTTTGGACAGAAAGACATGCTGCGTTTCAGTTGAAAGGTTATACAACTGCATATGAAGTAACGGGCAAAGAAGAATATAAAGCTAAAGCGGAAAAAGTATTTAATGACTTAAGGGCAATGCAAACGGATCCAAGTGCTGGGGTCCCTCAAACAGGTGCTCTTATGCATACTTCATCTTCCCATGGAGAGTTTGGGCCTCATTTTATAGCAAGCCCTTGGATGTCAACTTTATTGGTAGATGCTGTTGAACGTTTCTCGATTCATGTTAGTGATAACAGTGTGCCTGAATTCGTAGTTGATATGGCAAAGTATTTTCAAACTCCAGATGTAGCTTTATGGGAGTGGACTGGCTATAAAGGTGACGAAAGTTATATTGTGCCGCACTATTTAGCGGGAGACTCATTGACTCCTGAGCAACATGGCGGTGGTGGTGGTGCAGACGTAGAGCATGCGCCCGATGTAAGTAAATTGTTCAGTGCTGCTTATTACTATTCTTGCAAGCTAGGTGATTGTGACGATTCATTTGTAGATACGTTTTCTCAGCTTCGAGACACACAAAATACTTATACTTTTCCTTATTGGATGAGACTGTCTGCACCAAATCAGGGGTATACAGCTTATCGCCTATCTCCACCAAGGAAATTCAATTGGTGGTTCAATACGTCGGCAAACAATGACTTCTTATTAGGCAACACGTCGGATTTTTATTTAAGAAATAAAAAAGAAGGTGAGTTGAATTTATCAATAAGGCAGCGTGTTACAGGGCCAGCATTCTACATTCCTGGTGCTGAATATGTAGTAAAAGTGCAACTTAAGAATGATAGTGAACAAGCAACAAAAAATATTTTTATTCAAACTGATTTGCAAAAATATAGCCCAGTTGGTCTTGCTGAAATCGTTTCCATTTCTAATGAAGGTTTTGATCGTTCTGGTAGCGTGGTTTGGAAGGTTGATTCGTTACTTGCCGGAGCAAGTACAGGAGAGTTCGAATTTAGGTTCAAAATCAATGAATTTCCTGTGTTGTTAACGGAAAGCAGACAATTAGATGATTTGATCATTAAATCTAGATTTAAATATTGTCTAGAAACAAGTGTAGAACCGGAATGTGTAGTCGGCGCAAAGAATTGGGATTTAGGTGTCCAAGATTTTGAAGGGTTTAGTGATTGGCACTCAATTTCAGTTGCTCGCCCTGATACACCTCCAAATATAGAAGTGACGGCTTTAAGTGAAAACGATCAAGTTAGCGGTGTTTTGACTTTGTCACCAGTCATTGAAGATGAACAAGGTCTTAGTAAAGTTCAATTTTGGCTTGATGGTGAACTTTTAAAGGAGACAAGTGAATTACCATATACAGTAAGCTTTGATACAGACAAATTATCGACCCAAATGCATCAGTTAGTCGTTTACGCATGGGACAAAATTGGTAGTAAGGCTAGTAAGTCTATAAACTTTTATGCAGCCAACCCAGATATTACTCCACCAAGTGTAAATATTATTACACCAAATGCGAGTGATGCTATTTGTGACTATGTTGATGTGACGTACGAAGCGAGTGATAGTGCTGGCATCGATAGCTGCTTTTTGAGCGTAAACGGAGGCGAGAGTGTCGGTAGCCAGACCTGCTCTGCGTTCACTGTTCCTGCCCGATTACCTTTATTTTCGGCAAAAGGCTTCTTGTCGTTCAACGATACAAGCCATCCATTTACCAGTTTAAATGAGAGAAGCTTAAATGGAGCTGCAAACCTAGTATCTTCAATAGACGGTAAACATTCTCAAGGCATTTTATTCTCGCAAGAGGAATCAATCGTCTCATTTGACAGTCACAATTTAGATATAACTAATGATCTTAGTGTCTCATTTTGGATAAACCCAAGCCAAGATGAAGGTGTTATCGTTTCACAAGATTGGTATTACATCGGTAATGAATACGGCTGGGCGATTTCATTGGGGCCTAATAATCACAAAAGTAATAACTCTATGGCTATCACATGGTCTTCAGGGGATTACGCCCATAACGCTAATGAGCGTAACATTGTGCAAACCGAGCCGAACTCAGTCGTTTTAAACAAATGGCAGCATGTTATTGTGACCAAACAAAACACGCTTGTTAGCATTTATATTGATGGGCAGCTTTCCGCTCAAAGAGATATTACTTATCCAGCAATTGCATGGCCATATACTTCCAACAAAGCTCTTTATCTTGGTAAAGCAATGAAGCATACGTTGAACTATGATCAAGGCTTTATAGGTGGATTGGATGAGTTTGCAATTTGGGATAGAACTCTCACATCGCAAGAGATAGATTTGCTCTATCAGAATAACGATACGGGCAATCAAGCAACGTTTACGCTTACGGCTAAAGACAAAGCTAATAACAGTGCTTCAGAGTCTGTTGGTGTCACACTGAAGAGTTGTCATCACTAGCTTTAAAGAAACTTACATACTTGTCGTTTTATACCATCGGTATTGATATTCGTATCGATGGAAAAACGTCTTAATGAATAAATATTATGTTGAGAAACACTTTCATTTAGGCCCGGTATAAATGACATACCAAATGTGTAGTTTGTTTCTTTAGCTAGTTTCTCTGTGGTTTTATTGAAAGCATCAACACCACCAACTGGATAAGCGATAGAGCGAATAGAATGGCCTATATGTTGTTCTAAAATCTCTTTTGATGTAGTCAGTTCGAATCTTTGTTGTTCATCATCTAGGTGAGCTAGTATAGGATGGCTACAGGTTTGTGAGCCAATGTCTATTCCTTGAGCACGCATTTCAGATAGCATATCCCAAGACATGAATAGAGGCTCTCTTGTTAACTCATCTCGTTCAATAGTACTTTGGGCTACTTCTCTTAATTCAGCTAATTTGGTCTCTATGGATTTATTAGGGTTATCTTTGATGCTCCTAAGAACTGTTCTGATCTTTTGCTCAATGGATAGAGAAGTGAAATTATTTGGTAATTGCCAGTTTAGTTTTTGAATGGCAGCAGGAGGGTTATTTTTAACCAACCAAGCTACTTCATCCCACCAAGGGATTATGCGGTCGGAGATGAAGTCTGTAGCTATATACAATATTGCTGGGCAATTGGCATCTCTTAATATTGGGAAAGCCTCTGTATAGTTATCGATGTAGCCATCGTCAAATGTAATTACGGCGTATTTTTTAGTTAATGGCTTCTGTAGCTCAATGAGTTCACAAAGCTTTGATTCGTTAATGACTTCGAATTCAGATTGGTAGAAGTCTACATGCTTTTTAAATTGAGAGGTAGTGCAACTAAAGACATTTGGATCATATGCAGAGCCTTTAGCGTCACCAATTCTGTGATAGTTGAAGCAATATATCCCGTTAGGTAGTCGCTTCCATTTTAGATGCTCCAAGCTAACTAATTGTAATAGTTTTTTTGTTAGTTCCTTTAGCATGTTTAATTCACTACTTATTTTTATATTTAGGCGCAGGAACTACATAGTCACGGAATTCATTAGGATTTCCTTGTTCACCTGACTCTGCTGCTTTAACAATGTTGTACATTTCTCGCGCAGAGACAAAGTGCATAACATAGTTGTCACCATCATTGTATTTACTTAGCAAGTATTCATTCATTTGCTCAAAAGGCTTGCCTAATAAGGTATCCATATCTTGTTCTTGCGTGCCATGTGTATGCACTTTTATAAATAGCCAATCAGGCTTTCCTTCAACTGAAATGGCGCTGTTAACCCAAAGGTCCACTCTATCATTGGTTGGCGGCATAGCCGTTCTGATATCACTATTCTCAATTTGTGGGAAGATGCCTTTTTTACGGTGCTTCCAATTTAAGCCAATAGGGCCTGTAATTAACATTAGGTCGCCCCAAGGCTGACCGCCAACTCTGACTAATTGCCCTGTGTTGTGAGACTTTGGTGCATCAGGATTATCTTTTGCATAGTATATTTCGTTGGCAAATGCAGGTTGTGTATCACTAGGTGCTGATGGGAAAGTAAAATCAGCATAACAACCTGTTTCTTTCAATACGATGAGCTCATCGTTTACACCACACCATTTACCATCAGGTCTACTATTGTCTAAGCACCAGTTTCCGTGAATAAATGTATATTGAAGCTTTCCTGTCTCTGGGTGCCTTACAAATGCACCGTGGTTCTCATGAAGTGTTTCTGTAAATCGCTCTAGTGTATTTCTAAGGTTTTCACTTGTATCGTTGTCGTGGTGCAGGTGAATTTCAATTTCACCAAATCCCTGTTCACAAAGCTCTGTAATTTTATTTAAATGCTCTTGTCTATACTCTTCCTCTGGATAGAAAAAACTATGCTTAGGAAAACACCCATCGGCGTCTTTGTACTTACCTGCAACCTTTGGATAATCTTGATACCATCTATCCACTCTTGCTCGTTCTTGTTCAAGAGAAATATCCTTACCCCATTGCGGTTCATAGTGATCTACAAAGGCGAACATGATGTGTGTTGGTTGGCCTGAATCATTTTTTTTCACACGAAACTTACGTTTGATGTAGTGACCTAACCATAGGTTCATGTGCTTCTTTTTGATAATAAAATGCAGTGTCCAGACTGCAAAAATAATAAGCGCGATTAAGATAAAGAGCATTACCTAGTTGTCCTTTGCCAAGTACCTTGAACATTCGTAAACGCGAAGCGATAAAAGCCTCGAAGTAGGGCAATATTCATAGATACAAAAAATGTTAAAAATGCTAAAAGTGAAGGTAGTTTTTCACCGTCGTTACTTTTCTTCATTCCCCAAAATGCAACCAAATAGGCAATTATTTGTAAGAATAAACAAGCTTGATAAAAAGGTAAATTAACTAGCGCAATGTTTGAAAAGAGTGCAAGTATCATTAGGTGTGGGGTAAACCACCTTAAAACTTTATGCGAGAAATAGCTGAAAAAACGCCAGCCTTGCATTGGATTTAAAGCCCAGAATAGCTTAGAAAAAGCTTGGTAGTTACCTGTACCTATTCTAATTCTTCTTTTGCTTTCTTCGGCGATAGTAGGCGCAACTTCTTCGTTTGCAATAGCGCCTTTATCATAGACGATGTGGTAGCCTTTTCTCGCTACATTCATCACAATTAAGAAGTCGTCTACAATGGTATTTGGTGCTATTGGTATATACAACTCTTTTCGAATGGCATAGATTGCACCGTTTGCGCCTAGCAAAGCGTCAAGCTTTCCTTCGTTGTCCTTGAGGTATTGTTCATAACGCCAATAAGCGCTATCTTTGTTATCATTACCTTCAGGGTTAAAAAGATTTAGTTCGCCACACACAACACCTACATTGTCATTGCTAAAGTGTCTCACTAACTGCTTAATCGCATCCGGTTCAAAGTTTGTATTAGCGTCAGAAAAAACACATATATCGTCTTCGGCTATTTCTACTAAATTATTGAGAACACTAGCCTTACCTCTATTTTTTTCAAAGATATGTGCTTGTAATCTAGGATCGTCAAATTGGCTAAGAATTTGTCCAGTGTTGTCTTTACTGCCATCTGAGCCAATTAATATCGTTAGTTTGTCTTTAGGGTAATCTAATGACAGAAGGTTATTAACTCGTTCTTCTATAACAGATTCTTCATTAAAGGCTGAAATAATAACAGAAACACGTGGCCAATCCTCTGGCGAGTTGACGACTTTTATTTTGTCGCTCTTATCAAAGAAACGAGCAAAAAAACCAAGCAAAATAGGATAAATAGCGTAGCTAAATACGATTAATAATACGCTTATCCAAAAGACTATTTCCATCGGTTAAAGTTACCTTAATTTGTTTTATTTTTAGCTAGTTCGATAATTTGCTCTACATTGTGTCGCCATTGACGTGAGGTTTCAATGTAATCAATAGCATTTTTACCAACATTTTTAATAAGTTCTTCGTTACCAGCTACCTCAAAGAACTTTTCTACACAGGCTCCTTTATCTTTTTTAGGAAATAGCCAGCTTGTCTTGTTGTCAATTACAACGTCCGTAATAGGTGAAAAATCAGGTACTATCATGCCTTTACCCATTGCCATGAACTCGAATAACTTCATTGGAGAGCCATAATCGTTAGAGTCTGGAATGATGCCAAAATCCATCGCAGCAATGGCAAGTGGGATTTCAGTGTGTTCCACTCTACCTGTTAGAACAATTTGTTCTTCAAGGTTATGTTCTTTCGCTAAGTCAGTAATGTACTGATGTCTAGGACCGTCACCCACTAAGAGCAAAACAATGTTCTTGTGGTTTTTTAATTCATTTATTACTTCGTCAACAAACCAATCGATACCGTGCCAATGGTGGAAAGCACCAGCAAATCCACAAACAACTTTTTCTGTTACGCCAAACCTTTCTTTGGCTGATTCACGGTCATAAAGACTCGGGTTAAAAACCTCAGTGTCTGCGGCGTTAGGTGAAACGACGCAAGGAGCCATTTTTTTATGATTTGATTCAGCAAGATCTTTAAAGTAATTCGATATAAAGACAATGCCAGTAGCGTGTTTAAACACCCATGATTCAATCTTACAAGCGATACGTTTGAACATTAGGTGTCTAACGCGTTCTACTAGTGCTGAATCATTTACTTCTAGAATAAACGGGATACCTTTACGTTTGGCATACCATAAACTGCCGAACATAAATAAAGAATAACGCTCATAGATAACATCTGGTGTTTCTTTCTTTATTTCTCTTGCAATTTGACGGCAAGCAATAAAGTTATACATAAGCTCAAGTGTTTCAAAGACAAACTCTGGCATGTGTTTTGTCATTTCTAGCACTTTATGTTTGAGGCCTTTCTTTTCTTCAGTTACCGCTTCTTTGATTTCAGGTGGTTTGGTTGGGTCCACGTTGTGAATTGACGTCAGGGTAACTTGATGGCCCATATTCCTAAACGCTGTAACAATGCCTTTGATATGAGCGCCTTCAGCACCTTTACCGCGAGTCCTGTGATGATATAAAACTTTCATTACAGCTATTTTTCCTTAATCTTTAATAGGTTGAGGGTTAGTGAGGTGTTCTTCGCCCAACTAAAACTCTCAGCGTGTTTGCGGATACTCTTGCTATCCCACTCTTTGTCCAACGCTTCAGATAATCCTTTTGCGACACTACAAGCGGATATTTCTGGAACGATAATTCCTGTTTCCTCTGTGACAACCTCTGGAATGCCGCCAACCGCAGTTGCCACAACAGGGGTTGAACACGCCATAGATTCGAGTACTACGTTTGGCACGCCTTCATTGTAACTTGGTAGCGATAAAATTGTTGCTCTTGCGATTATTTCAGGTAATTCATCGTGAGCTTTCACACCTTCAAATACAACTCTATTTCCTAAATTTAGCTGTTTTACTTTGGCTTTTAGCACCGACAACATAGGTCCTGAGCCAACATAACGCAGGCTTATGTCTGCGTACTTGCTTGCGATTTGGCCGAAGCCTTCAAGAAGCTCTAAAACGCCTTTTTCTTTCTTGAGGTTACCAACAAAAACAATATATGGATCCGCTGTTTCCGCTTCACTAGTAATAAACTTCTCTAAGTTCACGCCATTATAGATTGTACGGATCTTATTCTCATTAATGCCAAGCTTAATCATTTTGTCGGCGAGATCTTGGCTCACTGAAAGCACACCTTGGCTAGCATTAGCGATGCGCGTTATTTGGCTCGCTCTTTCAGGATATTGGGCGTGCATATTGATATCGCTACCATGTACTTTTAGGTAAAAATCGGCATTCAGTTTACTTGCTATTGCCTGACTGGCGACACCGTCAGGGTATGCCCAACTACCAAGGACTTTGTTTGCTCTTGTTGATCGTATCCAATGTCCGGCGAACAAAGATAAAGACCATTGCATAAGTTTGCCATAAAAGCGTCGACCAAATTTTGGTAAATAAAAGTAAGGAACATATCTGATTTTGGATTGATCTGTAGGCAACTGCTTTCTATTGGCCCACCAATCTGGAAAAGCTACAGGGATCAAGTACGACACTTGGCAGTGCTCTTCTAAATAGCCAAATTGTTGAAAATTGAAAGTAGCTCTTGTTGGTTGCCAAGGTAATGGATACAAATTAGTAACAATAAGCAGCTTGTCTTTTGGTTGCATGTTCTTATTTATTTTATGAAAGTTCCGATATTGTAACACGATATTTACCACTACTGGTCAGTGCAATATCGTCTACTTGATGAAAATTCAATTGTAACTCGTGTTTACTGTATTTTTCGATTTCTTTACTAATAGCGTTGATATCTTGATCGGTAAAACTCTCGCTTGGCACAATATAAATATCCAAAGCGTCTATTGTGGTTTGTCTTACCTGAAATTTAGTTATACCTTCAAATTCTTTAAATAGATGTGGAAATAGCTCTCCAGGGATCATTTGACCACTTTTAGTTTTGATCACATCGAGCTTTCGGCCATTTATCTTTTCAAGTATTGGCAGTGGATTACCACAACTACAAGGTTTTTCGGTTAAAGTCGCTCTATCTCCGTTTACATAGCGTATCAGTGGCATACCGTAGTTCATTAAGTCCGTAATAACTATATCCCCAGCTTCATTGATAACTGGTTCTCCGTCAGTTCCTAATGTTTCAACAACTAAATGGTCAATGTTGATATGTAGTCCAGATTGGCGTTCACATTCTGCAGCGATTAACATAAATTCTCGACAGCCGTATGTATTATAGACTTTGCTGTTAAATGCTTTTTCTATTTCTTCACGTTGATACTCGTATAGTGGCTCTGCACCAGTTAGGAGACTCTTCGGCGACTCTACTTTGATACCATTTTTATTGATGTGTTTGGCTAACTGATAAAGCGGGTTTACATAGCTCACAATTGTCTCTGGGATGTAAGCGTTAATTTCTTTAACGTAGTCATCTAATTTGTGTACGTTCATATCGAAGGTGCTAACCATCTTCCGGTGGTAAAACGCGTGGTACAGAGACTCTTTGAGTTCTCTAAGTTTGCCAACTTCCCCAATATTGGCGCCCCATAGAAATAGTGATTTTGCACCTAAGCCTGCATGCAACCAGCCATATCCTCGCCACATAATGGCTTGTCGGGCGTCATTACTTCCTTTGTCTAATTCAAACTTGAATGGCTGGCCAGTAGAGCCGCCGGTCGCCTTAACAAAATTCTTCCCTTTGGCATTTTGCGGGATAAGTTCATCGTAGTTTTCATTAACATCGTTTTTTGTTAATGGAGGAAGCTTTGAAAAGTCAGCTAGGTTTTTTATCTCCGAGATGTCATTAATACCAGCTTCTCGCCATTTTTTTTGATAATACGGGACTTCTTGCCAGCAAAACTTCAATAATCTCTCTAGTCGCTCCCACTGGAAAGCTTCTAATTCAGTCTTTTTCCATTTTAAGCGACCTCGAGCCTCTACATATTCGTCATAAACAGCACTTTTCTTAACGTACTTCGAATAAAGTGGGAAAATAATTGATTTATATAGATTTCCATAGACAGTCATAATGTTGTCGCTTTTTTAGGATGATTTCTGCTTAAGCCATAAAGGGCTTTTCGTTAAATTAAGTATATTATCAACAAGTGGTAATAATGTTGCGTTAAATAAGTTCTTCCACACCTTGTGTAGCTTTCTTTCTATAATTGAATTTAATAAGTATGAAAGTAGCAAAATAATCGATATAACAACAATATAGGCGGCTATTTTATTGTCCTCATTTGCGAATCGCGACAATAGCATGTACCCAAAATGTGCATGAATTAAATACAGAGGATAAGTCAAAGACCCTAACCTTTCGGAATAAGGCAGCTTTATTCGTGATATTTTTTGCGAATTTTGAAGCAAGAAGAACAAGAAACAAGCTGATACAATCGCAGCAACTATTTCAACTGAAAAGTGAATGCCCGTTTTGCTTTCTTTCAATATCGCTTGCCCCATAGAAAAGTCTTGAGCCAAAAGAAAAATAACGAATAGTGCGATAACTTCTCTAAACGTTGTTTTTTCTTTCATCATGGCAAGTATCGTTCCAGCTGAAAAGTAGTAGAAGTAGCCACCCAAGTACGGATAATTTTGAAGTTCTAGCAGTAAAGCTACAGCCAATAATACCGGCCATAATAAGAATATTGTTCGCAGGTGTTTGCCTAACCCAATAAATAAAATAGCAAAAACTGCGACATAAAATTGAAGCTCGTAAACTAATGTCCAATACACACCATCAACATGCTGAAGACCTAAAAAACCTTGTAGCATTGTAAGGTTTACCAGCACTTGTGTTAGATAAACCGACATTTGCTCACCACCCCAAAATGTAGCAAAAATAGCTGTGAAAATTACTGCAAACCAATAAGCAGGGTACAATCTTAATGCCCGTGAAACTGCAAATTTACCAGGGTTGTTACTTTGAGCTGAAAAAAAGATGACATAACCACTGATCATAAAGAAGAATTCAACACCGAGATAGCCATATTTAGTTATGTCGATTAAATGGGGAAAGTGGGTAATTGAGTCTATTTTACCATTTACGATGCCGTTGAACGTCAAATGGAATAGCACAACAACGAACGCTGCGAAAAAACGACCATAATCTAAAAGTTGTAGACGATTCAAATAGCTACCCAAGTATGAAGGCAAAAATTGTAAATATGATATATTAATAGTCAGTCAATTTGTACATAATATTTTATGATGACAGCGTTGTCATTTGTGGGGTGTATTTTAACCAATAAGTTATGTATCATAGCCGCCTTTGAATAATGGAATTCTTCTTTTGGCTGAGAATCTTAAGCAATCTGTTGTTTCTGGTGTTAAATGGCTGGCTTTTAGCAAATTATTGATACAGCTATTTCGCTGGGGATCAACATTCTGGGTAATAAGAATGTTGGACAGTCATGATTATGGTGTCATGGCTATAGCTGAGATACTGGGTGCGTTACTCGTTTCTATTAATTTTCTTTGTATCGGCAATACAATTATCCGCTTTAGAGCGATTAGCACTTCGCTGCTGAATACGTTATTCCTGATGTGTTGTGTAATCGCAGTTACGCTGTTCTTATTCCAATACAGTATGGCTGATTGGTTTTCTCAATTTTATAAAACGCCTGAAGCTGCAGATGTTTTAAAGCTGATAGCCATCGCTTATTTACTAGAATGCTTTTCAGTTCAGCCTATGGCGTTACTTGCCAAAAAAATGGAGTTTAAGCAGCTAGCGAAAATAGACATGACGGCGGGTATTGCTATGCCAGTATCAGTATTAGTCTGCGCATATGCTGGCATGGGGTACTGGTCTTTAGCGGTTGGTCATATTGTAAATGCGCTTGTTAAAGCACTTATGTCGAACTACTTACATCCCATTAAATATGGATTTTCGACACGATTCAAAAGAGTGCTACCAATGCTCAAATTCGGTATGCAGAATACTGGCGCTTCCATTATGGCGCAGATCAACAATTCAATAGATTTTATTGTTGGGGGGCAGGTATTTTCAACATCGCAAATCGGCAGCTATCAAGTTGGTTTACAAGTTTCATATATTCCTTTAAGAAAGATTTCACCGGAACTAAGGCGCATTGCATTTCCTGCGTTTAGTAAAGTAAACAAAGAAAAAGAAAAGGTAGTTGCTTACTATTTTAAATCTTCAAAATTGATATCTGTTCTTGTATTTCCGCTTTTTTGGGGTCTCGGACTAATGGCTGAAAGAATTGTGGAAGTTGTGTTAACGAGTAAGTGGAGCAGTGCCGCGGCTGTTATTCAGGTAATTTGTTTTGCTTTACCTTTTAAGCTATTAACCGAAAAAACTGGTGCCATGGTAAATGCACTCGGTCGCGCTGATATTTTGTTGGTGAACACTACGTTTGCTACTGTAAGCTTTTTATTGATGCTACCTTTTACGCTTGAATTAGGCATTGCGGGACTTGCATATGCTTGGTTAGTTTCAATTATGCTAACTTACTTCTTGTTAGTTTATCGAGTTTGCCGAATTTTACCAATGAATATGCTTCAAGTGGCGAGCAATTATAGGGTCGCCATATTGGCTTCTATAATGATGGGTATTGCAGTTCATTTATTTGGTTTGTATGTTATGGAACATAATGTACTGAATATGCTCATTCAAATAGCGCTAGGCGCTTTAGCATATGGTGTGACGATTTTTATACTCTCCAGGTCAATACTGGCGGAGTTTAAGCAACTTATTAAGGGATAAAGTGAAACTCTACTACTTTAAAGATGATATGGCTAACTTCGGCGACGACCTAAATGCTTGGTTATGGCCTAAAGTACTACCACATGTATTCACTGACGATGATAGTCATTTAATGCTTGGGATTGGCTCAATTCTAAACCACAAGTTACCTTACGCAGAAAAGTATACTGTTGTTGGTTCCGGTTGGGGGTATGGTAAGGCTCCGGTTATTGATGAAAACTGGAATGTATTGTGTGTTAGGGGAAAAATTAGCTGCGAAGCGTTAGGCCTTGACCCTGAGTTGGGCATCATTGATCCTGCATATTTATTACAAGATTTCTTCTCTGGTGAGGTTGAAAAGAAATACCCTGTATCTTTGATCCCACATGCTCAAAGTCTGGAAGTTGGTCATTGGGAAGATGTGTGTCAGGCGTTGGGCATTCACCTAATTGATCCTAGAACAACTGATATTGAACATTTTGTTTCCGAAGTGAGAGCAAGCGAAAAGATAATTACGGAAGCTATGCACGGCGCAATTATTTCTGATTGTTTTGGCGTGCCTTGGCTTGGTTACAGTGCTTATGATTACATCAACGGCGTTAAGTGGAATGATTGGTTAAGTGTTTTGGATCATGAAGTATCACTTACTCGTATTAACAGCCTTTATAAAGGTTATGAAGGGAAAGACTCATCGTTCGTAATTAAAAATGAAGTAAAGCTAGCACTAAAAAGCTTGGGCATATGGAAAGAAGCTTGGTATCCACCTATACCGAGGAAATCTTCTGAAAGTGAAAAGCAAGAAGTAGTTATGCAGCTTCAATCGATTATTGCCGATGGAGAGTTCTTCTTTAGTGACAGAAGTTTAGTGACGAAACAATTGAAAAAACTGAGAGATAAACTTTCTACACTTTGATTTATTGAGGTTGTGCTATTTATAGCGCAACCTCAACACTAGAGCTTTACAAATGAGCTTTATCGTTCTGGTGCTCAACGGCACTTTGGTAATAGAAGACAACCCGACATTTAATGCTTGACTGATTTTTCGTTTAAAAACTAAGTTTTCAAGCCAATCGTCATATATCTTACGTTGAACCTTATTAGCAACTTTCTTATTTTTTATTGTAAAATCTGGGTTACTTTTAAGGAAAAACGAAACAACATCTAAGTTGTCTTGATAACTAGAGTCTGAGCTTCCCAGGCTATTTTCTACTCTGCGTGTAAGGGATAGCGGGGCATTCATCGCTAAGAATTCACATAGATTCGAAATCTTCAACACAAAGTCTACATCTTCTGCCGTTTTCAAGTCTTCTCTAAAGTAGCCGACATCTTCACAAAGGGATTTTTTAACTAAAATCGTTGAGGTACTAAAATAAGGGTTTCGAAAAATATCAAGCGTAGACTTCTTTTCAAATCTAGTATTTTCAGATTCTTGAGATAACAATTCGGAAGAATCTTCCCCAAAGTTGACTAAGGTTGCACTGCCATAAATAAGGCCAGCTTTGGGATTAGCTATCATTGCTTTTACTTGCCTAGTTAATTTATTTTTTAACCAGACATCATCAGCATCTAAAAAGGCTATATATTCTCCCTCGGCATGCTTGATGCCTTGGTTTCGGGAATGTGAAGCTCCGCTGTTATTCTTGTTACGAATAACCTTAATAGATTGAGGGTAAGATTGAAGAACCTCGATTGTGTTATCCGTTGAGCAATCGTCTACAACTATTACTTCTATGTTTTCGTAATCTTGGCTAAAGGTGCTATCAAGAGCATCTGAAATAAATTTAGCACCATTGTAAACGGGGATGACAACGGATAGTTTAGGCGGTTTTTCCATTATGTTCATTGGATCTAGTCTAAAGTAATAAAACGATAATAAAGTACAATCCAATAAGGCTCAGTAAACCAGCAGCAAGGATCCTTAATAAGGAATTTTTACTTGTAACTTCACCTATTTCTGGCGCTTCCTTTTGTACCCTATAGTAAACAGCTACTGCTAATCCAATAAATACATAAAGAAATACAACAAAGGTACGAGTTAAAAAGAATGCTGTTGCTAAAAAGCCTATAAAGGATAAAAACAAGCATTTAGCTAAAAAGATATCATTTATAATGTGTTCTTTTTCTTTGAATCTTGATTTTTCTAATGTGAACACCTTAATCAACATGAGCAAAGTCAGAGCGATCAACATAAACCACATTAGGTAGCCTAAAGCACCTAATTCGGCCAGCATTAATACATATGAATTATGTGCGGTTCTTTTGTGATGTTCTATGAAACCTCCTTTACCTACGCCAAAAAGAGGTCGGTACTTAAACATCTGAATACCTTCATACCATGCCTCAATCCGACCGTATGCGCTTTCTTCTTTTGAATCAATGGTTCTAAACATTGACATTGCTACATAAGCTGCGGGAAGTGTAATAGCCCCTAAGAAAAATGTCTTAATCTTGCCGTACCTAAAATAGATAAAGGTCATTATCAAAGCCATTAAACCAACTAGACCACCGCGCGAGTTCGTTAGGAAAACACCATAAAATAGTGTCATAGCGATGACAAAGAAAGTTAGCTTAGTGATGAAGTTTGAAGCGGTTAAGCTCATGTACATCATGATTGGTATATTCATGATAAAGAACATTGCTAAATCATTGGGGTCATTAAAAAAGCCTACATAGGTAATTCGTGTTCCTTGTGACAAAGGTTCGCCGGTCCAACCAATGCCGTCTGGTGAGAACTTTTGAGTTATCCCATGATGAAGCATAAATACGAGCGCAATAGCGAACACATAAAAGATTAATCGGTGTTTCGCTTGCGACGATACTAAACTTGAATATAGCAGGAAAGGCACTAAACTATATATAAAGAAATCAATGCCTTGTGTTATACCTCCGCCAAACCAACCATTTCTTAAACCTGAAAGAGGTATTAGCAACAAAATGCCAAATAAACACCATCCTTGTATTCCCCAGATTTTTGGCCTTTGAAGAACGATATAAGCTAAGAAAGAGATAATGAGCAATATACGCGCGTATGGGAATGGGTCTGCATGAAATGTCCATTCTTGCGGGCGAACAAATAGCGCAACGGTATATAACAATAGAAAGAAAAAGCCAGCGGTACTATTTGTGTCGCTATTTACTGGAAACGAACGTGCCATTTACTACATCCCTTAATTTTTTCAGTTGCCATTTTATCATCTGTGGCAAATTTCCCAATGATTTTTTTATTAATATGACGTCGTACATGGCTGTCTTGGTATTTGATAAATATGCCTTGTAAGATTTATCTACAGAGCCCTTCATAAAATCGTAAGAATACTTGTTACTTTTTATTGCCTCTTTAATCATCAAAAAGTGAATCAAATGGCCTGGTGAAACGTTTGGCGAAAAAGAATCGTCAATACCTGATTGGTAAAAATATATCGTTCCATCACATTCTACAGCATAAATAATCGCTAAAGGGAGATCGTTAGCCATTAAAGTAGTAAGTCGCAACTTGCCTTTTTTGAGCATCGTTTGACTGAATTTCTGGTGAAAATTCAAGAAAAGGTCTGTATTAAAAGTTCCTTGTTGTTTTCTGTTCTTCCAACGCTTTTCATGCAACTTTATTAAGGTTTTAAAATGCGAAATTCTAGACTCTTCGCTGTCAGCGTATGTCAATGCTCCACCTAGTTGCGAAAAGAGTTTTCGTTCAAGTCTCAACATTTTCTTACGGAAAGACTTGGGAAGCTGATTTAAAAAGCAATCCGGTGTTTTTGGTAGTATCGTTTGATATCGTAAGCCTGCAAGCTTGGTATTACACCAGAAGTCATTTTTTAGGAGTCTAACGACACTATAAATTTTACTATTTTCTAATGTGTTTCTTATAACAAAGCTCTGTACATTAAGGGATTGCTTTTGTTGAATCTCACTCGCGAAGTGCTTGGAAACTAAATCGAGATATTCAGGGAGGCAAATGATATCTAGATATTCTGAAGCCGTTTCAGAGGTTTGTTCTTCGCCAGTACCTAAAAACATTAATGAACTATCCTTAGTCCTAAAATACAATGGCAAAATAGCCACCAATTCCGAGTCCTGGTATGCACAAATAATGTGAAGTATTCCGATATCTCTACCATAGTGTTGCCACCAGAGGAACATCCAATCAAACTGAGTGAACATAGAGCAAGACTTATCTCTATCGCTAAGTTCAATCCATTGTTTGCTAAGCTTCTTGAAGTCAGATGTTGTATTTATTATTTTTGTAACGATTTCCATAGCAAACAGTATTCTATCCTACTCATTGCTTATGCTACTATATTGGACTGTTTTATAATAGATGGAATTGCTATCAACCAGATGAAAGATTTCTTAACTAAGCTACTGTTGTTGAAATGTATTATTTTCCTTGGACTGTCAACTGCTGTAAATAGTCAGGAGTTTAAGGAGCTTAAATTTCAACTTGCTAGCAATCATGCTGGAAAAATTTCGATAGCGATTCCGTTTGAAAAAGGAAAATTGCCGCTAAAAACCATTTTTGCATTAGAATCTGAACATGGGCTAGTCGACGCAGAAATGGGGCAGCATTTACTATGGCCTGGAACCAACTACATAAGAGCAATCAGCCTCACTTTTAAGCCGAAGAAACCTCTTTCTAAATATCGACTATTTTGGCGTAATTCGGCATTTAAGCTTAAGCGCATAATTCCGTCATCTTCGTTTGTTGATGTGACTTTTGATGGCGATTATTTGCAAACGATTGGCTATGGCCGAAAAACGACAAATCTTCTTGAGTATTCATGGTTTGATTTTGGCTTTAAACAATTCGCTAATTACGTTACTAACCCTGCATTAATCTCCCAAAACCCTAAGCAAAGGCTAACCTATGCTGATGCAGCGCCATGGCTTTATGACCATCCATATACACTTTATATGCTCTATTTAAGAACAGGCGAGCTAACTTGGAAGAGGCTCGCTCATGAAAAGGCACTTAAATATGCTAAACATATCAATTCTGGTGGCTATTTCGAACTTAAGAATCGTCCTGACTTAAAGTACCTAATGGCCTCAGGATTAGTGATCGACTATCTCTTCTATCCTAGTAGAAGAACTCAGAAAATTGTCTCAAAGATGCATAAGAATGGTTTATTATGGCATGAAAGATATCAAGATAGTCTTTCGTTCTGGACTGAACGTAACCTTTCAAATGCGCTTGCATTGGCAATGGCTGAGTGGGAGTTGAATGGAAACATTGCTGCCAAAGATAGAGTTGATAATCTAATCAAAGGAATATCATCGTCAATGGTAAGAACAGGGAAGGGGGGCTGCGTATTACATGAATTTCGTGATCACGAAGGTAAAGGGGATGATTCTCAAGTATGTTCACTTTGGATGAGTGCATTAGTTGTAGAACAGCTATGGCGTTATATACACCTAACAGATAGTTTGCTTGCTAAAAAACAAATTATTGCATTAGGAGATCATGCGCTTGAAAATGGACTTTATTTAGGAAATCATAAACATCTAGATGGCTTAGTCATTCCTATGTATTTGTATTTTAAAGAAGAGTCAAGGTATCAAAAGAATAGCCAATGGACAGATATGCATCATGCTTGCGATGTAGTAAGTATGATTTTAAAGTCGCAATATATAAAAAAATTGTCAGGTGCCGATTACCGTTACGGGAGAGATAAAGTGAAAGGGCTTTTGAAAACTTGCAAGAAGACACTCTCCCGCTCTAAAAAAGTAAAGGTTTGGTCTATTTCACCTTTACGAAAATTCAATTGGTGGTTTTCGTCTACAGCTAACTTAGAGTGGCTATTAATGGAACTAGATTATTAGTTGGATAATTGATGCAAAATAAAAACTTAAAAATAGCTCATGTAGTGTCAAGTTTGGCAATTGGAGGAGCAGAACGCTTTGTTGTTGATTTAAGTAAAAATCAAAAAAACAACGGCCATAGCGTCGACATTATTTCTTTTGGACAAGAAAATGATGAACTAGTTAACGTGTGCGAACAATTGAATATTACTACGTTCACTATTTTGGGCGCTAGTAAAATCGTTAAATTATGGAGATTTATAAAGCTCTCTAATAATTATGACATCGTTCACTTTCATTCACCTTACCCGCTCAAATTTGCTAGTCTGTTTTTGAAGTTCATTAAGAGTAAGATCGTATACACTCGCCATGGTGCAAATCCGTTAAAAGAAAAGTCATGGATTAAAATGCATCTTAGAGTTAACCCATATGTTGCTGCTATTACGTTTGTTTCTCAAGAAGGTGCAAATGTTTTTCACGCCAATCATGGATGGAACAATAAACAGCTACATGTTATAGACAATGGTGTAGAGGTCGATTTGAATTTTCAACCCAATAGGGTCACGGATAAACTGCGGATAGGTTCTGTGGGTCGAATGGTTGAACTGAAAGGGCAGATCGATTTACTACGAATGGCAAAAAATTTACCGTTGCATCTTCAAGAAAAAATAGAGATTCATTTTTATGGAAATGGCCCTTGCTTTGATAGCTTGCAGCAATACTGGCAATCCGAAATTCCACATATGTGCGTAGTTTTTCATGGCATGATCACCGACCGAACGAAGATTTATGGTGAGTTAGATGTATTGGTAGTTACGTCTGAAACCGAAGGCTTATCACTCGCTATTATTGAAGCGATGGCATTTGGTAACCCTGCTATTGGCACTAATGTTGGTGGTACACCAAAATTAATTGTCGACAATGAAACTGGTTGGTTGTTTGATTATCAAGATACTCAAACACTACAGCAACACATTCAAAAATTATTGGAAGAGCCGGAACTTATTAATAAATTGGGAAAACAAGCTCAGCATAAAATGCATAATGAGTTCTCTATCTCTTCGACAGCACTCAAATATCAAGCAATTTACGAAAAGGTTGTTTAAAGTGAGCTTAAAAGCTTCCTTTTTTAATCTTGAATGCTTGCTAATTCGTTTATACAGTTGGTACTGCTGCAGCGATTCATTTTCCAATGTAACTTAATATTTTGGTTGTTAGTCAACCCTTGCTTTATTCTAGCTAGTTTGAAATCTCTCTTACTATTGAAGTATTGTTCTTCTAATTGATATTGAACTTGGACAGTAGCAAGTTTACGATTTTTTCTAAATAAATAAGTGCCTGCGTTAAGTTCTTTCACTTTACGCCAGCCTGTTGGTGCAATGTCATTTTCAAAATAGCTTGGCTTATTATCAAGATCGGATGCAGAAAAGGAATAAACAATATTTGTAGAATCCTCAGTCGTCGAAATTACTCTATCTTGATAAAACTTTATAAATGGTTCGCTTTTTTCTGCCGACAAACTAACAATGTGCTTACCGTTAGCACTATTGAGAGTAGCTAAGGTAGTAGATGTAAGTACTGCAAAAACTGCCACTACAACACCACAGGAAGCAGCAAGACGTAACTTACTTGCCTCTTTATTGAATTTTCTTGTGAAGTCAAAATCAGCAATTTTGTTACCAAACCAAAATAGTAACAACATGAATGGCATGAAAATATACCAACCAAAATGGTTATGATCATTCATTAAACTATGAGTCATATCTGTCCAATGGCCGATAAGAATTAGAAGGGTGATCCTGATCCAGTTTGTTATAAGTCCACCTAGTAGCGCCAATGTGAAAAAAATGAATGCTTTCTTACGATCTCTTATAAAAAGAAATACATAAAGGGAACTAATTGCTAATGACGTCAACACGTACCTAAGGCCGCTACAGCCATGGGCTATTTCAAAGGTTCCTGCTGGAATTTCTACATATGGGGCATGTACATAGACAGGAATGCCCGTAAAACTCATCATAAAGCTCACAGCAACGACACTTAGTGATTGCAACGGTGTAGTTAAAGAGCCCCACAAAGGTATTAGAAATACAAAATACAAAAGAGGGAATAATAAGTACTTATTAAACTTAAAAATATTAAAAACTAAACTAATGCCTAAAAATAGAAAACAAAGCCAATAACCAAGACTCATTTGGGCGTTAACGGAAACGTAATAGGCTAGTGCAATGGAAAGCGTTGCGCCGATAGCCAACAAAGACGGCCTATCTCGAAATGCTATCAGCTGGTGGTTGCCTACAAGGTAGAGTAAATATAAAGAAATCAGCGGAATTAAGTATGCATGTGAATAAGTGCCATCATCGAAGCTATGACGCCATAGTGTGTTGATAACGGGGAGGTTCAATAGACTATATGCGAGCAGCATTAGAACTAATATAGATAAAGGTTTATGTTTATTCGTTATATCCATATTCGACAACATGCTGAATAGATTCCCTTTTAGTAAATTGATTTAAAGCTACATACTCTTTTCAGCATAGTAATATAACAGTTGCGTACAATTGCTGCAATTTAACCTATGTAACCAGTTTAATGCGGTTTTGGCCGTAATCCTTATTGCTATTAAAATTTGCATGATTAATACTAGGTAGTTATTTATCAAATTGGATTTACAGTGGTTTTAATTGGTTTCAAGGAATCAGAAAAGCCAGTTTAGTAGGAGACAAAAATGGCTAATTATAAAGCGACCGTAGCAGTAGCAATTGCTTTAGCACTTTCAGGATGTGGTGAAAGTAAAACTGCGCAAACTCATTTAGAGTCGGCAGCGAAACTAGTACAGCAAAATAAGCACAGTGATGCATTAATAGAATTAAAAAACGCTGTTAAATTAGAGCCAAGAAATCAGAATGTTAGATTGGAGTTAGCCAAGTTACATTTATCTACAGGTAACGGCTTATCAGCAGCTAAAGAGGCTGAAAGAGCGAGGGAATACGGTGCAAAATCTGATGAATCATTAATCCTACTAGCGAAGGCATATCATATTGCAGAGTCTAGTGAAGATGTATTAAACATTGCTAAAGATCTAAATAAAATAGAAAAAGTTGAAAACCAAGTAGAGTTTTTAGCATATCTTGCAGCCGCGTACTCACGTACAGGCCAAGCAGAAGAATCACAAGATATGGCTGACAATGCCAGTGCATTGCTAAATGCAAATGTTTATACCATGTTGGCTCAAAGTTACGCAGACGTAGCTAATCAAAAGATTACACAAGCAGAAGCTAAACTAAAAGAAATCTTAAACATAGATAGTGAACTTGATAGCGCACTATTATTGAGTGGTCAAGTAGCTGCAAATCTAGGCAATTACGACTCGGCAATTGCTAAGTTCAAACAATACAATGAAAAATATCCAGATGCTCGAAAGGTCGTTCTTCTATTAGCCGATGCGCTAACCAAAACACCTAATTATATTGAAGCTGAACAGTATGCTGACGAGATACTGTCTGTTTTTCCTAATCAACCATATGCTACATATTTGAAAGCTGTTGTTCGATTTATAGAAAAAGACTATGCGCAAGCAAGTGAATTAGCTGAAAAGGCAATTTCAACAGACTTTAATCACCCTCACCTCAAATTAATTGCTGGTAGCAGTTCTTTTTACTTACAAAACTATGAGTTAGCTAACTTTCACTTGGAATCAATTGTAAAGTACCTGGTACCAGATCACCCTGCTAGAAAAATGTTTACCATTAGCCAGTTGCAACTAGGAAAAATAGATTCTATTGCAGAAGATCTTGAAGCTTTCACTATTTCAAATGAAGAAGATGAAAAGTTTTTATCTTCAATTAGCATGAATTTGTACAATCTTGGTGCTAAGAAAGAAGCACGTTCTTTATTGGAAAAAGTTCAACAGGAAGCTAAAAGTGATAATGCAAAAGCCAACCAAGGCTTTTTACAATTGTTGATGAACGAGCCAGGCGCAATAGATAACTTAGAAGATGCTATTAATAGTAACGCTTCAATGGAGAATGCGAGAATTGCGTTAGCCTATGCGGCGATGCAAAAAGGCGATTTTGCTAAGGCTGAAAAAGAAGCTAAGTTATGGCTCGCTGGTAATGAAAATAAAACTGCCGGTTACAACGTACTTGGCGCCATTTACACAAAGAATAAAGATTTTGTTAAGGCAAAGGAAGTCCTAACAAAGTCATTAGCAGACAAAGCTGACAACGCTTATGCATTAGTTGAGCTTGCAAAGATAAATTTCGTAGAGGGTGATAAAGAGACTGCTAAAGAGTACGCGGGAAAATTACTGTCCTTAAAGCCTGATGATGTGCGCGCCTTGAAGTTGAATTATGTTGTAAATCAAAATGAAGAAGCATTTTCTCTAATTGAAAAAGCGTACTTGTCGAATGCCAATTCAGACGCTTACATCAATTTATATGTAGGCACTCTGACCAACGAAAAGCGTTACGAAGATGCAATTGGTGTACTGTCAAAGGTTGAGAAAAATATTCGAACACCAAAAGAGTTATGGAAGCTTCAGTTACTTTCACATGCAAGATTGAATCAGGGAAATCAAGCGCTTCAACTAGTGAAGAGCTGGCGCAATGTCAACCCATATCATATAGAACCGATTTTCTATTTGGCTAATTACTACAATAGAACAAATAATAAATCAGAAGCATTAAGTGTTCTAAACAAGGCGCTTGCTGGTAACCATGCGGATAGCATCATGTTGCAGTTGGCCAAATTACAACTGCTGCTTGATACTCAGAAATTGGCGGATGCAAAAACCTTATATAAATCAATTAAACCCAGTGATATTGACAAGAATATTGCCGCTGGTATCGAAGGTAGAATCGCACTGCTCGAAGGCGACTTACCTGTTGCTATCAAGAACCTTGATAAGTTTTATCAACAATTCCCGTCTAGTCAAAATGCACTAATGCTGGCGCATGCTTACCGCTCGAATAGCAATACAGAGAAAGCTATAGACACATTAGAAGGTTTCAAAAAGAACAGTGATGATTTAAGAGTTAGCAATGTATTAGCTAATTTATATTTAGGAACTGATGTTAAAAAAGCAGCGGCTGTATACAAAGAAATAGTGGAAAAGCAACCAGCTAATTCCATTGCTTTAAATAATCTAGCTTGGCTTGCAAAAGAAGACGGTGACTATGATAAAGCGCTAACCTATGCTGATAAAGCGTTAGAGCTTTCTCCAAGCGTCGTAAATATTATCGATACTAGAGCGATGATATTGTTTGCGCAAGGAGAGCGAGTAAAAGCTTTAAATGAAATTGCAAGAGCCTTTGAACTGTCAAAGGGTGAAAACACTGAAGTGACTATGAACTATATTGATGTGCTTATTGCAAATAAGCGTAAAAATAAGGCAAAACAGATATTGGCTAACATTAAGAATGTTCCGGAACGACTTACAGAACGTTTTGTATCATTAAATAAGAAATTGCAATAATTAGAGAGAATAAGGGATTAATCATGGCGACTCGAACAATTAAGCCACTAGTGTTAGCGATGGCTATGTCATCAATAGTTATTGCCGGCTGTGGTGATAAAAAAACATATGATGAGTATATTGCACAAGCGAACGTTCAAATAGAAGAAAACCAGCACTCAGCAGCAATTTTGTCTCTAAAGAATGCTATTCGAATTGAACCGCGAAATGCTAATGCGCGTTATCAGTTGGGCATTGCGTATGTCGCCATCGGTAATTTTTATAACGCTGAAAAAGAACTTGAATGGGCGGTTGAATTAGGTATTGCCGAACCTGAGATCACGCCTAAACTCGCTCAAGTGAAAATGCAACTTGGTAAAGCTGAAGAGGTTTATCAGTTAGCAGACCAATCAACTAGCTTGTCTGATGAAAACTATGTAGCTGTTCTTACCTATGCTGGCATTGCAGCGATTTCAGCAGGTAATATCGAGCAAGCTCAAGACTATATTGGTCAAGCGTCTGCAATAAGTGAAGATTCTCTTTACAGTCGAGTAGGTGGTGCCTGGTTAGATTTCTACAGTGATAATTTTGATACTGCACACGCTAGCTTGCAAAGCATATTAGCTGACTCTGAGTTTTCGGAAGCTATTTTATTAGCAGGGCATATGTCTCAAGCTCGGGGTGATTTTAAATCGGCCTCTGAGAGGTATCTTGCATATTTAGATAAGCATCCGCAACACGCACAGATCAAACTATATTTAGTAAATAGTCTGATCAATTTAAATGAATATACTGAGGCCGAAAAGCATCTTAGTACTATAGGGAAATTGTTTGAGCAGCATCCGATAGTTAATTTGTATAAAGCCCAAGTCGCTTATGCAAATAAGGATTATTCTTTAGCTAAACAAACTGCCGAATTGGCTATTCAAGTGAGTGAAGATTTACTTATGGCTAAGCTTGTTGCTGGATTGAGTGCATATCATTTAGGTGAGCTTCAATTATCCTATCGTTACTTGAATAGCATTTCTCAATTTCTACCTGTTGATCACGATGTGAAAAAGCTATTGGCTATGTTGCAATTACAGTTAGGGTTTGAAGATGACGCTAGTTTAACGTTTGAGCAAATGAATGCAGAGGATGCTAAAGATATCAATATATTGAGTTCTGCTAGTGTCGCATTTCAGCAACGTGGGCGTGGCGATTTAGCAGAGAAACTTCTAGGCAAACTGCAACAGGCGCAGCCAAACAATGATCAAATTAACCTTCAATATAATGCTGTTAAGGTAGCATCAGGTGATCTTACTAGCCTAAATATCTTAGAAGAATTAGCAAAGGATAGTGAGGTGAGCAACGATGCTCATATGATCCTTGCTACGCATTACATCAATCAAAAGGAATTTGATAAAGCCCTAGAAACGGCAAAGAAGTGGCAAGAAAAAGAGCCTTCTTCGTTAAAAGCACAGTTGTTAGAAGGCTTTATTTATGACAACCAGAAAGACAGAGTTAAAGCGAAAGAAACCTTTGAAGCTGTAATTGAGAAGGATGCAGGTAATATTCCTGCCAACTACTACTTAGGTAGCTATGCACTTGAGATGAAACATCTTGAGCGCGCAAAAGGGTTTTATATAGCAATCCTTGAAAGTCAACCGTTACACAAAGCATCATTAGCTCGATTGTCTCTAATCAATGCTCAGTTGAAAAAGGTTTCTGAGACGCTTGTTATGTTGGATAGCCTTATTAATCAGTACCCCAAAAATCAAGACTTGTTAATTGATTGGTCCATAAATAAAGGGTATGTAGGAGAACACCAATCCGCTATCGATAGGTTAACTACTGCCGTTGAAGTTCCTCAACGTGGTGAGCGATACAATAGAACACTTGCGAGATTATATTTCAAGACTAGCCAATTTAAACAAGCAGAAGAAATCTACAAGGTTCTTACAAAAGATCACCCTCGTAATGTTAATAATTGGCTGGAATTAGCAGCTACACAAGAAGAGTTAGAGTATCTTGAAGTTGCTTTGTCAACGATTAATCAAGCTATCAGTCTGTTTAATAAACAACCAAGACTTCTATTGATTAAGAGTAATATTTTAATGCGTCTTAATAGACTGTCTTCTGCTAGCCGAGTAATTGGCGAGTTAAATGATAAATATCCTGAAAATACTGACATCTCATACATGAAGGGGATTTTAGCAATACAAGAAGAGCAATACGGCACAGCGTCTGCTAATTTGAGTAGAGTTTATCAACGCACAGGTTCAGAACACGCAGCATTAAACTTAGCTAGAGCACTAATGAAGCAGGGGAACAAAGATAAGGCAATAAGTTTCTTAGATAAGCACGTAGAAAGGAATGCTGATGACAATAAGAGCATTGCATTACTTGCAGAAGCTTATTTAAGTAGCGAACCAAAGCGTTCTGTTGAACTGTATAAATTATTGCTGGCGCGTTTTCCTAATAACTTAACAGCATTAAATAATATTAGTTGGGCATATTCATATTTAGACGACGTACAATCCGCTGAAAAATATGCAGAGCAGGCATTTTCTGTTAACAATAGAAATCCCTCGATAATCGATACATACACACGTATGTTGATTAAGTCGGGTAAAAGCCAACGTGCTGTAGACATTATTCAGCAAAACAGCCAAGTAGTTAATAACACTTTAAAACTAACGTTAGCAGAAGCTTATATTAGTTTATCTGACAATGAGAGTGCTCGAAAAATTCTGAGTGAAGTATCACCAAAAGCAAAGAAAAATACTGATAGAAAGCGCGCATTGTTAAAGCAAATCTAGTTGTCAGCTTTTTTTACACGAGATACATTTGCAAAATAGCTATTTGCAATAAGTTGTTGTATTTGAAGGTTTTTGCAAAAGTGGCACAGTAAGTGTATACATACGAGTAAGCAAAACGAATTTCTTGTCAGATGGTTAGGCCATCGGCATTAAGAACTTAAATATAGGTATTAATATGAAAAAATTATTATTAGCTTCATTAATTTCAGGTGCTGCGTTCACAGCAAATGCTGATGTTGTAACATTTGACGACTCATCATTCACTGGTAACCCAGGCTCTACTGTAGTATTCGATTTAATCGACTTCGATGAAGACAATGCTGATGTAACACAAACTGATACAGACGGTAGTGGTAATATCCTTGGTACTGAAGATTTCAGTGAAATGGGTTCTACTGATATCGTTAACTTCAAGTTAGGCGGTGCTCAATTAGGTGTTGATCCTTCGTACGAAGTATTCTTCAACTACAACTTCTCTGGTACTGCAACGTATGATGGTCTTACAGGTCAAATCGATGTAGAATTCGATGCTGGTAACTCTGGTTTGTATGTTGATACGAATGTAAATGGTACATACGACGCAGGTACACAAGTAGCTTCTTTCGGTGTTGTTGGTGGTTCTTGTACTATCCAAACTCAAGGCTGGACTCCTAACACAGGTGGTTGTGGTCTATTATTAGATATTAACTTTGCTGCTAACTACTTCTACAATAAAGACGGTGTAGATTTAAGTGCAGTACCTGGTAAGAAACGTGCTACGCTAATCGTAACAGTTCAAGATATCTTAGGTTTGAACTTTAATTACGACCAAGCGTTTGGTTCTCAAAACTTCCAAATCAAGCACGATGGTAACATGACTATGGCAGTTCCAGAGCCTGCATCTATTGCTATCTTAGGTTTAGGTCTTTTAGGTTTAGCTGGTGCACGTCGCCGCGCTTAATCTAAACTAGATTATCGATGATAAAGCCGAGCAACTAGCTCGGCTTTTTTGTATCTCATTCTTTTAACTTTGATTCACTCCTCACTGTATCTAAGATCAATAGGATCCTTTAAGGATCGACGGAAAATTTTACAGTTGATCTTTCTTGTTCGTTCTGAAACTTTATATATCACTGTTTTTATTACGTAAAATATAATTGGTGCGCTAATTGCTATCTATAAAATTGAATGGCGTTAACACTGTAGATGGCAGGAGTCGCCATCTAACGTAAATTTTGTTTATAGGACATAACAATGAAAAAATTATTTTTAGCTTCATTAATTTCAGGTGCTGCGTTCACAGCAAATGCTGATGTTGTAACATTTGACGACTCATCATTCACTGGTAACCCAGGCTCTACTGTAGTATTCGATTTAATCGACTTCGATGAAGACAATGCTGATGTAACACAAACTGATACAGACGGTAGTGGTAATATCCTTGGTACTGAAGATTTCAGTGAAATGGGTTCTACTGATATCGTTAACTTCAAGTTAGGCGGTGCTCAATTAGGTGTTGATCCTTCGTACGAAGTATTCTTCAACTACAACTTCTCTGGTACTGCAACGTATGATGGTCTTACAGGTCAAATCGATGTAGAATTCGATGCTGGTAACTCTGGTTTGTATGTTGATACGAATGTAAATGGTACATACGACGCAGGTACACAAGTAGCTTCTTTCGGTGTTGTTGGTGGTTCTTGTACTATCCAAACTCAAGGCTGGACTCCTAACACAGGTGGTTGTGGTCTATTATTAGATATTAACTTTGCTGCTAACTACTTCTACAATAAAGACGGTGTAGATTTAAGTGCAGTACCTGGTAAGAAACGTGCTACGCTAATCGTAACAGTTCAAGATATCTTAGGTTTGAACTTTAATTACGACCAAGCGTTTGGTTCTCAAAACTTCCAAATCAAGCACGATGGTAACATGACTATGGCAGTTCCAGAGCCTGCATCTATTGCTATCTTAGGTTTAGGTCTTTTAGGTTTAGCTGGTGCACGTCGCCGCGCTTAATCTAAACTAGATTATCGATGATAAAGCCGAGCAACTAGCTCGGCTTTTTGTCGCTTGACGCAGAAGGTTTAGTGTTTGAGTCAAATAAAAAAGCCAGCAAATGCCGGCTTTTCTAGACTCTTAGCAATACCAATTACTTTATTAAGTCCTGTAGTGGTTTTCTAATAGAACGAGATTTAGGCTTTTGACTCCTACCGAGTCTACCAAGGAATACGGTATGTTCAGGAGTAGAGACTATATCTTCAAACATTCTCTTCCCTTTCATAGCATTCTCTTTAACCGATTCGTTCTTGGTAAATTCTGTACCTTCTCTTAAATATTTTGAAAAGATGACCGGTGTTTGTTCTGGTTGGAATCCTAAATCAAGCTTCGCTGACGTCAGCCAAAAGCGCTGTACGGCTCTACCAGCCGCTATGTAATCTTCAATAGACTGTGGAGTGGTTTCAGCCTTTAAAGCAAAGTGAGCACAGCTCTTAAGACTAGGAATGAAGTCTAACTGTATTCTGGGCATCACGGTGCCTGCTAAGTACTTGTTAGTAAACTCGATCCTATTCCAGCTTTTGAACATCCATTGCATCAGGCGAGCAGTGCCCCAATCTACACCAACCGCTTTTTCAGGGATTTTAGTTTCACTAAATGTCTTGCCCCAATCAATAATCTCTTTATGAGTTTGAAATGCTTCTTCCATCGTTAATCGAGTTTTGGCATTGCAAAAATTGAGCTTTGCCATTTTCATTCGATCGTCAAATGATTCAAACCACTGAATACTATATCCGTCAGGTAAACAGCCTTCTAGTGCTTGTTTCTCTTTAACTGTTAATTGCCTTGTACCCATTGCCCTACGTTGAACACAACGTGTTTTAACAAAAGGTAATAAGTCGCTTGTTTGCGTTTCATTGTCTTCAACCAATTCAATTGTGAAGGTTAAATGCATTGAGTTTTCAGTATTTGCCTCTACTATTTTCGCTTTGCAGCCAAATTGACTTGCTGCGATCTCGATTGTTTCAAGCAAAATACCGCAAGCTAAGTGGCTTGAATGACTATCACTGTCATAAACACAGTGTTCACTAGTCTCATAGCTATGCACGGTAAATTTATCTTCAGATAACAGTTCAAACTGCCACGTTTGCATATTGTCGCCACTAGGCGCCCATCTAGCGATATCTAGGACTTTCTTAGCTAGCGTGTCTAGCGGGTAATCCTCTTTAACTGATTCATTACTCATAGGTGTATCTGATAAGAATTTCTTTTTACCAAGTTGATAAGCAAGCTTTTGTATAGGGTTATTGTTTCCACCAGGTCGCCAAGTTTTCTTAAACTGATTGGTATATGCATCGAAATGCAGACCCCATGGAACATTCAAAACATCACCTCGATTCAAGAAGATTTTCGCTACTTGTGAGGCCGCTACTCCAGCTGCTAGCTGACAACCAGCTATTGTAGAAGGGCCTTTCTTGTTTGCTAGATCTAACTTACTAGGATCGACCAAATAAGCTTTCTGTAATGCGGCAGGTGTCAAACCGAGGAAGAATTTTAGGTATTGTTCGTTTTCCGTATGGCCTTCCATTCTGAAGTATTCTTCAAATGTCATTTTGCCCGGCAAGAAATTAAGGTAGGCCGTGCCCATACCTATCGGAGCGGCAGTTGTTGCAGGTATACCTTTTTCCGTACACTTTTTAAATACCGTTATCCTAGGCTTAATTGCGAAAAAATCGAGTGAATCAACATAACAATCTACGTTCTCTAAAAACTCGTCTGTATTCTCGTCGTTTATTCCTTCTGGAAATAATTTTACGTCGATTTCAGGATTAATGGACTTTGCCATCTCAACCATAGTGTCGAGTTTCTTTTTATCGTAACTATTGATATTTGCACCGACTTGTCGGTTTGTATTTTCACAAGCAAACTCATCAAAATCAGACAGATTAAATTTGGTTATCCCTAATCTTACTAGTGTGACTAGGTGACTACCTCCTACGCCGCCCATACCTGCAATAGCAACGCGCTTTGATTTTAAAATTTGTTGTTCTTCTTCAGTAAACCAACCTATATTGCGTGAGAAGGCTAAATCATAATCAAAAGAGTGGCTCATAGGTTATCTATCCGTAACATCAGTGTCTGGGATTAAAAATTGGCAACTTTCACCGCCAAATTGTTTTAATGATATTTGTTCGGTTAAGTCTGCAGATATAACATCATACAAATCTTTTAGCTGTTCACTAAGGTCAGAACCAAAATCATCTTTCTCCAAATAGAACATAGCGCGAGTGCCATGGTAGTCCATAGGATGACCAATTTGTTTGAATGGCAGGCCAAATCGTTTTAACCGTCTATTAAGCCGTGGTTCCATCATGACAACCATTCCCTGATGCCTACATATATCTGCTAATGCAACGCCTGCCAAATACAAACCCATCGCAATATTTGGAAAATTCCGTCGCTCTTCTTCTGAATATACGGTTTCAGGATTAACAGGATTTAAGACGTAAGGCATGTTTTTTTCTTTTTCACGTCTTCTAAATGAAGCTAATACCGCTAAACGAGAAATTTCACCAAAGCCGCCTCTTGGCATTTTGGTTGTGTCTACAACTTCAGGCATAGCGCTATCGAGACAGTAGCGTTCGAAAGGGAGTTGTAACTCCGGGTTATCCGCTGGAGGTATGATTAACCTGATACAGCCGGCGAAAACACCGGTTCGTTTATGCTCCAGTAAGCAGTGATAAGCGTAATCATCACATTCGTCAGTTTCCATCTGACGTTCGTTTTCAGGTTCCCATCCCAATTCACTGCTATATACGCCGTAACGTATACGAAAGGCTTCTTGCCTAAGCGCTTTGGTATCTGCGAACCTGATTTGGAAGTACTGACTAAAATTCTCAGCGATTGAATATTCGGCCATTTCCTATCTTCTTCCGGAATAATGAATTGTATGAGTATAAATATAACAGGATATGCCAGAAATTCACTATTTACTGGGGGGGTTTATCCAATTATTTAAACTATTTACGATAAAAACTTTAATTTAGATCAACGCTTTAACTTTTATTGGAAGTATCTTACATGCAGTATGATATCCCTTGTAAAACAGAGCTTCTTTCTGGGCAACCGTCATCGTAAAATCGACAGCTGAAGATGAGCCCGTATTCACCACTACGGTATTGTGCCAAAAGGCGTCATTAATATACTCTCGAGAAATTGTTGTCATAAAAGTACGAATTAACAAACTTATATAATTAACAATGGGAAAAAATCCTTTGGTCTCAACTTCGTCATACTCGTAATCGCCTTTTAAGCGAAAGCAGAGAACAGGCGTCCCATCTCTAGCCCAATCTCTATGCAAAGCATCTTCAGATAGGATGCTTCCGTCAACCATTAGGTGTTTTCCGAATGTCTTAAAGCTAAAAACTAAGGGAATAGACATCGAAAATCTGACCGCCATCGATACTTTTAACCCAGGTGTGCGCTCTTTATTAAAGATTACTGGTTTTCCTCTTGCGACATCCGTCGCTACGATATGTAGATTGTACTTCAAATCTCTAAATGTACGCCCGCCAAGGAGTCTATCTACCCACCGTTCAAAGACATCTCCTGAGCTCAAACCGCCATTGCGTATCAGCTTTATTAGCGAAAATTCTCTAAATTGGTTGTAGTCAGTATTAAGCGCTATATGCTTGATTTCTTGTATAGAAAGTCCAGCAGCATAAAGGCTACTAACAATACTACCACCAGAAACGCCTACCAAATGATCAAAGTTAATATCAAACTCATCGAGTGCCTGCAATATGCCAACATGAGCTGGCAAACGAGTGCCACCTCCCGCAAATATAGGAACTACCTTTTTTGTTTCGCTCATTTGTGTTTACATACCTGATATTACTTTTTATTCTTATCTTCATTATGGTAAAAAAATTTGAATATTGCGTAATTTCTATGGCTTTTGAGTTTCACATACACAGGGTTTACTAATGATGAAGTGCTTTTTTTCTCTCTTATTTTGGATGGTTTGTTTCCATAGTGTTGCTGACAACCGATTGATCAAAACAATTAAATCTGTGAAGCCTTCTATTGTTGGCATTGGAACACATACGCCCACGGCAAGGCCTCAAAGTGTATTGCAAGGCTCTGGCTTTGTGGTTGCTGATGGTCTTCATGTTGTAACCAATCATCACGTTGTTCCTGAGGAACTGAACCATGAATTACTACAAAAAATTGCTGTTTTTATAGGTTCAGGAAGGACAGCTCAAGTAAGGACTGCAGAGTTAATAGCTAGCTCAAAGGAACATGACCTTGCTATTCTCAAAATAGAAGGCAAACCATTACCCGCAATGTCATTGGCGACTGGTGCTCTGGTTGAAGAAGGACAAAGTATCGCTTTTACAGGTTTTCCGATAGGTGCAGTGCTAGGGCTGTATCCTGCGACTCATCGGGGTATTGTAGCTGCTGTAACACCTAGAATTACGCCAATTGAAAGTGGTGTAAAGTTAACGCCTAAAATGCTAAGAAGTTTGCGTGATCCTTTCATGGTGTATCAGCTAGACGCAACAGCCTACCCAGGAAACAGTGGTAGTGCTCTTTACAATAGTGAAACTGGAGAAGTGGTCGGCGTAATTAACAGTGTATTCATACAAGGCGATAAAGAAGCCGCTATCACGAAGCCTAGTGGCATTACTTATGCAATTCCAGTGCAGTATTTGTGGAAGCTGCTAAAGAAACACAATATAAACGTTTAGTATTATTCAGAAACTTTATTTTGATTGTTTTGATTGTTTTGATTAGCTTTGCCATTTAGCAATTCAGAAATTGAAACTAACTTAATATTATTCTTATCTAGCTCTGGGATGAGCCTCGTTAGTGCACTTATTGTTTCTGGGTGAGGGTGTGCTATGGCTATAATATTGTTATGTTTTTTAGCTTTTGCAATCAACTCGTTAAATTGACCGCTAATATATTCGTGAGTTAGTTGATTATCTAAAAACACATTGCGGCTCAATGAAGGGACACCAAAATGATTTGCGACTTTTCTAGCTTTACTGTTTCGTGTTGTCACACTGTCGATAAAAATTAGATCATTTTCCTTCAGGTAACGCATAGTCCAGGCCATAGGAGAGTACATTTTAGTCAAACGACTGCCCATGTGATTGTTTATACCAATGGCGAATGGAATTTCCTTAAAAGCACCATTTAATTCAGCCCTGATTGCACTTTCATCCATTTCACTTGTTAGGGCACCAGGGCCTAATTTTTTCTCACTATTCTCTGATTCCATAGGGATGTGTAGCATCACGTCCAAATTTCTTTCATTGGCTTTCTTGGCTATGCGTTTGCCGTAGGGGGTATGTGGTAGAACAGCGTAGGTGACATTACCAGGTAAATCTAAAACTGCTTGATCAGTTTTGCGATAACCAATGTCATCAATAATAATCGCGACACGTGCAGGACCAGCCATAGAATCGAGTGCTATTAAGCTTATGAAAAGTAATATATAACGTGTCATTTAGGGGGCATAACTCTATTAATATAGCTGGCAACAATAGCACTTTTTATTTGATAAATCGATGTCCGATCTTAGTTAAACCATGATCTAGGGTTTACCGCTTTTCCCTGATATCGAATTTCAAAATAAAGGCTTGGATTTGCTTGTCCACCACTCTGGCCAGCCAAAGCAATAGCTTCTCCTGATTCAACTGTGTCACCAACTGACTTCAAAAGTGCTTGATTATGGCCATAGAGGCTCATGTATCCTTTACCATGGTCAACAACCGTTACTAATCCGTAGCCTTTTAACCAATCTGAAAATAATACTTTACCACCGTGTATGGCGTTGACCGTCTGTCCTAGATTGGCACGCATTAAGATCCCTTTCCACTTAAGATACCCTTGTTTTCGAGCGCCAAAATTTTTCATAATTCGGCCTTTTAGGGGCCATTTAAGCTTTTTCTTTAGTTTCGCCAAGCCATTCATTTGAGTACTGCGTTTGGCAAGCTCGGCTAAGCGCTGTATTTCTGCTGCTAGGTATTGTTCTTCTGCTAATAGTTTTGCCAGCTTCTCTTCGCTACTAAGTATTTTCTTATTGAGCTGAGCGATAGTTTGTTTACGCTCTTTTTGTTTGGATTTTAGCGCTTCTTGCTCAAATTTCTGTTGAGTTAGCACTTCGGCAAGCAACGCTTGTTGTTGCTGTGCCTCTTGTTCTAAGTTTCTTAACTTTATGATTGTTTCTTTAAACGAATCAATTGCTGTAACTCTCGCTTCGTTTAAGTATTGATAATAAGTAAGCGTGCGTTGAGTATCTTGTGATGCTTCTTGGCTTAGCAGCATTTTTAAGTAATCATGCTGACCACTTGCATAAGCTGTTTTTAGTTGTTTTGCTAGAACAGATTCTTGTTGTTGTTTTTGAATATTTGTTTTTTTGATATCAGCATTTAACGTATTTATTTGTTGTTTGATATCAGACTTCTTTTGGTTGGTAGTAGCAAGTGCTTTTGCCGCTTCACTTATTGCTAATTCATTCGTGCGAAGCTGTTTTTCAAGTTTCTCTTTTTTGCTATCTATTTGTTTTATCGTTGCTCTTTGGGTTTTTATTTCACTCTTTACACTGTCGAGTTGCTTTTTTTCATCCTGATAGGCGTTGCTAGGCATTGCAATTACTACCGATATCAACAGTAGTAATTGCATGATAAGTGTTATTAATTTAGCAAACATTGATGGGCGAACTACTTCACATTCATTAAAGAAGCACCTGTCATTTCTTTCGGTTGCTCCATGTTCATCAGGTCTAAAACTGTAGGCGCAATATCGCGAAGCGCTCCATTTTCAGCCGTCACTGCATCTCTTCCATAATAAATTAATGGTACAGGTTCACAAGTATGTGCAGTATGGGCTTGCCCAGTCTCAGGGTTCGTCATTAATTCAGCGTTACCATGATCAGCGGTAATCAAACATTCACCATCTGTTTTATCTAGTGCTGCTATTACTCGTCCAATACAGGCATCAACCGCTTCACAGGCTTCTACTGCAGCGTCAAATTTACCTGTATGGCCAACCATGTCACCATTTGGATAGTTACAAACGATAAAATCGTAGTCTCCGCTCTCAATTGCTGACACCAATTTATCAGTCAATAGTGTAGAGTTCATTTCCGGTTGTAAGTCATAAGTAGCTACTTGTGGTGAAGGAACTAAAATACGTTCTTCGCCGTCAAAGGTATCTTCTCTACCGCCGCTAAAGAAGAATGTCACGTGCGCATATTTTTCTGTTTCAGAAATACGTAACTGCGTTTTTCCATGCTTCTCTAGCCATTGGCCTAAAACATTCTCTAAGTTTTCAGGAGGGAAAGCACATGTGGTTTTAATATCCGCTGCATATTCAGTTAACATGACGAAATCAGCCAATGCAGGTACTTTACTTCTTTCAAAGCCAGTGAAATTTTCGTCTGTAAACACTCTTGTGAATTGACGAGCACGATCCGCTCTGAAGTTCATGAAAATAATACCATCCCCATCTTCAACTGTGACTGGCGATTGTTCTGCTTTTGCGATGATAGTTGGTTTTACAAATTCGTCGTTTTCGTCTCTCTCATATGCATTCTCAAGCCCTGAAATTGCAGTTTCCGCAGTGTATTCAGCTTGTCCTGATACAATCAAGTCATATGCAGCTTGAACTCTATCCCAACGCTGGTCTCTATCCATTGCAAAGTAACGGCCTGATATCGTTGCGACTCGTCCACAGCCTAATTCACCAAATAACGACTCAGCTTGTTCAAGCGACTGATGTGCACTGCGTGGAGGGGTATCTCTACCGTCTAAGAAAGCGTGTAAGTAAACAGCCTTAACGCCTTTCTCATGAGCAAGTTTTATCATTGCAAAAATATGATCTTCGTGGCTGTGTACACCGCCTGGTGACATTAAACCACATAGATGCAATGCTTTACCTGAGCTCGCTAGCGTTTCGAGTGTTTTTACAAATGCAGGGTTGCTTGCGAACTCGCCATCTTGGATCGCTTTGGTGATGCGAGTGAAATCTTGATAAACAATTCGGCCAGCGCCCAAATTGACATGACCTACCTCTGAGTTACCCATTTGTCCATCAGGCAAGCCTACTGCCATGCCTGACGTATCAATTAACATATTGGGATAGTTAGCCATCAAATTATCCAGTACAGGCGTTTTTGCATGATGAATTGCATTTGACTCTGGATTTTCACTATAGCCCCAACCATCAAGAATAATTAGCACTGTAGATTGTTTGTTTGGCATACTGCTTCCTTCATATGTGGATCTTAAAAACTGGCGCAGTATATCATAGCAGAGCAAATTTATGTTACTTAAGGCTAGATAAAATTGTTCTATTATTGAGCTTTCTATAGAGGCAAAATTTAGTTTTAATAACTGTAAGAAATATAATCGGTCAAGAGGTTAGCTTTATTCATTAAATGGCATGTAAAAGCATGAAATAATCTGTATACTGTCGAACAATTTTTAGTTAGTAAGAAAAATTGAATATGGACCAATTATTCCCATTTTTGGCAAACCATCCTATGTTAACTGCAGCGTGGATAGGTATTTTTATTGCGATCTTAGTTGTGAGCATTCGCATCAAATTATCACCAGTCAAACAATTGAGCCCACAAGAGCTTACTTTTGTGGTTAACAAACAAGAAGGTGTTATTGTTGATATTCGCAACGATGCTGACTTTAAAAAGAGCCGTATTGTTGACTCTATTCATGTAAGTAATGACAAAATCAACAAGAATGAACTATCAGCCCTTGAAAAACATAAAGACAAACCCATTATTGTTGTATGTGTTGCTGGTATCAGTGCTGCATCAGCAGCAGACAAACTAGTTAAGGCTGGTTTTAGCAATGTAAACTTGTTGAAAGGTGGTATGAACGCATGGGTAAATGCTGGACTACCGGTTGTTAAAAAATAAGGTTTTTACATGACTGTTGATATTTACACTAAAGCGACTTGTGGTTTTTGTATGAGAGCCAAAGCGCTGCTTGAGCACAAAGGTGTAAGTTACAATGAAATCAAAATTGACTTTGATAATGACTTACGTGAAAAAATGATCGAAAGAAGTAACGGCGCATATACCGTGCCGCAAATTTTTATCGGAGATGTTCATGTAGGTGGCTGCGATGACTTATATGCGCTGCACGCTCAAAATAAACTAGATGACTTATTAGAAGCTTCATCGTAATTTTTATTGAATAAGTATTAATGTTTGCTCTATGAGCAAAAACTATAGGAAAGATTAAAATGGCTGACGAAAACCAAAACGCCGAACAAGCAAACCAAGAGCAAGAAGCTCCACAATTCGCTATCCAACGTGTTTACACAAAAGATATTTCTTTTGAAACACCAAATTCTCCAGCTATTTTCCAAGCTGAGTGGAAACCAGAAATGAAGTTAGACCTGGACACACGTTCAGCTCAACTTGGTGATAATACGTTTGAAGTAGTATTAGCTTTAACAGTGACTGCTTCTGTTGACGGTAAAACAGCATTTTTAGCGGAAGTACAACAAGCGGGTATTTTCACGATTGCTAACATGCCTGAAGCACAAATGGCTCACACTATCGGTGCTTTCTGTCCATCAACTTTATTCCCTTATGCTCGTGAAGCCGTTGCTAGTTTAGTTTCTCGTGGTTCATTCCCACAAGTGAACTTAGCGCCAGTTAACTTTGACGCATTATTTGCGTCTTACGTTCAACAAAAGCAAGCAGAATCACAAGCTGCACAGGCTGGCGCAGAAACGCACTAGTCTATGACTGAATATCAATACGATATTAGCATCATTGGGGCGGGGTCTTACGGTTCCGCCCTTGCTATTTGTTTCGCTCGAAATGGTCATCAAACCTTGTTGTGGGGTCGTGACGGTGAACATGTAGCTGATATGAAGCAAAAGCGCAGCAATGAAAAATATTTATCAGGATGTCCTTTTCCTGACTCATTATCTGTCACTGATGATCTGCAAGCTACAGTAGAAGCTAGTCGTAACCTTTTAGTCGTTGTACCAAGTCACGCTTTCGGCGATATATTGCAAACCATTAAACCGTGGTTAACTTCTGAATCTCGTCTCGCATGGGCAACGAAGGGGCTAGAGCATGAAAGCGGTCGGTTATTGCAAGATGTAGCCGTTGAAATATTAGATGACAAGATTGCATTGGCTGTTTTATCTGGCCCAACGTTCGCAAAGGAAATGGCGTCAGGCTTACCTACGGCTATTTCACTCTCTTCTACCGATGATGAGTTCGCTCACGATTTATCTGAGTTGCTGCATTGTGAAAAGCTCTTTAGAGTTTACCCAAATGCCGATTTTATCGGGTTACAGTTGGGTGGAGCAGTCAAAAACGTAATCGCAATTGGTGCTGGTATGGCTGATGGTATCGGCTTTGGTGCCAATGCTAGAACAGCGCTTATTACGCGTGGACTAGTGGAAATGACGCGTTTGGGAACTGCTTTGAATGCTGATCCAAATACCTTTATGGGGATGGCTGGTCTAGGTGATCTTGTGCTTACCTGTACCGACAATCAATCAAGAAATAGAAGATTTGGTCTAGCCTTAGGTGAAGGCGAATCTGTTGAAGATGCTATTGATTCGATTGGTCAAGTAGTGGAAGGTTATCGCAATACAAAAGAAGTACATATGCTGGCACAACGTGTAGGTGTGGAAATGCCTATTGTTGAGCAAGTGTACCAAGTACTTTATAAAGGTAAATCGGCTAAGCAAGCAGCTTCAGATCTATTGTCTAGAGAAAGAAAAGCTGAATAGGTGGCAATGTGTTTGCCACCTTTTTTATATTGAATTAGGGAAACCTAACTGTCTCCAAGCTTCAAACATTATGACTGATGTTGCATTTGATAAATTCATGCTTCGGCTATCGGGCAACATTGGAATACGAATTTTATCATGATCAGGGATTAGGTCTCTTACGCTATCAGGCAAACCAGATGTTTCTGACCCCATCAGAATATAATCACCTTCTTGAAAACTAACATCATGGTAATAATTAGTTGCTTTTGTAGTGATCGCTAAAACACGTTTTGGCTTTTCACTTTCCAAAAACGCCTGATAATCTTTGTGTTTTTTCAAAGCTGCAAATTCATGGTAATCCAAGCCAGCTCTCTTAAGCTTTTTATCATCTAAATCAAATCCCAAAGGTTCAATTAGGTGCAATCTAAATCCTGTGTTTGCGCAAAGTCTTATGATATTGCCAGTGTTTGGCGGAATTTGTGGCTGAAATAATACAACGTCTAACATATCTTATTTATCACTATCTAAAAATCTGATTTATTATAGCGTTTGTTCACTCACTAGCCTAGTTAGACATGGAAGTTTCAAAAAAGCTTTGGATTTGGTGAATAACTTCGGATCTTATTTCGTCTATTTCAAAGAGTAACTCGTGTTTAGCTTTAGCAAAGACAATTGGACCGCTAATAGGGCAAAAACGGGCGGCCTCAGAGCAAAATTGGTTTTGAGCGTCATTATCAACAATGGAATCCATACCAGCTTGCAAAAGCATTAGAGGAGCCCTTAGTTGACATAGGTCGTTAAATATCTTCTGGTTAGCTTTAACTGCTTCAGATAGCCAATGATTTGTCACGCCGCCAAGTTGAATATTCGGCGTAGATTGATAGAGGTTAATAAAAGACTGGTATCGCTCCGTGGAGTGAGTTAGTTCATTTTCAGCAAAAGACTTAGCTTTATAGTCCCCTTGATTGATAAAGTACCCTGACTCTTTAGCTAGTAACGTGTCCAGCAAGCACCTAAATTTTATGATAAGTTTTGCTAAGCCTATTGGCATATCACCGGAGTTGATTTGAATCATTGGGCTACATAAGACTGCAGATTGGACTAAATTAGGTGATAGTTGCAATGCCCTAACGGCAATAGCTGCACCCATCGAATGAGCCAATAAAAACGGAGCATTTGTGATTTTAGGTTTTACTTTATCTGATATAAAGGTGACAAGGTCTTTTGCATAATCATCAAATGCTACAACATAACCTTTATGAGGGTTACTGAGTAATCTGGATGATAAGCCTTGTCCACGATGGTCAACGATAAAAACATTATATCCTAAGTGAAACAGTTCAATAGCTATCTCTTGGTATTTCTCGTAACTCTCACATCTACCAGGTGAGATAACAATGGTGTGATGATTAGAAGAGTGGAATAGCTCCACATAATGAATATCAACATCAGCTTCACCTATAAAAACCAAACGCTGGGCACGTTGCCAGTTTAGGGCGGTTTCTTTATTTATTTGTGTTTCTACGCAAGAGCTCATTGTTATTAAATCAGTAGAATCTATTTGATACCTAAATACTAGCTTACTTATTCAGTTGTGGCAGTTCAATGGCAACGGCTAAACCACCTTCTTTAGTGTTTTGAGCGCTTATTCGACCATTGTTATTTATAACCGCTTGTTCTGCAATTGATAATCCGAGTCCTGTGCCACCAGTGATACGATTCCTGTCATCATCAACGCGATAAAAAGCTTTAAACAAATGTTCTAATGCTTTTTCAGGTACACCTGAACCTTCATCAGAGACCATTATTTGGTATGTGCCTTGGTTTGCTGTCAGTGTGACGTTTATATTTCCCTCTTCTGGAGAGTACTTAATGGCGTTGTTTAAAACGTTTAACAAAGCGCTCGACAGCAAATCAGCATAACCAGTAAAATCCGAAGGCTCTTCAAGCTGAACATCAAAACGGATGGCTTTGTCGTGTGCCAGTACTTCAACTTCTTTTAGTTTTCCAGTGATTAGGTTCGCGAGGCTAAAGTTTGACTTTTCTTCTGTTCTAAAGCGATTTTCTTGGCGAGATAGTGCTAGGATATCTGACAACATCTGGTCTAGTCTATCAATTTCCAGCTGCGATTTTTCAATAAATGAGGTCATCTTCTCCGGAGAGTCCAATGACTTCTCCGCTAACCCTAATACTATTTGTAACCTGGTTAAAGGTGAACGTAATTCATGTGAAACGTCACCTAATAAACGCTGGTGTGCGGATAAGTTCTTATCAATTTGCGTGGCCATTTGGTTAAAGTGCATTGCCAACTGCTTTATTTCCGGCGTGCTGTATTTTTTGGTGTCTATACGCTGTGAAAAATCTCCTTTACCAAAAGCTGAAACATGTTCACTGATTTTAGTTAACGGTTTATTTAGTGATCTTGCGAACAGATAGCAGATGATAAGACTGATTATTAAAGGCACTACGATACGAGCCCAGGTAGGTAAATGATGCATGAAATCACTTATATGCTCAGATTTACCTTTACTGGTTAGAAACAGCTGATATTCCTTGTTGGCGATGTTTACAATGGCAGGGCCAGTAATGCGGGCATGGGCAAATTGAACGGTTGTAGGTGCAGTTATTTGATTCTTTCTTAAATAGCTAGAAAGCTTCTTTGTGTATCTTTTCTTACTGGTTAACACTTTGCCAGTACTAATATCTTTGAAAACTAGCCCGTGATATTCTGAAAAGGAAAACAATCGCAGTATTTCTCGAGGAGACACTGCTTGGCGATTATTGATACGTTTTGCCATTCTCGAAAGTTTGCCCAGGTCGTCTTCTCTGGCTTCAATAATGACACTTTCTTGATGAAACTGAACTAGGATGAAACGTGTAACAAAAATTGACGATAGCATTACAAACCAGAAACTCAAAAACAGCTTCACCGGTATGCTAGAAAAAAAGTTACCCAGTTTGTTACTACCCATTATTCGTTACCTGACAGAAATATATAGCCAGCTCCTCGAATGGTTTTTAATTTGTCTTCAGTCGCATGTTGAGAAAGCTTCTTCCGAATGTTACTTAAATGCATATCGATGCTTCTATCAAAAGGACTCAACCTTCTTTGTAATACTTGCTCTGAGATTTCGCTTTTTGAAACGACATTGCCAACATTGCACATTAACAAATCGAGTATTTGAAATTCAGTACCAGTCATTTCAACAAGGTGATCATGACACTTCACTTCTCTTGTAGCGTGATTTATTTCAACATTATTGATCATACTGTGGTTCGGCGTGGCTTTGTCCGACTGAGTGATTCTGACCCTTCGTAATGTCGCTTTAATTCTCGAAACTAATTCATCATGCTTGAATGGTTTTGCCAAATAGTCATCAGCGCCCAAATCTAGGCCTTTTACGATATCTTCTGGATCACCTTTGGCTGTCAGCATAATAATTGGCGTGCTATGTTGACCACCAAGAGCTTTAAGTACTTCAAAGCCGTTTACCCCTGGCATCATTACGTCGAGCAGTATCAATGATATTGATTCGTCATAAGCTTTTGCTAAACCTGAAACACCGTCATTCTTAATCGTGACCTCAAACCCTTCTAAAGATAAGTACTCAGAAAGAAGCAAGGTCAACTCTTTATCGTCATCGATGATCAAAATACGGTCGGTCATAGAAAGTCTCGTTTATACAGGGATAGCTTAATATTAACCTAAGTTATGTGCTGAATATTATAACTTTACAAAACATTTACTTTGCTTTGCGTTTCTTTGCGTTGACGGCAGTAAACTTTAACTCGACTGAAACAAAGAAGACAACAAAGAGGATTTAGTTATGAAGAAAATTATTGTAGCAACAATCGCATCATCTATTTTATTTTTGAGCGCAACAGCAGCATCGTCTGTTTTTGCTTTTGAGACGCAAGCTCAGGAAAGGTCAGCTAAAGCCTTTAAAGCAAAAAATAAACATCGCATGGCAAAAATGGCGAAGGCTTTAGGCTTAACCGAAGAGCAAAAAACAGCGATTAAAGACATAAGGGCGCAAGCGAAATCAGAAAGAGCTGTACTAACTGAACAGCTGGCTAGTTTTAAAAGTGCCGCTAAGGGATTAATGTCAAAAGAAGAGTTTGATGAAAGTGCTTTCTTAAATCTTAAGAATGAACATCAAGATACTTTTACACAGCTTGCATTGCTAAAAGCCAAAACACGACATGCGATTCGTCAGGTGTTAACACCAGAGCAACAAGAGAAGGCAGATAAATTTAAGGAAAAACGAAAGAGTCGTCTATTTCATTAAGCTAAATGAAAATATCTTCGACATGCGACTTTCAACACGCTCACCATTTTCTAGAGCGGGTTGGAAGCGCCATTTTTCTATCGCATCTTTAATTGAACTTCTAAAGTAATTCACTTTATTTTTTCTCTCAAATTCAATGTTTTTGACGCGACCATTACGATCAATAGTAAACGAAACTAATACGTCTAACTCAAGCCCTTTACGTTTAGCACTTGAAGGGTATTTAGGTTCGTAGCTAGTAAGTAGCTTTGCTGTAGTATTGTTATATCTATTAGATATATCATCTAATGTAGTTGCTTCACTTGCAGTTTTGAAGCTTTCATCTGAGGAAACAGATTCATTAGTTAAAGGCGCAAATTTTTGTTCAAGAAATGCCGGTTGGTTACTTAGAGCAGAAACTTGTTTAGCGTAAGGGTTTTGGTTCACCAATAAATCTATATTCGCTTCCAACTCCTCCATTGCTTGTGCTGTCGCTAATGGTTTTTCGTTTTGTAACGTTGTTTCAATTTTAGATGGAGTAGCTTCTGCTACTTTAGCAATAACAGGTTTCTTGATAGGCAAATGCTTAACTATGCGCTCACTTGCACTACTAGGTGCCACGTTATTTGACTTCGGTATAGATTTACGTTGCTCTACAATTTCATTTGAAATCGGTGCGCTAGTTTCGATCTTTTTAGCCGCTATTGCTGCCTTTTCAATAACTGGAACATCAACGTTGATAACCTTTTCCATCATCGGTTCTTCAGAGCTGTTTTGTTGCAACAACTTATTCGCTAAAGAGTTTTGTGGAATAGTAAAATCACCATTTGAATTAACACTACTTGCAGCTTGATTCTCTGTAGCACTTTGGAACAAAGTGAAATGACCTGCACCGGTATCTAAGAAAGGCGTCGTTAGATAAGGTTTTAACGCTACTGATGCAAGGGTAAAGATGATCAGCATTGTCGCAAGCCATTTACCTGAATCATCCTGCTGTGAACAGTGATGCTCGTGGTCTACTAACCTCATCACACGTTGTTTTAAGTCACCACCAGAAGCAGCCATAGCCATGCTAGGAATAGAGTGTCTATGTTGCTTACATAAAGATGCTGTTTTAGCCAAAGTCTTTGCATAAGCTACTGGACTACCGGCATGTGCAACTGCCAAATCATCACTGCAATATTCACGCTCGTTACGCATTTGTTTCGAAATCCAGCGCACAGCTGGGTGGAAAAACAATGTTATCTCAACCAACGTTTGTACAAAGTTAACCAAATAATCGTGTCTTCTGATATGGGCTAATTCATGTAACAGCAACATATCAAGTTGCTGAGGTGATAAGCCAGACACCATAGAAGCTGGCACTAAAACAATTGGTTTTAGCCAACCGATAGCCATCGGGACATTGGTTTTCAATGAGATGAGCAACTGAGGTTTCTGCTGAACGCCCATGTCTATTACAAGCTGTTCAAATCTAGCTTGCAGCTTATCTGTTGGCAAGTAACTGCCAGATAAATGCATGCGATTGACGCTTACTAATTCAATACATAGTTTGAGCGCTAGTAAAAAAACGATAATTGCCCAGCCAATAGAAATAAATGGCAAAGCCTCAAACACATTTTGGAACCAATCAGATTGCTGTGCACCAACTTGTTCAACTAAAGGCGATAGTAACTGAGAAGGATCTTGAGCTGCATTTGCATGAAGATAGTCTGGAGAGTAGATCCAAGCATAAGTTAATACTGGTAACAATAAACATGCTGTCATTGCGATACTTGCGAACAAGTACCTCAGTTGAGGTTTAGTGTATGGGGTGGCTAATAATAACAATTTTAATACACCCGCAACTAACGCACCTTGCCATATGAAATGGATCAAGGTGATAGCAATCGTATAGAGAGCTGGGCTATTAAAAAGGTTATCAGTCATCTTAGCTTATTTTTCCATTTGATCTAAAAGCTGGCGAATGTCTTCAATTTCTTCTTGGCTTGTAGACTCGTTTAAGGCACGCATCACTAATTTTGATGTTGAGCCTCCGAATGCACGACTAATCAGATCTTTGATCAGTGACGATTGTGTAGCCATTTCGCTGTTTGCAGCTGCATAAACATGTGCTCTGTTGCTTTCGTCACGGATAACAAGAGACTTGTCATGCATAATTTGCAAAATTTTTAAAACGGTAGTGTAACCAGTTTTCTGTGTTTCACTAACAGTTTCATGCACTTGTCTAACCGTCGCCGGACCAATTCGCCAGAGTACATTCAACAAAGACAGTTCAGCCTCAGTAGGCTTGATATTCGCGTTGTCTTTTGTCATCGGGTTTCCTCGAAAATTAATATTCTTGTCATAACATACGAATATAATCGTAACGCCTGCTGAATAAATGAGCAAGAATTTGTTGGTATTAATTGTGTTTTACTGTTTAAGTTTTTGGTTTTTAAAGCTAAAAATTAAACTAGAGAGGTATTTTATTAAGCAAATCTCTACTTCTTCTAGGGAAATTAGTGAAAATTCCATCAACCCCGATAGTTAAACAGTGCTCGATATCTTCTCTTCTATCGACAGTATAAACCCAAACCGATAGTGATTGTTGGTGCGCATCATCTACTAGGCACTTATGAATACAATCTATGTCAGGATTTATTCCGGAAACTTCGAGCTTTTTTGCAAAGTCTGAGTAATCTATTGGTCGATGGGCGATTAACGCGGCTGTACTTAGTTGTTTGTTATGTTGTTTACAAACTGAAAGTAAATGGTGATCAAAAGAAGAAATGACAAATTGACTAACGGAAAAGTTATTTTCTTGAATTGCCACTGTTAACACTTGGTTGAGCTCGGCAATAATATCTTGGAGATTTTGCGAGCTGCATCGCACGGTTTTCAATTCGATGTTTACAAATACACGGCCATCAATTGCAGCAAGCGCTTGGGGGAGAGTGACCAGCTTTTCGTTGTGACCTAAATCAAGTGCTTTTAATTCGTCCAATGATAAACGATTTAAATCTCCTTTACCGTTGGTAGTCTTGTCTAAATAGCTATCATGTAGAAGAACAAATTTACCACTTGCAACGTGATATTGCGCATCAAGTTCGATGCCGTCGGCACCTTGTTCAATTGCTTTCTCGAAAGCTAGTAATGAGTTTTCTGGATACTCACCACTAGCTCCTCGATGCGCGATAATCTTCATTCGGAGATCTTTATTTTACTATGTCAGCGTAGTGTTCGCCTAAACGAGTCACGGTACCAGAGGCTGCTGATTTATTAAATTCGATAACGTCTGGCGCAAAGGTCGTCACAACGGTAGAACCAAGTTTGAATCGGCCCATTTCATCACCTTTCTTAAAGGTGATCGCGGCACTTCCATCTTTTGGATATTGCCAGCGGAAAATGTCCTTACCTGCTGGTGGCGTAACCGTACCAGCCCATGTTGTCTCAATACTTGCTACGATAGTGGCACCAACCAGTACCATGGCCATAGGGCCAATTTCCGTATCAAAAACAGCAACAACTCTTTCATTTCGAGAAAATAGATTTGGAACATTATTGGCCGTTAACGGATTTACTGAAAACAGCTCACCCGGTACATATATCATTTCTCTAAGTGTTGCATCAATTGGCATGTGAATGCGGTGATAATCTTTAGGAGCTAAGTAAATGCAAGAGAACTTACCGCCTTGGAACGGCGCAGCAGTTTCCGGATCGCCACCTAACAAGCTCACCAAAGAATAATTGAAACCCTTGGCTTGAATTAGCTGACCATCAACAATGTCACCTTGTTGGCTGATTGCTCCATCTACTGGGTAACAGATGACATTCTCGTCAGGGTGAATAGTACGGGCACCTTCTTCAAGTTCTCGAGTGAAAAAGTCGTTAAAAGTTGCAAAGTCAGTTGGTTGCTTCAACTTTGCTTCAGCCATGTTGATATCGTACGCTTTGATAAACTTCTTAATAGCGAAATGTGTAAACTTACCAGCCTCTGCCGCTGCAAATTTACCTACTAATCTAGACAATGCATGTTTTGGCATGATGTATTGCATTGCAATTTTTAACTTATCTGTAATCACAAATTTTATCCTAAATTATTATTAATCGTTGAACCTAGACGTTAACGTATTGCTGTTTAAGCTTTCTAAAATGCGCTGAAAACTCGCTAAACGTTCTGGCCTAATTTCTTTATTTTCTACGGCTTCTACCAGTGCACAGCCTGGATCGGTGCGGTGTTTACAATCTCTAAACTTACAACCACCTAGGTAATTTTCAAATTCAATAAAACCTTCATATACTTGTTCTGGTGTTAGGTGCCACAAGCCAAATTCTCGTATACCTGGAGAATCAATTAAGTCGCCACCCTCAGGAAAATGAAAGAGCCTAGCGACGGTTGTAGTATGCTGCCCTAAACCGGAATTCTCTGATACCAATTTTGTCTCTAAGTTTAATTCAGGCATTAAAGAATTTGTAAGCGTAGATTTTCCTACACCCGATTGGCCAACAAAAATACTGGTTTTATCTTTAAGCATTGATTTTAGTTGAGCAATGCCTTCTTGTGTTTCGTTGCTGACAAAGTGAACCTTGTAACCTATTTCTCGATAGATTGACAATTGTTGTTCAACGATTACTTTTAGTTCATCGTCAAAAAGGTCTACCTTATTAAGCAATATAATCGGTTCGATATGGGTATTTTCAGCTGCTACTAGATAACGGTCAATGATATCGGGATTAAACGCAGGTAAAAGAGATGAAACGATGAATATCTGATTAATATTCGCTGCAATTGGCTTTAAACCATCGTAAACATCCGGCCGACTTAACACGCTTTCTCGTTCGTGAACTGCTTCAATTACGCCACTGACACTATGTTCAGTGTTTTTTCCTGGTCGCCAAACGACTTTATCTCCGCTGACTAATGAGTCAATGCTTCGTCTTAAATTGCAACGAAAAATCTCGCCATCGACTGTTTCAATATCAGCATGCTGGCCGAAACGACTAATAACCACGCCTTCTTGGGCAGTACCTAGCTCGTCATCTTGCCAATGAATTTGTTCTTCTTTTTGACGAATCTTTTTTGCTTGATTCGCTTTAATTCGCCTGATCTGGCCTTTAGTAAGTTTCTTTTTACCCACAATATTCTTTCATGCTGATTAATAAATGATTGGCTAGATAAATAATCTATACAAACCTAATTGCAGCGTATTATACTGTTTAATAAGCGACACAGCTAATAATTGTGTAAAGCAACTGTTTAACAAGGGAAATATATGTCTTTGAGTGAGACTAATTTAATTTGGCTAGATCTTGAAATGACTGGTCTTGAGCCTGAACATGACGTGATTCTAGAAATTGCGAGCATCGTTACAGATAGTCAACTAAATATTCTCGCAGAAGGGCCTGTATTTGCTATCCATCAACCAGATAGTGTACTTGATAATATGAGCCAGTGGTGTATCGAACATCATGGTAAGTCAGGCTTAACAAAACGCTGTCGAGAATCTAATGTTTCAATCGAAGAAGCAAGTAAAGCAACAATTGCGTTTCTGGAAAAATACGTTCCAAAAGGTGTTTCTCCGATGTGTGGTAATAGTATCGGGCAGGATCGTCGATTTATTAACAAATACATGTCTGAATTTGAAGACTATTTCCATTATCGCAATTTAGATGTGAGCACTGTTAAGGAATTAGCTAGAAGATGGAAACCAGATGTTTTATCTAAAGTGACTAAAAAAGGTGTTCACTTAGCTTTGGATGATATTCGAGAATCGATAGAAGAATTAAAAGTTTACCAAGAACATTTTTTCAAATTATAAAAAAGTGCTGATAGCACTTTTTTTTGGTGTTATATTTGTTGGTCAGACCAGTTGATAGAGACTTTTATGAAAAAAAATAGATTTAGCCGAATCATAAGTAAAATAAACCGTACGCCCGAGTTTTGTAAGAGTTGGCTGCTAACCAAAGCGTTCTGCTCACAAGTGAAGTTTGCTGGCACTGCAGGCATTAAGATTCTAGAAGTTAGCAATCAAAAAGTGGTTATTGAACTGGTAAACAAAAAGAAAGTACAAAATCATATAGGTGGTGTGCATGCTGTCGCTGCCGCTGTAATCGCTGAATCTGCGACTGGAATCGTTTTCGGCATGAACGTAAAGGACAGTTGTTTACCTCTACTTAAGTCGATGAAAATGAGCTATGTTCGTAGAATGCAGGGTGCCATCACGGCTACTGCAACCTTGTCTGAAGAACAAGCCCAGAGCATATATGCACATGACAAAGGTGAATTACTTATTGATGTGCAAATTGTGGACGAATCAGGACAGGAGCCAATCGAGTGTGAAATGACATGGGCATGGATCACTAAAGATAGGAAGTAACTCACTATCTTTTATTTGCCTTTGCTTTGATTTATTGAGTTTTTCCCCTAAACTGTTGCCTCTAGCTCAAGTAACGGTCGGTCACAGCAAGTGACAAAGAAAGGTATTTCAAGGGTATATGGATTCTTATCAGTCAAGTGCAAAGGCATATAGTGGCAAGTTTATATTATTAACACTCATCTTCGTTCTGATTATTGGCCTATTGAGCGGCTTACTATTTATTCGAGATGAACAAGTCAAAATAGTATTGGAGGAACACCTTCCAGTGCTAACCAAATCCACTGAAGTTGACACACTTAAAACAACCTTACATCGCAATGTAGAAGCCGTTAATAGTACTTCAGATGGCGAAAATATGTGGCGTTATCATCAATCGTTGATTGAAACACTCAAGTTACTTAAACCACTGTCTGCCAATAGTAGTTACGATAAATTACTCCCCCAACTAGCTAGTTATGACCAACAAGTTGAAAGACTTTCGCAAGTAAATGAAAGAAATAACCAACTAAGAAATCAAGTTGTCATTCAATTGCAATTACTCGTTGATCAATTACGTCTTGTAGAAAACGAAACTCAAAAGCAAAAAAATGCAGCTAAGCAAAAACTTGAATCGAATAATCGTATTTCAATAGGTGATGCCAGAGACCAATTAAGGATAATGGAGCGTTATCAACTCTATCGTCAATCTTTGGATAACATGGAGTTAGTGCTGGAGATGTTCAAATCATTATCATTGAATACTAATCTAACACAACTGGTGATTCTCAGCGATCGAATCGAAACGATCATTGTCCATTGGCAAGGTGAATTTAGTCTGTCTGAAAGTCATAGTGAAGAAGCGCTAGCCGCCTTCGAGTTAATTCAAGCACTCAATGGAATTCTTTATACTGAAACTCGTGCTATAGCTAAATGGCGCAGCGCCATTCGTATTACCAATGAATATAGGTTGGCATTAAGTACGATACCAGAGTTAAATGTGACTAGTTTGGACAGTCAATCGATTGTCAGCCAGGAAATTCCTACTTACCTACCTAGTCAAATTAAGTCACATCTTGAGAGCTACTCTTGGTTCAATCCTGTCATGATTCAGTGGGCAATCTTTGCATTGGCGGGTTTAGGTGCTTTTTGTTGCCTAATGCTATTGTCTGCAATTAAACGCAGTATTATTAGTCAAAATAAGAAAAATATTTCTGTTGTAGAATCTTATGCTGAAGGTGAAGCAGTTGATATTAATGATCTCAATGAAGAGATACATGAACTCTGTCAATTGATAGACAATATAGAAAAACCAGAACATGGTGAAAAGGATTATCAAAAAGTATGTCGGGAGCTTACACAGGTCAATCGTCTATTGGCTAGAGGTGCTAAAATATACGTTTGGCAGGTAAGTGAAAGTCACCCATACCGAGAGCTTGCACAACAACTCGCTTCAAGTAGCTCGGGAATGCTTAAGTCATGGCGAGAACACTTTACTAAAGAGACAGTAAAAAACATCTTAGCATCAGCTAAATCAGCAAAACAGCAAAGTCAGCTTATTGAACTTACCGTTAATAATATCAAACATGATAGTTTTAAATTGTTCCTATTGTATAAAGACAGTGTTTGGTACGGTTTTCTGCAAGCGGAAAATGTTATTAAAGAAATACAATCTGAACTAAAAGAAAGTAAACGGTTGCTTGAAAAAGAATCTAAAGCTCACGCTAGTCAAGTAGTCGAATATGCTGAGAATATGAGTGATATGTTAGTTGCAGCGATGCTACAAACTCAGATTCCACAAGCTGATCAAAAATCTGTAACAAGTAAGTTGTATCGACAGCTGTCAAGAATGAACGATTGGTGCCATCAAAAAGCGATGTTTGCAAAAGTAAACAGTCAAGACAGCAACATGGCATTGCTTTCGGTTAATTTGCTGAGTGAGTTACGCAGTATTTTCTACTCACTCAATAGTGAAGCCCAAATTAAGCGCAATGAGCTGAGCTTTTCTATCGCCAATGATATCGAGCCAAATGTACAGTTAAACACAGTTTACTTTCGACATTGTATAGACAGCGTCATTAGGGCAAGTTTCGCCGATGTGATTAATAGTTCTATAGACGTTAGTGTGAGACTTGCTGACAAGAATAAAGGTCAGCAAATTATCAAGTTGACGTTAGAACACCACTCAGATCGAAAAGCGATAGAGCTGCCAGCCAGACTCTCAACTTTAGTTGAGGAAGTGAATCGTAGCGAAAATGAACTAACAGACAAGAAAAAGTCTACGTTAGCTTCAATGATAGAAGTTATTCACGGATCAGATGTAATCGCTGAAACGACCGATTTTGGTTATCGTTTTGTCATTAGTATACCTTGCACAATAGAAAGCCAGACAGCTATAAAAGAAAATAAAGATCTGCTTAAACTAAAAAATAGTAATCTGTTACTTGTTGATGATGGCCAACATTACAACAAACAAATGATTACTATACTTGAATCATATCATGCCGATGTAGCCACTCTGTCTGATGCTAGTTATTTTAGTCAGCAGGTCAGTATTGCTCATTTACAGAAGAAAGCGATAGATTTAGTTATTTTAACGCCAAATCTATTCAAGTCAGACTTTAGCTCAATTGAACAACATATTCGTTCACTGCCTGCTGCGCTCAGACCTAAGCTTTTATGTATTCAGCCTATTCATTTTCAAGCGCTCTCCAGAGTTGGTTTTTTTGAACATGCTATTTCACTTTGTCAAACAGATAAAATAGTGGAAGGCGTCGCGAGTTTATTGGCTAGTGAAGATAAAACTAATGAACTCATTCCAGCGGAAATGTTCGTACAGCATCAAGCAGTGGTTTCTCAATTGGATTTGTTGCTAGCAGTACAAGATCCTCAGGCTCATCAGCCATTATATAGGTTACTCAGATGGCTAGGATTTAACGTATACGTTGTCAGTCATAACGAAGCTCTTCAAGAGCAATGGCGCAGCGGGCGATTTATGATATTGGTTACTGAATTTGATGAGATGCCTGAAACTGATTTAGCTGTTGGCAATTCTATTAACCGAAGCATATTTACTTTAGATAATGCGCTGTGTTCAAACAAGCTGCAGAAGACAAAAGATAATTGGCAGGTTGCAACTTTACCTCCTTTAGAAGATTTCTCTAAATTTATTAAGAGCTTTGAACCGTGGCTTATAGAACAATTTAGCTATCAAGCGCCAGCGACAAAGACTGTGACAAATATCCCTGAAACGCAAGTTACTAGCAAAACCAGTAAACCAAGCGCTAAAAATGATATGTTGCTTGAAGAGTTATCAGCCTTTGACATTGTTAAGTTTGCTGAAAATCAAGGTGGTGCAGAGTTAGCTGGTTTGATGCTAGAAGAATATGTAGGTGGAATAAACGAACTCATTGAGCAGCTTTCGAATGCAATAAGTAGCGCAGATAGATCGAAAGCTGCCCATTGCTTAGATGAAATGACTACTTTAGCTAAGATTATTGCTGCACCAGATATTTTACAGGCTATTTCAAAGATTGAAGCTCTATTATGCGAGCTGAGTTCACCAATGCTGGCAAATGAAATGATTGAGCTAAAATTAGCACATGAAAAGCTTACCTTGGCGAGTGAAGCCATCTAGTTAAATGAATCACAAAGAAATAAAGAGTCCGTGTATTAGGAATTGTTGTTTAGATCAACAAGATATATGTCTCGGGTGTTTTAGGCACATAAATGAGATTACTGGTTGGCAATCCTTTACTAATGAGAAAAAGCTACTTATCTTAGAATCATGTAGCAACAGAAAAATTGCGGCAAATAAGAATACTTAAGGTTAAATATGGAAGAAGTATCTAAGAGTATATTTGATAATTATGAACAATTGAACGTACTCATTATTGACGATCAAACGCTTATTCATGGCATGTTAACAGATACTCTTTATGACTTAGGCATCAAAACCATTCGTTGTGCACAAAATGCTTATTATGGTTTACGTCTATGTGAAGAAATGCATTTTCATATTGTTATTTGTTCGTTTAACGTCGAAAGTGATAAAGACGGATTTCATTTACTCGAAGAATTAAAGTTCAAAGGGCACGTAACTAAGAGTACAGTACTTATCTTCTTGAGTGCTGAGACAAATGAATCGTTAGTGAACTCTATTGTTGAGCTGCAGCCAGATGATTTTTGGGTTAAACCGTTAGTACCCAAAAAGGTACAAGAGCGATTAGCACTCACCCTCAAAATTAAACAAACTTTGTTTAATATGTATCAAGCCATTGATCACGCTAAATACTCTAAAGCTATCTACTATGCTGAGCGTCATCTATTGAACCATAAACTGATTAAATTGCATCCTAATATTATCAGAATGAAAGGCGAGTGTTTACTTCATTTAATGGAATTCAAAGAAGCTGAACTCTTATTCAAGGAATTGATGAGTAAATATAAATTTGCCTGGGTTTATTTAGGGTACATTCGTGCTTTGCTTAAGCAAGGGCGAATTGGTGAGATTAATAGCATGCTCGAAAAGTTGGTTGAACGGCCTGATACTCGTTTTGCGACCCATGACATGCTGGCACAGTACTATATCGAACAAGAAGAATACGGTCTTGCTTATGAAGAGATCAAGAAAGCGACTGCGTTATCGCCAAGGAATATAGAACGAAATAAAAAATCTTGGGACTTAGCTCGTCTAAATCACGATCATCAAGGGCAGTATAAAGCGACTAAAGCGATTGCAAAGTTCGCAAAAAATTCTGTGCATGATTCACCCCAACTGATGCTCAATGTCATTAGAGCGGGAATAGATTACGCTTGTACTATTACCGACGGTAGTGGTGAAACGCTGCTAAAAGAAACCGAAAAATACATTAAAAGACTAGAAACTGATTACGATAGTGCCCCTGAATTTAAAGAGCAGATACTTATTGCGCAAGCAAGGATTTGTAATGTGCGTGAGGAGAATGAACGTGCAGAGCGAATAGTTGAAACGCATGTATCATTGAAGTCTTCTCCAGAAATCGAAGATAACTTAGATAAAGTGAAAGTCTTTCACGAGTTGGGCATGCGTGAAGAAGCGATGCACATGCTAGAATCAATTAAAAATCAAATTTCAGGTGAATCGCTTACTAGCCAGGTAGTGAACAAGTACATCGAACAAGAAATGCAAGAAAGAACCGAGATTCACTATACGCCTAAACATCTACATGATATGGCGGTTGAGCATTTCCAGAAAAAGCGATACCAGCCAGCCTTAGATGCTATTATGCAAGCCGTACAATTAGCGCCTAACAGCGTTAAATTTTCTATCAGCTTATTAAAAATTCTGATTACGATGAAGCAAAAGGAAGAGTTTAAAGACGAATATATAGCTGTTGCGGAAAATGCAGTGACCTTATTAGATAAAGGGAAATTGGAAGGCAAAACTGCTGAAACGGTTTCGCAACTTTTAGAAAAGTGGCGAGAGTTGAATCCAACGGAGTCAACTTAGGCGTCTCTAGGTAATCCTTTTTCTATCGAACGGACTAGCCTAGCAGTTAGCCTCTGATTGGCTTTTTCTGCTTTGGAATCATGTTGCTTTAAAGCCCAGTCAATATGTTCTTGAACCATTGCAGAGGCTCTAGGCTTTGCTTTATTTAGCGCATCTATAATAGCTTTATTATATGGGGCATTTCCAAGCGCTACCGCAATGTTACGCTGCCAACATTCATGACCTATCCTGCGTATGGCTGAGCCTTCTGTCTTTTTAAGAAAAGTTTCTTCGTCCCAATCGAATAGTGTAAGCAAACTTATATCATTGAGTTGCTCACGCGCTTGGAAATCCTTTTCAACACTTAACTGGGCGTACTGATTCCAAGGGCAGATAAGTTGGCAATCGTCACAGCCATAAATTCGATTGCCAATTAAAGGACGAAATTCTTCAGGAATGGCATCTCTTAATTCGATAGTTAAGTAAGAAATACAGCGTCGTGCGTCTACGGTATACGGCTCTACAATAGCTTGGGTAGGGCAAATTTTGATACACGCAACACAGCTTCCACATTGTTCACTGACAGGAGTGTCAACAGGTAACGGGATATCCACTAACAATTCACCTAGAAAGAACCAAGAGCCTGCCGATTCATTGATGAGCAGAGAATGTTTACCTGTCCAGCCTAAACCAGCCTTTTCCGCAAGCGGCCTTTCTAATATTGGCGCTGAATCTACAAAAGGACGGAAGTTCAAATCAGCGCAATGCTGTTTAATCTTTTCACCCAGTTGTTTTAAGCGTTTTCTCACCAATTTGTGATAGTCACGCCCTAATGAATAACGGCTAATGTAGGCTTGCTCGGCGCTCTTTAATGTTTGCGCACATTTTGCTTCTTCAGGCAAATAATCCATTCGCACTGAAATAACTCGTATTGTACCTGGTACTAATTCATTTGGCCGAGCTCTCATCATACCGTGCTTGGCCATATAGTCCATATTGCCGTGGAAGCCCTGATCTAACCATTGTTGAAGCTTTGCTTCTTCTTTGGAGAGGTCTATGTCACTAATACCAACTTGATTAAAACCTAATTCTTGACCCCAAGACTTGATTTTTTCAGCCAATTCTTGATAGTTGACAGTAGAGGTTTGCATGAAATTAGGACGGACCATGGTTATTAGTGCTTTACCCCAAATTGTAACACAACCTGTTTATTCGGCGACAGCAGTACTTAGTCATGAAGCAGAGGTGGCTAAATGCATCGGAATCAAAATGATTGATCTGATGAACGATGCTGGCAATGCGGTCTTTCAGAAAACAATAGAACTATACCCAGATTTATCTTCCATGCTTATTTTATGTGGAAAAGGAAATAATGGCGGAGACGGATATGTCGTTGCTCGTTTGGCCGCACAAGCAGGCATTAAAGTGAGTGTGCTAATGATGTCTGAAGAGCATGATATAAAAGGCGACGCACTTACTCATCTTAATAAGCTCAAACAGACCTCCGCTTCGGTTTATTCGCAGGGAGATATCGAAAAACTGCTCAGCAAAGTTAAAACTAATGAATTTGACATTATTGTTGATGGTTTGTTTGGTATAGGTTTTAAGGGGGTTTTACGCGAGCCACATGCAACACTTGTTCAGCAAATTAACAATTACCCAGTCGATGTCATTAGTATTGATGTACCTTCAGGCGTCAATGCCAATACCGGGGCTGTGAATGGTACTGCAGTAAAGGCAAAGGCAACCGTATCATTTATTGTGCTTAAAAAAGGCCTGTTAACTGGCCCTGCATTAGACTGTGTTGGCGACCTATACCTAGCTGATCTTAAATTACGAGAGAATTTTCAAGCACGAATAGAAACACAAACCTATTGGCAGGGTTCAAACTTATTACCACGACTAATTCCTCAAAGTATAAACAATCATAAAGGAAAGAATGGACGTATCCTGTTCTTAGGTGGTAACGAAAACATGCCAGGCGCCATTAGATTGGCCGGTGAAGCTGCCTTACGTTGTGGTGCAGGACTTGTTTCGATTCATTGTCACGAGTCTAGCAAAGTAGTGGTTAGCCACGGGCGCCCTGAATTGATGTTAGCTGATGTCTCCGACATAGCAGTTGAAGCACTTAATGAAACCAATTATGACCAAATCGCGATTGGTCCTGGATTGGGTAGAGGTGAATGGGCGGAAATGCTGTTTAATAAGTGTTTTAACAGCGATAAACCTTTGATCGTTGATGCTGATGGACTCTATTGGCTAAGCAAACAACAAGTTAAACGTGGAAATATGATCATAACGCCACATTCTGGTGAAGCAGCTCGACTTCTAAATTGTTCCGTCGAAGAAGTAGAGCAAAACAGATGCTTAGCAGCCAAGCAATTAGCACAACAATTCAATGCAATTTGTGTTTTAAAAGGCGCACATAGTATTGTTACAGATGGTGTGGAAACATGGATAAATTCCACTGGTAATCCTAGTATGGCAAGCGGTGGTATGGGCGACACATTAACAGGAACGATTGCTGCATTATTGTTTAAAGTTAAAAAACCACTCAAAGCAGTGAGGTTGGCGGTATATATTCATGGATTAGCTGCTGACAACTATGTACAAAATCATGGTAAAATAGGATTATTAGCAAGTGATCTAATGTCAATAATGAGTGAAATATTAGGTCAACTTTATGAACAACAGCATGGTTGAGGTTAAGAGTGCAAGTTAAACAGACTTTAGTTGACGAAGAAGCAACAGTTGCTTTGGGTAAAAAGATAGCGGATGCAGTTAAAAATGAACTAAATCATGGTGTTGTTGTCTATCTCAACGGAGATCTTGGTGCCGGAAAAACAACTTTAACCAGAGGTTTTGTACAAGGGATGGGGCATTCAGGTAACGTTAAGAGTCCAACGTATACTTTAGTAGAGCCTTATGAGTTAGCTGATTGGCAAGTTTATCATTTTGATTTATATCGTTTATCTGATCCCGAAGAGCTTGAGTTTATGGGCATTCGAGATTATTTTAATAGTCAAAGCAGTTGTTTTGTTGAGTGGCCCGAAAGAGGTCAAGGCGTTTTAGCAAATGCTGATGTTGTTATTGATTTGGCGTATCAAGGGGAGCAAAGAGAGATTTGCATCACAGGTAAAAGTGAACTGGGTTGCCAATTAGTTTCTTTATTGTCTCAAAGTTAAAGTTCTGGAGTAGTGGTGTTTGCAATGTATAGAGTAATGAAGTGGGTAGTTTTCAGCATATTGGTGTTTTCATCATTTGTTGTTTCTGCATCGAACTCTATCAACAGCGTTAGGGTATGGCCGGCACCTGAAAACACTCGTGTTGTATTTGATTTGAGGGGCAAGCCTGAATACAGTTATTTTGAATTGAAGTCGCCAAACCGTCTAGTCATTGATTTTACAGATACCAAAAACGCTGCAAAGTTAAGAACGCTAGCCAAAAATGATAAGCGTATTAAACGCATCAGAACATCAAAAGCCAAAAATGGCAAATCAACTCGTTTAGTACTTGAATTATCAGACAAATATAAGCTAGCAATCTTCCCGCTTAACCCTGCTGGTCAATACGGTCATCGTTTAGTGGTTGATCTATTTGATAAAAAAGTTGTCAAACAAACCCAGAAAAGAGTTGTAAATAATAAAAGAGATATCGTAATCGGTATTGATGCCGGTCACGGTGGAGAAGATCCCGGATCAATTGGTGGTAAAGGCACCTATGAAAAAAGAGTTACACTAGCGATTGCTAAGAAACTCAAAAATATGATCGATAAGGAAAAGGGACTTAAAGCGGTATTAACTAGAAGTGGTGATTATTATGTACCTGTCGGTCGCCGCAGTGAAATAGCACGACAAAAACAAGTGGACATTCTTGTTTCCATTCATGCGGATGCTTTTTATACACCTCAGCCTAGCGGCGCCTCAGTTTGGGTAGTGTCCAACAGGCGTGTCGAAAGTGAGTTGGCTAGGTGGTTATTAAACCGTGAGAAAAACTCAGAATTATTAGGTGGCGGTGGCGGTGTCATAAAGAACACTGCTGACGATAACCTTGCCAAGACGCTAGCAGATATGAATAAAGAGCATTCATTGGAAGTGAGCCTTTCTATGGCTAGCTCTGTATTAAGCCAATTAAAACGCATTACCAAATTACATAAAAAAGCGCCGCAGCACGGTAATTTAGGTGTATTAAAGTCTTCAGATATTCCTTCAATTCTTGTCGAAACGGGTTTTATCTCAAATAGAAAAGAAGAACAGAACTTAATAAATAGAAGGCACCAAGATAAACTTGCAAAAGCAATGCTAGATGGCATTAAGAACTACTTTATGTCGTACCCTCCTATGGGAACTTATTACGCCTCTATTGGTTATCGAAAGCATCGTGTTGCTCGAGGTGAATCTTTATCTGTGCTTGCCCAACAATATAATGTTTCGGTAGGGCAGTTAAAGGTAGCTAATAATCTTAAATCCAATGTTGTACGCATTGGGCAAACATTACGTATTCCAAGAGCAGAATAATCCTTTATGTCCATTCAAATATTACCCGCTCGCTTAGCTAACCAAATTGCTGCGGGGGAGGTAGTAGAACGACCTGCTTCCGTTGTTAAAGAGCTTGTTGAGAATAGCCTTGATGCTGGTGCAACTCAGATCCGAATCGATATCGAAAAAGGCGGCGCTAAGCGAATCAAAATTATCGATAACGGTGGTGGTATTGCCAAAGAGCAATTAACACTAGCCCTAAGTCGACATGCAACTAGTAAGATAAAAGATCTCGATGATTTAGAGGGGATTAGTAGTCTTGGTTTTAGAGGGGAAGCACTGGCAAGTATTAGTTCTGTTTCTAGGTTAACCTTAACCTCTAAGCCCAAAAATCAAGAGGCTGCGTGGCAAGCTTGTGCTCAAGGCAGAGATATGGAGGTAGAAGTTCAACCTGCTGCTCACGCCAATGGTACGACGATAGATGTTAAAGATTTATTCTTTAATACACCTGCAAGAAGAAAGTTCTTAAGAACGGATAAAACTGAATTTACACATATTGATGAGTTGGTAAAGCGAATAGTGTTGGCGCGAATGGATGTGACCTTTATTCTTGCGCACAATCAAAAAATTGTTAGGCAATATAAAGCGGCGAACACTGACAAACAACTTAGTAAACGCGTAGCCCAAGTATGTGGACAGAACTTTATCGACAACGCTATTGAAGTCGATTACCAACACGAAGGTATGTTACTTAAAGGTTGGCTTGCAAAACCTAGTTATTTTCGAAAACAAAACGATCTGTGTTATAGCTATGTTAATGGTCGAATGATGCGTGACAAGCTCATTAACCACGCGATTCGTCAGGCCTATCAAGATTTACTTCCTAGTGAAGGGTTTGCGGCATTTGTCTTGTATTTGGATCTAGATTTTAGAGATGTAGATGTGAATGTGCATCCAGCTAAACATGAGGTGCGCTTCCACCAAGCTAGATATGTACACGATTTTATTTATTCTGTGTGTCACAAAGCGTTGAATGAACAAGCAAGTTTTCTAGAAGAAGAAATACAGCCTGCTAGTGATTTTGGTGTTGCTGAACAGTACCAAGCGACAAGAGAATATGTCGCACCGTTAAAACAATCTCAACATAGCTATGGGGAGTCTAGTTTACCCCGTCAAAATCAAAGTAATAATGCAAGAGACATTAACGCTCATCAAAATTACCAATCATTAATGACCGTAGCAGATAAGTCGATTGTTGAACAACAGGAACAAGTTGGTAAATCAGAAGAAGTACCGATTGCTAGTGAGGTAAGTGACTTTGTTTATTATGTAGCACCACGCTATCTCGCTTTTACTTATCAACAAGAAATACGCCTGATTGATGTTGTGAATATTGCAAAATTTAATGCACTAGCCAAAGTACAAAAACAATGGCAAACAGGTTTTGTCAGTCAGCCACTACTGTTACCTACAAAATTGACACTTTCAAAAGAAGAAGTGGATTGTTTAAGCACTCATCAACAAATATTAAGCAAGCTGGGAATCGTATTTGAACTATTATCCTCAGAGTCGGTGAAAGTTACACAGTTTCCTGCGCTGTTAAGGGAATACGACATTAATACGACGTTTAAACAAGTTACAGGACAGTTAATAGGGATAGCTTATGAAGAAGCAAACGATACCTTCTATCAAAAGCTTTTTGCTTCTCTTTTAGTTAAAGGTAGTTATGAAAAAGGCGCCGCGTTGGCATTGTGGAGTGAATTGAAAAATACACTGACTCAGGATAATTTTAATTGGTTAACCTTGAATTCTGAGCAAGTTGACCTAACATCCACGATACAGGCATTAGAAAAGAAGTTTCATGAGTTCGATTGAATCAGTTGTTAGTCGTTTAGCAGAAAGTGAACTACCCGTTATTTGTTTAATGGGCCCCACCGCATCTGGTAAAACAGCCTTAGCGATGGAATTATACGATAAGCTTCCATGTGAGTTAGTTAGTGTTGATTCGGCATTAGTTTTCAAAGATATGGATATTGGTACTGCAAAGCCTACTGAAGATGAACTTAGTAAGTACCCGCACCATCTAATTGATTTAATTGATCCTACAGAAGCTTATTCCGTTGCCGACTTTTGTCGAGATGCATTTAACGTAATAAATGAGATAAAATCTCGAGGTAATATTCCCGTTTTAGTTGGCGGTACCATGATGTACTTCAAAGGGTTGATAGAAGGTATATCTCCATTACCAGAAGCCAACTTAGAGATTAGAGCACAACTTGAAAAAGAAGCAGCTGAAAAAGGCTGGCAAGCACTTCATGATGAATTGAGGGCTGTGGATCCTGTTTCTGCTGAACGAATACATCCAAATGACCCTCAAAGGATCACTAGAGCGTTAGATGTATATCGCCAAACTGGAAATACTTTGACACAATTAAGTCAAACAAAAGGCAAAAAATTAGAAGGCAATATCCTGCAATATGCCATTGCACCTAAAGAGCGGGCTGATTTACATGAGCGCATTGCTCAGCGTTATCAGATAATGATAGAGCAAGGTTTTGAAAATGAAGTAAAAAAACTGAAAGCTCGTGGAGATCTTAATGAAGATTTACCGTCTATTCGTTGTGTAGGATATCGCCAAATGTGGCAATATTTATCTGGTGAAATGGACCATGAAGAGATGGTTTTCAGAGGAGTATGTGCTACAAGACAGCTAGCTAAGCGACAATTAACTTGGCTTCGTAACTGGCCTGATTTACAATGGCTTGATATGGAGAATAAGGAAAATTTCCAACTAATTATCTCTGGTTTAAGCAAACTTTAAACATTGATGTATAATTAGGTAGTCAGTAAGCGTTTAGTTTTATTAAAGAAACGTTTTACTATGAGTTTCACTAAAAATAACAAAAGGGGCCAACATAATGGCGAAGGGGCAATCTTTACAAGACCCATTTTTGAATGCTTTACGTCGTGATCGCATTCCAGTAGCAATTTACTTAGTAAATGGCATCAAGCTACAAGGACAAGTTGAATCTTTTGATCAGTTTGTAATCCTACTTAAAAATACGGTAAGCCAGATGGTTTACAAGCACGCTATTTCGACTGTTGTACCTGCTCGTGCTGTAAATACTTCTGCACCACAAAATCAAGGCGGCTACAACCAGCCTATGGATTCTCAAGATTAATGAACAAACATAGTATTGTTTGGAGTTGCTCACTTGTTTGATAGGTATCAAGCTGGTGAGCAGGCGATACTTGTTCATATTGATTTTCCTGATGAAAATGCGAAAGAAGACCTACAAGAATTTGAAATGTTGGTCTCTTCCGCAGGTGTTAACGCACTAGATGTTGTAACAGGTAAGCGAACAGCACCCCATAGTAAGTTTTTTGTCGGCTCAGGAAAAGCTGAAGAAATTGCAGAAGCAGTTAAACTGCATCAAGCTAACGTCATACTTTTTAACCACGCACTGTCACCTTCTCAAGAGAAAAATATTGAAGCATTATGTGAATGCAGGGTTATCGATCGAACGTCTCTAATACTTGATATATTCGCTCAAAGAGCGAGAACTCACGAGGGTAAACTTCAGGTAGAATTGGCTCAGCTTAGGCATATAAGCACTCGATTGATTCGTGGTTGGACTCACTTAGAACGACAAAAAGGTGGTATTGGTCTTAGAGGACCAGGTGAAACCCAATTAGAAACTGACCGTCGATTGCTCCGAGAGCGGATGGTGAGTATTCGCAAACGTTTAGAGCGAGTGGAAAAACAAAGACAACAAGGGCGCAGGGCTAGAAACCGTGCGGAAATACCTACCGTGTCTTTGGTTGGTTATACCAATGCGGGTAAATCAACACTTTTTAACAAAATTACACAGGCAGGCGTGTACGCTGCAGATCAATTGTTTGCTACACTTGATCCGACGTTAAGGCAAATTAGTGTAGAAGATGTTGGTAAGGTGATTTTAGCCGATACCGTTGGCTTCATTCGCCATCTACCGCACGATTTAGTTGCGGCTTTTAAAGCTACATTAACGGAAACACGTGAAGCAGAGCTGTTATTACATGTAGTTGACATTGCTGATGAAAGGCAGGCTGATAACGAGATTCAGGTTAATAACGTATTAACTGAAATTGATGCTGGCGATGTACCTCAGCTCATTGTCTGTAATAAGATCGATAAACTAGATGATGGCAAAGCACGTATAGATAGAGACGAAGACGGGCGACCAATAAGAGTATGGTTGTCAGCTCAGCAAGGTGTTGGTATTGATTTACTCTTTATTGCTTTAGCTGAACGTTTAGATTATCAAATTGTAAATTATTGTTTAAGCATCCCTCCTCAAGATGGAAAACTGAGAGGGATGTTATATCAGTTAGACTGCATAGCTAATGAGTCTTATGATGATGACGGCAATTGCATCGTTAATGTAAAATTGCCTGCTAAAGAATGGAATCGACTTTGTAAACAATCGACATCACCAATTGAACACTTTATTGTCGATTAATCGATTGATATATTAGCAAAATGAGAGATTTCTAAGTTGAGTACAGCAAGTACTCCTATGGTTTGAATTTAGATTTAATATTAAAAATAAGCGGAGAGCATCATGGCTTGGAATGAACCGGGGAAAGATGATAAAGATCCCTGGAAAAATAAAGGTGGCAAAGAACAAGGTCCACCTGATTTAGACGATTTATTAAAGGACCTTAGCAATAAGGTTGGTGGTATCTTTGGTGGTAACTCTGGTGGCACTAGTGGAGGCGGTAAGAGCTTCTCTAGTATTGGTGTTGGTTTAGCCCTAGTAATTGCTATTTTAGTTTACGTATTTAGTGGTTTTTATACTATTAAAGAAGCTGAAAAAGGTATCGTATTAAGATTTGGCCACTACGTTGGCGAAGTTGATCCAGGTTTACGTTGGAAGTGGACATTTGTTGAACGTGTTATTCCTGTGGACGTTCAAACCACTCGTGACTTACCTGCGTCTGGTTTTATGTTAACTCAAGACGAAAATGTTGTTCGTGTTGAAATGCAGATCCAATACCGTGTAGTTGACCCAAGAGCTTATACATTCAGTGTTACTGATGCTGATGATAGTTTAAGTCAATCTTTAGATAGTGCGTTGCGCTACGTTGTTGGTCATTCAGGAATGGATGCAATTCTAACAAGTGGTCGTGAACAAGTTCGTCAACAAGTGTGGCAAGAACTTGAAAAGATTATTGAACCTTACAACTTAGGTTTGATTATCGTTGACGTTAACTTTAAAGATGCTCGTCCTCCTGAAGAAGTTAAAGATTCGTTTGATGACGCTATTGCTGCACAAGAGGATGAAGTTCGATTCATTCGTGAAGCAGAAGCTTACGCAAAGGGTATTGAGCCAAGAGCACGTGGTCGAGTGAAACGTATGGAACAGGAAGCGCTTGCTTATAAAGAGCAGACTGTTTTAGACGCACAAGGTGAAGTAGCTCGTTTTGAAAAGCTATTACCTGAATATCAAGCAGCGCCAGAAGTTACTCGCAATCGTTTATACATTAGTACGATGGAAAAAGTATACGCGAATACTAGTAAAGTAATGGTTGATGTTGATGGCGGCAATAACATGATGTACTTACCGTTAGATAAGATCATGCAACAACAAGCGCCAGTGCAACGTGTGATTTCTAACAAAGTACCTTCGGTACAACAGCAACCTATAACAACTAGCTCGGCACCTTCAATCCCTGGTCGTTCTGATAGATTTAATAGTGGGAGAAACTAAATAATGAAGAACTTTATATTAGTAGCGATTGCTACCGTGTTCTTACTAACTGTTTCTTCGGTATTTGTCGTATTTGAAGGCCAGCGCGGTATTGTTTTCCAGTTTTCAAAAATTAAACGTGATGCTGAAACAGGCGAAATGAAAGTTTATGAGCCTGGTTTGCACTTTAAATTTCCATTTTTTGAAAATGTTAAGAAGCTAGATGCGCGTATTCAAACATTAGATGAGGCTCCTGATCGTTTTGTTACCAGTGAGAAAAAAGACTTAATGGTAGACTCGTACGCTAAGTGGAAGATTGTAGACTTTTCTACCTACTACTTACGTACTTCAGGTAGCATCGAAAATGCTCGTGCCTTACTTAAGCAAAAGATCAATAACGGTCTGCGTACAGAATTTGGTTCTCGCACTATCAAAGAAATCGTATCAGGCGATCGTGATAGCGTGATGATTCAAGCATTAGCAAGTGCTAAGAGCAGTCGTGAAGATCTTGGTATCGAAGTAATCGATGTTCGTGTTAAGGCGATTAACTTACCAACAGAAGTTAGTAGCTCTATCTACGACCGTATGAGAGCTGAGCGTACAGCAGTGGCTAAAGAGCATCGCTCTAAAGGTCAGGAGCAATCAGAGATTATTCGTGCAACGATTGACGCTAAAATTACCGTTATGCTTGCAAACGCTCAAAAAGAAGCTTTTGAAGTACGTGGTGAAGGTGATGCACTTGCTGCCAAAGTTTATGCTGATGCATACAGCAAAGATGCCGAGTTTTTTAACTTCTTTAGAAGTTTAGAGGCATACGAAAAAAGTTTTAGCACAAAGAATGACATCATGGTTGTTAAACCCGATAGTGACTTCTTCCAGTATTTGAAAGAAAATACTGCTGCTAAGAAATAATGAATAAGCCACAGTTTGATACTGTGGCTTTTTTTATCATGTTTGAATTAATTTTACCTGCCATCGCACTAGCTCTGATTATTGAAGGGCTTATTCCTGCCCTTTTTCCAAATAAATGGAAAGCATATGTTAAAAAAATAGCAGAGGAAGATAGTCGTAGTATTCGGCAAATCGGAATTACAATTACAGTTTTTGGCGCAATCTTACTTTACTTTTCAATTGTCTAAATCTGTATAGCCTATTTTGTATAAAATATCGCTGTAAAATTCATCAATAAATGCTTGGACTCGCTGTTCAAATTTGATAGGATCCCCGCCTAATTTTCTTTCCAAAATATTACACATGGGTAAAAACGTTGTAGTTCTCGGCACTCAATGGGGTGACGAAGGTAAAGGTAAAGTTGTTGACCTTTTAACAGACAAAGCTAAGTACGTTGTACGTTATCAAGGTGGCCACAATGCTGGTCATACACTAGTTATCAACGGCGAAAAAACAGTATTACATTTGATCCCGTCTGGTGTTCTACGTGACAATGTTAAGTGCTTAATCGGTAACGGTGTTGTTCTTTGTCCTAAAGCGTTAATGACAGAAATCAAAATGTTAGAAGAACGTGGCGTACCAGTACGTGAACGTCTTTTAATCAGTGACGCATGTCCATTAATCCTTCCATACCACAATGCATTAGACGCAGCGCGTGAAAAAGCTCGTGGTAGCAAGGCTATTGGTACAACAGGCCGTGGTATCGGTCCAGCATACGAAGATAAAGTTGCACGTCGTGGTTTACGTGTTGGCGATTTGTTCTGTAAAGAAACTTTCGCAGCTAAACTAAAAGAGATTATGGAATACCATAACTTTGCACTAACTAACTACTATAAAGCTGAGCCAGTATGTTACGAAACAGTACTTGCTGATGCGTTAGAAGTTGGTGAAATCATCAAAGGTATGGTTGCTGATATTTCTGAGTTGTTAGACCAAGCACGTAAAAATGATGAATCAATCATGTTTGAAGGTGCACAAGGTACGTTACTTGATATTGATCACGGTACTTATCCATACGTTACATCTTCAAATACAACTGTTGGCGGTGTTGCTACTGGTTGTGGTTTTGGCCCTCGTTACTTGGATTACGTATTAGGTATCACTAAGGCATACACTACACGTGTAGGCTCAGGTCCATTCCCAACTGAATTGAATGACGAAATTGGTAATCACTTAGGTACTGTAGGTCACGAGTTTGGCGCAACAACTGGTCGTGAACGTCGTTGTGGTTGGTTTGATGCAGTAGCTATGCATCGTGCAGTTCAAATTAACAGTATTAGCGGTTTCTGCTTAACTAAGTTAGACGTACTTGACGGTTTAGAAGTACTTAAGATTTGTACTGGCTACCGTTTACCTTCGGGTGATGTTATCACTGTTCCTCCTACAGCTGCTGAAGGATACGAGCAAGTAGAGCCTGTGTATGAAGAGCTACCAGGTTGGTCTGAATCAACAGTAGGTGCTACTTCTGTTGACGCACTACCAGCAAATGCTAAGGCTTACATCAAGCGAATTGAAGAAGTAACAGGTGTACCGGTAGATATCATTTCTACAGGTCCAGATCGTAATGAAACGATCATTTTAGTTAACCCATTTGAAGGTTAATTAATCCTCCTTTATTAAAAGCCGGCATTAGTCGGCTTTTTTATTATCTAAAATTATTTTTTGACACTAGTGTCAAGTTTTTATAGTCTTCTTATAGATTTTGTATATTTAGGCAAATTACTCTTGTTGTAATTTTACTTCGTTCCTATTCATTTTTACGCTATTAGGAATAATGCTCATGTTCTTATATGTTGCAAACACACGTTAAATAATACATATCGTGTATCAAACTGTGCATAAATGAAGCATGTTAGAGTTCTTTGTTGAAAATGGAAATCTATCCTTGTATTGGTCTAAAAGCTTGTACTATTACAAAATAAATAGACAAATATAACGAATATTTATCATGTTTATGTGTTTTGAAATATTTATCAGGCTATATTTATTATAGCTTGTAGCGAATTTTTATATGTAAATGCGCTTGATCAATACGAGATACATGAAATACCATATAAATATAAAATTATTACGATAAAAATGGCATAACTCCTCAGAGGAGTCTTAATTTCACTAACGCACCTAGGAACTAAAATGACAGATCTAAAACAACAGGCTCTAGATTATCACGCGAATCCAACACCAGGTAAGATCGCAGTATCTTTAACCACATCAGCAGAGACTAGCCAAGATCTAGCTCTAGCATATAGCCCAGGTGTTGCAGAGCCAGTTCGTGCTATTGCTGAAAATCCAGAAGATGTTTACCGATACACTGCAAAAGGTAATACCGTTGCTGTTATCACTAACGGTACTGCTATTCTTGGTTTGGGTAACTTAGGTGCTATGGCTTCAAAACCGGTAATGGAAGGTAAGGCATTACTATTTAAACGTTTTGCTAATATAGATTCGTTTGATATTGAAGTTAAGCATAAGACTGTTGAAGAGTTTGTTGATACGGTCGCAAACATTGCTGACAGCTTTGGTGGTATCAACCTAGAAGATATAAAAGCACCTGAATGTTTTGCTATTGAAAAGGCGCTTATTGAACGTTGCCGTATTCCTGTTTTTCATGATGATCAACACGGTACTGCGATTGTAACAGCAGCCGGCATGATCAATGCGCTTGAAATCCAAGGTAAAGACATTAAGCACGCTGATATTGTTTGTATGGGTGCAGGCGCTGCTGCGATTGCTTGTATGGAGCTACTAATCAAGTGTGGTGCGCAGCGTGAAAAAATCTATATGTTAGATACTAAAGGTGTAATTCATACTCGTCGTGACGATTTAAATGAATATAAAAAGCTTTTTGCTAACAACACGGACAAACGTACACTGGAAGATGTTATCGATGGCGCTGACGTATTTGTAGGTGTTTCTGGTCCTGATTTACTTTCTCCTGAACATGTTAAGATGATGGCTGAGAAGCCAGTCATCTTTGCATGTTCAAACCCTGATCCTGAAATTAAACCTGAAGTAGCATTAGCAGCTCGCGATGATGTTATTATTGCAACAGGTCGTTCTGATTACCCTAACCAGGTAAACAACGTGCTTTGCTTCCCGTTTATTTTCCGCGGCGCATTAGATGTTAGAGCTCGTACAATTAATGACGAAATGAAGGTTGCAGCAGTGCACGCTATTCGTTCACTAGCTAAAGAAGAAGTACCGGCGGAAGTATTAGCAGCAAGTGGCGACGACGCACTTACTTTTGGAAAGGATTACATTATTCCAAAACCAATGGATACTCGTCTACTTTCAAGAGTAGCAAAAGCAGTTGCTCAAGCTGCTGTAGATTCAGGTGTAGCGGCATTAGATATGCCAGCAGGCTACATGGAGTAGATAATAAAATGGCCAGCTAAGCTGGCCATTTTTATTCTTCGTTGTCTTCAAATTGACTAAAGTCAGTAATCCCGTTTTCCATTAATACTTTTCTAACACTTGCTGGTAACTTTTCTGGGTTGTCTTTAGCAAGGTCAGCATCATCAGGAAGCGGTTGACCAGTGAAGGCATGTAAAAATGCTTCACATAACAGTTCGCTATTAGTCGCGTGCCTTAAATTGTTTACTTGTCGACGGGTGCGTTCATCGGTCAGCACTTTTAATACACGTAAAGGGATAGAAACAGTGATTTTTTTCACCTGTTCGCTCTTCTTTCCGTGTTCGGCGTATGGATTGATGTATTCGCCGTTCCATTCAGCCATGGAAGTACCTCATAAAATTAAAAATTATTGTTATAGCTAGTTATACTAAGAACAGATTTTACTGCTTATATACAATCAGTCAACAACGAATGTGTAGGTGTTTAGAAGTCTAAAACAGCTTGACGTATAAAAGTAAAGCGTATAGAGTTTTAGACGTCCAAACATCTATACGTAACAATGTCTAATAGGTAACGAATATGGCACAGCAAAAATTAGCAACTTCTGCAGTTAGAGCAGGTATAAATTGTGACAAGCATCACGGCGCTGTTGTCGCACCATTACATCTTTCAAGTACCTATTCGTTAAAGGGTTTTAATCAAAAAAGAGACTTTGATTATTCTCGTACGGGGAATCCAACACGAGCATTATTTGCTGAAGCGGTAGCTGAATTAGAAGGTGGATCTCATGGCATAGTGACTAGTACTGGTATGGCGGCCGTGCATCTTTTATGTATGCTTTTGTCAGCTGGAGATAAATTGGTTATACCTCATGACTGTTACGGTGGTAGTTATCGTTTATTCACTCATTTGGCCAAAAAAGGTAACTTTGAGTTAATAATTATTGATCAAAGTGACGACGATGCATTAGCAGAAGCTTTAGCTCAATCACCTAAACTTGTATTGATTGAAACACCAAGTAATCCGCTACTGCGTTTAGTTGATATCGAAAAAATTACTAAGCTGAGCCATGATGCTGGTGCCTTAGTTGCCGTTGATAATACTTTTCTATCGCCAATTTTACAGCAACCTTTAGCATTAGGTGCAGATATTGTTTTCCACTCAACAACTAAATATATAAATGGTCATAGTGATGTTGTTGGTGGTGTTATGGTGACCAAAGATAAAGCTTTAGGTGAAGATTTAGCTTGGTGGGCAAATTGTATTGGTATTACGGGTACTCCGTTTGATAGTTATATGGCCATGAGAGGCCTAAAAACCTTAGTATTAAGGATGAAACAACACCAAGAAAATGCTAATGTTGTCGCTGAGTTTCTGGCGCAGCACCCAGCTATTGAAAAGGTACATTTTCCAGGTTTACCTACGCATCCAGATCATGAACTAGCTAAGCGGCAACAAGCTGATTTCGGCGCCATGATGAGTTTCGAAGTGAAAGGTGGTGTTGAGGCGGTTAAAAGGCTGTTTGATAACGTTCAACTGTTTACCTTAGCACAATCACTAGGTGGTGTTGAAAGCTTGATCAGTCATCCTTCAACTATGACGCATGCAGGTATGGAGCTTTCAGCTCAAATTGAGGCAGGCATAACGCAGAGTCTTGTACGTGTCTCGGTTGGTATCGAAGATATAGAAGATATAGTCTCAGATTTGGCTAGCGCTTTAGACGCTAGCCAGCAGTAATTTAAGTGAAATTGTAAGTAGTGATCGATATATGGCATCTCAAGTGACAAATGAAATTTTAAGTACAGAGTCAAATCAGCTAGCTAAGCAAAAAGTACAAGTACACAAATTTGGCGGTAGTAGTTTAGCCACCACAGCATGTATTGAGCGTGTTGTCGCGATTATTCAAAATCACTGCCAACTCCAAGATATTGTAGTGGTCTCTGCTAATGGAGATACAACGGACGCATTATTTGAGATTATTAAGTTAGCAAGAGAAGATAGCGCGGAAATATCGGAAGCTATCCATGCGTTAGAGGCTCTGCAAGTCGAACTGATCAATAGTCTGTTGTCGGCAGATAGCGCAAGCCAACTTGAAGAAGCGTTAACGACAGACATTAAACAATTAATTAATTGGCTCAAAGAAGATGTTAATAGTCATGAAAATGATTTACTAGCGTATGGTGAATTATGGTCAGCTAGACTTTTATCGAAGATACTTGAAGAAAGAGTTTGCCCAAGCGAGTTCATTGACTCTCGTGACTTTTTAGTCATTGATAACGAACGTTCTTTAGTGGTTGAACAGTCAAAAAGCCGTAACCAATTCAATTCATTACGAGCTAACAGAAAGCTAGTAGTTGTGACTGGCTATATCTGCAGAGATGACGCTGGTAAAACGTGTACTCTGGGGCGCAATGGTAGCGATTATTCTGCAACTATAATGGCTTCCTTGGCGAAGGCTGGCAATGTCACTTTATGGACAGATGTTGATGGCATTTATAGTGCAGATCCAAGAGTAGTACCATCTGCTCGTAAACTACATCGATTGCCATCGGGTGTAGCAAAAGAACTAGGCCGGTTAGGCAACCCTGTTCTCCATGCCAAAACGTTGCGACCTCTAACCGATCACAGCACACATTTACATGTAGCCAGTAGTTTTGATCCGGAAGTCACTGGGACAGAAATAGGTAAGTTTGGCCAAATCGCTAAACAAGAGCTGTCTGTTACCTATTTAAATGATTTATTGCTAGTAACAGCGGACTGTTTAAAAACTGACGTAGGTACTAGATTACTTGAAACGATAGATATCGTTTGTGCCGATCTATCAAGTGGCCTTATTGTTATTAAACAAGAATTACAAAAACACGTTTCGCAAGCACTTGCCAGTTGCGACGATGAGGTAAAGTTTAGCCCTGTAGGCATATTAGCAACAGTGGGACATAAGGTTTGTAAAAACGGCAGTATTAGAGCTCGATTTAGGCGTTCGTTAAAACACATTAAACCTATTGCAATGCTAGACTCCAAAAGTACTCATAGCGTTATTGCCGTAATAGCTAATGGCTGCTCTGTAGAACAGTTAAATAACGTTCACCATGATATGACTAAAGATGCACGCCATATTGGTTTGGTGGTAGCAGGTGTTGGCAATATCGGTGAGTGCTTTATTGATATGCTGCCAAATCAAATTCAAACCCATACAAGCTTAGAAAACTTACATTTAGTAGGCTTAGTAGGTTCTAAGAAAGCGTTAGTAAATAATGATGGGATCGACCCTGCTAACGCTTTAACACAGTATCAAGAGTTTGCCACGGAATATGATAAGGATTCATTATTAACTTGGATCTCTAATCATCCATACGATGAACTAATTGTTGTTGATATTACACCAAGCGAAGGTTTTAGTGACTTGTACCATGATTTCTTTAGCCAAGGTATTCATGTCATCGGCGCTAACAAATGGGCAGCTTCTTCTTCTGAAAAGAACTACCAAGCATTACTTCAGAGCGTAGAGGAAAATAAGGCTCTATGGTTAGGCAATACAACGGTAGGTGCAGGTCTACCGATTAATCATGCAATCGCTGACTTGTTAAATAGCGGAGACAAAATCTCTAGTATTTCAGGTATATTCTCAGGTACGTTGTCTTGGTTATTTGGTCAGTTTGATGGCAGCAGGCCTTTCTCAGAATTAGTCAAAGAAGCATTAGCATTAGGCCTTACAGAACCAGACCCAAGAGAAGACTTATCAGGAAGAGATGTTCAACGCAAATTATTGATTTTGGCAAGACAGGCTGGTTACCAATTATCTTTGGAAGATATTTCTGTAGAGAATTTAGTACCAGAACAACTTAGAGATATTGATATTGAAACGTTTCTTGCAAGAGCATCAGAGCTTGATGAGTACTTTGCGACAAGCTTAGCGCAAGCGAAACTGGAAAATGGCTGTATTCGCTATGTAGCCAAGTTTGATGTGAGTGACCAAGGTATTAAAGCGGACGTAAATCTATCAAGGCTGTCAGAGTCACACGCATTTGCTAACTTAACGCCTTGTGACAATGTCTTTCAAGTTGAATCTCAGTGGTATCAAACTAACCCTTTAATTATTAGAGGACCAGGCGCTGGCCGGGAAGTTACAGCGGGTGGAATTCACTCTGATCTTGTGAATATTTGTCAACAGTTGGCGGGCCGTCAACAACAAGTGAAAATCAAGGGCATTGATTAATCAATAATATAGGCGGTAAATTTGATATGTTGTTGAATTTACTGCCACGTTTGTTGAATCCTCTGCTATTATCTAGCAATATATCTATAAGAAATATTTGATGCTAGGTTACTTATCTTTCTATGTCAGCGAATCAACAAAGTGATACTAACTTTACCAAGCAAGTTAAAGATCTATTAAATCGTATCTATGGGCGTAGTGCCGTAAAAGATTCACTGCTAGATCGCGCTATAGAATACTTCAAAGAACAGCCTTTTTATCAGCAAAAAGTGGATAACCTAAACGCTCAAATCGAAGAGTGTAAAGAGGCACAAGGTGATGCCTCTATGAATAAGTTATTCAAGCTTGAACGCGAACTAAAAGATTTAAAATTAGATCACAAAGCGCAAGCAAGTGAACGCTATGGTGTTTTGTTAAAAATCAGTGAGATGGTTGTAGCTCTGATTGAAGGTGACAATTTTACCGATAGCGTTCGAAAATCTGCACAAGTGCTAGGTACAATACAGTTATTATCGCCAGCAGAAGGTAGCAAACTTGCTACTATTCATGAAAAATATAAGCCTTTATATAAAGCGGTACTCGTCATTCGTTTACTAGATCAACTTTGTATAGACGAAACCGTTACATTAGCGAATGAGCATATTCAAGCACACATCGGCGAAGCTACAGGAGAAGAATACAAACTGTTGAAATCTGACAATCCGTCAGGATATAAACAGTTTATAGATAACGTAAAGATACCACTAATTATGTCTGCGTTATTGCAAGACATTGGTCATTTTCATCCGCAAGCACAAGAAATTATTACAGGTCCAAGAGGTACTGAAGATCCATATCGCGTGTTACCTGTTGACGATAGAAAACGCCTACTACAAATTAATTACCGAGAGACTATCCAGTACTTAGTAGATGGTATTGGTGTACCCAATTATATTGGCAATTCGAAAGTTGAACGAGATAAGTTCAATGTAGAAGAGCACCAAAAACTCATTTTTATCAAAATGATGTTGAAAACGGCTATCGCGCCTAAACACGGTATAGGTAATTTACTAAAAGTTCCTCAAATTTATACATCGATAGTGTTATCGACTAAGTCTAGCTTTAAGTACAAATTAATTCCAAAGGTATATCAAGCGTTATATCAGAACGCAACCCATGGAACTTGTTGTCCAAAAGTCGTTGAAACTATGCATCAAATAACGGGAGACTTTCCTATGGGATTTGGTGTTACTTATATACCTTTTGAGCCAGACGGTACTCATAGTGAAACGTACGAATATGCGATCGTTAACCAGCTTTATCCTGAGCAGTCTGATGCGCCTAGTTGTCGAGTAGCTACTAGAAACCTAACGTTTATCGGCCACGGCCCAGATATGACGATTAAGCCAACAGAAAATTTATACTATGTTGAGACTGCCAAGGGCTTTGCAACCATCAGCAAAGAAAGGCTGAATGAAATTCTTGAGTTGCTTGCATCTAACTATCAAGAGAGAAAGCAACTGGACTTAGTTCCACGTTGTTGGATTGCTAGTGAATTCTTTTTTAAGAAGGAATACCAGAAGCTTTGGAATAAAGCATAAACCAAAGCTTCAACAGTGTTTACAAGCAGTACTTAACAATTAATTTATTGAGTATTTCATTCGTTTGATTGATTTCATCATGTGGCAGAAATTCATTTGGTTGATGAGCCTGATCAATTGAGCCCGGCCCTAATACGATGGTTTGACAGCCAAGCTGCTGAATATATGGCGCTTCTGTCGCATAGTTTACCGCACAACATTTATGCCCACTTAGCTTCTCACTCAGCGCTACCAAATTCGCGTCTGTATCTTCAGCAAAGCTAGGTGAACTTGGGTGCAGCTCTTCTATATCAATTCGATTTGGATATGTCTGCATTAAGGGTTGCAGTTGGTCGTGTAAAAACAATATTAACTCATTATCACTTAACCCAGGCAAAGACCTGATGTCTAAATCAAGTGTGCAGTGACCACAAATACGGTTTGCATTATCACCACCATTAATAGCTCCCAGATTGAGTGTTGGATAGGGGACATCAAAGTGCTGATTATTGTATTTTTGCCCCAGCTTTTCTTTTAGGGAAAGCAATTCACCTATTACTTCATACATTATCTCAATAGCATTAACACCCAAAGCTGGCTGACTCGAATGCCCTGATTTTCCTTCAATCGAAATTCGGTGTGACATGTGACCTTTATGCATGACCACGGGCACAAGAGAAGTAGGTTCACCGATCACAGCTGCGTCAGGTTTTATCATTTGCTTCTTAGCAAAAAACCTAGCGCCAGCCATTGTCGTTTCTTCATCAGCGGTAGCGAGCACATAAAAGGGCTTCTTTAATAGTTTCTTATCAATTGATTTTGCCGCTTCTAAAATAAAAGCGAAAAAGCCTTTCATGTCACAAGTGCCTAGACCATAAAACTTGTCATCTTGATTCTTAACCTGAAAAGGATCGGATAACCATCGCTTCTCATCATAGGGAACAGTATCGCTATGACCAGCTAACAGTAAGCCTCCTTCACCGCTACCCAGTTTGGCGAGCAAGTTAAACTTATTTTTTGTGTGTGGTACGGGATCAATTGAAATTTCAAAACCTAAGCTTTCAAACCACGCTGCTAAAAGATTGATGATTTCGCTATTACCTTGATCCCATTGACTTTGTGTTGAGCTTATCGAAGGTGAAGCAATTAGTTGAGTTAAAGCACTTTCAAAGCTAGGTAACGATGACATAAAAAAAACCTTAAAATAGTTATGCTGTTTTATTGCATATCTACCCGCCGGGTGATATGCTGCGCAAATATACCATAGAGTGTTTTTAGTTTATGGTAGTGCTCGCTTTAAAGCAATCATTGAATTTGGTTGCTTACTTTTATTTTGTAATGTTTGCATAGAATTGCATTTTTGGTAGGGTTTCATGAAAGTAGCTATTGTTGGCGCTAGTGGATATGTAGGCGCCGAGCTTGTTGGACTGATAAATCAGCACAGTAAATTAAGCTTAGTTGACTTAGTTGTGTCACAAAATAGTGACTCAGCAGGTAAGCTATTTTCTGACTTGCATAAAAAATTTCGCCAAGTTTGTGATAAACCTTTGCAAGCATTCTCGCAAGAGTGGATTACCTCTCTTGTTGGTAGAGTAGATGCTGTTTTTTTAGCTACTCCTCATGAATTCAGTGTGCAATGGGCTAAAGAGTTCTTAAGTATAGGTATCAAGGTATTTGATCTTTCAGGTGGCTTTAGACTTAAAGATGATAAAGCGTATCCAAAGTACTACGGTTTTGCACACGAAGATCTTGAGCATTTAGCATCAGCTCAATATGGTTTGGCTGAGTGGTATGAAAGTGAAATCAAATCAGCAAATCTGATTGCTGTCCCGGGGTGTTACCCAACGGCTTCATTGACGGCACTTAAGCCTATTACTCAACAATCTCTACACGTACCTGGTTCACTTATTTCTGTCACCGGGATTAGTGGTGTGAGTGGTGCAGGAAGAAAAGCATCGTTAGCAACGAGCTACAATGAAGTAAGCTTGACGCCGTACAATGTTTTAAAGCATAGACATCAGCCTGAAATTAGCCAAGAGGCTAATGCTTCTGTCGTTTTTACCCCTCACTTAGCGCCTTACAAAAGAGGTTTATTGTCGACCGTTACGGTTCAACTAAAAGATGAGGTTACTTTATCTCAGGTACAGGCTGCCTATTTAAATGCATATGAAGGTAAAACGGCAGTACGTGTTCTTTCTGAGCCGCCTAAGATTGACGATGTCGCCAATACACCATTTGCAGATGTTTATTTTGAATATGATGAAGAGAGTCATGTACTAGTTGCTTGTTGTGCAATTGACAACTTACTAAAAGGCGCTGCATCTCAAGCGATTCAATGTGCCAATTTATCAATGGGCTTGGCAAGTACATTTGATCTTATTCAAGGGGTTACTGATGAGTAATAAGAAACCCTTAGTCATCAAAATTGGCGGCGCGATTTTAGAGCAAGAAAGCGCTTTAGAAAAACTACTTCAAGTGATCAAATCTCTTGATAAACAACCTGTAGTGTTAGTGCATGGCGGTGGTTGTGTTGTAGATGAAATGCTTGGCCAAGCCGGGTTTACTACCGAGAAACTAAATGGCTTAAGAGTTACGCCTGGCGATCAAATACCAATCATTAGTGGTGCACTAGCAGGGCATGTAAACAAAAAAATCGTCGCTACGGCAAATGCTAAATCTATCCCGTCAGTTGGTCTTAGCCTGACCGATGGTGAAATGACCAAATGTTCATTGGCTGATAAGCAGCTAGGCGCTGTAGGCAAACCTGTTGCCAACAGTAGTAAGTTGCTTGATTCACTTATTAATCAAGACTTCTTGGTTGTAGTGTCTTCTATTGGTGCAATTGCATCAGGTGAACTCGTTAACGTGAACGCTGACGACGCTGCCGTTGTGATATGCCAATTGTTAAATGCTGAGCTTTTACTGCTCACTGATGTTAATGGTGTAAAAGATGCTAGTGGCGAATATCTCAGCTCACTTGACCAAGCATTAGCATCTACATTAATTGCAGACGGCACAATTGCTGGTGGTATGACTGCCAAAGTAAATGCTGCGCTCTATGCAGCAAATCAATTACGACGAAGTATCGCGGTTGCCAGTTGGCAGGCGCCTGAGCAAATAGTGAATTTGCTCGCAGGTGAACCTGTTGGTACCCGCATTCAACCGTCTCTTTAATTTTTGATTTTTAATTTACTTACACAGGATTATAACCATGACAATGTCACACTACGTGTCTGATGACCAATTAACAAAAACTTCATTAACTCAGCTAATTGAGTTAGCCATTAAGATCAAAACTGAACCACAAAATTATAGTACTGCTCTTGCGGGTAAGTCAGTGGCAATGATCTTTGAAAAGCCTTCACTTAGAACGCATGTTAGTTTTGATATCGGTATTAACAAATTGGGTGGTCATGCACTCTACTTAGGGCAGCAAAACGGCAAGTTGGGTGCTCGTGAGAGAATTTCAGATGTCGCCAAAAACTTATCATGTTGGGCTGATGCTATTGTTGCACGTGTATTTGAACATAGTGCAATTACAGAGTTAGCAGAGCACAGTAAGGTTCCAGTCATTAATGCGTTATGCGATACCTATCATCCCTGTCAATCACTTGCTGATTTTGTCACGTTAGCAGAACACTTCGATGACTTATCAAAGCTTAAACTTGCCTACGTAGGTGATGGCAATAATGTTTCCAATTCATTGATGTTAATGGCGGCAATCTTAGGCACAGATTTCACGCTAGTTTGCCCTGAAGGCCACGGTCCTGATGCACATATACTTGCCAAGGCCCAAGCATTGGCAGAGGAGAATGGTAGTAAGTTGTTACTAACATCAGATGTTGATGCTATTGGTGAGCAAGACGCAATCTACACAGATACTTGGATCTCAATGGGTGATGACACCAACGTTAAAGATATTTTGGCTAAATTCATGCCTTATCAAGTGAATCACCAGTTAATGGAAAAAACGGGCGCAAGTGTCGTGATGCACTGTCAGCCAGCTCATTTGGAAGAAGAAATTACAACAGCGTTATTTGATAGCGAAATGTCAGTCTGTTTCCACCAAGCAGAAAACAGAATGTGGGCACAGAACGCAGTACTTGTAACGTTATTAGGTTAAGAAATATTTAGATTTTAGGGTTATTTATAATGGCATTAGCAGCAAAGAAAAAAGTTAAAAAGGTAGTGTTGGCATACTCAGGCGGATTAGATACATCAGCGATCATCCCATGGTTAAAAGAGAATTACGACGGCTGTGAAGTTGTCGCATTTTGTGCCGATGTTGGTCAGGGAGATGAAGAATTAGAAGGCATCAAAGAAAAGGCAATTGCCTCAGGTGCTTCTGAATGTCACGTTGTCGATCTAAAAGAAGAGTTTGTTAAAGACTATATCTATCCAATCGTACAAACAGGTGCTGTCTACGAAGGGCAGTATTTATTGGGGACATCGATGGCGCGTCCAGTGATTGCGAAAGCTCACGTGGAAGTAGCATTAAAAGTTGGCGCTGATGCGGTTTGTCACGGTTGTACTGGTAAAGGCAACGACCAAGTCCGCTTTGAAGCTTGTTTTGCTGCTCTTGCACCTGAGCTAACTGTTATTGCGCCATGGCGTGAATGGGACATGGTATCACGTGAAGACCTACTGGATTACCTAGCAGAGCGTGACATTCCTTGTTCAGCATCGTTAACAAAAATCTATAGTCGTGACGCTAACGCTTGGCATATTTCACACGAGGGTGGTGAGTTAGAAGACCCATGGTGTGAGCCATCAAAAGAAGTTTGGACGATGACAGTCGACCCGATGGATGCACCTAACGAACCAGGCTCTGTACATTTAAGTTTCGAAAAAGGCGAATTAGTGGCTGTTGATGGTGAAAAAATGTCTCCTTATCAAGCACTTGTTTACTTAAACAATAAAGCTGGCGCTCATGGGGTCGGTCGTATTGATATTGTTGAAAACCGTCTTGTTGGTATGAAGTCTCGTGGTTGTTATGAAACCCCTGGTGGCACTGTTTTAATGGCAGCATACAAAGGCTTAGAAACGTTAGTGTTGGATAAAGAGTCTTTGAAATTCAGAGAGTCTGTAGCACTTGAGTTTTCACATGTTATTTATGACGGTCGTTGGTTCACTCCGCTAGCTAAAGCACAATTAGCAGCTGCGGCTTCTTTTGCAGAGCAAATGACAGGCGAAGTTGTGGTGAAACTATACAAAGGCCAAGCAACGGTTACTCAGCGTAAATCACCAAATACTCTATACTCTGAAGAGTTTGCTACCTTCGGTGCGGACGACGTTTATGACCAAAAACATGCTGAAGGTTTTATTCGTTTATACAGTTTATCTAGCAGAATTTCAGCACTTTCACAGTCTAAGAAGTAAGGGCAATAGTTATGGCATTGTGGGGCGGACGCTTTAAAGAGAAAGCGAGTTTACAATTCAAAAAGTTCAACGACTCTCTACCTGTTGATTACCGTATGGCAGTACAAGATATTGTTGGCTCAATCGCTTGGGCTGAAGCGCTTCACGGTGTCGGTGTTTTAAGTGAAGATGAATTATCTCGCTTACAAGCAGCTTTAAATGAGTTGAAAGTATCAGTTGAAGCTAACCCTAAGCAAATCTTAGCGTCTGACGCTGAAGATATTCATAGCTGGGTGGAGATACAATTAATCGAAAAAACGGGTGATTTAGGTAAGAAGCTCCATACAGGTCGTAGCCGAAACGATCAGGTAGCTACTGACCTTAAGCTCTGGTGTAAAGAGACTGGTGGCGAAATTCTTTTTGCCCTAGTCAACTTGCAACAAGCGATGTTAAATCTTGCTGAGCGTGAACGTAATACCGTATTACCAGGTTATACGCATTTACAAAGAGCTCAACCAATTACATTCGGTCACTGGTGTCTGGCTTACGTTGAAATGTTTAACCGTGATATCGGCCGCCTTAAAGATGCATTATATCGTGCTGATACTTCACCGCTAGGCTCAGGAGCTCTAGCGGGAACTGCTTATCCTATCGATCGTCAGGCATTGGCACAAAACCTTGGTTTTAGATGTGCGACGATGAATAGTTTAGATGCGGTTTCTGATCGTGACCATGTGATTGAACTACTTTCTAGCGCAAGCATTAGCATGATGCATTTATCACGTTTTGCTGAAGATCTAATTTTCTATAATTCAGGTGAAGCGGGCTTTGTAGAAATGAGTGACTTGGTCAGCTCTGGCTCATCACTCATGCCACAAAAGAAAAACCCTGATGCATGTGAGCTAATCCGTGGCAAAGCAGGTCGTGTTACAGGTTCATTAACCGGTATGTTGATGACAATGAAGGCGCTTCCTTTGGCTTACAACAAAGATATGCAGGAAGATAAAGAAGGTCTTTTTGATGCACTAGATACTTGGCAAGAGTGCATGGAAATGGCTGTTTTAGTGGCAGAAGGTCTCAAGGTTAATCGTGCGAGAACACTAGCTGCGGCACAGCAAGGCTATGCGAATGCTACCGAATTGGCAGACTACCTAGTAAGTAAAGACATTCCGTTTAGGGAAGCTCATCACATTGTTGGTGAAGTTGTCTTAGCGGCGATAGATAAGAGTTGTCCATTGGAAGATTTAACGTTAACTCAGTTACAAGCATTTAGCGATAAGATTGAGAAAGATGTATATCAACATTTATCAATCGAATCGACGCTTGATAAGCGTGAAGCGTTAGGTGGTACTTCTAGGGTGCAAGTTGAGAAAGCGATTGCTGATATTCAAACGGGCAAAAATGACATTCTAAATGAGCAAGTTGTAGGTGCACCGGGTAAAGAGCAAATTAATGTAGCATTGAAGCAAGTGAAACAACGCCTAAATGCACAACGCGCAGCTGCAATGTCTGTTCGTAGAGCCAAAATGTCTGATGTTGATTGTATTCATCAGCTTGTCAGCTTCTGGGCTGGGAAGGGAGAAATTCTGCCTCGTACGAGAGACAACATTATTCACGAAATACAGAACTTTGTAGTGGCGGAATTAGACGGCAAAGTGGTTGGCTGTGCGTCACTTCATATCTATCAAACTGGTTTAGCTGAAATTCGTTCAATAGTTGTTGAAGCAAGTGCTCAGCAGCAGGGGCAAGGTGAAGCATTAACACAGTATTTGTTAGAGTTTGCTCATCAGATGGAGTTGAAGCAAGTAATTGTTTTAACTTATATTCCAGAGTACTTTACAAAACTTGGCTTTACGCTAATTGATAAGTCTTCTTTAGCTGAAAACATCATTGAAGACAGTGAACCGAGCCCACACAAAGATCCCGCTGATGAAGTAGCAATGGAATATATTGTTGGTAAGTAGAGTAGAAATAAGTGATGGACATTAGCGATAAAGACAACGTTAAGTGGTTTAGAAATGCTGCACCTTACATCAATGCTCATCGAGGGAAAACCTTCGTTTTAATGTTCGGTGGAGAAGCTGTTCTTCATCCGAATTTTGCGAACATCATTCATGATATAGCTTTACTCAGAAGCCTAGGTGTGAAGCTGGTCATTATCCACGGTGCGCGTCCTCAAATAGAGGAGAGAATCGAACGCTTAGGTGTTGTACACCAAGTAGAGAATGATATCCGTGTAACGGATGCGGAAACCTTGTCGGCAGTTAAAGATGCAACAGGGTCATTGCGTATTCATATAGAAGCTTTACTAACAATGGGGCTTGTTAACTCGCCAATGCACGGCTCTCAAATTCGAGTCAGCACAGGCAACTTTGTGGTCGCAAAGCCTATGGGCGTTATTGATGGTATTGACTACAAATATACTGGTTTAGTTAGGCGAGTAGATACGACCGGTATCAATACACAGCTAGATTATGGCTCTATCGTTTTATTATCACCTGTTGGCTATTCACCAACGGGAGAGGTTTTTAATTTATCACTAGAAGATGTTGCTACGCAGACAGTAACCGCACTGAAGGCTGACAAATTAATTGCTTTAACTGAAAGTGATGGATTAATGGATGAAGAAGGAGCACTTATTCGTAGTTGTGGCTTAGGGACAATTGAGAAGCTACTGCGTTCAAAAAGTGATAGAACAGATAGTTTATTGGTTCGTGCAATAGCAAAGAGTATTGAACAGGGCGTTGGGCGTTGTCATTGTGTCAGTTATCAAAACGATGGTGCTTTGTTGCAAGAGTTATTTACTCGTGATGGTTCCGGTACCCTTATTTCAACGGATCACAAAGAGCAATTAAGTACTGCTAATGTTGATGATGTTGGCGGCATTATGGAGCTAATTGCACCACTTGAAGAACAAGGTATATTGGTCAAGCGTTCACGAGAATTACTTGAAGTGGAAGTCGGTCAGTTCAAAGTGCTGAAAAAAGAGGAAGTGATTATAGCGTGTGCTGCACTTTATCCTTACCCGGAAGCAAATTCTGGTGAAGTGGCCTGTGTTGTTATCCACCCTGATTACAGAGGTGGTAGTCGAGGAGAACGATTAATCAGTGCAATTGAACAAGAAGCTAAGTTGCAAGGCCTCACCTCATTGTTTGTGTTAACAACCGTTAGTGGACACTGGTTCTTGGAGCAAGGGTTTATTGAACAGCCTATTGATAAACTGCCTGAAGGTAAGCAAAAGATGTACAACTTCCAACGTAAATCTAAGGTGTTTATAAAGTCCATCTAACAAATGAATAACTGCATTTGCTCGAAATCAAAAGCTGCATTGTGCAGCTTTTTTTGTATTTATTCGTCTTAATATTGTACGATGGTGCTAACTGTCACAAAAACTTAACAGTTATTGGAATTGATATAATAAATAGGTTAATTTATTTAGTTATAATCCCCGTTAAAAACATGATCTAGATCAATAAAAATGGCATGTTGACGTGATTTAGTGGTATTATTTAGTCAAAAAATAGGCGGTGTTGTGCGTAGTTTATTGATTTTGTTGTCTTTTGCTTTTTCTCTTTTAGTCTCTGCAAACGAGTACAAACTGGGGTCTGGCGATAAAATTGAAATCACGGTTTATGGTGAGCCAGATTTGACTACAAAAGTAAAAATCAATAAGTCAGGCATGATTTCATTCCCGTTTATTGACGACTTTAATGTGGTTGGGTTGACTGTCGATGAAGTGGAAGAGTTGGTTCGAAATGGTTTGCTTGGCGATTATCTTATAAATCCTCAAGTACTTGTGACCGTCACTGAATATCGACCGTTTTTCATTCATGGACAAGTTAAAAGACCTGGTGGCTACCCTTTTCAAGATCAGTTGACGCTTGATAAAGCAATAGCACTAGCAGGTGGATTAACCATTAGGGCAAGCCAATCAGATTGGAATATAACGAGAATTATTGACGGTAAAACTGTCGTTTTGGAAGCAAACGTAGCGACGTTCGTGCAACCAGATGACATCATAAAAATAGAGCAGAGTTTCTTTTGAATAAAGAAGATAGTATCCAGTATAGTGCGGCAGATGAGGTAGCTTTAAAAGAAGTTTTAGCTCCTTTGTGGTCGCGTCGCTGGAAAATTATTTTCTTTACTTTACTGGTTACCTTTTTTGTCGCTTTTTACGTTTCGTTGCTTAAACCAACTTATCAGGCAACTGCCAAATTACAAATTGGTAGTAATAAACCTAGAAATACGCTTTCAATAAATGACGCTTTTAATGAGCAAAGTGCTTCCAAAGAACAAGTACATACGCAATATGAATTACTGCGCTCACGTAAATTTGCCGAGCGTGTCATTGCTCATTTAGATCTCACATCACACCCTGAATTTCGCAGTGGTAAATACAATAACAAAATTGCATTCTTGGAAACGTGGAGTGAGCAAAAAACTAAGCCGTCATTTAATCAGGTAGTTGGTCAATTTAAACGAAACCTGACCATTTCACCTGTCTCGGGTACTGAACTTGTGCAGATTTCTTATCGAGCATACTCCCCTGAATTAGCCAAAAGAGTAGCTAACAGTATTGGTGAAACTTATCTTAAGTATCAAGATGAATTACATAGTGCTTCGAAAGAAAATACGTCTCAATGGCTTGTTGAGCAATTAGAACAACTTGGCAAAAACTTGGAAAGTTCGGAGAAAACCTTACAAGAATTCCGTGAAGCAGAAGGGATAGTTGATATACAAGGTGACTTTGGTTTGGTTGGTGCTGAACTAAAACAGCTATCAGCTTCGGCATTGATAGCCAAAAAAGGTTTGGATGACTTAATGGTTGTTCACCAGTATATTCAAACTAATAAAAGCGACATTGAAAAGCTCAAAGACTTAAAGCAAGTAAGTACAAATCCAACATATAGGCAACTACGTCAAACGGAAGAAAGTAAGGAAAGAAGGCTGCATGAGTTGTCTCAGCGCTATGGGCCTAAACACCCAAAACGCATGTCAGTTGTGGCTGAACTTGGCTTGCTTGAAGCTAGAATAGCAGACACGGTGCATGACGTTATTGCATCGTTAGAAAAAGATTATCAAGCGGCTCAACAGAAAATTGTCTCAACAGAAGAACGCTTAGCAACAGGGAAGCAGGAGTATTTGAGGCTTAGTGGGCTTAATAACAAATTCTCTCAATTGCAGCGAGAAGTAGACACAAACAAAGAACTCTATAGTAATTACCTAGTCCGCTTGCGTGAAGCTGATGCTATGGGAAATTACAAATCTAACTTCTACGTTAGTTTTCTCGATAAAGCACAAATTCCTAAATCGCCGGTCGCACCAAACAAAACACTCTTTGTCGTGATGAGTTTTATCTTCGCTTTTGCGGTAATATCTATTGTTATCATTATGCGCGAACTGCTTATGGATACGCTAAACTCGCGCAGGAAACTAGATAATTTTCATGAGGCACCTGTATTAGCCGTTCTACCTAAATTCCGCATGAAGAAAGGTTCTTCTGATGAAGAAAAGTACTATAGCGATAACAGGTTTACTGAAGCTATTCGAACGCTTCGTACTGCTATTTTATTTAGTGCTGAAAAACAAAAGCCACCTAAAATTATTGCCGTGACTTCGTCTGTTCCAAATGAAGGTAAATCAACGGTAGCGCTTCAACTTGCTAGATCATTTAGTGAAATGGAGAAGGTGTTACTAGTTGAAGCAGATATGAGGCACCCTACGCTAGCGAAGAATTTATCACTTAATGTGCATCGACCAGGTTTATCTAACTTACTCGCTAAAACACATCAGATAAATGAGTGTATCGTTAGAGATAAAAATGTGAAATTAGATATTCTGACGTCTGGTATATCACCGGCAAATCCACTTGCATTCTTATCAATGAAACGTTTTGGCATGTTGCTAAACGTCTTTGGTAACTTCTATGATAGGATTGTGATTGAAACACCACCTGTTAATGCTGTAAGTGATGCTGTCATCATTTCTAAGAACGTAGACAGTGTCTTATATATTGTTCATGGCGGTAAAACAAAGCGTGATCAAATAACCTCTGGATTACGTATGCTTAAGCAAGTTGACGCACCAATTGAGGGTGTTGTCATTAATCAAAGCGAAAATATAGATACTGATAAGTATCATAGTAAGTATTATAATCATAAAGCGAATATCATTAAGCTACCAGTTAGAAAGCAAGGGTAGTTTTTCTCATTAATCAACAAAATTGCTAGATATATGCCAAGCCATTCTCGACGTGCATCACTAAAAGAGCAAAATACCTTTGCCATTGAAACAATCACACCTGATTTATTTTGTCCTACAAACATTGAAGAGTTACGCGAGATCGACCGCTCTATACTGCAACACTCCTATATATTAGGAGAGGGAAGTAATACGTTATTTGTTAGGGAAAATGCGCCTACGATAGTTAGCCCTAAATTCAAGGGTATCAATGTGGAAGAAACTCACGACGCTTTTCATATTACAGTAGCTGCCGGCGAAAATTGGCATGATTTTGTTGCTTTCTGTGTTGAAAATAAATACAACGGTTTAGAAAATTTGGCACTTATTCCTGGCAGTGTAGGTGCTGCGCCAGTGCAAAATATTGGTGCCTATGGCGTTGAAATTGCGGATTATATTGAGTCTGTAGCGTGGTATGAAATAGTATCTGGGCAGCTCAAAACCATGCAAAAGGCAGAGTGTGGTTTTGGTTACCGAGAAAGCCTGTTCAAAAGAGCTCTATTAGGAAAGGGAATTATCACTGAAGTTGCTTTGCGATTACCAAAAGCTTGGAAACCAAAGCTCAATTATAGTGGGTTGGATGTGCTACCTTCCAACCCAAGTGCACAACAAATCTTTGAGCAAGTAATAAACATTCGCAATGAAAAACTGCCTAACCCATTGTTGATTCCCAATGCGGGTAGTTTCTTTAAAAACCCAGTAATTGAAAGAAAACAATTAGAAGACCTCTTGAATGGGTTTCCAGATATTGTTTATTACGATATTGATGAGTTAAACGTTAAAATTGCAGCAGGCTGGCTTATTGATAAGTTAGGATTAAAGGGTTTTGTCTTAAATGGAGCCGCGGTACATAAAAAGCAAGCACTTGTCTTAGTTAATCAAGGTGTGAGTTCGGGTATGAATATCGTTCAACTGGCAAAGCACGTCCAAGAGGAAGTACTGCAAGCTTTTGGTATATTGCTTGAACCTGAAGTCAGGCTTGTTGACAATAATGGACTAACCGAAATAAGTGAATTAAATGACTAAATACATCAAAGAACAACTTATTAAGAAGTTGGCCCCAGGTAAGTTTATATCGGGTCAACAAATAGGAGATGAGCTCGGCGTCAGTCGAGCGGCTGTATCAAAGCATATAGCATCACTTAATGATATGGGGTTAGATGTCTTTAGCGTTACTGGTAAGGGGTATAGGCTCGCTCAACCGGTCGATTTGTTGGATAAAAGTAAAATATTATCCAACCTTTCTAGCAGTGCATTGTCGAGTAAAGTTGAGGTTCACACTATTATCGATTCGACAAATTCGTATTTAATGCGTCGGATGCCGGTTCATACTAAACAAAATCAAGTTTGTGTTGCAGAATTTCAAAGTGCTGGACGAGGTAGGAGAGGTCGCCAGTGGATATCGCCATTTGGATCACACTTATATTTCTCAATGTACCGATACTTGGAACAAGGAATGTCAGGTGCTATGGGGCTAAGTGTCGCCACTGCATTAGCTATCAATGATGTAATGAAGTCTCTCTACGATATAGAAGTTGAATTAAAGTGGCCAAACGATATCTATCTCAATGGCAAGAAACTTGCGGGTGTACTGATTGATTTGGAAGGGCAAGCGTTAGAGCCCTGCCATAGCGTCATTGGTATTGGCTTGAATATTAATATGCCGGCAGCTTCAGCTCAAGCAATTGACCAACCTTGGACAGATTTACAATCTTGCATAAATGAAAAGGTTGATCGCAACTTAGTGGCTGCAAAATTAGCCTCATGTTTAATTGAACGTCTTAATGAACATCAGAAAAACGGCATTTTACATATGGTTGATGATTGGCAACGGTTAGATCGATTCTATGGTAAGCAAGTGAAGCTCATTACAGGTGATAAAGAAACTTTTGGTATATGTCGAGGTATCAATAATCAAGGCGCCTTATTACTTGAAGTCAATAAAGAGATCCGTCCTGTTTATGGTGGAGAAGTAAGTTTACGAGGTGCTGAATGATTCTCTTAGTCGATATTGGTAATACAAGTGCGAAGTTGCGCTTTTACAAACATCAACAAGATGAACCTATTTTTCAACATCAGCTTATTATTGAACTTAAAAACATTACAGCGCAGACACTAACGGATTCATTAACACCGGTCACAAAAATCGTAGTTGCTGGTGTAGCATCAGATGAATACGTCAGAGTTATTGAATCTTGGAGTGCCGAAAGAGGTATACCGTTTGTACAAGTGCTAACAGAGCGAAGCCGATTTGGTGTTGATTGTATTTATGAAGATCCAAATCGATTTGGTGTTGACCGCTGGCTAGCTTTGCTTGGAGCTAAGAAAAGTTACTCCGAATGTGATTGTTTAATTGTGGACGCTGGTACGGCAACGAATATTGAATTACTCGCTAAATCGGGAAAACAGGTAGGTGGCTGGATTATACCGGGTCTAGAGTTACTACAAACATCTCTTTTTAATGCGACCGAGAAGGTTTTAGGTCAAGCTGAGTATATCTCTGACTTGTCCGCTGGAAGTAGTACACAAAGTTGTGTGTCGCATGGTGCTCTTTTAGCGACCACTGGTGCAATTGAAAAGGCTTTTCACGAATATTGTAAAGATATGCCTAAATTACGTCTGATACTCACTGGAGGCAACGCTGAATTAGTTGCAAGTCAGTTATCAGTTCCTTATACGATTGACCAAGAGTTGCTATTTAAAGGGATGGCGTTATACCTCTAAGTTGTATAAAAGATATCTAAAACGCGTAAAAAAGCGCCAAATGAACAAAAACAACACTTTTTTTTAGATAAAGTATTGCAAGGGACAAAACATTACTCTAGAATTCGCACCACTTAATGTAGTGCCGACTTAGCTCAGTTGGTAGAGCAACTGACTTGTAATCAGTAGGTCGCCAGTTCGACTCCGGCAGTCGGCACCATTAATACTCTAACTGAGTAAAAAAGTTACTGGAGGGGTTCCCGAGTGGCCAAAGGGATCAGACTGTAAATCTGACGGCTCCGCCTTCGGTGGTTCGAATCCACCTCCCTCCACCATTTTACAAGAAGATATTCTGGTAGAATATAGCGGGTGTCGTATACTGGCTATTACCTCAGCCTTCCAAGCTGATGAAGCGGGTTCGATTCCCGCCACCCGCTCCATCTTTGTTGTCGTGCTGATATAGCTCAGTTGGTAGAGCGCACCCTTGGTAAGGGTGAGGTCGGCAGTTCAAATCTGCCTATCAGCACCACTCCTTAGAAATCTACCTAAATTCTTCAATTTATTTTATTATTATAGCTTTTTGTTAATCTACCCAGAGGTATTTAAAGTGGCTAAAGAAAAATTTGAACGTAGTAAACCGCACGTAAACGTTGGTACTATCGGTCACGTTGACCATGGTAAAACAACTTTAACAGCTGCTATCTCAGCAGTATTAACAAAGACTCACGGTGGTGAGATTCGTGATTTCGCACAAATCGATAACGCTCCAGAAGAGCGTGAGCGTGGTATTACAATCAATACTTCTCACATCGAGTACGATACAGAAACACGTCACTACGCACACGTAG